>Ga0335072_10013363_pt1 | contig 11698 bp, 5 predicted proteins | sample Lox_Sample_21_FD_206725 | JGI IMG/M metagenome (GOLD analysis project Ga0335072, IMG submission 206725) | Soil microbial communities from Loxahatchee National Wildlife Refuge, Florida, United States - Lox_Sample_2.1 | ecosystem: Environmental > Terrestrial > Soil > Wetlands | place: USA: Florida...
GCCAAGTTCCCGATCGTGACCTGCGCCCCGCCCGGGAAGCCCTTGATGGCGAGCAGCGCCTGGTGCTGGCGCGGCGCCAGGCCCGCCGCATGCGCCGCCCGCTCGCTGAACGCCGCGAACCGCATCAGCAAATAGCGGAATTCCGCCAGGACCTCGTAATCGTGCGGCGCCAGCTCGTGCTGCGGCGGGGCATGCGGGCTCTGTCTTTTGGGGGTGGCGGACATCGGATTTCTCGGCGACAATAGTATCGTATTGCGATATAAAGCGCGCGCCGGCGCGAACGCGCGATCCGGCCGGAGAACCATGAAGAGCTCTGTTTCCACCCGCGGGGGGCACGACACCCTGCGCGACTTCACCGCCGACCCCCGCCTGCTCGTGCTGTCGGCGATGGCCCTCGCCACCGGCAGCTTCGGCGCCGGCGCGGCCTGGGTGCTCCTGAAGCTGATCGCGCTGGTCACCAACCTCGCGTACTTCCACGTCTACTCCACGGCGACCTCGTACCTGAGTCACGCCAGGCTCGGCCCGGGCTCCATCCTCATACCGATCGTCGGCGGCCTGATCGTCGGACTGATGGCCCGCTACGGCTCGCAGAAGATCCGCGGACACGGCATCCCCGAGGCGCTCGAGGCCATCCTCATCGGCCGGAGCCGGATCGGGCCGAAGGTGGCTGTGTTGAAACCGCTGTCCTCGGCGATCGCGATCGGGACCGGCGGCCCGTTCGGCGCCGAGGGCCCCATCATCATGACGGGCGGCGCGCTCGGCTCGCTGTTCGCGCAGTTCTTCCACCTGAGCTCCGCTGAGCGCAAGACGCTGTTGGTCGCTGGCGCCGCCGCCGGCATGACAGTTATCTTCGGTACGCCGGTGGCCGCCGTTTTGCTGGCCGTCGAAGTAATGCTTTTCGAATGGAAGCCGCGCAGCTTCGTGCCGGTGGTCGTCTCCGCGATCGTCGCGATGGCCTGGCGTCCCTGGCTGGTAGGCGCGTGGCCGCTCTTTCCGCACACCGGCATTCCCGCGATGCCGTGGTGGGGACTCGCGGTCTGCGCGGCAGTCGGAGTGGTGGCAGGGCTGCAGTCGGCCATCACCACGGGTGGCCTCTACCGGGTCGAGGAGTTGTTCGAGAAGCTGCCGATCCACTGGATGTGGTGGCCGGCGCTCGCCGGTATCGTCGTCGGCATCGGCGGTCTCATCGATCCGGCGGCTCTCGGAGTCGGCTACGACAACATTCAGGCGCTGATCGGCGGTACGGTGTTGCTGCACGCGGCAATAGCGCTGCTCGTCGTCAAAGGCGTCATCTGGGTCATTGCGCTCGCCTCAGGAACCTCGGGCGGCACGCTGGCGCCGCTCCTCATGATGGGCGGCGCCGTGGGCGTGCTGGAATCGCACGTCCTGCCCTTCGGCGATTCCGGTTTCTGGGCACTGCTCGCGATGGCGGCCGTGCTCGGCGGCACGCTGCGCTGTCCGCTGACAGCGACGGTCTTCGCCATCGAGCTGACGGGCGATCTGCACGTCATGCCGGCGGTGCTCATCGCATGCGTCGCCTCATTCGCCGTGACGGTGCTGATCATGCGGCGCTCCATCCTGACGGAACGGCTCGCGCGGCGCGGCCGGCATCTGAGCTACGAATACACCGTCGACCCGTTCGAGGTGATGCGGGTGAGCGAGATCATGACCCATCCGGTGGCCACCCTCCCGGCACGCATGTCACCGCAGGACGTGCTCGCATTCTTCGACACCGAGAACGGCGTCAAGCGCCACAAGAGCTATCCCGTCGTCGACGAGGCCGGGCGCATCGTTGGCATGGTGTCGCGGTCCGACGTGCTGCGCTGGTCACGGGAAGGCTGGCCGAAGGATCAGACCCTGGAGGAGGGGCCGGAGGTCGGCGAGGTATTCGTCGGTTACACCGACGAGCTGGTCGGCCACCTTGCCGATCGCATGGCCGCGGCCGACGTCGGCCGCGTACCGATCATCGACCGCGCCACCGGCAAGCTCGCCGGCCTGCTCGCCAGGCGCGACCTGCTGCGAGTGCGTGCGCAGACGGCCCTGCTGGAGCGCGAGCGGGCAAGGCCGCTGACGATCCGCGGTTAGTCGAGCGCCGTCCGCAGATCCTCGATCAGATCCTGCGCGTCCTCGATGCCGACCGACAGCCGGATCAGGCCGTCGCCGATGCCGAGCTGAGCGCGCTTCGCCGCGGGCAATGAGGCGTGCGTCATGAGCCCGGGATGCTCGATCAGGCTCTCGACCCCGCCCAGACTCTCGGCCAGCGAGAAGAGATGGCAGCGCTCGAGCATGGCGCGCGCGTCGGCGAGAGACCCCTGCAACACCGCCGTCACGATTCCACCATAGCCACCAGTCATCTGTCGGCGCGCGAGCGCATGCTGGGGATGGCTCGGCAGGCCCGGATAGAGGACGCGCTCGACTTTCGGATGACTGGCGAGGAACTGCGCGACGGCGAGGGCGTTGGCGCAGTGCCGCTCCATCCGCAGCGCCAGCGTCTTGATGCCGCGCAATGTCAGGAAGGAATCGAAGGGGCCCGGGACGCCCCCCAGTGCGTTCTGTAGATATCCCAGCCGCTCCGCCAGCGGGCTGTCGGCACGCACGATCGCGGCGCCGCCCAGACAGTCGGAATGACCGTTCAGGTACTTCGTGGTCGAGTGCACGACGATGTCGAAGCCGTGCTCGAGCGGCCGCTGCACGAACGGAGTGGCAAAGGTGTTGTCGCAAACGCTGATCAACCCTTTGGCGCGCGCAGTAGCGGCCACTGCCGGCAGATCGACGAGCTGCAACAAAGGGTTGCTGGGCGTCTCCACCCAGACGAGGCGCGTGTTGGGGCGGATCGCAGCCGCCAGCGCCTCGGGCCGGGTCAGATCGACGAACGACACCTCATGCCCGGCGGAGCGTTTGCGCACGATCTCGAGCAACCGGTAAGTGCCGCCGTAGAGATCGTGCATCGCGACGATGTGCGAGCCGGCATCGAGCAGCTCCAGCACCGTGGAGCTGGCAGCCATCCCGCTCGCGAATGCGAACGCCTCGCCGCCGCCCTCCAGGTTGCAGAGCGCGGCCTGCAGCGCATCGCGCGTGGGATTGCGCGTGCGCGAATAGTCATAGCCCTTGTGCACGCCCGGGCTCGACTGCACATAGGTCGAGGTGGCGTAGATCGGCGGCATGACGGCGCCGGTCAGCGGATCGGGATGCTGGCCGCCGTGGATGGCGCGGGTGGCGAAACGCAGTTGCTTGTCGGTCATCAGGTCCTCACGTTCGGCGGCGCAGCCAGTTGAGCAGGTCGATGCGGGTGACCAGCCCCTGGAAGTCGCTGCCATTCATCACGATCGCCACCATGCCACGGTTGAAGATCTGCATGAGCTGCTGCGGCGAGGCATCGACCGGCACGGTGACCAGGTGGCTCGCCATGGCGGCGGTGACGGGCTCGCTGAAGTGCTTGGGATTGGCGAACACCTCGAGCAGGATGTCTTCCTCGTCGACGATGCCGACGATGCGGCCGTTGCGCATCACGGGAACCTGCGAGACGTCGTACAGCTTCATGCGCCGGTAAGCGGCCATGACGGGCTCCGAGGCATCCACCGTCACCGCGGCGTGCTCCCAATGACGCCGGGCGATGAGATCGCGCAGGTCGCCGAAGTGCTCGCGCTCGAGGAATCCCTGATCCAACATCCAATAGTCGTTGTAGACCTTGGAGAGATACTTGTTGCCGCTGTCGCAGACGAACGAGACTACGCGTTTCGGCTGCGTCTGCTCACGGCAGTAGCGCAGGGCCGCGGCGACGAGCGTGCCGGTGGAGGTCCCGGCCATGATGCCCTCCTTGCCGAGCAGCTCGCGGCAGGTCTTGAACGCCTCCGCGTCAGGAATGGTATACGCCGACCTGACACGGCCGAGATCGGCGACCGGCGGGACGTAGTCACCGCCAATCCCTTCGACCAGCCAGCTGCCGTGCTCCTGCGGCATCTTGCCGGTCTTGACATACTCGGCGAGCACCGAGCCGACCGGATCGGCCAGCACGATCTCGACGTTCGGCGCCACGCGCGCAAAATACCGCGACATTCCCGTGATCGTACCGCCCGTTCCGACGCCGCAGACGACGGCATCGACGTTGTGATCCATCTGCTCCCAGATCTCGGGCGCGGTGGTCTCCTCATGCGCGCGGGGATTGGCGGGATTGCCGAACTGGTTGACATAGAAGGAGTTGGGTGTCTCGCTCGCGAGCCGCTCCGCCATGTCGCGGTAGTATTCCGGGTGACCTTTGCTGACGTCGGAGCGGGTGAGCACGACCTCAGCGCCCATCGCCTTCAGGTGAAAGATCTTCTCCTGGCTCATCTTGTCGGGAATGACGAGCAGCAGCCGATAGCCTTTCTGCGCCGCCACCAGCGCCAGGCCGAGCCCGGTGTTGCCCGCCGTCGCCTCGATGAGCGTGCCGCCCGGGGGCAGCCGCCCATCGCGCTCCGCCGCCTCGATGAGGTACAGGCCGACGCGATCCTTGATCGAGCCGCCGGGGTTTTGGTTCTCGAGCTTGAGAAAAAGCCGGCACGGGCCGGTGTCCAGGCGCGTGACGGCGACGAGCGGCGTGTGGCCGATCAGCTGCAGGATATTGCTGTATGACTGCGGCGACATGGACCTTCCTCGCTGCCGAAGTGCCTAAAACCAGTCATTGTACGCCACCCGATCTCCCAGGCTCGAACCCATCCAGTAGCCGTGGCGTGCGGCCACTGTATTGCCCCACGGCGTGCCGGAAGCGCCCGCGAGCGTCGCCGCACCGCTTGAATTTTCCGCTAAAATCGCCATATCGCTGCGAGCGAGTCCCGCTCGCCCGCCCCCTTTCTCCGCGACACCCTATCGACCCCGGTGACGGAATGACCGACGCCTCTCGTGATGCCATTCTCGTGCGCGGCGCGCGCCAGAACAACCTGAAGAATCTCGACCTCGACATTCCGCTCAACGAGCTCGTCGTGGTGACGGGCGTCTCGGGCTCCGGCAAGTCCTCGCTCGTCTTCGACACGCTGTACGCCGAAGGCCAGCGCCGCTACGTCGAGACGTTTTCCCCTTACGCGCGGCAGTTCCTCGATCGCATGGACAAGCCGCAGGTGGATGCCATCGCCGGCATTCCGCCGGCCATCGCCATCGACCAAACCAACCCGGTGCGTACATCGCGCTCCACCGTGGGCACGATGACGGAGCTCAACGATCACCTCAAGCTGTTGTTTGCGCGCGCGGCGACGCTCTACTGCGACTGCTGCGGCCGGCCGGTGCGGCGCGACACGGCCGAGAGCATCTACACGGACCTGCGCGAGCGGGCGCAGGCCTGGGGCGCGACCGGGGATGCCGCGCCCGATCCGCGGTTGCTGCTCACGTTTCCCGTGCCCGTGCCGGACAGCTTCCAGGAGGCTGAGGTCCGTGCACTGCTCGAGAAGCAGGGCTACACGAGATTCTTCGAGCGGCCCGGCGGACCGGCCGCGGCGGCGGCCCGGGCGGCGCAATCGGCGCATTCGGCTACAGTAACCGCTGCTCCACGGACCGCTGCGTCCGGTCGCGCAAGCTCCGGCGCGCGCGGCAAGCGCGGCCGGTCGGCGCGTGCCGCATCGCGGCCCGCAATCGTGCTCGAGGTCGTGCAGGATCGCTTCCGCGCGGGTCAGGCGGAGCGCGGCCGCGTGCTCGAATCGCTCGAGACCGCCTTGCGCGTCGGCCGCGGCCGCGTGAGCGTGCAGGTCGTCGACGACAGCGACCCGCCGCAGACGCTTGCGACGTGGCGCTACTCGAGCGCGCTGCACTGCGCGGAGTGCGACCGCTCGTACCAGGAGCCGACGCCCAGCCTCTTCTCGTTCAACTCTCCGGTCGGCGCCTGCGACGGCTGCCGCGGCTTCGGGCGCACCATCGGGATCGATTACGGACTGGTGATTCCCGACGAGACGAAGTCGTTGCGCGGCGGCGCCGTGAAGCCCTGGCAGACACAGTCGTACGCGGAGTGCCAGCAGGACATGGAGAAGTTCGCGAAGAAGCGCGGCATACCGCTCGATGTGCCGTGGCGCGAGCTGAAGGCCGAGCACCGCCGCTGGGTCATCGAGGGCGAGGGCGACTGGAACAAGGGTGTCTGGTATGGCGCGAAGCGCTTCTTCGCCTGGCTCGAGAGCCGGTCCTACAAGATGCATGTGCGGGTCCTCCTCTCCCGTTACCGCGCCTATACGCCCTGCGAGGCGTGCGGCGGCGCACGCCTGAAGACACAGGGACTCCTCTGGCGCGTCGGCGATCGCGCGCTGGCCGATGCCGCGCTCGGCACGGACGCGCGCTTCCAGCCGCGCGGAGTCTCATGGAGCGAGGAAACCTTGCGCACTCTCCCGGGCCTCTCGCTGCATGACGTGATGCTGATGCCCGTGGAGCGCGCGTGCGAGTTCTTCCGCCGGCTGGAGCTGCCGCGGCCGCTCGATGAGGCGACGGACCTGCTGCTCGGCGAGATCCGCGGACGCTTCCGCTATCTCGCCGATGTCGGGCTCGGCTACCTCACCCTCGATCGCCAGTCGCGCACGCTCTCCGGCGGCGAAGTGCAGCGGATCAACCTGACGACCGCGCTCGGCACTTCGCTCGTCAACACGCTGTTCGTGCTGGACGAGCCGTCGATCGGCCTGCATCCGCGCGATATGCAGCGGGTGATCACGGTGATGAAGCGCCTGCGCGATGCCGGCAACTCGCTGCTCGTCGTGGAGCACGATCCGCAGATCATGCTGGAGGCGGACCGCATCCTGGACATGGGTCCGGGCGCCGGGGAGCGCGGCGGCGAGATCGTATTCTTCGGGACGCCGCGCGACATCCGCCGCGACGGCCGCTCGCTGACCGGAGAGTACCTGAGCGGCAAGAAACGCGTCAGCGCCGAGCGGACCACCGCCGTGAGCCACTCAGCCGGGAATGAAGTGGTCGCTGAAGCCCGCTCCAACCGCTGGCTGGAGTTGCGCGGAGCCCAGCAGCACAACCTGAAGGACATCGACGTCCGCATACCGCTGAAGCGCTTCGTGTGCGTTACCGGCGTCTCCGGCTCCGGCAAGTCCACGCTGATCGAGGACGTGCTCTACCCCGCGCTGCTCAAATATCACGGCAAGCCGACCGAAGCCCCCGGCGTATTCACGGGGCTTGCGGGCGCGGAGCTCATCGACGATGTCGTCATGGTCGATCAGAGCCCCATCGGCCGCACCACCCGCTCCAACCCGGCGAGCTATGTCGGCGCCTTCGATGCGATCCGCAACCTGTTCGCGACGGAGCCCGCCGCGCAGGAGCGCAAGTACACTGCCGGCACGTTCAGCTTCAACTCGGGCAACGGCCGCTGCCCCACCTGCAGCGGCAACGGTTTTGAGCACGTCGAGATGCAATTTCTCTCCGACGTCTACCTGCGCTGCCCCGACTGCAACGGCCGGCGCTATCGCGACGAGGTGCTGGACATCAAGCGCGAGGGCACGAACGGCCGCCGCGCCAGCATCGCCGACGTGCTGGCGATGACCGTCACCGAGGCGCTCGAGTTCTTCCGTGACTCGCGTGAGGTCGCGGCGCGCCTCGCGCCGCTGTCGGACGTGGGCCTCGAGTACGTGACACTCGGCCAGCCGGTGCCCACACTCTCGGGCGGCGAGGCGCAGCGCCTGAAGCTCGCGGGCCATCTTGCCGAGGCAGGCTCGGTGCTCTCGAGCATCACTCACAAAGGCAAGCTCTTCCTCTTCGACGAGCCGACCACGGGCCTGCACTTCCAGGACGTCGCCAAGCTCCTCACCGCGTTCCGCAAGCTCCTCGCCGCGGGCCATTCGCTGCTCGTCATCGAGCACAACCTCGATGTGATCCGTGCCGCCGACTGGGTGATCGACCTCGGGCCCGAAGGCGGCGAGCGCGGCGGACACGTCGTCTGCGCCGGCACGCCGGCTGAGGTACAGGCGCACGCAGACTCGCACACCGGTCGCGCGCTCGCTGACTATGCGCGGGCGCTTTCTGGAGAGCCCCCCGCCGAGCCCAAGCGGCTCGCGGCGGTCCGGGAGCCCGCCGCAGCCTATGGGACCGCGGCCAGCAAAGGAAATGGCTGGGCTGGCAACGCGGTCGTCATCCACAACGCGCGCGAGCACAACCTGAAGAGCATCGACGTGCAGATCCCGCGGGATCGGCTCACCGTCATCACCGGTGTGTCAGGCTCGGGCAAGTCGACGCTCGCATTCGACATCCTCTTCAATGAAGGGCAGCGACGGTACCTGGAGTCGCTGAACGCGTATGCGCGCCAGTTCGTCCAGCCGGCCGCCCGCCCGGATGTGGACGCGATATTCGGAATTCCGCCGACGGTCGCCATCGAGCAGCGCACGAGCCGCGGCGGACGCAAGAGCACCGTGGCCACGCTGACGGAGATCCACCACTTCCTGCGGCTCCTCTACGTGAAGCTGGGCACGCAGCACTGCCCCGACTGCGACATCGCGATCGAGTCGCAGAGCGCGGCCTCGATCGCCGCGCGTCTGCTGCGGGAGTACAAAGGCAAGCGCATCGCCCTCCTTGCGCCGCTGGTCGTGGCCCGCAAAGGCTACTACACGGATCTGGCCAAATGGGCCGCGAAGAAAGGCTTCAAGACGCTGCGTGTCGACGGCGCCAATCTGTCCACGGCGCAGTGGCCGCGGCTGTCGCGCTTCAAGGAGCATACGATCGAGCTTCCGGTCGCGGAAATCGACGTCGGGGCGAAGACGGACACCGCGCTGCACCAGGCGCTCGCGCGCGCGCTCGACTTCGGCAGGGGCCTGGTCCACGTGTTGGGTCCGAAAGGCGACCGGCCGACGGTCTTCTCCACCAAGCGCGCCTGCCCCTCGTGCGGCCGCAGCTTCGCGGAGCTCGACCCGCGCCTCTTCTCCTACAACTCCAAGCACGGCTGGTGCGAGAGCTGTTACGGCACGGGCCTCACGCTGCCCGCGGCGGAGGATGAGACGACGAGCGGGGAGCCGAACGGCGACGGCGGCGACGATGAGGCGCCGGAGGTGTGCGCCGGCTGCGCCGGCCAGCGCCTGAATCCCGTGGCCCTGAGCGTGCGCTTCCGCGAGCGCTCGATCGCCGATCTCGCGGCCGAGCCGGTCGCGCAGGCGGCGGAGTTCTTCCGGCGGCTGAAGCTCTCCTCGCGCGAGCAACAGATCGCACGCGACCTGCTGGCCGAGATCCGGGCGCGGCTGAAGTTCCTCGACCGGGTGGGACTCGGCTACCTGCAGCTCGACCGCTCCGCGCCGACGCTCTCGGGCGGCGAGGCGCAGCGCATCCGGCTCGCCGCCCAGCTCGGCTCCAACCTGCAGGGCGTGTGTTACGTCCTCGATGAGCCGACGATCGGGCTGCATCCGCGTGACAACGCGGTGCTGCTCGATTCGCTGGCGGAGCTGTCCAGCCATCGCAACACGCTCGTCGTGGTGGAGCACGATGAGGAGACGATCCGGCGCGCCGACCACGTGCTCGATCTCGGCCCGGGCGCGGGCGTGCTCGGCGGCGAGGTGGTGGGTGAAGGCACGGTGAAGGACCTCATGGCCAACGCGCGATCGACCACCGGACGCTTCCTGCGCCAGCCGCTGCGCCACCCGGCGCAGCCCCATCGCCCCGTCAACGGCGACACACCGCTGCTGAGGCTCGAGCGGGTATCCCTGCACAACGTCCGGGACACGGACGTGCGCATTCCGCTCGGCAGGCTGGTGGTGATCACGGGGGTCTCCGGCTCGGGCAAGTCGACCGTGGCGCGCGATGTGCTCTACTCCAACCTGCGCCGACAGCTGGGTGACGCCTTTGCCGGCAGGGCCGCCGCGGGAAGAGCGGATCCGCGCGGCGGGGCGCGGCGCAACGGTCCGCGATCCGCGCTGCGGCGCCGCGCGAGCGGCCCGCAGCTCATCGGCTGCGCCGGCATGCGGGGGCTCGAGCAGGTGGACCGCGTGCTCGAGGTCGACCAGACGCCGATCGGCAAGACCCCGCGCTCCTGCCCCGCCACCTACATCGGGCTGTGGGATGACATCCGGCGCATCTTCGCCGCCACCACCGAGGCGCGCCTGCGCGGCTACACCGCGAGCCGCTTCTCGTTCAACACCGCAGGCGGCCGCTGCGAGGCATGTGAGGGCCAGGGCGTCAAGACCATCGAGATGAGCTTTCTGCCGGACGTGAAGGTGCTCTGCGACGTGTGCGGGGGCCGGCGATTCAACACGGAGACGCTGTCGGTTCTATGGCGCGAGAAGAGCATCGGCGACGTTCTCGCCATGGATGTGGACGAGGCGGTCGAGTTCTTCCGTGCACACTCGCGAGTTCACCATGCGCTGAAGCTCCTCCAGGACGTCGGCCTCGGGTATCTCACCCTCGGCCAGCAGAGCCCCACTCTCTCGGGCGGCGAGGCGCAGCGCATCAAGCTGGTGGCGGAGCTCTCCAAGGTCCGTACGGAAGGCGGTAAGCACACCCTGTACGTGCTCGATGAGCCGACGGTGGGGCTGCACATGGCCGACGTCGAGAAGCTCATCCATGTATTGCACCGGCTGGTCGCGGCGGGCAATACGGCAGTCGTGGTCGAGCACAACCTCGATGTGATGGCGGAGGCGGACTGGATCCTGGACATGGGTCCGGAGGCCGGCGAGGGCGGCGGCCGCATCGTGGCACAGGGCGCGCCAGCCGAAGTGGCGCGGCGCAAGCGCGAGTCCCATACCGGCCGCGCACTCGAGGCATTTTTAAAGGACCGGGTGGAGGGCGCATAATCCCGCGGCCATGCCATCCTTCAGGGCCGTCGACCTGGTCTGCTGGAAGTGCGGCGCCTCGCTGGCCGCGCTGACGCTGCCTCTGCGCCGCCTGGAGGAATGCCCGCAGTGCAGGTCGGAGCTGCACGTGTGCCGGATGTGCGTCGACTACGATACGAGCGTCGCCAAGCACTGCCGCGAGCCGACGGCCGAGGAAGTGCGCGAGAAGACGCGCGCCAACTTCTGCGATTTCTTCAAGCCCCGGCCGGGGGCCTACACCGCCCCCAACACGGCCGCGGTCGACCGGGCCCGCGCCGAACTGGATAAACTGTTTGGGAAATAGGCACGAAGTCGGCATCCTGCCGCTTTGCGCAGCCGGCCGTCGAACGACCGTCAGGCCTTGCGGACCCGCTCGCTCAGGCGCTCGAGCAGCCGCGAGAACGGGCTGTTCTTCTGCACCTCGACGCGCAGATGGCGCACGCCCGTGTCATTCAGCGACTCGCCGGTGCCGGTATCGATCGCAAGCTCGTTGGCGCCGAGGATCTCGAGAGTCTCCTCCAGCGTCTGCGGGGTGCGCCGCTCGCGCGCGCCAACCTTGCCCCCGCCCTGGCCGGCGCTGCGTGCCTCGGAGGCTGACTGCGCTGGCGCGGCGGGCACGGCTGAAGCGGCGGTGCCGGCCGGCGGCGATGATACGGCAGCGGGCGGAGGTGACGCGACGGCTCCCGCCGCGGCGCGCGGTGCTTCCTCCGAATCGATCAGCTTGAACTCGTTGTCTTCGTTCTCGCGCCGTTTGCGCGCCGCGCCGACACCGCTGAACCGCTGGTTGTCCTCGGTGGCGCGCTCGCGCTCCTGCGGGCTCACGGGCACCACCGCGACCGAATTGAATTCCGAGCGCACGTAGTACGCGACCTGCTTGGCCGAGATCGCATCGTTGAAGAAGCCGAGGCGCAAGCCGTACCACTTGCGGCCCTCGCGGCTGCCCTCGACCGAGTAGAGCGTGT
>Ga0335072_10013366_pt1 | contig 11696 bp, 10 predicted proteins | sample Lox_Sample_21_FD_206725 | JGI IMG/M metagenome (GOLD analysis project Ga0335072, IMG submission 206725) | Soil microbial communities from Loxahatchee National Wildlife Refuge, Florida, United States - Lox_Sample_2.1 | ecosystem: Environmental > Terrestrial > Soil > Wetlands | place: USA...
AGAGTTCCCGGCGGCCATAGCGAAGGGGAAACACCCGGTCCCATTCCGAACCCGGAAGTTAAGCTCTTCAGCGCCGATGGTACTGCGAGGGAGGCCTCGCGGGAGAGTAGGACACCGCCGGAACACACTTAACAAAAGGGGCTGGCCCGATTCGGGTCGGTCCCTTTTGCGTTCGCTAGGACTGACACCTTCACCGGGGGGCGCTCTCCGGGGCACCGCGGCTTGACATGCTTGCCGGACCCAGCGAGTATGAGCTCCGGCGTGGCCCGCGTCCAACCTCCGCCGACCGGCCCCAGCCCGGTCCGTCACGGAGGCAAAGTGACTCCTGATCTCGGGCCGTTGTCCAGGTCCGTCCGTCTCGGGCAGGCTTGCTGGGGAAGCTGTGGCCGAGGCGTGAACGAAGGCCGGATGACAGGCAACAAGAACCTCAAGCGCCGCGTCCGTGCGCGCGGCGAAGACCGGCGATTCGTACGCCGCTGCCCTCTGGCACGTCCGTCCCGCACAGCAGGGAGACATCGTGCCGGAACTGAACCTGGAACGGCTGGCCACGGCGCGGATCCGTGGTGCGTGCGGACCCGGGCGACAGCGGCCAGCTACGCCGTGGCCCGCACGGGCCTGGGTCTGCCGGAATGGCTAGCAGGACGACGGCGTTGGTGACACTTCGGGTGAAAGTCGTTTCCCTGGCGATCGGGTCGCTGTAATGTGGCGCCTTCGTGACAGGGATATCGCCGTCTCCGCCGGGCCGATCAGATTGACGGCGCCGGCGCCCAGAGGCGTCACGGGCGACGTGATCTCAATGCGGGCCGCCTTTTCACGGGGCACCCTCTGAGCGCGGCCCGCTGAGGATTCCTGGCCTATTCGCTTGCCGGAGCCGTCGAGCGCGTGTGCTCGGGCCGTGGCGGCAGCGTGGCGGACGGGGCGCTGCGATTGGCTGGGTCAGTGCCTGGGCGTGTAGCCCAGCGCATAGGGTGAAGGACTAAGTGTGCAGGAGGTCGGGACAGTGGCCGAAGACGGCAATGCGTCGCAGCGTGGCGGCGCCGGAGACGGGCGCGAGCGCGCGAGTGGCGGCGCTGGCCGTGGCTACGGCGGGGCTGGACGCTCAGCGGGATATGGCCGGTCTGGAGGCCAGGGCGGTCACAGTGACCGCGGCTATGGCGGCGGCGCGCGCAGCGGCGGTGACCGGGGCGGCAGCCGAGGTGGCTATGACCGTGGCCCCTCCCGCTTCCGCGATGACAGGGACGACCAGCGGCCGCGCCGGGACCGTGACGGTGAATCCGGCCGCGATGCCGAGCGCGACGGCGGGCGGGGCGGCTACAGCGGCGGAGCGCGCGGACCGCGCCGAGAGGGAAGCTACGGCGACCGTCCGAGCCGTCCGTCCTACGGCGGTGGGCAGCGCGACGGCGGATACGGCGGCAACCGCTCGAGCCGGCCGCCTTCCGGCGGGGCCGGCCGGCCTGACAGCGGCTTCCGCGGGGGAGACCGTCCGCGCCGGGACTACGGGGGTAGCGGCGAGCGCGGGTATGACCGTGGCCCTGGTGGCGGCCGCGGGGACCGGCCGTCCTATGGCGGCCAGAGCCGTTCCGATGGCGGTTTCCGCGGGGGAGACCGTCCGCGCCGGGACTACGGGGGTAGCGGCGAGCGCGGGTATGACAGGCGTCCAGGCGGTGACCGGACCGGGCGCCCGTCGTCCGGCTCGGGCCGCACCGATGGCGGGTTCCGTGGCGGCGACCGGCCGCAGGCGCGCGGCCCCCGCCGCGAGTTCGGATCAAGCGAACGCAGTGACCGCGGCTACGATCGTCGCCCCGGTGCCGAAAGGGACGGCGGGCGTTCCTTCGGTGGCGACCGGCGGACCGGCGGCGACCGGCCGCGCTGGCAGGGTGCCGACCGCGACGCGGACCGCCGGGATGGCGGGTTCTCCGGGCGCGAGGGCGGTTCCTGGCGCGACGGCGGCGATCGCGGGCCTGGCGGCTACCGCGGTGGGCAGGATGGCGCGCCTCGCGCCGGGCGCCCGTCGTATGACCGTTCCGGAGGCACGGACCGTCCGGCGCGCGGCCACGGCTTCAGCCGGGCCATGTCCGACCGGATCGGCGGTGCCTTCCCCGATGACAGGCCGGGCCGTTCCCCCCGGACCGGCGGTGGCGGCCGACCGGGCGACCGGCGGACGTCGTTCGGCCCGAGCGGCCGGACCGGTGGCCCGGCGAGGCCGTCGGGCTACACTGGCAGGCCGCGGCCCGAGGGCTACCGGGACCGCGGCGACGACCGGCGAGGCGGCGACTCCGGCCTGCCGAGGATCCCAGACAGCGTCACCGAGGACCAGCTGTCTCGTGACGTGCGCGAGGAGCTTGGCGGTCTGTCCCTTGACCGGGCTTCGACCGTCGGTCGCTACCTGGTAGCCGCCGAGCTGGCCAGCGACGCCGAGCAGGGGTACCGCTACGCGCAGGCGGCCAAGCAGCTGGCAGCGCGGGTGGGCGTAGTCCGTGAGGTCTCCGGCATCATGGCCTACAAGTCGGGCCGGTGGGCCGAGGCCCTGACCGAGCTTCAGGCCGGCCGGAGGATGACCGGACGCAACGATTACCTGCCGCTGATGGCGGACTCCGAACGGGGTCTCGGCCGTCTCGACCGCGCACTCGACCTGGTGCACAGCGCTGAGGCCAAGCGCCTGCCGCGTGCCGCGCAGATCGAGCTCCGCATTGTCGAGTCCGGCATCCGCCGCGACCAGAGTCTTGCCGACGCGGCCGTGCTCGCCCTCCAGGTTCCCGAGCTGACCGACGGGAAGCAGCGCCCCTGGTCCGCCAGGCTCTTCTACGCCTACGGTGAGGCCCTGCTCGCCGCGGGCCGGACCGAGGCCGCGAGGGAAGCCTTCTCCCGCGCCGTCGTCGCCGACGAGGACGAGGAAACCGACGCGCTGGCTCGCCTGGACGAACTAGACGGCATCACCGTTCACGACCTAGAAGAAGACGAGTCCGACGAAGACGTCGACGACGACTGGGACGAGGGCGACGAAGAAGACGAAGACCTAGACAAGCAGACCATCGACTTCGAGGACGAAGACGATGAAGACAATGCAGAGGACGACCCCGACGAGGACCTCGACGACGAGGCCGACGACCTCGACGACGAAGAAGACGGCGAAGACGACCTCGATGGCGAGGCCGACGACTCGGACGAGGAAGACGAGGAAGAAGACGGCGACCTCGACGGCGAGTCCGACGAAGCCCTCGACAATCTAGAAGACAACGAAGAAGACGAGCCTGTCGACAACCCAGCCGACCCTAAGGCAGCTACACCCGGCGAGTAGACCGGAGGCGGACACTCTCCGCCCCCGGTCACCCGCGCGGCTGGTCAAGCTTGTCCAGCCAGTGCCAGATCCCGCCGACGTTGGCCGCCGCCCCGCTGATCTGCTCGAACTTCTCGGTGACGAGCGGATCGGCGTCGGCGGCGAACGCCGCGTACCGCGACAACGTCCTGCTCCGGACCGCCGCGACCGCGTGGTCAAGGTCCATCCCCGCTGACCGCGCCGCCCGCGTCGCCGACACCCAGACGGAGATCTCCTCCGCCGAACGCTCCAGCGTCGCCGGGACGTCGGCCACGGGCCCGTAGTGGCTGAACAGCAGCCGGTTCGGCCCGAGGGCGGCGAACTTGCCGATCGAAGCGAGCGCCACCTCGAAGTCGAAGTCGGGCGGCGGCGTGGCCGGCCGCAGGTCACCGGTCTCCGGGATGTAGACGCCGGCCGCGTCCCCCACGTACAGGTCGCCGCTGAGTGAGTCGAGCAGCCCCACGTGGTGCCTGGCGTGCCCGGGCGAGTAATAGCTCTCCAGGCGGCGCCCGTCACCGAGGTCCACCATGCCCACGTCGTCGAGCGTCCGGAGCCGGGAAGCGGGCACCGGGGACAGTTCGCCGAACAGCACGTCGAGGGCGTCCCCGTATACCATCCGCGCGCTGGCCATCAGCCGCGACGGGTCCGCGAGGTGCCGTGCTCCCTTCTCGTGCACGACGACCTCGGCCGACGGGAACATCGAGGCGATGTCGCCGACCCCGCCCGCGTGGTCAAGGTGGATGTGCGTGACCACGACCGTGGCCAGGTCGGCGGGCTCGATCCCGAGGGACGCGAGCGCCGCCCGTACCACGGGGGCGGAAGTCGAGGTTCCGGTCTCGACGAGACAGGGGCGGCTCGACCGGATCAGGTATCCGGCCGTGATTCCCGGGTAGCCGGCCATCTTGGTGTCGATCTCGAAGACATCATCGCCCAGATCGGTAATGTCCGGTCTTTCAGATTCCTGAGAGTTGCCTGTCGTCGTAGCAATGTCGTCGCGCACCGGGCTATTGTCCCAGACAACGGAAGAGGGGGAAGTGATGGAGCTCACGCTTAACGTGCATTCGGAGGACCCGGGGTTCACCGTCATCGAGGTCAGCGGCGAGATCGACGTCTACACCGCTCCCAAGTTGCGCGAAAGGCTTATCAGCCTCGTCGAGTCCGGCAGCTACCAGCTGATCGTGGACATGGAGGGTGTCGAGTTCCTCGACTCAACCGGCTTGGGGGTGCTGGTCGGCGGCCTGAAGCGGGTGCGCGCGCACGACGGCTGGATCGACCTGGTCTGCACGCAGAGCCGCATCCTGCGAATCTTCCGCATCACGGGTCTCAACAGGGTGTTCAGCATCTACGACACGGTGCCGGCCGCCATCGCCGGCCACGCGGCCCCGCCCCCGGAAGACTCAGAAGACTAGGAGGATCCAGAAACGCACCGGGGGCTTATGTGCCGAAGGTGCGGAGGACCAGGCCGGTGCGCGGCTTCGGGCCGAATGACGTGGACTTGCGCGGAACCTTCTCGCCGTGTGCCGCGATGTCCATCACTGCCGCGAGCGGCATCGGGTTGCAGAGGACAGCCGTGCCGCCGGAATCCGCAGCCATGCGGACGGCCTCGGCGGCGTCGTGGGAGATCAAGACGTCGCGCTCGTTGTCCCTGATGGACCAGAGGCGGGCGAGGAGCAGTTCCTGCATGATCGACGCGTCGAGCGCCCGCCAGCGCGCGGAGGCGCCCGGCGGCATGGCGGACTCGAGCTGCCGCCGGTCCGGATCGGTCAGCAGCCAGTACCCTTCCTTGCCCGCCAGCAGGAACGCCGTGCCCGACTCTCCCGCCGCCGCCAGGCAGCCCATCGCCGCGTCGCCGGACACCTCCGTCACGGTGAACGCCTCGGCGGCCAGACGGGCCGCGTCCGCCATCTCGAGGCGGGGCAGGACGCGGTGGATGGGGCCGAGGCGGAGCGGGTAGCTGTCGGCGTCGACAAGGAAGGCCAGGCCGTAGTCCCACGGGCCGGCCCCCGCCCCGGCGGCATGCATCTGCGCCCGCAGCTCGCGGTAGGCGGCGTAGCGGTGATGCCCGTCGGCGATCAGGGCCGTCCGGCCCGTGAGATCCGCCGCGATGGCCTCCTGCTCGGCCAGGTCGGTCAGCGCCCACAGCCGGTGGGTGATGCCATCGTCGGTGACCGCCTGGGCCAGCGGCGCGCGGCTGTCCGCCGCGAGGTCGGTCAGCCGGGAAGCGGTCCCGGGGCCGGCGGGGCCCCCGTGCCCGCCGGCACCTGCCCCGCCGCTGTAAACGAGCAGTATGGGTTCAAGGTTGCTCTGAGTGGCCTTCATCAGCTCGCGCCGCCCGGCCACAGGTCCGGGCATCACCCCTTCGTGGGGGTGCACCGCATCGGTCCCCACCGCGACAAGCCCGATGATGCCGCGCTGCACCCAGCCGGGACCTCGCTGCTCATACACGTAAAGCCCGGGCGAGCCATCGACCGTGAGCGCGCCATCGGCCAGCCAGGCGCGCAACAGCGAAGCCGCGGCCTCACCCGCCGCCCGCGCGTCAGCCGCCGGATCGGCTCCAGCCGCGCCCGCGGCGCGCGTGCCGGTGCCAGCGGACGTCGTGCCGTCCGCGGCACTGCCGCGAGCGTACGCCGGCAGGATGAGGCGCGCCACGTTGTAGGGGGACGATGCGAGCAAGTGCTCTAGCGTCCCGGGGCCAATCACGTCGTACGGTGGTGATGTGACGTTTGCGAGTCCCCCCACCCGGGATAGGTCATAACGGACACCGCGAAAAGGCGCCAGCAGGAGCCCTGAGCCGGAACCGGAGCCATCGCCTGACGGAAAGTGGGTCTGCACACCATGTCAGAAGGACCAAGCGGCAGCTGGGATTCCCAGGACCTGGAAAACTTCGCCCCCCCTGCGGACGCCCGTCCTCGCGCATCGGGCGAAACCGGCGGAAACGACCCAGGACCGGCGGACCCCGCCGACGTGCACACCTGGTACACCAAGGGCATGGAACTGCTCGGCAAGGGCAGCCCGGCCGCCGCCGCACTGGTCCTGCAGCGCGCCGCCAACGCGGAGCCCGGTTCGCGCAGCGTCCGCGAGGCCCTGGCCCGCGCACAGTTTGACACCGGGCAGTACGCGGCCGCGGCGGACAACTTCCGCGCGATCGTCGAGGCGAGCCCGACCGACGACTACGCGCACTTCGGCCTCGGCCTTTCCCTCGCCCGCGCCGGGGACCACGCGGCCGCCGCCGAGTACCTGGCCCTGGCCGCGGCTATGCGCCCGGACCGTAAGCCCTACACCGACGCCCTCCGCCAGGTAAGAGCCACCCTCAAGTTCCGCAAGAACCCGCCACGCAGGTAAAGAGCTTTGAAAGTTTGTTCATCAGGCAGCATTCGATTACCTATACGGTGCGAATCTTTCCTCAGGAACAGATCCTTCCCGATGACGCCCGGCGCATCCCCTCGGCTAGGGTTGGGATGCCAGCCGACTCCGACTCATAGGGAACCAAGTGCCCAAAACGCTCGCCGAAGCCTACGACGTCCTCCTTTTCGACCTTGACGGCGTCGTCTACATCGGCGGCACCGCCATCCCCGGCGCACCGGAGGCCCTCCACAAGGCCGCGCAGGCCGGCGCCCACGTCGCCTACGTCACCAACAACGCCTCCCGTACCCCCGCCGCGATCGCCGCCTTGCTCAGCGGCATGGGCGCCCCCGTCACCGAGGCCGACGTCGTCACCTCGGCGCAGGCCGCCGCCCGGCTGCTTGCGGATAAACTGCCGCCGAAGTCCAAGGTCCTCGTCATCGGGGCGACGGCGCTGCGCCTGGCGGTCAGGGAGCGCGGTCTGATCCCAGTTTCGGCTGCGAGCGAGAACCCGGCGGCGGTCGTCCAGGGGTTCGGTCCCGGCATCGACTACGGCAGGCTCGCCGAGGGCGGCATCGCGGTGCGCGCCGGCGCGCTCTTCGTCGCCACCAACACCGACTCCACGCTCCCCGGTCCGCACGGCCCCCAGCCAGGAAACGGCTCGCTCGTCATGGTCATCGAGCACGCCACCGGCAAGACGCCCGTCGTCGCGGGCAAGCCAGAGCCGCCACTGCACCACGAATCGGTCATCCGCACCGGCGCGCGGCACCCCCTGGTCATCGGCGACCGGCTCGACACCGACATCGAGGCCGCCAACAACGTCGGTAGCGACAGCCTGCTCGTCCTCACCGGTGTCGACAGCCCGCGCACCGTCACCCTCGCGCCCAGGCACCGTAGGCCCACGTACATCGCGGAAACCCTCGACGCTCTGCTGCACCCCTACCCCGACGTCACTGCGACCGAGGCCGGTGTCTCCTGCGGCGGCTGGACCGCCTCGGCCGGCGAAGACGGCACCCTCGCCGTAGCGGGCCACGGCGCGGCCGTCGACGGGCTGCGCGCACTGGCCGCGGCGGCCTGGACCGCACAGGACAAGCGGGGATCTCTCGACGAGGACCAGGTGGCCACCGCGCTCGGCACGCTGGCCGCGGCCGGCCTGCGGATTTGACAACCAGCCGGCACTGCGGTGTGATGTTCCGCGTGTCAGTACGCCCGATGAGCCGCAGCGTCATGCTGAGTGCCGTCATGTCGTGCTGCCCCGCGGCCTCCCGCGCTGTCCGTGCGCGCTGCTGCCGCACCCTTTCGTGTTGTCGCTGACCCCCGCTTGCCAGGAGTCATCAGCGTCAGCCACACAACACGAAGGACCTTTCCTTGAACACCGACCTTTCGGTCGCGCCTGAGATCGCGCGGCTCGCCGACCCGTTCGTCCCGGCCCAGCACGTCGTCGCCGCGGCCCGGACCGACGGCCAGGTCGCAGGCGACCTAGCCGACCTCGCCGCTAACCCGCAGCGCTGGTGGGACCTGGTCCGATTCGACCCGGACGGCCCTGTCCGCGTCCTTGTGCCCGACGTCCCTGGCGCGTGGCTGCTCGTGTTGCCCCCGGGTGCGGTCACCGACTGCGACTGCCGTCAGGTCACCGCCCTCGCCGGCGAGGCCGCCGAGACAACCGGCGGCGTAACCGGCGCGTCGGGCCTGGACAACACCGGGTTGAGCCGCCCGCTGCGCCCGGGCCGCGTCCGCCTGCACGGCGCCCGCGCACCGCACCGGCTGCGCGCCGCCGGCCCCGGCTACTCGGTCACCATGCATATATAGCCCGCGGGGACCGCGCTCCCCTCAGCGGATTCTCAGCGCCCATGCGGCAAACTCTGCTCGGCCACCGACGGGGGCAGGTCAGCCCGTGGGAGTACGCGCTAAATCATCACCGGGGGCGACGCGGTCGCGATCGGCCGCCGGGCAGAATTGGAGCGTCTAAGAGAGAGGACCAAATTTCCCATGATTGAGGTGCGGGGCCTCACGAAGCGGTACGGCGCGAAGATCGCCGTCGATGACCTGACGTTCGGCATTGAGCCGGGCACGGTTACCGGCTTCCTGGGGCCCAACGGTGCGGGCAAGACCACCACGATGCGCTGCATCCTGGGACTTGACTACCCGGACAAGGGCACGATCACCGTGGACGGCAGGACGTACCAGGACCTTGCCTACCCGATGCGCGAGGTTGGCGCGCTGCTTGAGGCCAAGGCGGTGCACGGCGGCCGGTCCGCCTATAACCACCTGCTCTGCCTGGCCCAGACCAACAGCCTGCCGAAGCGGAGGGTCGGTGAGGTGCTCGAGCTTGTCGGCCTGGCCGAGGTGGCGAAGAAGCGGTCCAAGGGATTCTCCCTCGGCATGAGCCAGCGTCTCGGCATCGCCGCCACGCTGCTGGGCGACCCCAAGGTGCTGATGTTCGACGAGCCGGTCAACGGCCTCGACCCCGAGGGCATCCTGTGGATCAGGAACCTGATGAAGGCCCTGGCCGCCGACGGCCGCACGGTCTTCGTGTCCAGCCACCTGATGTCGGAGATGGAGAACACCGCCGACCACCTGATCGTGATCGGCCGGGGCAAGCTGATCGCCGACTGCACGATGAGGGAATTCGTCGCCCGGGCTTCCGGTGCGGCTGTACGGGTGCGCACGCCGTCAACGGACCAGCTTGTCCGGGCGGTCAGCGCCAAGGGCGCCACCGCCGGCGTCGACGACGACGGATCGATCGAGGTGCGCGGCATGAGCAGCGAGCAGGTCGGTGACCTGGCCTTCAGCGAGGGCATCAGGCTGCACGAGCTGACCACGGTGCGGGCGTCCCTGGAAGAGGCGTTCATGGAGCTGACCGCGGGCAGCGTGGAGTACCACGCCGACGCGCCCGGCCAGCGAGCGACCACCACGATCGGAAGCGGGGTCTGACCGATGGCTACGACGACAACGGCGGACGTTCAGCTGTCCGTCCTCCCGCCTGCCGCCGGCCACGCCGGGCTGCGCGGCGTGATCGCCTCGGAGTTCACTAAGATCCGCTCGGTCCGCTCGACTTACTGGACGATCGCGGCGCTGATCATCGTCAGCGTCGGCATCGCGGCCATCGTAGGCTTTGGCATCGCGTCCAACATCCATAACAACCCGTGGAACAAGGCCGGGACGGACGGCACGCAGAGCGTGCTGATCCCCTTCTTCGAACTCGGGCAGCTGATCATCGCGGTGATCGGCGCCATGACCATCACTTCTGAGTACTCCACCGGGATGATCCGGACCTCGCTGACAGCGATGCCGCGGCGCGGCACCGTCTACCTCGCGAAGCTGATCGTGCTCACCTCGGTGACGCTGGTCGTCTCCCTGGTGACCTCGTTCATCGCGTTTTTCGTCGGCTCAGCGGCGCTGTCCGGCTCCGGCGTAGCCGGGTCGCTGTTCCACACGACCACCATCCCGGCCAACGTCAACATGAGCCCGCCCTCGGGCGGACCGGGCAGCGGGCCGCCCAACTACACGTTCGTGGGCACGGACGTGATCACGTCGGGCCACGTGCTCACCGCGGTTGTCGGCAGCGCGCTGTTCGTCACGGTGGTCGCGCTGATCGCCTTCGGCCTCGGCGCGATCATTAGGCACACCGCCGGGGCGATCACCTCCGCGATCGGCCTGATGTTCGTGCTCTCGATCATCATCCAGATCCTGCCGGACAACTGGCGCTGGGACATCATGCGGTTCTTCCCCGACGCGGCCGGCCGGGTGATCTCGGTGACCGTGGGGCCGGACAACCCGCACCTGTGGTCGGCGTGGCCGCAGTTCCTGGTGACGGTGATCTGGGCGGTAGTCCTTGTCGGAGTCGGTGGCTACCTGTTCCGCAAGCGCGACGCGTAGCGGCCCGGTGACCCTCAGGCAAACCTTCGAGAGTCAGCACCCCGCATAATCGAAAACCGCTCTGTCAGGTTGCGGAGAAGGCCGCCAGCGCCGCTGGCGGTCTTCTCCGCATTGCCGGGCCACCCGTTGCCGGGCCACCCGTTGCCGGGCCACCCGTTGCCGGGCCACCCGTTGCCGGGCCACCCGTTGCCGGGCCACCCCGGCCGTTGCCGGGGTTGACGGGCGGACCGCCGCCAGCCGGGCAGCCCGCTCATGTCACGGCGCGTCGACTAGAAAACGGACATAGCATGCTTTCATTTCATAAAACACTCCAGCCGTCTTAGGCGTCCTGGGGAAACATCGGGAAGGTTGCTGGTGCCTGTTGAAGCCACGTGGTTCCGCTGGTGGCTCGGGTACACACCGGTACGCGAGGCTGCTCGCCCCCGCCGGCATCGCCGTCTTGCTCTGCGCGCTGGCCGCGTGCGGCAGCACGACTCAACCGGGGTCGTACGGAACGGCACGGAGCGGGGCCACGGCGCAGCCCAAGTCCACTGCGCGGGCCTCCTCCTCGCCGTCAGCGCCCGCGTCTGCTGCGCCGGCCACGCCCGCCGCAGCCCCCGCGCCCACCTCTTCGGGGACCGGGACTGGTACGCCTCCGGCTGCCGCTCCCACAGGGTTCCTTGAGGGGACGGATAGCTGGCCGATCGCGATGGGCGGCGCGCCGTATAACGAGCCGGTCCTGGGCGGCTCTTACGGCGGCTACGTCGGGATGGCCGGCAGCTGGGCGGTCTCGCTCAGTTGCAAGGGCGGTTTCATCGCGTGGTCGTCGGCCAACAGCGCGGCCGCGAACGCCGAGCGAGCCGGCTACCACACCGGGATCGGGACCGGCGTGTACTGGTTCATGGGCGGCCCCGGGGTGGATCCGCACTACAACGGCACCGCGGCCGAAGCCAGCGCCTGGGGCAAGCAGCAGGCGGAGTGGACGCTCTCCGACATGTCGCACCTGGCCGTCACGTACCCCGTGGTGTTCATGGATGTCGAGCTGCCTGGAATCGCGCCGGCTACCGACAACGGCTGGAACTCGGTGTACACCTCCCCGTGCAGTGGCCAGGTCAGGTCGGCCGGCGTCTCACCCGCCGTGAACCGGGCTGTCCTCGACGGCTACGCGGCGTACCTGACC
>Ga0335072_10013367_pt1 | contig 11696 bp, 11 predicted proteins | sample Lox_Sample_21_FD_206725 | JGI IMG/M metagenome (GOLD analysis project Ga0335072, IMG submission 206725) | Soil microbial communities from Loxahatchee National Wildlife Refuge, Florida, United States - Lox_Sample_2.1 | ecosystem: Environmental > Terrestrial > Soil > Wetlands | place: USA...
GCTAGTTGCGGGCGAGATCCCGGGCGCACCGGTCATCGGTGAGCTAATCGCTCCCGGCCCAGAGGCTCTGCTAGTGCGTTAGCGTCCAGGGGAAGCGTGATCTCCAGGGTGGTTCCTGCTCCGGGCGGGCTGTCCAGCCGGAGGCGGCCGCCGAGTGCCTCGGCCCGGTCCTTGAGCCCGACCAGGCCGGTGCCGTCGTCGAAGTTGGCGCCGCCGCGCCCGTTGTCGCAAACGCGCGCGTGCAGGACGCCGTCACCGACGCTCACCTCGATGTCCATGGCGGTGGCTCCGGCGTGCTTGGCGCCGTTGGTAAGTGCCTCGGCGACGGTGTAGTACACCGCGATCTCGACTGGCTCGGGCAGCCGCCGGTCGACCTGGATGTCGAGGTGAACGGGGACGGCGGATCGGCGGACGAGGGTTTTCAGCGCCGGCGCCAGGCCGCCGTCGGCCAAGACAGCCGGGTGCAGGCCGCTGGCGATCTCGCGCAGGTCCGCCAGCACGTCATCCAGCCCGGCGGCCACCCGGTCCAGCTTCGGAACCACGTCACCGGTCCCGGCCGCCGCGGCCGCTTCTGCAGCGCGCAGGTCCAGGGCGAGGGAGACCAAGCGCTGCTGGGCGCCGTCATGCAGGTTGCGTTCGATGCGGCGGCGGGTGGCGTCGGCGGTGGCCACGGTCCGGGCCCGTGACGCAGCCAGGGCAGTCCGGGCCTCGGCATTGGCGATCGCGGTGCCGGCCAGTTCGGTGAACCGGGCCAGCCGCGCCTCAGTACCGGCCGGCAGCGGCCCCGATCGGGAATCCAGGACCATGACTCCCCACAGCCGCCCCTCCACGGTGATCGGCGCGCCAACCGCCGCGTTGGACCCAAACTCGCCGACGGCCTCCGCGATGGGCCCTGAGGCTTCACTGGCGTAATCATCGATCCGGGCCGGCCGGCCCGTCTGAAGCACCAGCGTCGTCACGTTCCGGCCGCCAAGCTTTGTCCGGGTGCCGATGGGGAAGCTCGGGCCGGAGGTGCTCCAGGCGGCGACCACGGTTCTGAAGCCGTCCGGGTCATACCGCGTCATCGCCGTGTACTCGACGCCCAGCAGCCGCCCGACTTCCTTAGCGACCGCGGTGAGCACTTTCTCTGGCGCCGCCCCGTCGGCCACCAGCATCGCCAGCCGCCGCAGGGCGGCCTGCTCCTCCGCGTACCCGCGCAGCTCCACGCGAGCCTGGGCGTTGGCGATCGCGGCGGCGACCAGTTCGGTGAAGCCGGCCAGCCGCGCCTCAGTGCCGACCGGAAATGGCTCCCCCATGGACCCCGCCGTCATGACGCCCCACAGACGGCCTTCGACGCTGACCGGCACACCGATCGCGGCGCGGACGCCGAGCTCGCGAGCCTTCGCGCCCGAGCCTGCGGCACCGGCGTAGTCGTCGATCCGCGCTGCCTGGCCCGTCCGGAACACCAGTGTGAGCAGGTTTCGCCCCCCGATGCTCCACAGACTACCGACAGGGAAGGTAGCGCTGGCGCTGGTCCATGACGCGACTACCGTTGCGGTGCCGTCCTGGTTAAACCGGGCCAGCGTTGCGCGGTCGGCACCAAGCACCCACCCCGCTTCCTCGGCGACCGCGGCGAACACTGTCTCCGGCGGCGTCCCGCGGGCTACCAGCGTCGCCACCCGTCGCAGCGCCGCCTGTTCCCCGGTGATCCGGTCATCGCCGGCTCGCCCCGGCACGGCCGCCATCCTCTGGAGTCTATCCGCGCCGCCGTTGTACCTGATCAGGCGGCAGTTTGGGGATGCGGCAGGGTGCCGGATCTAGCAGCGCAGCGCGCTTGACGGGACGACCTGGATTCCGAGCGGCACCAGCGTGATCGGGATGATCTTGAAGCTGGCCAGGCCCAGCGGGATACCGATGATGGTCAGGCAGAGCAGCACGCCTGCGATCAGGTGCCCGACTGCCAGCCACCAGCCGAACAGGATGACCCACACCACGTTGCCGATCACTGACGCAAGCCCGGCGCCGGGGCGCCGTTCGATGGTCCGGCCGAAGGGCCACAGTACGTACCCGGCGATGCGCCAGGACGCGATCCCGAACGGGATCGTGATGATCAGAATGAAACAGACAATACCGACTATGACGTACGCAATGGCCATCCACAGGCCTTCGAGCACAAACCAGATGACATTCAGAATCGCATTAAGCATCCGGGGCCCCCGTGCATGTCCCGGTCCGGCATCGCCGGGCCGTGCAACCACGATCGCACGGCGGCGGTTGCGGGTATTCACTCCAACCGGGTGATGACTACACCCGGCCGGCTGGCGGATCGTGGTAAGCCGCGTCCGGCCGACGGGTGGCAGCCGAGCCCGCGCCGGGGCGGCGGTGGGACGACTAACCAGGGGGACAAGTGGGCGTTCCGGATATGGATGTGACGGTCGATCAGGCGACTAGCGACATGCTGCTGGCGCTCGCGATGGGCGAGTCCGGCGTCATGGGTGAGGCGATGGAACTGCGGGAGCAACTGCGAGCGCACACCAGCCTGGATGCCAAGACGTTCGCGCTCGTCAAGATCGCCGCGCTGGTGGCTCTCGATGCCGCGCCGGCGTCGTACCTGTTCCAGGTGCAGGGAGCCCTCAACGCCGGGGCCACGCCGCGGGAGATCCTAGGCGTGCTGACCGCGGTGGCGCCGCAGACGGGCATGGCACGAGTCGTATCGGCGGCGCCGGAGGTCATGATCTCTCTCGGCCTGGAGCTGCCGGCTGGAATGGATTCTGAGAGCGCAACCAGTAACGGCGGCAAGCGGAGCCGGTAACTGGGAGCAGGTAACCAGAGCCGGCCGGGCACCGGGCCGGAGAAGGGGAGGTAAGGCGCATGATCGGCCGACCTGGAGTCGTGCGGCGGCGCCCGCTGCTTCGAGCCGCCGCGGTCGGTGGAACGTTCGCTGCCGGGCGGGCAACGGGCCGCCGCCGCGCAGAGCAACAGGCTGCCGCCGAGGCAGCTGAGGACAGTGCTGTCAGGAATCAGCAGGCTCAGCCGACCGTGCCGGCGCAGGGCAGCGCTGCCAGCGCAGAGGCGTCGATGATGGATCAGCTCAGCCGTCTCAGCATGCTCCACCAGGAAGGCTCTCTCACTGACGACGAGTTCGCGGCGGCGAAGGCAAAGGTGCTCGGCAGCTGACCTCGCGCGGGCCGGCCGGTGCGCGTCCAGCTGCTGCGGCCGGTGACAGCCAGATGATCTTGATGGACGTGAACCTAGAGTTGCCGGAGCAACAACAGAGCCACATTCGCCTGCAGCGAACAGGCACACGGACCGATATCAGGCGCGCTGCTCCCGAACGTCAGGTCTCCCCGGCGCGGCCCTGGACGAACTCGAAGCCGAACCGACCCTTGACGCACAGGTGACCATTACCGACGTCATGGTCGAGTGGCGAGGTGACCTTGACTATCCGGTTGTCCTGCACGTGCAGCTCGAGGTTGCAGCCCACTCCGCAGTAAGGGCAGATGGTGGTGGTCACGGTCTGACGTGACTCATCCCACTCGCCGGACTGTCGGAGCTTGTACTCGCTGGCGAACATCAGGGCGCCCGTCGGGCAGACCCCGATGCAGTTCCCGCAGTACACGCAGGCCGAGTCGGGCAGGCTCACGTCGAACTCGGTAGAGATGCGGGCGTCGAAGCCCCGCCCCGCGACGGCGATCGCGAAGGTGTTCTGGGCGACCTCGCCGCAGGCCTCGACGCACTTGTAGCACAGGATGCACCGCGAGTAGTCGCGGACGTAGCTGTCGTTGTCGTACTTGACCGGCTGGGCGACCGTGTCAGCCTGCGAGCCGTCGGCGACGTGATGCTCGCCGGGCCTGGCGGCGTCTCGCTGCCCGGCAGCATGCGGCTGGGCCGCCAGGCCGTACCGGGCGGGATCGGCGCCGTATTGGTCCATCCACCGGCGCACCTCGGGTGCGGCGTACTCAAGGTCAACCGACGACGCGAGGAACTCCAGGACCATCCGCCGGCTCGTACGCACCCGCTCCGAGTCGGTATGCACGGTCATGCCGGGCTCGGCCCGGCGCGAGCAGGACGGCACCAGCGTCCGCGAGCCCTCGACTTCCACAACGCACACCCGGCAGACGTTCACCGGATCGAGGTTCTCCAGGTAACACAGCGTTGGCGTGTCTATGCCCTGCTGCCGGCAGGCGTCCAGCAGCGTGGCACCTTCCGGAACCCGGACGGTCTGCCCGTCGATCGTGACGTCTACCAGCCGCCGCGGTGCGTCCAGGAACACGGCTGTCATATTGGCTCCCCTGCGCTCGGGCCGGCGCCTGCCGTGCCGATCAGTCCCAGGCTGACCGCAGAGGCGGCGGCGCTGATCGCGGTTTGGCCCAGGCCGCAGATGGAGGCGTCCCTGGCCACCGAGCCGATGTCAGCTAGCAGGGTAAGTTCCTGCTCGGCCGAGCCCAGCGGGGCGCCGCGCGCGAGCCGGCCAATCAGCTCCTCCTGGCGCACCGTCCCGAGCCGGCAGGGCACGCACTGGCCGCAGGACTCGTCGCGGAAGAACCGCGCGATCCGCTGCAGCAGCCCGGTCACATCCACCGTGTCGTCGAGCACCAGGACAACGCCGGACCCGAGCGTCGCGCCGATGGCGCGCACGCCCTCGAACGTCAGCGGCGTATCCAGCGCGTCCGGTCCCACGAACGACCCCGCAGCGCCCCCCAGCAGCACAGCCTGCAGCGCCCGCCCGCCGCGGACGCCGCCCGCCGCGTCAAGCACCTGCCGAAGCGTGACTCCGAACTCGTGCTCATACAGACCGGGCCGCGCTACGCAGCCGGACAGGCAGAACAGCCGGGTGCCGGTCGAGTCCTCGGTGCCGATCCGGGCGAAGGCCGGGCCGCCGATCCGAAGGATCTCCGGCACGCATAGCAGGGTCTCCACGTTGTTGACTGCCGTTGGCTTGCCAAACAACCCGACCTGTGCCGGGAACGGCGGCTTGTTGCGCGGCTCGGCCCGCTTGCCCTCGATGGAGTTGATCAGCGCGGTTTCCTCGCCGGCGATGTAAGCGCCAGCGCCGCGCCGCACCTCGATGTCGAAGGCGAAGCCCTCGCCCATGACGTTGTCGCCAAGGAAGCCGCGCAGCCGCGCCTGCTGGACGGCGTGGCCCAGCCGGGACTCGGCCAGCGGGTACTCGCCCCGGATGTAGATGTAGCCCTGTTCGGCGCCGCACACGTAGGCCATGATTGTGAGGGCCTCGAGCAGGGCGAACGGGTCGGACTCCATCAGCACCCGGTCCTTGAACGTGCCAGGCTCGGACTCGTCGGCGTTGCAGATGACGTAGTGCGGCCGCACCGGGCTGGTGCCGACCGCCTCCCACTTCACCGAGATCGGGAACGCCGCGCCGCCCCGGCCGAGCAGCCTGGCATCCGTCAGCTCCCGCAGTACTCCCTGCGGGCCGATGGATACGGCACGGCGCAGCATCTCGTACCCGCCCGCTGCCCGGTAGGAGTTCAGCGAGGCAGGGTCAACGCGTCCGACCCGGCGCAGCAGCCGGAGCACGGCTGGATCTTCGTCGGCCTGCGGGACCTGCGGCGGCAGGCTCTCGGTCGCGCCGGCAGCGGCGGCTCTCGCAGGCCGCAACTGGTCGGGATCGGCCGGCGCCAGCACCACCCGTGCTGGCTGCGGCCCAGCCCGCTGGATCATCGCCGCCGAGCCGCGGTCGCACTGGCCAAGGCACGGACTGCGCTGCCAGGTGACACCGGTACCGTTCGAGCCGGTCTCGGTGCCCGCTGGACCGTACCTGTGCTCCAGGTCCGCGCAGAGTCGCTCCGCCCCGCCGATCCTGCAGGCGATGTCGTCGCAGACATGTACGACCGAGCGAGGAGCCGGGGTTGTCCGGAACAGTGCATAGAACGAGGCCACACCGTAGGCCTCGGCAGGCGGCACCGTGAGCCGCGCGCAGACGTAGTCGAGCGCACCCGGACTGATCCACCCGGTGCTGTCTTGAACGGCGTGCAGCACCGGCAGCAGGAGGTGCCTGCGCGCCCGCGCCGCGTGACCACCGAGCGCGATGTGCGCGTCAGCTGACGTGCGCAGACCACCCTCCCAGCCGGTCTGCGGCCCCCCGAGGACCGCGTCGACGGCCGCCCGCTCTTCGTCTGTCGCTGCCGGGGCGACCCCGAGCCGCAGGTCCACTAGCCGCCCGCCGTCGACAACTCGGACTCGCCGGCCTGCGCCGGTCCGCCATTGGCCTTCTCGACCCTGATGGCAGTCGCCTTGAACTCGGCGGTGCCGGACTTCGGATCCCAGGCATCGAGCGTGAGCAGGTTGGTCTGCACCTGCTCGGGGAAGTGCAGCGTCATGAAGGCGAGTCCCTCCCGGAGCGTCTCGTCGATGTGCACGGGTGCTTCCAGCCACGCCCGCCGCGACGACACCCGCGCCATTTCGCCCTCGGCCAATCCGAGTTGCCAGGCGTCCTCCGGTGACAGGTTCAGCGTTTCCGGCCGGCGGATCGGCGTGGCGTACTGGCCGCTCTGCACGCCCGTGTTGAACGAGTCCAGCCGGCGGCCGGTAGTAAGGCGGATGGGGAACTCCTCGGACAGCTCATCCAGCGGGTCTTCCTGCTCGACCGGAGTGAACGGGGCGGGGCTGCCGCGCTTAGCGGGGTCTTCCTCCCACAGCCGCGCGTGCAGGAACATCTCGCCGGGATGCTGCTCGTCGTAGCACGGCCACTGGATGCCGCCGAGTTCCTCGAGCCTGCGGTAGCTCATGCCAGCGTGCATCGGCGATAGCGTCCGCAGCTCGTTCCACAGATCCGCCGCTGACGGGTTGCCGAAATCGTATCCGAGCCGCCTGGCGATCTCGCAGATGATCCAGATGTCGTCGCGTGCTCCGGGCGGCGGTTCCAGGGCCTTCCGCACCCGCTGGACCCGCCGCTCGCTGCTGGTCACCGTGCCCTCGGCCTCGCACCACGTCGCGGTGGCCGGCAGCACCACGTGCGCGAGCTTAGCGGTATCGGTCAGGAACATGTCCTGCACGACAAAATGCTCTAGGCCGGCCAGCAGCTTGCTTGCGCGGCCGGTGTCAGCCTCCGACCGCAGCGGGTTCTCGCCGATGATGTAGCACGCGGTGAGCTTGCCGTCTTCCATCGCCTCGAACATCTGCGACAGGTGCCAGCCCCGCTCGGGCGGCAGCTTGACGCCGTAGGCCGCCTCGAATCTTGCCCGTGCCGCCAGGTTGGTCTCGATGTCCTGGAAGCCAGTCAGCTTGTTGGGAATTGCTCCCATGTCGCCGCCACCCTGGACGTTGTTCTGGCCGCGGAGGGGGACCAGCCCGGATCCGTACCGGCCCACGTGCCCGGTTAGCAGCGCGAGGTTGATGAGCGCGAACACGTTGTCGGCCGCGTTGTGGTGCTCGGTGATGCCAAGCGTCCAGCAAATCTGAGCCCGGTCGGCCCTGGCGTAGTCGTGCGCGAGCTGCCGGATGAGGCTTGCTGGCACACCCGAGTCGCGCTCGGCGCGGGCGAGCGAGTATCGGTCCACTGCCGCCGCGTACGCGTCGAAGCCGGTTGTCGCCCGGCGCACGAACGCCTCGTTCACTAGGCCGGCGTGGATGATCTCACGGCCGATGGCGTTCGCGAGCGAGATATCCGATCCGACGTGGATGCCAAGCCACGCATCCGCCCACTGGGCCGACGAGGTGCGCCGAGGATCAACCGCGTAGAGCTTTGCGCCCTTCCTGATGCCCTTCAGGACATGGTGAAAGAAGATCGGGTGCGCTTCGCGCGCGTTCGAGCCCCAGAGGACTACCAGGTCGGCGTCTTCCGCCTCCCTGTATGAGCTGGTGCCGCCACCAGCACCGAATACAGCCGCCAGACCGACGACGCTAGGAGCGTGTCAAGTTCGGTTGCAGCTGTCGATGTTGTTACTGCCCATGACCGCCCGAGCGAACTTCTGCGCCGCATAGTTCATCTCGTTGGTGGCCTTGGAGCAGCTAAACATGCCGAATGACGTGGTCCCGCCCTGCGCGCGCGCTACCGCGAGCCCCGCAGCCGCGCGATCCAGCGCCTCGTCCCACGAAGCTGGCCGTAGTTCGCCGTTAACGCGGACGAGAGGTTCCGTCAGCCGTACCTGCTTAGCCATCAAGCGCACCTTTCCGCTGAATACGGACAGGGTCTGATCCTATCGCCCCACGTCGTCTGGGTAAATGGTGCCGAGTTACAGTGCGTGACACCGGCGAGCCGGCTATGGCCACAGGGCACCCCTTCGGCAGGGTCTTGCGTCTGCTTCCGCGGTTACGCTTGTTCCCAGCAGGCCAAGTCGGGGCCGGAAGGACGGTGCGAGTGACCGGGCGGACGGTGCGACGGCGGGTACAGCGGGTCACGCTGCCCGATGCTGGCGGGCCCGGCGGCGCCTCGGACCGCGCCGATATCCTCGCGGCCGAGGAGCCGCTCGGCATCAGAGTCGACGGCACCGCGATCTCCATGACTATGCGCACGCCCGGCGACGACATTGACCTCGCGGCCGGGTTCCTGGTCGGCGAGGCCATTGTTAGCTCGGCATCGGATATCGCGGGCATAAAGGTCTGCGATGGCACTACCTGCGGCCACGTGGACCACGACGAGCTCGGCAACATCGTGGACGTGACCCTGGCTCCGGGCGTCACCGTGGCGCCCGGAGCCCGGCGGAACTTCCTCACCACGAGCGCTTGCGGTGTCTGCGGCAAAGCCAGCATCCAGGACATCTGCGTCCTCCCCGAAGCTGGTGTGGCTGCCGATCCGGTGCGTGTTCAGCCCGCCGTGCTGGCTGTGCTGCCTGACCGGCTTCGCGCGGCGCAGCGGGTGTTCGCAACCACCGGCGGGCTGCACGCCGCTGGCCTGTTCACGCCGGACGGCGAGCTGATCGTGGTCCGTGAGGACGTCGGCCGGCATAACGCGGTGGACAAGGTGGTAGGCCGGGCGCTGCTGACTGGTCGCCTGCCGCTGTCCGGATGCATCTTGCTGGTCAGCGGCCGCGCCTCGTTTGAGCTTGTGCAGAAGGCGGTCCTGGCCGGCATCCCGCTGCTCGCCGCGGTATCCGCGCCGTCATCCCTCGCGGTCGAGCTCGCCGAGCAGGCCGGCCTCACGCTAGTGGGGTTCCTGCGCGGTGCATCGATGAACGTCTACACCTGGAGCCACCGCATCGCGACGACGTCCGAAGTGGCAGCCCACAGTGGCGGCTGACCCAGCGCGAACAGCCGCAGTCAGCGAGCGCCCCGCCCCAGACGTCGCCTACGCACAGTGGATCGACGCGTGCGCGCTGGCCGGCTGGCGCCGCCAGACGCAGCCGGAGCGTGTGCCCGTAGCGGGCTGCCTCGGCCGGATCACGGCTGGCCCGGTCCGGGCGGACCGGGCATCGCCCGGGTTCGACTGCGCCGCCATGGATGGCATTGCCGTGCGGGCCGGAGCAGCCGCAGGACGCGATCAACATGGGATCTCCGGCAGCCCCGGCCGATGGCGGCTCGCGCCCGCTGACTTCGTCTGGGTCGATACCGGCGAGCCCATGCCGCCCGGCACGGACACGGTAGTGGAGTTCGAGCGGGTGAATCTCGACGGCAACGGCGACGCGTGGATCACCGGCCCGGCACCGCGCGGGCGGCACGTGCGCCCCGTAGGTGAGGACTTTCCGGCTGGTCAGCTGCTGATCCCGGCGGGTCATCAGCTGCGCCCGCAGGACCTGGCAGCCGCCGCGGCGGCTGGCCATGCAGCGCTGGATGTCGTCCGCCGGCCGAGAGTGGCGATCATCCCGACCGGCAACGAGATCCGGCCCATCGGATCGGCGCTGCATACCGGTGAGGTAACCGACAGCAACTCGCCGATGCTGGCCGCCCAGGTCACCGAGGCCGGCGGCAGTCCACTGGTCAGTGACGTGCAGCCGGACGATCCGCCGGCTATCGCTGCCGCCGTCACCCGCGCCGCGCGCCATGCCGACCTGGTACTGCTGGTCGCCGGATCCGGCACCGGCCACCGCGACCACGGGCCCGCCGTTCTAGCGGACACCGGTGGCCTCGCGGTGCGCGGTGTCGCGGTCCGGCCCGGGCGTCCGGCACTGCTCGGATATGCATGCCCAGCCCAGGCGCGTGGCCACCGAACCGACAATGCAGTCGGGGTATCGCGCCCGGTCCCCGTGATCGGCGTTCCCGGCTATCCGCTCGCGGCCGTGGTGATCTTCGAGTTGTTCGCGGTCCGGCTGCTCACCGCCCTGCAGGGTTGGAATCGGCGCGAGCGGCCGCGCCGGCGAGCGCAACTGGCGCGCGACTGGACCTCATCCCCCGATGTCGAGGACTGGGTGCCGGTCTCCCTGGCCCCGCTACCAGCCGGCCCGGACGCCCGGAGCGCGGTGCTGGCGACGCCGATCAGGCGCGGCGCGGGAGCGATCAGCCAGCTCCTGCGTGCCGACGCATGGTGGCCGATCCCGATCGGGCAGGCAGGTTTCCGCCGCGGCGAGCAGATCGACGTCCAGCCGATCCCGGGCGCGCCTGCCGGGCTGGGCAGCCACGATGAAGCGCCGCCCGTGCGACGGCGCGGCGGATGACTACGACTTGGCGCTCCCGCCTGAGGGCAAAGCACCTCACTCCGGCTTGGGCCAGCTGCGCCCCAGTTGCTGGAGCCGCTCGGCCGTCGCTGCCAGCTCCTCGCCACGGCCGACGGCCACACCGAGGAAGTAGGCCGTCAGGGGCGCAGCCGGCCGGTCGACCGTGTGCGCCACGACCCTGGCGAGGTTGAGCACGGTCTTGCGGACCGCGTCGTCGGACTCGATGCCGAGTTCTTTGCGCAAAGCATCCAGCCACTCGTCCAGCGCATCGACGGTACCGTCGTCTTGCGTCACCGGCTGCTCCTAAGGTGTCGTGCCTGTAGTATCCGACGTTTCCTGATGCCCAGTCTGGCTGCTCCCGCATTGCCCCGGGAGAAGCACTCCCTATGAGTGCTCAGGCGTGGGTGCGGGAGCTGGCATTCGCCTAGCTGAGCGTCCTGCAGGTCAGCAGCTGCTCAGCCCGGCCGGCGGCGGACATGAAGTACACCAGATCGCCCGCCGCGCAGCGCTGAGCTCCAGATGATCTTGATGGATGTGCGTTCGGGCAGGCGGCCCTCGACCGAACACGAGGAGCAGACGCGACTTGCTGGCCGTCAGCGGATGCGGCGGCCCATTTCCCTGGTGGAATAGCCGCCGAGGTCGGTAACGGCGCGCTGGAAGCGGTCGGAGCGGAGCAGGGCCCACAGCGGTGCGAGCTGCGGGCTGTCCAGGGTCCTCGGCGCGATCACCAGATCGTACGGCTCGCTGGTAACGGGCACGAACCCGAGGCCGAATGCCTTGGCCGCGGCCATGATGCCGAGCCCGGCGTCGGCGCGCCCGGCTACGATCGCGGCCGCGACGGCGAGGTGGGTAGGCTCCTCGCGTGCGTAGCCTTCGATGGCGCGGCTGTCCATCCCGAGCTTGGAGAGCTCATGGTCTAGCAGCACGCGGGTGCCCGCGCCTCGCTGCCTGTTGACATACCGCAGGCCGGGTCTGGCCAGGTCATGGATCCCGCCGACGCCAAGCGGGTTCCCGGGCGCGACAAGCAGCCCCTGTTCGCGATGCACCAGCCGGACGATGGCCACCTCCGGAGCGGCGGCGCCGAATACCCGGTCCACGTAGGGCACGGTGTACTCCCCTGTCGCCGGGTCGAGCAGGTGCGACCCGGCAATGTGGCAGAGTCCGTCG
>Ga0335072_10013368_pt1 | contig 11696 bp, 9 predicted proteins | sample Lox_Sample_21_FD_206725 | JGI IMG/M metagenome (GOLD analysis project Ga0335072, IMG submission 206725) | Soil microbial communities from Loxahatchee National Wildlife Refuge, Florida, United States - Lox_Sample_2.1 | ecosystem: Environmental > Terrestrial > Soil > Wetlands | place: USA: Florida...
CCGCGCCCTCGGTGGACATCCGGTCGAAGGCCAGCTCGGACAGGTCCCGGACGAACATCCACGGGCTGCTGCCGCGCTGCTCGGCCAGCCCGGTGGCGTCCACCACGACCAGCTTGCCCAGCTTGGCCAGCATGGACTCGGGCAGGAACTTCAGCAGGTACTGCGGATCGCGGGCGGAGTTGATGACCAGCACGCCCTGGCCGTCCGGCGTGCCGCGGAAGAAGTTGACCGCCTTGATGATCGTCTCCTCGACCAGCACCACCCAGTCCGGGTGCGGGTTCTCGTACACGAAGCGGTCCAGGATCGGGGTGTCGGCGAACCGCGCGTACCGGCGGACCAGGCAGTTGGTCCGGTCCGGGTCGTCGACGTAGTCGCTGACGTTCTCCGCGTGGTAGCCCAGCTGGCGGGCGGCGGTGGCGATGGAGGTGGAGACGTCGCGCGCCTCCTTATCCATGATGATCCCGCGGGACCAGACGGTGAGCTCGTGATGCACGGCGCGCTCGCCTCCCGGATTGTATACCGTCGGCAGGATACGATTATCGTACGCCGGCGGCGGGGTGCGTCAAGGGAGCGGCGAAGGCGGCCGGGCCTCCGAAAGCTCCATTAGCAGATAGTCGCCGTGGACTGCCCGTAAGTAAAGGGATCGGGGCGCGACTTGCCGTATAGATCGGAATGCACCATGAGGATGGCTGCTGAGCAGTAGCGTGAGACTCCGGATCGAAGACCTCTGCCGCTGAATTATCCAAGTAGGTAGCAGAGTGTCTGGTTTGTCGCGATGATGCTTGTGGGTTAGCCAGCAGCACGTGAGTTAGCCAGCAGCACTGTGATCATTGACCTGCTGTACGCCAGACAGGGGAGTGACCCGGTATATGAAAAACGGCTCGTCGGCTCATGACGGCGATGGATGGTCATCCGCGCAGCATCCCTACCGGGATGACGCCATGAGCGGCCCGGGCCCGTACGGGCCCGGGCGAGGCAGCGAGCCGCACGAGGTCCCCGGCGGACGGCGCGAGGTCGCGTTCGGCCCCGACATCTCCTGGCCCAACGGCTTCCGGCAGCTGGACACGGAGGCCCGGCGCCTGCTGGAGTCCGGCTACGGCACCTCGGGCTACGGCCGGGGCCAGTATGACCACGTCGACCCCGGTTACGGGCCGGGCAGCCGGGGGGCCGGCTACCGGCAGCCGGAGTCTTCGTCCCTGGACGACTACGGCGATCCGGGCTACTCCGACCCCACCTACGACGGGCCGAGAAGCGGATCCGGCGGCCGGGCCAGGCCGGGCGACAGCCGGGGCGGGCGCGCCCCCGGGGGGGCGCCGGTCTCCGACGGTGCCGGTTACGGCACGGTGCCGGGGTATCAGGTCCCGGACTACCGTGAGCCCGCCCCGGGTTACCAGCAGTCGTACCCGTCGTCGGACATCTACCCGGTGACCGGCGCGCAGGAAGCACTCCCGGACACCGGCCCGCAGCCGATCGCGAACTCCTGGCCCGGCGGTGACCCGGGTCCGGCGCGGTCCGGCCGTCAGGCCTATCCCGAGCAGTGGTACGACCAGCCGCGGCCGGACGATCCGCGGGGCAGCGGCACGCGCTCGGACGGCCCGCCCGCGCCCGATCCGCGCCTGGAGGGCATGCGCTACGACGAACTGCGCTACGAAGAGCCCTTCGGCGGCGGGACCGGCTACGACGAGCCGCTCGACGATGACTCCTGGGTCGAGGAACTGCGCCGCAGCGCGCCCGTGTTTCCCCAGCCTCCCGGCGGCCAGCCGGGCGGGGACCAGCGCCGGGGCGACCCGCGCGGTCCCGGCTACGGTCAGCAGCCCGGTTACGGCTCGCAGCCCGGGCTCGGCCAGCCGGGTGGCGGCTATCCGCAGTCGTCCGGCTCCGGCCAGGGCCGCGATGACCGGGGTGGACCCGGCCCCATGGCCCCCCGGGGTCCCCGGATGAGCGCCGGGCCCGAGACCGGCCCGCGACCGCCCGCCGCGCCGCGGGATCGCGCGCCGTCCGGTGCCGCGTACTACGGTGCCCCGACGGCCCAGGTCGGGGTGCTCACCCCGCCCGCGATCCGGCGGCTCGAGGACCCGGTCGACAGCGGGCCGCAGACCGTCGTCCAGCCTGTGCCGCAAAGTGCCAGCCAGGTTCTGGCCCCGCAGGTACGGCCCGGCCACGGCCTGGACGGACCGGAGATCACCTCGTCCTGGCCTGCCCAGCCGCCATCGGAGGAGGTTGACTCCTTCGAGGAATTCTGGGCCGAAGACGACGACGACGCCGAATACACGGGCCTGTTCCCCGGGGAGGATCCCGATTTCGACGCCCGGCGCAAGGGCTCCCAGGCCAAGGGCAGCGGCCGTCGCACCGGCCGTCGCCGCGGGCGCAGCAACGATCACCGCCTCTGGCTGGCCCTGCTCGGCGTGGTGATAGCGGCCGCGGCGGCGATCTTCGGGATCCTGAAGTTCGAGTTCCCGTCGCACAGCGGCCCCGAGCACGCCATGCAGACCCCGCCCCGGATCGGGAGCTACGTGCGGACCGTGGACATGGAGAAGCAAACCAAGGTCGACGAGCTCCGCGACGAGGTCATCAAGATGAGCTCCGGCCAGGCCAGCGACGTGCAATCGGCCGTGTACGAATCCGGGAACTCCGCCGCCGGGAACACCGAACAGATCGTCATGTTCATCGGTGGCCACCTGGCCAACGCCGCGCCCGCCAGCTCGATCGCCAGCTTCACCCAGAAGTTCCCCGGCGCCGCGGTGGTCAGCGCCGGTTCCCTGGGCGGTCAGGCGGCCTGCGTCGAGGAAGCGCCGGGGACGTCGGACTCCGTCTCCATGTGCGTCTGGTTCGACAACGACAGCTTCGGCGAGATCGTCTCGCCCACGATGAACGCCAGCGCGCTGTCCAGCGTGATGCGCACCATGCGCCCGTCGCTGGAGCGGGTGGTCCCGAAGTAGGACGCGCCGCGGGTTTTCAGTTGCGCGGCTTGCCTGACCGCTTGCGTACCGACAGGCGCGTCACGGTGAGCATGATGGCCAGCCCCAGCGCGATCAGGCCCGCGACCTGAGCGGTGAAGACCGGAGTGCCGAGGGAAACCGGTGACGCGTCGGCGGCCGGCGCGGTATTCCGCTTGGCCGCCGTCGGCGCCTGGACCGAAGGCCGGGGGCTCGCTCCGGGCGACGGGGTGATGGCCGGGAACAGGGCGGCCGCGTTTCCCGCCCCGATGAGCATGCTGGCCTCACCATTCAGGGCCGGGATGGGCCCGAGCGGCAGCACGGCCACGTGCGAGGCGTCCGGCGAGGCGCTGGCCGACGTCTTCGGCGGCGATGAGGCCGCGGGCGCGGTGACCGCGGTGGTCTCGGCGGCCGCCGGCGGGGTCCACTTCGCCGTGGTGGTCACGCTGGCCGTGGCGGTCAGCTTCACCGAACTGACCGATGTCGCGTTGGACGCCACCGCGACCTGCGCGTGCAAGCTGGCCGGCTGTTTCGTGATCACGGAAGCGATGCTGCACGAGGCGGTGCCGTCACCCTTGGCGCAGCCGCTGGTGAACGTGGGCTTCTGGCCCGACGGCTGCGCGGTCAGCGCGACCGACACGTCCGACGCCGATCCGTTCTGGGTGAAGACCTGCACCACGTAGGTGGCCGTCTGGCCGCGCTTGATGCTCGTCTGCGAGCGCTGCACGCTCACGCACAGCTCAGCCGGTTTCGTGCTCGTGCTCGTGCTGGCACTGGTGCCCGGGCTTGGGCTCGTGGCGGCGGCAGCGGCGCGGGCATCGAGCGTCGCGGTCCTCGTGGCCGTGCTCGTCGCGGTGCTGGTGGCCGTGCTCGTCGCGGTGCTGGTGGCGGTGCCTTTCGCGGACGGCGATGCCGATGGCGACGTGTCACGCGACGCGGAGGGTGACGTGTCACCCGACGGGGAGGGCGCGGCCGTCTTGACGGGCGCGCCGCTGATGCTGGTCGAAGGGGGCGACGCGGCCGGCGGATTCGTAGCCGTCGTGGCGTGGCTCGCGGATGGACTGACCGAGGGTGAGGAGGACGGCGACGGCGAGGGCGACGGCGACCGGGATGGCGAAGGTGACGGCGAGGGCGAGGGCGAGGGCGAGGGCGTGGAGGTGGCCGAAGAAGGCAGGGCCTGGCACACCGAGTCCGTATTCGCGGGCGCCGTCCTCGGCGCCGCCTGCGCGGTGCCCAGGACACCCAGGGTCAGGAAACTCCCGCTCAGCAAGGTGACCGCCGCTACTCTTACGGGCGCGAAACGCATAAGGATCGCCTGTCTACGCTGCTCGTCAGGGTTACCGTGTGCTCTTCGTAGGTTCGGAGGCGACTAGGGGACGGATGGGCACGTTTACTCATTTCCGCTAACCGGCTACATATGCATCACCTGTCCTCCCGATCACAGCCCGCCCGGCCCGGCCGCCTCTGGAACGGGCCTGTTCACCCGCGTCGCCACCCCATCTGACGGCCCGCGGGCCGGATCGGTTCCGTGACGCACATCACGGCCCGTTCCCAGGTGCCGTCGCGGACAGTAATGCCGGGGACGCAACGGGGCATTCCGGTTGATGCGGGCCCGGCTCGTGTGCTCTGCTGTCCCATGCCCGCGATCGCGTTCCAGCCGGACCTTCCGGCCTGGGATGTTGACGCCGACTGGTGGGGGCCCGGCTGGGATGTGGTGCAGCCGGTCGGCGCGGCCGAACCGGCTCACCCGGGCCGGCCGCGCGACGTCGTGCCGTCCGCGGCTCCCGCGCTGTCCGTGGCCGACCCGCCCGCTCCAGTACCGGAAGCCTCGGCCCAGGCCGCGGCCGACCCGTCCTGGGGTCAGATCCTGGCCACCACGATCGGGTTGTGGGTGTCGCGCCGCTGGCCCGGGGTCAGCCGCGGCGGGCGGCGTGCGGCCGGTGCCTCTGGTTCACTGGCTCCCGATGCGCAGGCGCGTGGTTCACTGGCTCCCGATGCGCCGGCTCCCGATGCGCCGGCTCCCGATGCGCCGGCTCCCGATGCGCCGGCCCCTGGTTCGCTGGCCCGCCGTCCGCGTGCGGCCGGCTGGGCTTCAGCCGCGTGGGGGGCGCACGCGCGGCTGCTGTCGGCGATAGTGCTCAGCGCCGGGCTGCTGGCCGCCGCGGCCGGCACGGTCGGCCTGGTCGTGACCCATCCCTGGTCGGCACCGTCCGTGCGGCTGGCCGCCAAGCCGGCACCGGTGGCGGTCCCCACCGGTCGCGCCGTCGCGCCGGTCTCGCTCTCGGCCGCCGCGCCGACCCCCAGGCCGGTCTGGCTGACCATCCCGGCCATCGGGGTGAAGGCGCCGATCATAACGCTCGGCTTGAACCGGAACGGCACGCTCCAGGTGCCCCGCACCACGACGGTGGTGGGCTGGTACACCAACAGCCCGCGTCCCGGCGCGGTCGGGTCCGCGATCATCGCCGGTCACGTCGACTCCCGCTCCGGGCCGGGGGTCTTCTTCTGGCTGCGGACCATGCATCGTGGCGATCGCATCTACGTGCGGCGGGCCGACGGCACGCTGGCCGTCTTCACCGTCACAGCGGTCCGGATGTACGCCAAGGTGCAGTTCCCGACGGCCACCGTCTACGGTCCGGTGCCGGACGCCGAACTGCGCCTGATCACCTGCGGCGGCACCTTCGACTACGCCACCGGCAGCTACCTCAGCAACGTGGTGGTGTACGCCCGGCTGAGCGGTTGATGCCCGGATCTGCGGACCGCCTGGCGCCGGGACCGTAACACATCCGACTCAGCCGCGCGTCCTGATTGATCCCGGCTTGCCCACTGTGCTCTGCTGTTCCAGATAGCCACGGTGACGGGACGGTATGAGCGGGCGACGGCCGTGGCGGGTTCCTTCTTGTCTCTCACTGAGTTGCGCACGTGTCCTGCAGGGCGTTGATCCGACGGGAGGAGCTGACCGTGAGACTGCGGAGAATCCTCGCCCTGTTCACCGTGCTGGCGGCGCTGCTGGGCTACGGCGCGTCCCTCGCCGCGCCTGCTGCCTCGGCGGCGGCGCCCGCGGCCGGCTGGGTGCGCTGCGCCAACCTATCCCCCGGCACCCCGGCCGTGGACATCTACCTGCTGGCCTTCGGCAACTCCGGCCAGCCGACCGTGCTTCGGCACGTGAGCTACGGCGACGTGTCCAGCTACATGGCGGTCCCCGCGGGCCAGTACACCGTGGCCATGCGCCCGGTCGGCGCCCCCGCCTCGAGCCCTCCGGTGGTCTCCGCCAACTTCATGGTGAGTGCCGGGACGAGCTACACCGTGGCCAGCCTGGGACCGGCCACGGCCCGGCGGATCGAGGTGCTCAGGGACCAGATGGCCGGGCCGAAGGGATCGGCGCTCATCCGGGTCATCCAGGCCTCGCTCAAGCAGGATCAGGTCACGGTCAGCTACGGGGGAGACGTGCTGGCCCAGCAACTGGCCTTCGGCGCCGTGACGTCGTACATGAGCGTCCGGCCCGGCACCCAGACCGTGCGGTTCACCGCCTCGGGCCAGCAGACGACCATGTCGGTCACCCTGGCGGTCGGCTCGGTCCACACCATCGTCGTCCTGGACGGCTCCGCTGGGCTGAAGGTCGACAACCTGACCGACGCGGCCGGCAGCTCGGCCGCGCCGACGGGCGGGGCCGCCACCGGCTTCGGCGGAATGGCCCCGCGCGATCCCCCCGGCCCGGTGCCATGGCTGGCCACGCTGGCCGCCGGGCTGCTGCTGGTGTCCGTCGGCGTCTTCGGACTGCGCCGGTCACGCCGCACCGCCGGCGTCCTGCGCGGCTAACCGGGTCTTCGCACGAGCCGGCCTGGGCCTGACGCGGGCCGGTCTGGTCTGATGCGGGCCGGTGCGGGTTTGACGCGGGGCCGGCCGGCGCGTTCCGTCAGCGGGCCGACGGAACGGCTGGCGGCCTGGCCCTAGCTGAGGCGGTCGGTACCGTCGCCGGGTCAGCCGCGTAGTCGGCAGGCCGGGTTTCGTCATACCCGTCCTGCAGCCCGATCCTGCGGAAGACGAGGGTCAGCACGGCGGAGACCGCGATGTTCAGGATCAGGGCGACGAGCGCGATGTAGGTGACGTGGCCGAGCACCGTTGTCGTGGAGGCGCCGAAGTGCGCCTGGCCGCCGCCGGACGTCCGGTACGCCTCGACCGAGCCGTAAGCCATCCCCACGGCCCAGCCGATGATCAGCGCGATGCGGTGGAACCAGCGCGTATAAAGGCCGATCACGACCGCGGGGAAGGTCTGCAGGATCCAGATCCCGCCGAGCAGCTGCAGGTTGATCGAGAACGTCTTGTTCAGCTCGATCGCGAAACCCAGCGCGCCCACCTTCATCAGGAGCGAGGCCAGCCGCGCGACCCGCGTCTCCTGGGCGGGGGTGGCATTGGGGCTGATCAGCTCCTTGTAGATGGTGCGGGTGAACAGGTTCGCCGCGGCGATCGACATGACGGCCGCAGGGACCAGCGCGCCGATGATGATCGCCGAGTAGCCGATCCCGGCGAACCAGCTGGGGAACATGTGCTCGAACAGCAGCGGCACGGACAGCTGGGGGTTGCCGCCGCCCGCCTTGACCCCGGCGTTCACGGCGGGCGTCGCTCGTGCCATGTAGCCGAACAGCGCGATCAGGCCGAGCACCAGGGAGTAGGCCGGCAGCATGGCCGCGTTGCGCCTGATCACGTTGCGCCGCTTGGCGGCGAACACGCCGGTGACGGCGTGCGGGTACACGAACAGGGCCAGCGCGGAGCCGAGGGCCAAGGTGGCGAAGGCCCATTCCCCGGCCGGCATGACGACGATGCTGCCGTACGGCTTGCCGGTCGCCGGGTTGACGGTCTTCAGGTGCGCCGAGGAGACGCTGAAGATGTGCCCCCAGCCGCCGAGCCGGCTCGGGATGTAGATGATCGCGACGATGACCGTCACGTAGATGAGGAAGTCCTTGACGAAGGCGATCAGGGCGGGCGCGCGCAGCCCGGCCAGGTAGGTATATACGGCCACCACGGCGAACGCGATGATCAGCGGCAGGTCCCTGATGAAGGAGCTCCCTGACGGGCTGCCGATCCCCATGGTGGTCAACACGGCCTCGATGCCGACGAGTTGCAGCGCGATGTACGGCATGGTGGCCAGGATCCCGGTCGCCGCCACCGCGAGCCCGAGGCCCTGCGAGCCGTGCCTGCCCCGGACGAAATCGCCGGGGGATACATAGCCACGCGCCCGGGCCACTGACCAGAGTCGCGGCCCGAAGATGAACACGATCGGGAAGACCATGATGGTGTACGACAGCGCATAGAACCCCGCCGCGCCGCTCGCGTAGACCAGCGCCGGCACGGCGATGAAGGTGTAGGCCGTGTAAATATCGCCGCCGAGCAGGAACCAGCTGACGAACGTCCCGAATCCGCGGCCTCCCAGACCCCACTCGTTGAGGTGCATCGGGTCCTCAGCCGGGCGCCACCTGGCCGAGGCGAACCCGATATAGGTAACGATCAGGAACGAGCCGATGACAATAGCGAGCGCGACCGTGTTGATATGGCTCATCTCGGCACGGCTCCCTGATTCCGGGGCTTGCTCCTCAGCAGCAGGTAGCAGATCCAGCACAAGACCGCGGACACGGGTACCCAGATGAGCTGATACCAGTAAAAGAACGGAAAGGGACCGAGTTTCGGCGCGAAACGAGCGTAGATAGGGACCCACAGCGTGCCGAAAATCGCGATGACGAGCAGGACCGTAACCACGCCCCACGTGGCCGGACTCTTGCCGGAGAGAGCATGTTTGGCCATCGCAGCCTCGCAGAGTTCGTGTGGTTGGATGGGGACGTGTTGCGCGCGGCGGGCTGCCTCGGCTGACATCGCGCTCGCGGATGTGGTCCTATGTTGCCCCATAATGACCCGGTAGATTGGGTTTTCTCCCGCATCGATACCGCAGATCCAGATGTGACCAGCCCAGACCGATCTGTCCAGGTACGCGCCTATCCTGGCCCCCGTCGCCGAACCCTCCAGATATGCGCCACGGCAGCGCGGTGGCGTTGTGGTCGATCCGCTCGTGAAGCTTCGCTCGGCCGACGCCGTAATAGCTAATCGTCACTGACCAAGAGCGGTCGGTGCCGACAGATAATAATGGGACCAGAAACGCTTCGTGCTCGCGCCCATATCGCCGGGCACTCCCGGACGCGAATGCGACAACGACGGCTATCTTGCCTGAAAACATCATAAACGCCAGATGACGTTTCTTGTTTCACCCGTGACACCGTAACGCGTATCTGCCTCAGGGGGGAGGGGCTATCACTCGCCTCCCGGAGAGGAGCTAAACCAACGTTTCCGGTCCGGAAAGCGCATCTTCTGGATGCCTGTATCGCTGCCAGGTGATCTCCGCGTATTCTCCGGAGCTCAGGAAGTGCTCCTAATGGCGGCGAGCACGCGCTGGTCAGGGGCGTGGCGCCAGCCACCGGGTGTCGATCCGGCCGTGCCGCATCTGGCCTACCAGGCGGACGTATAGCGTCTCCGGCGTGTTGTCGCCCGCGTCCCTGCTGATCGCCAGCGTGGTGTGCCGCACCGACAGCTCGTTGGCATCCACCACCATGCCCGGCGCGAGGACCAGCTCCACGTTGCCGCCGCGCACCCGCAGCTCGATAATCAGCTCGGGTCCGGTGGGCACCGCCCTGGTCAGATCCAGCATCACGTCGCACCACGCGGTGCGCAGCGCCAGCCGGTGCGGCAGCGTCCACCGGCCGTCGCGGCGCACCGAGCTGTGCCGCTCGTTGATAGTGAGCAGTTCGGCGGCCGGCTCGGCCGGCGTCCCGGCGGGCGGCAGCGTGAGCGCGCCGCTGCCCGGCGCCGCGATCAGATCGGCGGTGAGCGGGGCCAGCGCCTCGATGGTGCGGGCGGCCAGCGCCTTGTCCAGCCGCTCGTCGAACTCGGCCTGGTTGAGCCGGCCGTCGGCGACGGCGGCGCGCAGCACTTCGATGACCCGGTCGCGGTCCGAGTCAGACGCACGCAGCGCGGGCGAGCTGGGCGGATCTGCTGGCATCCGGCCTCCTCGGCGGCGACGTGGCGGCGCCGCGCCACCGGCATTCACGTTATAGCGGCAGCGTGCGGGCAGCAACGACGGGGATGCCGACGCGGCGCTGACGGAACTGGGCCAGCTTAGTGGGCACCTGAGCGCCGGTGAATGCAATCGAGGTGTGGTGAGGTCCTCGGCTTGGGCGTTGAGGGCACGACCTGCACTGTGGTGTCGTCGGCACCGTCTTCACGGTGCCCGTACGCGGCCATTACCGGCCCCCTTACGGCCCGGGCTTGGTGCGCAGATTCGCTCGCCGCGAGCGGCGAACACCAGCCGGGCCGGCCAGGGTCACCAGGTGCGCTAGCTGTCCAGGCCGAGCGTGAACGTGGGCTTGGGGGAGGTTTCCGGCAGCTTGTGCTCATCGGCGAGCCGCCGGATCGCCGTGCCGGTAGCCAGGAACTCGGTCGCGTGTTCGCCCCAGACGTGGTTCTTGACGTCCACCGTCACGCCGACGATGCCGGAGGATCGGGCTGCTGCCGCCTCGGCCTGCATGCGCGTCAGCGCCAGCTCGCGGGCCTCGTAGACACCCTGCGTGAACTGCAGCATCTCCTGGTTCTGGCCGGTCTGGCGCAGCGACTGCATGACGCCTTGGTGCGCGATGTGATACACGCAGGTGCCCAGCACGAACGCGACCGGTACCGCGCCGGCCGCCAGCAGCCGGAAGAAGTCCTGCGCCGACAGGTCGGAGGTGAACGCGCGGCCGTCGGGCGCGCGGTGCGCGCCCTGGCCGGCCAGGTGGCGGACCGCGGTCCCGGTGGCCACGAACTCCAGGCACCCCTGGCCCCAGGCGTACATCTGCATCCGCAGCTGCACGCCGACGATGCCGTCGGCCGACAGGTGGTCGGCCTCGGCCCGCATCCGGGCCATGGCCAGTTCCCGGGCGTTGTACATGGCCTGCGTGAGGACCTGGAGCTCGGTGTTCTGGTTCCAGCGGCCGACCTGCAGGCCGACGTGGTAGATCGAGGAGCCGACCACGAACCCGAGCGGCTCGAAGCCGGCCTCGCCGAGCAGCACGTACTCCGATACCGACAGGTCAGAGGTGAAGACCCCGGCCGGACTGGCTCCGGCCGTCTTCGCGAGTCGGCTGTCGGCTACCTGCGGCTCCCACACCGCCGCATCCTGGTTCTGCTGATTTGAAAACAGCGGCATCGTTGCCTCCCAGGGCGCTGACAACATGACCACCGAAGCCTATTACCCGAGCCAGGCCACCTCAGTGCGCAGCTAAGTTAAGTGACGGCGGACAGAGCGAGCCGGCGGTCAGCAACGAGCGGGACGCTGACGCGGCGCTGATCGATGGCGTGCCCGATCAGACGCCGAATTAGCTCCCAGGTGGCCATGCTGGCGAGGCCGCGTTTCAGGCTGCGCGAGATAGCTGCCGCCAGATCTGCGATGCCCTCACCTTCATCAAATGGCACCAAGAGGTCGGGTGCTGAGCTGCTCGCATCATGCTGGAGGCTGGCCCCTCCCGTCCCGAAGCGGAGACGCGTGCACGGCGGAAGTACGCTAAGCTCTCTACGCTGGTTGGTACACGGGCTGGCTACGTCGTGAGATCCGGCGTCCTGCCAGAGCCGTGCGCGATCCCGGAAGAGGCTCGGTGGCTCAAACCGCTGGCCAGACAAGTAAAGACAGGCCCCGTTAGCTCAGTCGGCAGAGCGTCTCCATGGTAAGGAGAAGGTCTACGGTTC
>Ga0335072_10013369_pt1 | contig 11696 bp, 8 predicted proteins | sample Lox_Sample_21_FD_206725 | JGI IMG/M metagenome (GOLD analysis project Ga0335072, IMG submission 206725) | Soil microbial communities from Loxahatchee National Wildlife Refuge, Florida, United States - Lox_Sample_2.1 | ecosystem: Environmental > Terrestrial > Soil > Wetlands | place: USA: Florida...
CGCCGCTGCTGGAGCAAATCGCCGCCAGCTATGGCACGCGCAAGTTCGAGAAGACTTTTGCCAAAATTTATCCCAAGTGCGAGAACATCAGCGTCGACTACGCCGTTCTGGAGCCGCGCTCGGCCAAGGGCGAGGGACGCTCGAACATCTACTGCATTCCGGCGAGTTTCGGATGGAACGATCTGGGATCGTGGGCGGCCTTGTACGAGCATCGAGCGAACGGCAACGACCAGAGCGCAAATGTCATCGTAGCCAGTGAGAGTTTCACCGCGAACGCGGAGGGAAACTTTATTCATACGAACGGGAAGTTTGTTGCCGCCGTGGGCGTGCGGAACATCGTCGTGGTGGAAACCGAAGACGCGCTGCTCATCACCACCCGCGAAAACTCGCAGGACGTAGGCAAAGTGGTGAAGTGGCTGGACGAGAAGAAAATGAAGCGGCTGGTGTAACGCGCGGCCGCTGCCGTGCGTTCGAAATATGTCAACTCCCATCAAATTCGGAACCGACGGCTGGCGAGGCATCATCGCCGACGACTTCACCTTTGAAAACGTGCGCCGCGTGGGCAATGCCATGGCGCACTATGTCCACAAAAACGAGGACGCGACGAAAGGCCTGGTCGTCGGCTACGACACGCGCTTCGCCTCGAAGCGGGCGGCCGAGATCATCTCGGAGGTGCTCGCCGCTTCCGGCATCGCAGTTCGCCTCTCCGACGATTACACGCCCACTCCCGCGCTGTCGTACGCGGTGAAGAACCTCGGCGCCGCCGGCGGCGTGATGATTACCTCCAGCCATAATCCCTTCAACTGGAACGGCGTGAAGTACAAGGCCAGCTATGGCGGATCGGGCACGCCGGCGATCATGCGGTCCATCGAGAACGAGCTGGATTCGCCGCGACTCGAGGGCATGGGCGGCAGCGTGACCGTTGCCGATTTCAAAACGCCTTATATCGCGGCGATCACGAAGTTCGTCGATTTGAAAGCCATCCAGAAGGCGGGATTCAAGTTCGCCATCGACGTGATGTACGGCGCGGGGCGCGGCGTGATCAAAGGTATCTTCACCGAGCATGCGATCGATCACTTCGAAATTCGAGGAGATCTGAATCCGCTGTTTCCGGGCATCAATCCCGAACCGATTCAGCCGCACATCGCCGACCTGCAGCGGGTCGTCGTCCACGCAAACTGCCAGGCGGGGTTGGCGACCGACGGTGATGCCGACCGCCTGGGCGCCGTGGCCGAAGACGGCAGCTTTGTCGATTCGCACAAGTGTTACGCGGTGATCTTGCAGTGGCTGCTCCAGCGCAAGCATTGGCCAGGCGAGGTGGTGCGCGCCTTTAACACCACGCGTATGCTCGACCGTATTGCGGCGAAGCACAACCGCAAGCTGCATGAGTGCGGTATCGGCTTCAAATACATCTGCGACCTGATGCTGACGCGGGACATACTGATCGGCGGCGAGGAATCGGGTGGTATCGGCATCCGCCGTCACCTGCCGGAGCGCGATGGCATTCTGAATTCGCTGCTGCTGGCCAACATTATGGCCGACGAAGAGAAGCCGCTGGGAAAGCTGGTCGAAGATCTGCAGCGCGAGTACGGCGAGCATCATTATGGCCGCATCGACCTTCATCTCAGCAACGAGGTGAAGGAAGAGGCTATGCGGCGCGTGCAGGCCAAGCCGGACCATGTTGGCAGCTTCGCAGTGACGAAGATAGAAACGCTCGATGGCGTGAAGTTCTTTCTCGACGCGCCGACTTATGGCAACGGCGCTGATGCCTGGGTGCTGGTGCGCGCCTCCGGCACCGAGCCGCTGCTGCGGATTTATTGTGAAGCGGCGACGCCTGATCTCGTCGCGCAAATTCTGAAGGAAACCGAAGCGTTCGTGCAGGCGGCAAGCGAAGCGCGAGTCACCGCCCCGGCAACTTGAACTGCCGCATGGGAGATGACGGGCATGTAGTGCCCGCCGCGACGGCAGTGACCTGATTACGGGACGACCGCGATCAGGTTGGGCGCGGTGAGATTGCCCATCGAATCTCTCAGCCCTACCGGGACCTGTGCCACGTCGCTCAACGACGAAGCGTTGATGACATGCACGGTGCCGTCGCTGGCGCCCACGTAGATTCCCACCCCGTCCATCCTGATGCCGCCGTAAGTCGGCACCGCTCCGCCGGCGAGCGGGACGTTGCTTGGCGTCGAAGTGGCGACGTCGAAGCCCAGCAGTTGCGGGAGGTTGCTGATGATCCAGACGTGGCTGGCGTCATAGCTGGTGAAAATCTGCGTTGCCGTGAACGGGCCGGCGCCCAGGTCGAAGCTGCTGAGCGTGCTCTGCGTGGCGGTACCCGCCGCGGCACAGCCGGCGTTTACCGGCGAGGGCGTTGAAACCACGTCAATGTTTGGCGAATCGGCAGCTACCGCGCCGGTCCCGTTCGGCAGCGCCTTGATCAGCGTGGGACTGTTGGCATCCAGCGTCTGTTGCAGCAACTGATTGCAGGTGGAATACACGTAGATCACGCCCGGGGTCGGACTCGGGCTCGCGATGTAGGTGAGGCCTCCCTGGGCCGAGATGTCCAGCGCATTGGCAGTGCTGGGAAGGGTCAACGTCGAGGGCAGTCCGGTCGGGCCGGTCTGCAGGCTATATCCCAGCGTGGTGCCATTCACCCATTCGTTGAACCCGCTGTCCGGCGTGTAGGCGGTTGAACTGGTCGTGCCCCCGGTATAGCCGCTGAGGACCCCACTGGAAACATCGACGTAGTTGATGCGATTGCTCGCCCTGTTCGAAACCAGCAGATAGTTCCCGTCCGAAGTAATGCCCACAATGTTTCCGGCAACACTGTAGGTCGTGATGGCCCCGGTGGAGACGGTAACGGCGAAAAGGTCGGAGGCCGTGCCGAAGTAAACCGTAGTGCCACCCGGATCGACAGCGACTGAATTGGGATAGTCCGTCAGGAAGATGGTCGAGCTGACGGTGTTGGTCGCCGTGTTGATAAAGGCGACGGCAGTGGAGTTCGTGCTCGCCGCGACCGCCATGGTGGTGGCCGGTGAGTTCACGTTGAAGGTGGCCACGTTCTGGCTGTACTGCGCGGGAACGCCCTTATTGCAGTTGGGATAACTGCACGTCGCCGTAACGTACGCCGTGCCGCCGGCCACCGCCGTAACCGTCGCCGGGTTGTTGCCGGAAGTGCCCACCGCAACCGTTGCTGCCGCCCGCGGATACGCTGCCCACGTCAGGGTCGGCGTGATGTAAACGCCGTTGGTGTCATACACGTCAGCGGTCAAATTCTGCGTGCTGGTGGGGTTCAGCGTGAAAGTCGTGTTGTTGCTGGCGGCGTCGTGAACGACGATGCTGTTCGCCGGACAGGTCAGGTAAGGCATACCCACGCTGTTCACGCCGGCGACGCTGGCGAAGACCGTCGTGGCGCCGGGATTTTCCGCGGTCAGCACACCCGTGGTGAGCGCAGTAATGACGGTCGCAGTGCCGCTACAGGTCGCGGTGCCATTGCCCAGCGTGGCTGAGACTGGCGCCGTCGTTGCCCCGTAGCCAGGATTCGTAATCGTGAGCTGCGTCCCGCTGGCGATGGTGTTATGTCCGGTCAGGGCCACGGTCGCCATCGCATTGGTAACGCCGTTGAAGTCGGAAAGTGTGCAGGTCTGTCCCTTCGAGCCAGTGATGGTGCCGCCGGAGGTGTAGGTAGGAGAGTTTGTCGAGGAGTTATACGCGGACTGAATTCCCGCGGAAGTGGTGGCGATGGTCGAATCGTTGCCGCCGAAGGTAAAGGGTCCGACGGTGGAGGTGATGTTGCACGGAGAAGCGGGTGAGCAGCCTGGCGCGGTGGTGCTGAATGCCATTCCCGCGATATTGATGGCCTGGCCCATGCTGGTGCAGCCGGAGCCGAGCACGGCCTGTACCAGGTCAACCTGTTCGTGAACGTACACCGTAGCGGTGGTGCTCACGTTGTAGGCGGTCGCCGTAGCGGTAATCGTGACTTGTCCCACGCCGCCCTGTCCCAGGTTCGCGTTGCAGTTAATGATATTGGCGTCCCAGATTCCCCCGCAGACCAGACCCCCGCTGGAAACGGTGGCGATATTGTTGTTGCTGCTGGTGAAACCAATGTCGGCAGCTACCGCGGTTCCGGCGGAGTTCTCGGCGACAACGCTTAAAGTCACGACCTGACCCTCATTGAGCGAGATCGTTGTCGGTGACAAAATCACCTGGGTGACCTTGATATTTCCGCTGTTGCTGCCGCCGCAACCGGGCAGGGAGATCAGAACGAGAACTGCCGCTGTGGCAGCCAGAAGACGAGCCGGGGACAACCGCTGCATGCATCCTCCCCGCCGGTTCGTGGTCTCTCGCGCGCCCTTTGCTGGGGCGATGGCGTTCGGTGGCTGAGACCGGCGGATGTGTCGAAAATATTCTCTCAAGGAAACCCCAAGTGTAGAAGCAGGTTGCGAGTTTCTGCAAGAAGACCGCGGAGACGATGCGCGATACCGTGATCGGTTAGCGCGTCGCCTAATTCCGATACATCCCCAATACCCAGCCCCAGACCATGAGATAGAGCGCAACACACCAGAAGGTTCGCCAGATTCGCCCCGTGGCCAGCGTGCCGGTCTTTTCCGCCTTGCGCAGGCGTGTCGCCGGAAACCAGAACGACATCGCCTTCCGGCTGCGGGCAAGCGCAATCGGGAAAATCGCAATAAATAACATGGCGGGAAGCATGTGCTGCATAGCCGAACCGGCTACTCCCTCACCCCAGGCGAACAGGGTGAGAATCAGCGCGCCGGCCCATCCAACCCAGGACCAGCGGCGAAAGCCGGCGGCGTCGATGCTGCGCCGTAGAAGCCGTCTGGCCAACTCGATATTCAGCACCACGACCGCGAGTCCGGCAACCATGCCGAAAACCTGGGCCGGAGGCGTATTGGTCTGGGAGTCTTGCATGGCTGCCGGATTTGCTATCGCCATCAGCCAGAAGCTCAGCGCGGCCAGGCAGCACAGCAGGTGATTGGCGAAGCGGACGGGGGCGGGGAAGCGCGGTTCGGTCACGGCCTCGGGAACCTGCGGCAGCGCCTCGCGCCGTTCCAGCACCGCCGGCTTCCAGCTGCGAAAATCGACCCACTCGCGCTTCCACAACCAGTCGAGCTGCGCCGGCAGACAGATGCCGGTGGCGACCACGGTCATTACGTCGGTTGTCAGCGAAGGCTGCTGTTGCAGCAACCAGTCGGTACGCGTGCGATTGGTGAGCAGCAACACGGCTTTGCCGCCGGAGCCGACGGCAACCTCCTGCCAGCCCGAGTCCGCCAGTTGTTGGCGAATGCGACTGGCCGCTGCGGTGTCCATGGCATCGTTCACCAGGAAGAAGTTACCGTTCGGGCGCACAGCCTCGCGCGTGTTGACTCTGCCGAGGCGGGCGGCGCATTTTTGCCGGTACCAGTCCCACGCCTTGCCCGTCGGCGTCCAGCGCAGCAGGTCGTAAGGGCGCAAGGCGACGATCAGGGCAAGACAAGCGAGCGGCAACGCAGCCAGCAGGAACATCGCGTCCCAGTGTTGCATTGTGGCCCGCTGTAGCTTCGCGCTTTCGACTTTCAGTCCCGCCGCGCCGGAATAGTGAAAGAGCAGCAGGGGAAATGCGAACATGCCGCCCAGCGTCGCCAGCGAGATCGCCAGCCGCGTCATGCCCATTCGTCGTTGCAGGAAGGAAATCGTGACGCTCCAACACAGGGCGAGGATGAAGACCGGTACCAGGAGCAGAATCACCCAGTTGTCCTGCGACGTGCCCCAATCGCCCAGAGCCATAAACGCGAGCGTCGGAATGGCGAGGACAACAACGATGGCCACCACCCACAATGGAACCGCCAGGAACGACGATCGGCGGGATGGGACCTTGCCGCCGGCAGACGTCTGCAACTGTGCCACCAGCTCGCGTAGTGACGATTGGAATGCGCCGCGAAAATCGACTTGCTCGCATTGCGCCAGCGTGTCGGGCAGGTGTACGCCGCGAAAACGTACGACAAGGATGCGTTTGTTCTGATTCCGCGCGCGCTCGATCTCTTCGTGAACGTTGGGACTTCGCATGCTCTCGCGCGAAGCGATGACGATGACGCACGCGGCCGCATCCAGTGCGGCGAAGAGATCGCGCTCCCAGAAGACGCCGGGATTGAGATTGCGCACGTCCATCCAGGCGGGGATGCGCTCGCGGATGAGGTGTAGCGCCAGAGATTCGGCGAAGTAGAAATCCTTCCGCGAATAGCTGATGAAGACGGGCGCGGCGACGGCCCAGGGCTGGTTTGCGGTCTCATGATCGGCATTCGCCCCCCTGTCGGATCGGATCGCCCCGGTCGCCATGGCTGAACATCATACCCGCAGCCAGGTGCGATGCCAGCCATGAACGCCATAGAGTCGTGCGTTAGGCCCGCAGTTGTTTTTCCGAGAGCCGCGACTGGCGGCGGAATCCGACGTAGCCTCACTTTTGTGGTCTTGATTTTGCGGGGGGCAGCGCAGACTCATGCTGGGCGGGCCGATTGGCCGCCTTTTGGTGTCAGTGTATATAGGCACAGGTTTTCAGCGAGGTGAGTTATGAGGTCACCATACTGGATATTGCTTACGGCGTTAGACATAGCGATGAGCCTCGGCGTTGGGGCTTCAGGGGAGGCGCCTGCGGCTGACACGCCGAAACCAGCAGCCAATGCCTGGATGCTGACGCCGACACCTTACTTGGAGTGGAACAAGGGTGTAGCGCCCTCCGTTCGAGCTGAACGGGACAGCTTCTGGGACAGCTCATCGTTCCGATCCATTCCGCTTACCTCGCCATCCAGCGTTTCGCCGGCTGTGGGAGGAGGCCTGATTTGGGACGGCGATCCCGAGATTCGTGATGAGCCAAACAGGGCCGTCGCCACAGCGACCTTTACCAGCCATCGCAGCGTTCTGAGCGCGTCCGAGCGTTCGATGTATACGGAGGTAACGCTGCGTGTTGGCGAGGTTTTTGAGGACCGAACGGGCTCGGGCGGGCTGGTTCCAGGGAAAGATATAACCCTGTTGCTGCCCGGCGGAACGGTCTTCCTGCGTTCGGGTAAAACGCTGTCGGCTGATATCCCTCCAGACGAGCCACCGCTCGCACTCGATCATAAGTATCTCCTCGTATTGTCCTACGACCCAAAGGGTGATTTTTACACCCTCGCTGACGACTGGGATATTTCGGACGGTGTCGTGCGGCCGAACACCGATAGAGCCCGATACTTGGCTAAGAAAGGCCGTTCCTCGCTAAGCGGTATCAATGTCCAGGAACTGGGTGCGGCGCTGGATAAAGAGCTGTATGGCGCTGTCGGCGGACATTGATGCAGGGGGGCAGAAGACGGGGACGACCTGGCCCGCGACCGGTTTTCGAAAATACCCCTACGCCTCACTTGTGTGGTCTTGATTTTGCGGGGGGGCGCAGACAAATGCTGGGCGGGGGCGGGTGGCTCACCCAACCACAATCAGACGACTCCATCAGGTAAACTCTCGAGGGTGCCCCATCTGAGCTTCGTTTGCTCGGGTGGGTTTTTTTCCATCCTCTCGCCACAGCTCACCGGAATTGTAATCTTCACCTGCGGCGCTGTTCCCATCCGTTGCCGTTTCCGTCCGAAACCGTCGCGACGAAAGTCCCCACCCGAGCAAACGAAGCTCGGATGGGGCACCCCTATTCTTCGGGATTGACATCCTTGATTGGTCCGGACCCCCGGGTACGGCACGCCTGAAGGCGTGCCCCTTCAAGGCAGGTCGCACCTGCGATGAAGGTGCTTACGCCCGCAGCTGTTTTTCCGAGAGCCGCAGCAAGTCGACAAACACCTGGCGGAACTGCTCGAACAATTGTTCCAGCTCGCCGACTTCGTCGTTCGAGGTGACCGGGATCTGCGATTCGTAGTCGCCGCCGACCAGCCGTGTGGCGACCCGGATAATCTGTTGCAACCTGCGGAATACCAGGCGATTGAGCAGCACGAGCACAAGAACCATCCCCACCACCAGCGCTGCGATGGTCACCAGCACCAGAATGTTTTGCGTGTGGCGCATCGCCAGGTAAAAGCCCGAAATATCGCGCACCACGAACATCGCACCAACGGTGTGTCCGGCGGCGTCATAGATGGGGAAGATGCCGCGGACGAAAACTGAATTGCCGCGCTGGAAGCGCTCCAGAACGGTGCCCTGCGGTGCGATCGCGCCCAGATCGCCGTTGAATCGAAGAATGTCATCGGACGACGCCGTCTTGTCGGCAATGACGAAACTCGGGTTATCGTCCCAGTTGTCGCGGCGATGCCACACCGCGCTGGAGTCGGCCCAGAACTGCCGGTCAAGATACTTCTTGCTCAGCAGCAGCGCGTAATCGCTGCCGGTCTGGTTCTTCATGGTGTGGATGAACTGTCCCAACTCCTCGCCCAGCTCCACGTATCCGGTCACGGTTCCATCAGCAGCGTCGACCGGCCGCAGAATCCGGAGTGCGAATCCCGCCTTCGCCAGTTCATTGCCGGTGACGGGAGTCTGCGTTTTCTGCACCTGCTGGTCAAGGAAGCGATTCAGGTGATCGCCGAACTTGGGCGGATTGTGCACGCGCAGGAAGACCGTCATGTCCGGAGCCGTGTGGAACATCCAGTTGGTGATGCCTTCGCGCTTCAGCTGAACGTAAAGCGGAGCCGTAAGCTGCGCCAGCCGACCGCGGTCGCGTGCCACCAGAGCGTCGCGAAGCTGCCCATCGGCCAGCAGAATGTCGCTTGCCGCCATCATCTTGCTGATCTCGCGGGCCTCGAGGATCGCAAACAGCTTTTGCGCCCCGGTTACCGATTCACCCGCCAGGACCTGGGAGTTGCGCTCGAAGCTGTAATGCATCAGGGCCAGGATGCCGGCCAATCCCGCGATCAGGCAGGCAATCAGTACAGCTAGAATCTTGGTTCGAATCGAATTCCATCGCATACGCGCGTCCTCACAGGCTCAGGTTCAGAATTTCCTTGGCAGCCGCCTTCAGCTTGGCGACCGTTGCCGGATCGTCTGGCGTGGTGGGAGTAATAAAGGCCAGCAGTTTCCCGGAACGCAGGCCGATCTTGCCCTTCACGTCCATGGCGTCCAGACCGCTGCTCTTGATTTTGGCTTCGATTTGCATTCGCATGTCGTAAAGCTGACTCACCGGGCGAACTCCTTCCGTTCCGGGGCCTGAAACTGCAGTCCCGCAACGCTGCTCTGCTGGCTCTATCGGAGCGGAAGCATGGGAACTTGAATGCGAAGCGGGCAAGTACCCGTTTGTGCAGAAGTTGTTGACGGCAGGCAAGCCAATTGTTATATTGAAAAGGTTCTGCGAGTTGTGTCTGGCCTGCCTGTAGTGTGTGGCTGTGCTTTTGTAACCTTCCTCCTGCAGATCAGTTGTTGCAGATTCCAGTGGCTGCCGGTTCTGGAGTTGCTGGGATGAAGGATCCTCGCTGAAACGTGCCTGCGCTTCCGCTGGAGCATTCCGGTGGGTATGCAGGACAAGGCAACGAAACGGAACGCCCTCGTTTCCGATCTCCGCATCCGGCGACAAGCCCGATTGCGGAACGACCACGGCGTCACCGTCGTTCGCCCCATCTGACGGAAACCAAAATCCCCGGCCATGTGCCTGGGGAAGTATGGGCAGAAGGAACCGAGCGCCTGTTGTGTGCCGGTTGAGTTCGTTGGCTGCCCAGCCCATGTGCGCGTAGGAGCCTTGCGTTCGGCCTCGCGGCGAATCGCAGGTCGCTCGACTCGCCGGCTGAAGCCCGATTCGCTCGATGACGCATTGGAGTGGATTGCTTTACGGCGCGACTGAAGTCGTGGCCTTTCAAGAACAGGAATTACGGCGCACCGGAAGAGCCTGCCCTGAGCGCAGTCGAAGGGTGCGCCCCTTCAAGAACGAGGGAGCTGCAAAGAGTGCCTACATTTAATCAGCTGGTGAGGAAGGGCCGGAGCGCGCCGAAGTACAAGACGGCCAGCCCGGCGCTGCAGTCCTGCCCGCAGAAGCGCGGCGTCTGCACTCGCGTCTACACCCAGACGCCCAAGAAGCCGAACTCGGCGCTGCGCAAGGTCGCGCGCGTGCGGCTGACCAACGGTATCGAAGTCACCACTTACATTCCCGGCGTCGGCCACAACCTGCAGGAGCACTCGATTGTGCTGATCCGCGGCGGCCGCGTGAAGGACCTGCCGGGTGTGCGTTATCACGTGGTGCGGGGCACGCTGGATTCGGTGGGCGTGGCCAACCGCAAGCAGGGCCGCTCGAAGTACGGGGCCAAGAGGCCGAAGGCGTAAACCACCCCAACGAGCGCAAAGACGACGCTCGCCGGGGACCCCGGGGTCACGATTTGTATCAGGGCACGACTTTAGTCGTGCCGCAGAGAGTTTAGTAGGAAAAGGGGCTTTAGCCCCTGAGGCAAGTTCGAGGTTTTATGCCGAGAAAAGGACATATCGCGAAACGCGAGACGCTGGCTGATCCGGTGTATCAGTCCACGCTGGTCAACAAGTTCGTCAACTCGATGATGTGGGACGGCAAGAAGTCCACCGCCCAGGGCATCTTCTACAGCGCGATGAAGAAGCTCGAGGAAAAGGGCGGCGACGAGGCCATCAAGCTGTTCAAGAAAGCCGTCGAGAATACCAAGCCGGTGCTGGAAGTGAAGACCCGCCGCGTCGGCGGCGCTAACTATCAGGTCCCGGTCGAGGTCAATGCCGACCGGCGTACTTCGCTGGCGATTCGCTGGATTTTGACCTACAGCCGCGGCCGCGGTGAAAAGGGCATGATCGACAAATTGGCGAACGAGCTGCTCGATGCGGCCAACGGACGTGGCGCTTCGATCAAGAAGAAAGAAGACGTACATCGCATGGCCGAGGCGAACAAGGCCTTCGCGCACTATCGCTGGTAACGAGGGTAGAGCAGCGCTTTAGCGCTGCGTTCCGAAGACGTAAGACATCGGGTAGAGCTGGCCTTCAGGCTGGCGTCACCGAAGGAAATTTTGATCTGAGTCCCTTTAAGGACGGCAGATTCACACGACGAAAAGCAGGTCCCTCCGCTCACCGCTAAAGCGGTTCGGTCGGGATGACAAAGAGATAAAGATTGAACGACGGCGCGCCTGAAGGCGTGCCCCTTCAAAGAACAGCAAGAAACGGAAAAGATTGTGCCCAGACAGGTTCCATTAGAGCGTTGCAGAAACATCGGCATCATGGCCCACATCGATGCCGGCAAGACCACCACCACGGAGCGCATCCTGTTCTATACGGGACGGCTGCACCGCATCGGTGAGGTCCATGAAGGCACCGCGACGATGGACTGGATGGCGCAGGAGCAGGAGCGCGGCATCACCATCACGTCGGCGGCGACCACCTGTTTCTGGAAGGACATTCGCATCAATATCATCGATACGCCGGGCCACGTCGACTTTACCGCCGAAGTTGAGCGCTCGCTGCGCGTGCTCGATGGCGCCTGCGCCGTATTCGACGCCGTGCATGGCGTCGAGCCGCAGTCGGAGACGGTATGGCGCCAGGCCGATAAATACGGCGTTCCGCGCATTTGCTTCATCAACAAGATGGACAAGATGGGCGCCGACTTCGAGCACGCCGTCGACACCATCCGCAAGCGCCTCAATGCCCGCCCGGTAGCGATTCAGCTCCCCATCGGCCAGGAAGACAAGTTCAAAGGCGTCATCGACCTGATGGCGATGAAGGCGATCATCTGGAACGACGAG
>Ga0335072_10013370_pt1 | contig 11695 bp, 8 predicted proteins | sample Lox_Sample_21_FD_206725 | JGI IMG/M metagenome (GOLD analysis project Ga0335072, IMG submission 206725) | Soil microbial communities from Loxahatchee National Wildlife Refuge, Florida, United States - Lox_Sample_2.1 | ecosystem: Environmental > Terrestrial > Soil > Wetlands | place: USA: Florida...
ACCTCTCGCGCCTTCGCGATGTTGCGCCTCGCGGCTTCCTTCTGCCGGGCCGTGGCCATCACGACTCCTTTCCGTAGGTCATCCGCTCCGCTACGCCTACCCGCCATCGGGGTTCTGATAGCTGATGGCGAGGTCGGCTCCGGCATAGTCGACGCGGATCTCCGCGCCGTCCCTGACGTCGCCGGCCAGCAGCGCCCGCGCGATCTTGGTGTCGACCTCTCTGGCGATGTACCGGCGCAGCGGCCGCGCGCCATAGACCGGGTCGAATCCCTGCTCGGCGATGTAGCGCGTGGCCTCGGGTGACACCTCGAGCGTCATCTGGCGCTCGGCCAGCCGTGCCCGCAGGTCGGCCAGCATGAGATCGACGATCTGCTCGATTTCGGTCTCGGTCAGCGGCTTGAACAGGACGATGTCATCCAGCCGGTTCAGGAATTCGGGCCGGAACTGGGCGCGCATCGCCGCCAGGACCCGGTCGCGCGCGCCCGGATTTATCTCGCCGTCCGCCGAGGCATCCTCGATCAGGTACTCCGACCCGATGTTGGAGGTCATGATGATGACCGTGTTCCTGAAGTCGACGGTGCGGCCCTGCCCGTCGGTCAGCCGGCCGTCGTCGAGCACCTGGAGCAGTGTGTTGAACACGTCCGGGTTGGCCTTTTCTATCTCGTCGAAGAGCACCACCGAGTACGGCTTGCGGCGGACCGCCTCGGTGAGCTGCCCGCCCTCCTCATAGCCGATGTAGCCGGGCGGCGCCCCGATCAGGCGGCTGACCGTGTGCCGTTCCTGGTACTCGGTCATGTCGATCCGGATCAGGCTGTCCTCGCTGTCGAACAGGGCCGCGGCGAGCGACTTGGCCAGCTCGGTCTTCCCGACCCCCGTGGGGCCGAGGAAGATGAACGATCCGATCGGCCGCCGCGGGTCCTTGATCCCCGACCGGGCCCGGATGATGGCGTCGGTAACCGTCTGGACGGCCTGGTCCTGGCCGACGACGCGCTCATGCAGGATCTGGTCCAGGCGCAGCAGCTTCTCGCGTTCGCCTTCCTGAAGCCGGCGGACCGGGATGCCGGTCCACCGGGACACGATCGCCGCGATCTCGTCCTCGGTGACCACCTCGCGCAGCAGCCGCTGGCCGCCCTGCCTGCCCGCCAGATGACCTTCCTCCGCCTCCAGCCGGCGCTGTAGCTCCGGAAGCCGGCCCAGCCGCAGCTCGGCGGCCTTGTCCAGGTCGTAGTTGCGCTCGGCCTGCTCGGCCTCCTGCCGGACCTGCTCCATCTCCTCGCGCAGCGCCTGCACCCGGCGCAGGGCCTGGCGCTCGGATTCCCACTGCGCCCGCAGCGAGTCCGCCTCGGCGCGCAGGTCCGCGAGTTCGCGGCGCAGGTCCTCCAGGCGGGCTCGGCTCGGCTCGTCCTCCTCCTTGGCCAGCGCCGCCTCCTCGATCTCCAGCCGCATCACCCGCCGGGTGAGCTCGTCCAGCTCGGCCGGCATGGAGTCGATCTCGGTGCGGACGACCGCGCACGCCTCGTCGGCCAGATCGATGGCCTTGTCGGGGAGGAACCGGTCCGAGATGTACCGGTGGCTCATGATCACCGCCGCCACCAGCGCGCTGTCGGCGATCTTCACGCCGTGAAAGACCTCGAGGCGCTCGCGCAGCCCGCGCAGGATGGAGATCGTGTCCTCCACCGATGGCTCGTCCACCATCACCGGCTGGAACCGGCGCTCCAGCGCGGCGTCCCTCTCGATGCGCTGCCGGTACTCGCTGGCCGTGGTCGCGCCGATCATGTGCAGCTCGCCGCGGGCCAGCATCGGCTTGAGCATGTTGCCCGCGTCCATGGCACCCTCGGCGGCGCCCGCGCCGACCACCGTGTGCAGCTCGTCGACGAACAGCAGGATCCGGCCCGCGGCCGCCTTGACCTCCGCGAGCACCGCCTTGAGCCGCTCTTCGAACTCGCCGCGGTACTTGGCGCCGGCCACCAGGGCGCCCAGGTCCAGGGTGAAGATCGTCTTGTCACGCAGCCCCTCGGGGACGTCGCCGCTGGTGATCCGCTGGGCCAGGCCCTCCACGATCGCGGTCTTGCCGACGCCCGGGTCGCCGATCAGCACCGGGTTGTTCTTGGTCTTGCGGGACAGGATCTGGATGACCCGCCGTATCTCCGCGTCCCGGCCGATGACCGGGTCGAGCCGGCCCGCGGCGGCGTCGGCCACCAGATCCTGGCCGTACTTCTCCAGCGCCTCGTACGCGGTCTCGGGCATCGCGGAGGTCACCCGCTGGTTACCGCGGATCTTGGTCAGCGCCTGCAGGAACGCGTCCTCGGTCACCCCCTGCCCGCGCAGCAACCGGCTGGCGGCGGCGTCCGAGCCCTCGCCCAGCAGCGCCAGCACGAGATGCTCGACCGAGACATACTCGTCCTTGAGCCGCCGGGCCTGCCGGTCGGCGTCATCCAGCACCGTGCCGAGCCGCTGGGTCACGCTGACCTGACCGGGGGTTACCCCGGGCCCGGTCACCCGCGGCCGCCGCCCGAGTTCGGCCTCCAGTTCGAGGCGCAGCTTGTCGGGGTCGGCCCCGGCTGTGGACAGCAGCCGCGGGACGATGCCGTCCGGCTGGTCAAGCAGGGCGAGCAGCAGGTGCTCGCCGTCTACCTGCTGGTGGCCCATGCGCAGCGCCGTGGTCTGCGCGTCATGCAGGGCCTCCTGCGACTTCTGGGTCAGGCGCGCCGGATCCATGTGATCACCTCTCTCGCCCCCGCGCCGTGCGCAGGCTCGCCTGAAGGGCAGCGATCTGGTCAAGCAGATCGGTCACCAGCCCGATCGCCGCGTAATTCAACGCAAAGCCAGCCCGCAGCCGCCGGATCCGCGCGACCGCCGCAAGCTCGGCCGGGTCGAACCACAGCCGACCGCCCGGGTCGCGGTCGGCGTCGAGAATGCCGAGCGCCACGAACCTGCAGACCAGCTCCGGGTGCAGGCCCGCCGCCGCGGCGAACTGGTCCAGATCAAGGCGCCTGGCCCGGATCAGCGCGTGGCTCACCGCCGCCTCCTCGGATCGAATTCGGATACGGCGGCCAGCCGTTCAAAGAGATCCCGCTCCGGCTCTGTCAGCTTGGCCGGGAGCATGATTCGTGCCTCGGCGAACAGGTCTCCTGGCCGGCCGCGGGGGTTGGGCAGGCCGCGGCCGCGCAGCCGGAGCCGCCTGCCGCTTGAGGTCCCCGCCGGGACGTTGACCTTGACCTCGCCGGCCGGAGTGCCCACGGCGACCGAGGTGCCCAGCGCCGCCTCCCAGGGCGAGAGCCGCAGCTCGACGTGCAGGTCACGGCCTTCGAGGCGGTAGCCCCGATGAGGGGCGATGCGGACGGCCAGGTACAGGTCGCCGGGTGGCGCGCCGTCGCTTCCGCGCCCGCCCTGGCCGGCCAGCCGGATCCGCTGCCCGGCGGTGACACCGGCCGGGATCGTGACGTCGATCGACCTGGTTCCGGTGGGGCTGGTCAGCGACAGCGTCCGGCGGGTGCCGTGATAGGCCTCCTCGACCGTCAGCTCGACCTCGGCCTCCTGGTCGGCGCCGGGAACGGCGCCCCAGCCGCGGCCGGCCCGGCTCCCGGCACCGCCGCGTCCGCCGAACAGTCCGCCCAGCAGGTCTTCGAGGTCGACATCGGCGCCGAAGCCGCCGCTCCAGCCTCCCGCACCCGGCCCGGCTCCGGCACCTGCCCCCGCTCTGGTACCGGCACCCGCTCCGGCACCGGCCCTCGCCCGGCGCCAGGTCTCGGGGTCGACGTCCTCCGGCACCTGCCGGAAGTCCGGGCCGAACGCGTCGTAGCGCCGCCTGGTCTGGGGATCGGAGAGGACGTCGTAGGCCTCGGAGATGTCCTTGAAACGCTCCTCGGCGGCGGGATCCTTGTTGACGTCCGGGTGGTTTTCCCGCGCCAGCTTCCGGTACGCCCGCTGGATGTCGTCCTGGCTGGCGGTCCTCGGCACGCCCAGGACCCGGTAGAAATCCTGGTCGGCGCCGGCCATAAGCCCGCCTTGGCCACGATTACCTGGGCGGGCCGGAGCTGGCGTCCCCCGTCGCCGTACCCGGGCCGCACCACCTCCACGACCGAGCCCTCCGCGGCGTCCGGGTCCGGCCGTGTGGCGATGGCCTCGTGCCGGCTCGGGTCGAAGCTCCTCCCGAGGTCATCGCGGCGCGGGAAGCCGAGGTCGGCCAGCAGGTCCAGGGCCTGCCTCCGCACGGCCCGGATGCCGTCGACGATCGAAGCGGGATCTGCCTGCGTGTGCTCGAGCGCGCGGTCCAGGTTGTCCACCACCGGCAGCCAGCGCTCGGCGACCTCGGCCCGCGCCCGATCCCGCGCCTCGCTCACCTGCCGGACGCACCGCTTGCGCGTGTTCTCCAGCTCGGCCAGGGCGCGCAGCCGCTGATCCTCCAGTTCGGCGATGCGCGCCGCCGCCTCGGCGGGGGTGCCGCCGTTGCCCGACCCCGCAGGCTCGGCGTCGACGATCCCAGGGTCGTCGACGATCTCCGCGTCGAGCGGCTCGGCGCTGACGGGCTCGGTGCCCTCGCTGGGCTCACTCATGGCTGGTGAAGTCGGCGTCGATGACGTCCTCCTCGCTGTCGCGCGGCGGCGGGACCTCCTGCTCGGGCGGAACCTGGGCGCCGGACGACGTGCCGAGGATCTGGTAGACCTGCTGCAATTCGGCGGTCATCGTGCGCAGCCGATCTATCGGCGTGTCTTCCTTGAGCGCCTGGCGCGCGTCGGCGGCCAGGTTCTCGGCCCGGGCCTTTTCGTGCACCGGCAGCGAGTCGCCGCGCTCGGCCAGGATGTGCTCGACCTGGTAAGCCGCGGCATCGAGCTCGTTGCGGGCATCGGTCACCTCGCGCAGCCGCCGGTCCTCGTCCCGGTTGCGCTCGGCATCGGCGACCATCCGCTCCACTTCACTCTGGTCCAGGTTGGAGCTCTCGCTGATGGTGATCCGCTGCTCGGTACCTGTGTCCTTGTCCCGGGCGGACACGTTCAGGATCCCGTTGGCGTCGATGTCGAAGGTGACCTCGATCTGCGGCATCCCGCGCGGCGCCGGGCGGATGTTCTCCAGCCGGAACCGGCCGAGCACCCGGTTGTCGGCGGCGCGCTCGCGCTCGCCCTGCAGGATGACGACGTCCACAGCGGACTGGTTGTCCTCGGCCGTGCTGAACACCTCGGTGCGTCGGGCCGGGATCGTGGTGTTGCGCTCGATGACCTTGGTCATCACGCCGCCGAGCGTCTCGATACCCAGCGAGAGCGGCGTCACGTCGAGCAGCAGCACGTCCTTGACCTCGCCCTTGAGCACAGCGGCCTGGACGGCGGCGCCGAGCGCGACGACCTCGTCGGGGTTGACCGTCATGTTGGGGTCCTTGCCCCCGGTCAGCCGGCGGACCAGGTTCTGCACGGCCGGGATCCGGGTGGACCCCCCGACGAGGATCACCTCGTCGATGTCGGAGTCGCTGAGCTTGGCGTCGGCCAGCGCCTGCTTGACCGGTCCGGTGGTGCGCTCGACCAGATCGGCCGTGATCTGGTCGAAGGTCGAGCGCATGATGGTGGTGTTCAGGTGCTTAGGGCCGGAGGCATCAGCGGTGATGAACGGGAGGCTCACCGTGGTCTGCGTGACCGCCGACAGCTCGACCTTGGCCTTCTCGGCCGCCTCGAACAGCCGCTGCAGCGCCTGCGGGTCGGCCCGCAGGTCGATCCCGTTCTCCCGCTGGAACTCGTCGGCCAGGTAGTCCACCAGCCGCCGGTCGAAGTCGTCCCCGCCCAGATGGGTGTCGCCAGCAGTGGCGCGGACCTCGACGACCCCGTCCCCGATATCAAGGATGCTCACGTCGAACGTCCCGCCGCCCAGGTCGAACACCAGGACGGTCTCGTTCTGCTTCTTATCGAGGCCGTAGGCCAGCGCGGCCGCCGTCGGCTCGTTGATGATCCGCAGTACCTCCAGGCCGGCGATCCGGCCCGCGTCCTTGGTGGCCTGGCGCTGGGCGTCGTTGAAATAGGCCGGCACGGTGATGACCGCCTCGGTCACCCTCTCGCCGAGCGACTTCGACGCATCCTCGGCAAGCTTGCGGAGCACGAGTGCGGAGATCTCCTCGGGCGCGTACTGCTTGCCGTTGATGTTGAACCGCGCCGCGCCGTCGGGACCGGGAACCACGTCGAAGGAGACCGCGTTCTGCTCGCTCTCCACCTCGTCATAGCGGCGCCCGATGAACCGCTTGGCCGAGTAGATCGTCCCCTTCGGGTTCAAGATCGCCTGCCGCCGGGCGAGCTGGCCGACCAGGCGTTCCCCCTGCGGGGTAAAGGCGACGACCGAGGGCGTCGTGCGTGACCCCTCGGCGTTGGGTATGACCGTCGGTTTGCCGTTCTCTGTCGCCGCGATCACGGAGTTGGTGGTGCCAAGGTCGATGCCGACTGCTGTTGCCATCGCTGCCCCCGTCGTGGCATCCGGGCGTGCCCGGAGCCGTCCCTTGCGGACCAAGACCGCGCCGCCGCCTGCAGCGAGGCAGTGCAGCACCGCCGTTCAGCACCGCGTGCAGCACCCGCGCGGCCGCCCCTAACAGGTAGCTTTGTCCTTTCTTCGGCCTGTCGCACCGTCAGACCGGGTAGTTCTGGAACGGGGCCGGCACTGTTACCCGAGTCACCGTGGTCACCGGCGGTGATCGCGGCGCCGGGTCGGCGAGCGCCGCTGACGCCGGCCCGCTGGAAGCGGCCGCCGCCAGGACCGAATACGCCGGGGCTGCGGCGGGGCGACCCGGCTCGCCTCCCGGACCTCGTCGCGGAGCCGGTCAAGGTGGCTGATCATTTCGCCGCGCAGCGGCCAGCCGACCGGCCGGGCCGCAGGGTCGGTCCCGAGCAACTCGCTGAGCTGGTCCTGCTGATCCTTGGCCGCGGCCAGGTACCGGTCGAGTTCGGACTCCAGGTGGTCCTGGCTGGACGGAACCGATACCGCGGCCAGCCCGCCGGAGATCCTGATGGCCACGGCCAGGTCCGCCAGTGTCCCGGCCAGCCGTTCCCGCGCATCCGGTGCCTCCATGGGACTGTTGCCCTCCTCCAGCCGGGCGCTGTCGGCAAGTGACCGCGCCAGCACCCGGACGGTGATCGCGGCGTGCTCCAGCGTCTCCAGCCGGCTGCGCAGGCTCACCGGGGCGGTGACTACCCGCGCGCCGCGAGGGTTGAGCCGCACGCTGTCCTCCGCCTGGCGCAGCGCATCGTCGACCCGGTCGATTTCACCGCCCAGCGAGCGAGCCTGCCGGAGCCAGTCATCGACGTGGTCGGCGAACGATCCGTCGCGCAGCCCCGCGGCCATCTGGTCCAGCAGGTCGGCCATCTTCCGGCAAAGGTCCTGGATCGCCTCCGACGCGGGCTGTACCCGCAGCGGGGCCAGGATCAGCCCGGCGGCGAGCCCGGCGGCCGCGCCGATCAGCGTCTCGATGACCCGGCCGTAGGCCGCCGCGCTCGCCCCGGTGACCGACAGGATCAGCATCGCGCTGATCGGGACCTCGAGGATCGTCTCGCCCAGCCGTAGCGCATAACCGACGGCCAGTCCCACCACGATGACGACCCCGAGGCTCCACCAGGTGAAGCCGACCACCGCCGACAGTCCCACCGCGAGCAGTACCCCGATCAGCACGGCCGCCACCCGCCGTACCGCGCTGCGCAGTGTCTGATAGAGGCTGACCTGAGCCACCAGCAACGCGGTCAGCGGCGCGAGGACCGGGCGCGGCGTGACCGGGAACGGCAGCGCCACCAGGTAGGCGAAGACCGCCGTGCCGGCCAGCCGGGCCACCGTCAGCGCGGTCGGCTGGGCCCGGCGCCGCACGACGGTCAGGGTCTCCGGGGTGCGCTGGGCCATGGCTCGGGCCGCCGTGCCGATCTGCGTGGCTCGGCGTCTGCGGAAGACCGGGATGTTCATATGCGCGACGTTGGTGGCAGACCTGCTCTCAGCAGCCGTTTCATCATGACCCAGAACCCAAGCCGCATGCTGGCCGGCCCGGCGGGCGTGCGGCATCCCCCGTTTTGCTACAGCGGAAGCGGTCGCCGGTTCTCCTGGGGCCGACCCCTGAATAGCGGCTTGTCCTGATGTGGTCAGCCGAGCTCGGCCATGAGCTCCGCCCGGACCTGCGCCATCTGCTCGGCGCCGGCGGGGTCGGCCGCCGGGTACTCCGGGTTGATGGCCCGCAGCTTCTCCACGACGATCGCGGCGGTGGCCAGGCGGGTGAACCACTTGCGGTCGGCTGGCACGACGTACCACGGGGCACACTCGGTGCTGGTCGCGGACAGCATCGCGTCGAACGCCCGCTGGTACTGCTTCCAGTACGCGCGCTCGCGCACATCGCTGGCCGAGAACTTCCAGTTCTTCTCCGGGTGGTCGATCCGCTTGAGGAACCGTTTGGCCTGCTCCTGCCGGGACAGGTTGAGCATGATCTTGACGACGTGCACGCCGTTGCTGACCAGGTACTGTTCCCACCGGTTGATGTCGTGGTAGCGCTCGTCCCAGATATGGCGCTTTCTTGCCGCCCGGTTCAGGCCCTCGCCAGCCAGGAGACCGGGGTGAACCCGGACGACAAGCACCTCCTCGTAGTGGGACCGGTTGAAGATGCAGATGCGCCCGCGGCCTGGCAGCGCGGTCTGGTAGCGCCAGAGGAAGTCGTGTTGGAGCTCAGCCGCCGACGGCTCCTTGAAACTGCGTACCTCGACGCCCTGCGGGTTAAGGCCGCTCATTACGTGCTTGATCGTGCCGTCCTTGCCGGAGGCATCGATTCCCTGGAAGACGATCAGGAGGCCGAGCGCTCTCTGCGCGGCGAGCTTGTCCTGATACTCGGCCAGGAGCTCGATGCCGCGGGAGAGCAGGGCGGCGGCGTCGCTGCGTCTGAGCTGGCCGGTGTGGCCCGGGTCGTGATCACGGCTGAGCTTTACGTCGCTGCCCGGCGAGACGTGCAGGGGCGCGACGAGGTCGGTCAGGAAGCGATCGGGCTTGTCCATGTCCTGACAATGCCCCGGCACATACCGCTTCGTCCCGGGTTTCGGCATAGCCCGATCGACCGTCCGCTAAACGCGGGCGTAGTCCTCGATGTCCTGCTCGAACTCCGCCACGATCTCGGTGGTGAGCGTGCGCCGGGTCATGCCGATGGCGTCGCGGATGTCCCGCGTGGTCACCCGCTCGTCGCCGCCCTCGAACATGACGCGCTCGAACGCCAGTTGCGCCGTGCGGCGCGCCGCGAACTCGATGTCGGCCGGAGTGAACAATCGCGACTCCTCGACGATCGCGGCCATGTCGAGATCGTTATGCGGAATCGAGGAGAGGTAGCGGTCCCATATCGCCTCGCGTGCGGCCGTATCCGGCGGGCCAATCGGGATCACGTAGTCGAACCGGCCGTGCCGGAGGAACGCGCTGTCGAGGGCGCGTACCGAGTTCGTGGCGCAGATGAGGAGGCGCTCGTCCTGCTCCCGGAACGGCGGGATGAGCTTCAGCATCTCGTTCGTGACCCCCTGAGCAGCCGACACCGTACGCGGCTGGCGCATGCCCGCGATCTCTTCCACCTCGTCGATGAACAGCACGACCTTGTCCAGCTCGGCAACGAGGGAGAACGCCTCACGCAACGCCGCGGCCAGCCCGGCCGGGGACTCGCCGGCCATCCGGGATGGGTACAGCTCCACGAACGGCCAGCCCAGGCGTGACGCCGCCCCCTTGGCGAAGGTCGTCTTGCCGGTTCCGGGCGGGCCGAACAGCATGATCGCCCTCGGCGGTACCAACCCGAGGCGCTCGGCGAGCTGAGGCTGTGCCAGCGGCAATATGACCTGCCGCTCGATAAGCTGCTTCTCGCGGACCATGCCGCCGAGCTGGTCCCAGGCGCCGGGCCGCACCATGCGCCCGCCGAGCTGGCCCAGTATCCCCGCGCTGCCAGGGTCGACCGGTTCCACCCGTTCGTACAAGATCATCCCGCGCCGCGCCGTGTATCCGGCGTGCTCCAGGGCCAGGGCGCCAATATCGCTTTCCTCCGCCAGGAGGCACTGGATTCGGTGTACCCCTGCCGCGACCAGCCGTCGCTCCAGTTCGCCCAGCATCGCGCTGCCGATCCCGCGATGCCGCCACGTGGCAGCGAGGCTGATCCGCATCACCCAGGCCCGGTCCCCGACGACGGTGGCCAGCGCGACCCCGACGACCTCATCGCCGACAACCGCGGCGACGGCCGGCTCATGTGACCGGACCGCGGCCAGCAGATCGGTGAGCCCGAAGGCGGGCGCCTCGCTGCTGGCGGCGGGGTTGTCCCAGAGCCGTACAGCGGCATCGAGGTCATCTGAGTGGAGATCACGGACCCGCCACGTTGTCATCGCCTTAGTGTGCCTGACCGCCCGAAGGTCCTGCGGGGGGTGCCGAAGAGAGGCCGCAAGCCGACCGTAGGGTGGGTGGTTGCGGTTACTTTCTGCAAAGGGGGTTATTAGATGCGTAACCTGAAACTGGCAGCGATTGGCGGCCTGGGGGCGGTCGCCGCGCTGGCGCTGACATACGGCAGTACCTTGCCGGCCAGCGCCGCCACCGCGAGTAGCACATCGGCCACGGTCCACCAGTCGACGAGGGCAAGCACCAGCAACCAGCTGCTAACGCGCAAGATCGGCAACACGACCGTGATCACCAACTCGAAGGGTTTCACGCTTTACGCATTCGCCCCGGACACCTCGACCAAGTCGAACTGCAACGGGTCGTGCACGAAGTTCTGGCCGCCGCTGGCGGGCCCGGTCACCGCCGGAAAGGGCGTCACGGGCAAGATCACCACGATCAAGCGTTCTAACGGCGCGGTTCAGGCCGCCTACAACGGCCATCCCCTCTATACGTACGTCGGGGACACCAAGCCAGGACAGGACACCGGGAACAATCTCAACCTGTCCGGCGGGTTCTGGCACGTCGTGCCCGTCACCGGCAAGGTGGTCTTCAAGACCAAGTCCAGCAGCGGAGGTGGCGGCGGTGGTGGCGGCTACTGAGTAGCGGTCCGTTTGACCTGATCGGTCGCGATTGGCGCGTCCCGGTACTCCCTGGACCCTCACGAGGCGTCTAGCAGGGTGGGGCGGCAACGACGGCTCGGGAGACCCGGGCTCAGATTGCGGCGCCACTTGGGGGGAACGGTATATGACTACGTCACCAGGACAGCAACCCGGGCCTTTCCCGCCGCGGCCTACCGCGCCTTCGGGGAAGCCACCCTGGCCGCGACGGCATCCCGTCTGGTCGGCCGTTATCGCGCTCTGCGCGGTCTTAGTCATCATCGGCGTTGCAACCAACGGATCCGGGTCAAGGAACGTCGGTTCCTCGTCGCCAGCCCCATCCCAGCAGCCCTCCGCAAAGCCGTCCGCGGACCCGTCCGCGGCGGCCGCGGTCGTGGCGCCCACGCTGAGCTGCGCGGCCCGGGCTCTTCGCCCTCGGCCCGCCGACCACACCATCGCGCGGGTCAGGGTCAGCACTGCGGCTCATGCCTGGGTGACCGCCGCCGGACCGCTGCCGCTGGTGCGCGGCGAACATGCGACCGGCCGGGCGAACACCGGTGGCACCCGGATGCTGCGGTTCCGGGTAGGCGACGCCCAGCCGGGCGTTGCCGTGGTGATCACGGTGCGCGTCGCCCGTCACGGCCGGTCCGGCAACTGTCGGGCCTCGTTGCGGCCGCGGCCGCCCGCGATCACCGCCACGCCCGCCCCGACGG
>Ga0335072_10013371_pt1 | contig 11695 bp, 8 predicted proteins | sample Lox_Sample_21_FD_206725 | JGI IMG/M metagenome (GOLD analysis project Ga0335072, IMG submission 206725) | Soil microbial communities from Loxahatchee National Wildlife Refuge, Florida, United States - Lox_Sample_2.1 | ecosystem: Environmental > Terrestrial > Soil > Wetlands | place: USA: Florida...
CCACGATCGTCGGCGCCTTCTGCGACCCCGCCAGCGCCAGCGCCGCCAGCATAAAGCCGATGAACAAGCTTCCCGAATCCCCCAAAAAGATCGTCGCTGGATGAAAATTAAATCGCAAAAATCCCAGTGTCGCTCCCGCCAGCGCAATCGATAGAAACGCCACCAATCCATTCGGCACGATCAGCGACATCACGAACACCACCATCGCCGAAAACACCGCCGACCCCGCCGCCAGCCCGTCCAATCCGTCAATCAAATTAAACGCGTTCGTGATCAGCAGCACCCACAGCACCGTCAGCGGCAGGCAGTACTCCCACCCCAGCGTTTCCCCTCCATGCACCAGCCCCAAATTGTGTATCCCGTACCCTCCCGCATACAGCCCCACCGCCGCCACCGTCTCCACAGCCATTTTCCACGGCGCCCTCAGCGAGTACACGTCGTCGTACAATCCCAGCACAAACACGATCAGCGCCGGCCCCAGCAGCCCCGCCATCCCCTTCGCATGCAGCGGCGTCCCTCTTCCCAACAGCGCCGGCACCACCATCCCCAGCACCGCCGCCGTCATGAACGAAATATAAATCGCCACTCCTCCCAGCCTCGGCACTGGCATCGTGTGGACATGCCTGTCCAGCTTCGGCTCGTGGATCCACCCCTTCGCATTCGCCACATTCCGCACACACCACGTCCCCACCATCGACAAACACATGCACACCAAAAATGCCAGTAGATACACCATCAACTCTGGCCTTTCTCTCGACTCATTTTGGAATTGGATTGAATCCGCTGTTCTACTAAGGCTGCACTGCTAAGCCGCCATGCCGGAAAAATCGCGCCGACCCCTCTACACTTCTGTAAAAACTCTCGCGGCCGTCGTAGAGGCACCCTCATCGGCCCCCGGCCGGACCGGCCACCTGCTGCCCAGCACTTCCCGATACAGATCGAGCGTGCTGGCTAAAATGATCTCGCTGGAGAATTCGCGCTCCGCTCGCTGCCGGCCCGCCGCTGCCAATTTCTTCCGCAGCTTTGAATCCCCAAGCAGCCGCCGAATTGCCCCAGCAAGCGCCTTCGAATCTCGCGAAGGCACGAGTAGCCCGTTCACCTCGTCGCGCACGACTTCACGACATCCCGCCACGTCCGTCGTAACAACAGCGCGTTCGCAAGCGCCAGCCTCCAGCAAGACCTTGGGGAGCCCCTCTCGATATGACGGCAAACAGACGAGATGTGAGCGACCCAGAACGCTTCGCATATCTTCCTGATGACCCCACCACTCGACGCTTCCCGATGCCACCCATTCCCTGAGCCGCCGTTCGGGAATGCAGCCTGGATTGTTTGGATCGGGTCCTCCAACCAGCACCATTCGCACCGACTGGCACCAGCTGTGCAATTCTTGTCCGGCCTCAACAAACTCCCCCACGCCCTTCTCCCACAACATTCTCGCCGGCAACATGACGACAAATTCGCCATCGGGCTCCGGGCTGGGTACGAAATGTTCCGTGTTTACCCCAAATCCGGCTATCACACTCGTTTTCTCGGCACTCGCGATTTTCGCCCCGGTGAGCAGCTCCCGGTCATCCTCATTCTGAACGACGACTCGGCTGCCCTTCGCTCGGAAGCACACGCGCAAGACTTTTACGAGCGCACTCCTTAGCATCCTGTTCGTCACATTCCTTCTCACGAAAACGGGTCCAAGTCCCGTCACCGTGTTCATGGCCGGAATGCCTCCCAGACCAGCCGCAGCTAGAGACCCATAAACGATCGGTTTCAATGCGATGTGATGAACCATGTCAGGATGTTCTTCGCGATAAACACTTACGACTTGAAGAAAACTGCGAAACTCCATAAACGGATTCAAGCTTCTTCTCGAGATTGACCAAGGAATTATTCGAAACCCTTCTTTTTTTAGCCTTGAGCAATGCTCCCCCGCTCGAATCATTATCACTACATCTACGCCTGCATCTCGCAGTTTCCTAGCCAAGCCAAGACGATGGGACCAGAACGTTGAGTCCTCGGTACTCAAAAAAATCAGTTTCATTCTCGTGAATTTCCAATTGAGAGGAATTTAAACTCGCGGACGCCCCAACCCCGTACCTACAATCCAGAAGCACACTTTGCTGCTGGAGCGACATCGCAGGCTATGCTCCTGCGCTGGTTCTCTTCAAGCCAAGCCTGGAACATCAGGATGTCCCACAGGTGATACTGCCAAGCACTTCGTCCGGCCTGGTGCTCCACCCACTTCTGGCGAATTGGAGCAGGATCAAAATACCCTTCCCTTCGCAGTCGACCTTCATCCAACAGACTTTGGGCCCATTCCTTCAGCGGTCCGCGTAGCCAACAGCCAATAGGCACTCCGAAACCCATTTTTGGACGTTCAATAAATTCTGGCGGAATGTACTTATATAGAATCTGGCGCAGAATCCACTTGCTTATTCCCTTTCGCCTTCTCTGTGAGGGCGACAGCGTCCAAGCGAACTCCACCGCTCGATGATCCAAGAGGGGCACGCGCGCCTCCAAACTCGTCGCCATGCTGGCCCTATCGAGCTTCGTGAGAATGTCGTCGGGCAGGTAGTTCATTAAGTCGGTCAGCATCATCGCTTCCTGATCGCTCGCGCCGTTGGAAAATTCCGCTATGCAGTCGCGGACCGTGCTCGGCTCGCGCCCTCCAATCACAACCTCCGCAGGATTATCCCAATGAGAGAGCGCCTGGTAATACAACTCTTCCGGGCCCTTCCGCGTCAGAAACGGGACAAGCTTTTGTGCTTTGTCTCCCGGCGTCGTCAGCTGAAACGCCTTCGGCAGGAACGGCCGCGCCACGCTAAATCCCTGGTCAATGCGCTGCGGAGGAATCCACCGTAGCATGTGCGCCGCAGCAACCTTGATCGACCTCGGGAAAACTTTGCCATATTTCCAGATGCTGCCGATCAGCGCGTACCGACTGTAGCCACCAAAAATCTCGTCTCCACCGTCACCAGAGAGGGCAACGGTCACTGCTTGGCGGGCCAGCTTCGACACCAGATAAGTTGGAATCTGCGAAGAATCCGAAAATGGCTCGTCGTACATCCTGGGAAGCATCGGAACCACATCTAGGGCATCCTTCGGACTCAGATAAAGCTCGGTGTGATCCGTCTGGAGATAATCCGCTACTGTTCGCGCGTGGACTGCTTCGTTGTAGCCGTCCTCGCGAAAACCAATTGTAAAAGTCTTGATTGGCCTCTGACTCTGCGCCTGCATCAAGGCTACGACCGTGCTCGAATCGACGCCGCCGGAAAGAAATGCGCCCAGTGGAACATCGCAAGTCATTCGTAGCCGCACGGCTCGAAGAAGCACTTGATGCAATTCCTCGATTGCCTCCGCGTCTCTCAGCCGCGATGGCGACTCCTTTCCCGCTTGCGCCACCTCCTTCGCGCTCCAATACCGCTGGATTTGCGTGTCCGCCTTCTTGCAATCCAACGTCAATAGGCATCCCGGCTGCAGTTTTTTCAAGCCCTTGTAAATGCAGTGCGGTGACGGCACATAGTTGTGCCGCACATAAAGAGCGAGCGCCTCGCGATCGATCTCCCCCTCAAACTCCGGATGCTGCCAAATAGCCTTCAGCTCTGAACCGAAAACGACCGCGCTCCCTGCACGGCCGTAGTAGAGTGGCTTGATCCCCATGCGGTCTCGAACTAGATGCAGTTTTCTTTCCTGGCGGTCCCAAAGTGCAATCGCAAACATCCCCACGAATCGCTGCACAGCGCCTTCGACGCCCCAGCGCTCGAACGCCTCCAGAATCACTTCCGTGTCCGAATGCCCCCGCCATTGATACGGCCCGAGTTCAGTACGTATCTCCTCGAAATTGTAGACCTCCCCATTAAACACAATCACGAAACGCCCCGAAGCCGAATGCATCGGTTGATGACCTTCCGCCGACAGGTCAAGAATCGACAGTCTTCGAAATGCCAGACCGATTCCTGCTTTCACGTCATGGAAAATCCCGGAATCGTCGGGCCCTCGATGCGCAAGCGCCGCCCCCATCCGGTTCAGGACCTCGACCGGCTCATCCAGCCTATTTTTTGTATCCCAGTACCCAGCTATTCCGCACATGGAAAGAAAACGATCCTAAACCGCACCTATCATTGCTCTGCGGATCGAGGCGACACACGCATACCAAAGCCCTCATCCTGCTCCGGTCCATTCAATCTATCGATCGGCATTCGTAGCCCGGCCACCGCACCCCTGAATAAATTCTTGATCCGCTCCAGTTTGTTGTCCCTGGCCGCGAGGATCAGTCCAAATTCCAGCAAAATTCGGTGCGCCCCTACCGCAAAATAGAGCGGTTGCTTCCGAGAACGGCGGATTGCAAGTAGTAGATTTCTGGCATTGTAGTAAGTTCTCCAGGCGGGCTTGTCCACCGTCCGACCGAACCAGGCCTTCTTATACTCGTAGTTATCGCGGTAGACGGCGTCGCAAACAATCACCTGTCGGTACCCACCGCTCGAGAGTCTCCATCCATATTCCAGATCTTCCCATGCCATCCACATCAAACTCCACGGTACAACGCCTCGTCTCACAGGCTCCATCGAGTACAGTGCGCCATTGCTGCTGCTCCAGAACGCGTCGATCAGTGCTTCGGATGGGCGCGACCGAACGAGCTTAGCAGGCAGAGGCAATTCACGAGTGCCCGTCAGATTATAGGCGCCCGCGCTGGTCAGGTAGCTCAACGGGTAGGCAGCCCCGAGATTTTCCAGTGGCTCAGCCGCCTTCAACAACGCAGAAACAACCTCAGCATCAAAATTCCCGTCGTGATTCAGCGCGTAGGCGTAGTCCGCGCCTCCTTCAGCAGCAATCCTAAGCCGTTCGCACAGATTTGCCCCTGAACCAAGATTCCACTCATAAGATTTGTAAATTACGCTGTCCCAGCCCCGCTCCTCAATCAGCCTCGGTATCTCCCCCGTCCCCTCGGAGTCAACCACCAGGATCCGCTCAAAGAACCTCGCTTTGCTCTCGTGAACCTTACCTAGAATTCTCGCCACATCTCCGTCGTTTCGGCACGACGAGATCACCAGCCACGTAATCATTCGCGGAGCCCCCCGGGCTTACCCCACCAAACGGCTTACTATTGGCCGCGCAGCTTCCCGGCGACCGCCACGGTGTCCCCTAACATCCCCAAATTTAGTACTCTTTCGGTCACTCCATGCGCCCTGCCAATCCAGCCGTCTTTCCACGACGCGGAGTTCGATTGCTCCACCGCCATCTGTTCGCAATCACAGTTTTGTCCGCGATTCAGCGCGGCCTTGACAAGAGTCATGGGATTGAACCCAAATGTCAGTGTCTCCAGTATCTGAAGGTTGAATTTCTGTAGGTAGGACGCAAACCCGCGTGCCGTCCAGTAATTCAAATGGTCGCTCCCAACGTAACGGTCCTTCTTTCCAACCAGTCTTTGCGTTATTCCCGCATAATTCGGCACCGAAGCCAAAAAAATGCCGCCTGGGCGCAACATCTTGAGTGCCCGCTGCACGTAGCGGCTGGGCTCCGGCAAATGTTCCAGCGTCGCCCACATCGAGATTACATCGAAATTATCCGCAAACGTCGTTCGAAGGAAATCCCCCGATCGGACCATTAGCCCTGCGCTTTGCCCCACCGCCACGGAAACACGAGAAATATCAATTCCCTGCGCCTCGTACCCCAACTCCCCGGCTGCTTTCACAAACCCGCCTATCGAGCAACCGACATCGAGCAGCGTTCCCGTCCGGCACGCCCGAGAGAGAAGCTCAATCTCTCTACGGTAATGGTTCGCAGAGAGCAGATATCGCTTCACACCCTCAGTCGAATAATAGCGTCGCCCGTAATCCTCATAGAGGCTAACGAGTGCAGCATCATCCGGCCGGGGCCAGATGAGCGTGAATCCGCACCCGCGGCACTTATAAAAGTCCGCGCCTCCCTTTTCAAATGCGCGTGACATCTCTGTGGATTCGCAGCACAGACAGAATGGCCTTACTTGTGACTCTCCTATTGATGCCTCCGCCATCCTTGGAACACTCATTCGTAACTCCGACTTACTCGCAAGGCGTACCTTAGACAATTGGGGAGAAATCATCCGCCAAAAAACGCTCAAATTGATGAGTGTTGATCCGCTTCGGCGTCAGGCGCGTATCCGATCGTCTCCATAGGGATACAGCATCGAGCTTAGCCCGGAGAACTAAGAGACCACTCCCCTTCAGCGACCATTTCAAAACCTGATAGATACTGTACGCCAGGCGCCCGAGACCATATTTCCACAATACTTCCCGAGGCACATTTCTTAGGATCGCAAGCTCCATATTCCTTTGAATGTAATAGCGGTACAACGACGCGTTCGAGGAACTTGTACCCCCGCCCTTGTGGCACACAATCGCCTGCGGAACATAAAGGCAGCGATAACCGGCAAGGCGCGCACGCAACGCAAAGTCAACATCTTCGTGATAGGCAAAGAAAATCGGGTCGAATAACCCAACATCGACAATGACCGACCGCTGCACCAACATCGCCCCGCCAGAAGCGCCAAAAACCTCTCGTGCGGTCACCCAAGCGTCGGAACTCCCTGTCCCAATCTGGCTCGCTCGAAGAAGCCGGGAAAAACGAATCCCCATATTATCGACCTTGCCGTCGGAAGCTCGGACCATCCGGCACGCAAAAATCTGATATCCCGGGAAATGCGCAACGCTTTCTTCTAAAGCCCTTAGAGTCCCCGCCCCAACTATGGTGTCATTATTTAGAAGAAAAAGGTGATCGCCCACTGCGACTTCGCCTCCCTTATTGTTGGCAGAGGCAAAACCCGTGTTCGTCGCCAGAAGCACATAAGAAATCGCGCGATTGTCGAGGGACCCAATAAAATCGGCCGTGCCATCCGTTGAAGCATTGTCAACTATAACCACCTCCCAGTCGGACGTTAGCTGCGGAATCAGACTTGTGAGGCACGGCTGCAAATGGTGCAGACCATTATGGGTGACGATAATTATACTAAAGCTCATCGCGACCTAGATTACTATACGTAGCCATTTCCTGGGCCAAGTTAAATCGCCGCGAAAGAGACGTGGCTTGCCTTCCCCTTTGAATTCGGCACGATTTGATTCAGATAGATGACGAAAAAAGGCAGCAGATAAAGGGTTCGGGCATAAATCAAAAGTGTAAACCCTGTTTCGCACGCGAGGATCACTAGAAAGAGGGTCAAAACATGGCTCCGGGACGTCAAGTTGTACCTCAGGAACCGATACAAACCGAAGTAGATCAGAAGCAATAGCGGGACCGACCCTCGCAACAGATATTCGAGAGGCCCTGAATCAACCATAGAGAAATCCGGAGGCATAGCCAGACCCAAGGGAGACAGCGGATGGTCCAACAATCGGGTTATCTTGCCCCGCTCAGAGCCCCCCTCCCCATAGCGTCCCAATGGACCGCTGATTTCGCTGTTTAGAAACGCTCCCGCCAGTTCTGCACGCGCTTCTGAGGCAGCGATTTGATTCTGGACGAAGCGCACGCCGAACGGGCTGACCAGCAGAATACACACTGCCGTTGCGACGAGTGCCTTGCGATTGTATTTCCAAAACCACATGCCCATTTGAGCCAGGGCCAAACCTGCCAAAGCCAGTGACGTAAAGGAGGTCAGAGCCACGAGAAGAATAAACTGGCAGAGCGCAAAAAAAAGAGACTGTCTTTCCCCACGCGCTTTATATGTTTCCCAGTTGAGCCAGAAAAGCACATAACTGAAGAGTCCAGCCGCAGCGTGCGTTCCAAAGGTGAGTACCGGTTTGTGTAAGTCGGCCATCGTCTGCACTAGCTCCGGGTAAAATTGCGTATAAAAGGCGGATAGGAACTGTCCCATCCATTCATTTCCAACAAGTATCGCAACCCCGGAGGCGACGTTGAGTAAATTGGCTGTCACAAACGCAGCGTCCACGAAATTACTCGGATAAACTCTCCGGAGATCGAGCGTAAGCATAAGTGCAAGAAGGCCATAGAGAGCGAGGTCGGCCCACCCAAACCGGAAAGACCGGAGTGAAAATGTGCAGATTATCAGGATAATCATGATCGGCAGCGAGATGAATGTCACGGCTCCGGGACGGGTACCGTCCTTCCACGCTAAGTACGAAAGGAGACAAAGTGCGAAGGCTAGGGAACTCGCAAAAAAGAACGAGCTCTGCACCCCGCCTATCGAATTTGGAAAATAAAGGCCTGCCCAGAGAAGGAAAGCAACGACTACTTCCTGTACAGTGACGCGTCGCGCAAACCTCGCCGGAATGACCCGGTGCAAAATGAAAGATGGCAGTGTGGTGGAGTTAGCGTCCATGAACCAAGTCCATTTGGGCAGAAACCTTCGTGATCAACGAGATTCAAATATCCAACTTCCCTAAATCTCGGTTTCGTTCTTTTTTGCCACGAGGAGCAGTTCTTCTCCGGCAGTTCTATCTGAATGCAGAGTAAAGGATTCCATCCATAGGAACAAAACCGACCGCAACTTCATGCGCCAGTTTCCCTCCCTCTCCATCTGCGTCGCGCCGTCGCGTCTGATGAAGCTGCTCAAGGTCCACACGCCCTCGGCCCAACGTGCAGTGGAACGCAGTGTCTCGGTGGTCAACCCGGACTCAGCCACCATACGTCGCAGCGAATCAGGCGAGAAAATATGTAGGTGACGAGGAGGGTCCAGATGAACCCAAGCCGATTGAAATCTGCGATGTCCCATCGACAGGATATTAGGAGTCGTGATCACGAGCGTGCCCCCAGGAGCAAGGATGCGGCGGCACTCAGAGAGAAGTGCCCGAGGGTCAGGCACATGCTCAAAAACATGGCAAACCACAATCGCATCAAAAGTCGCACTAGGAAATCTCTGTTCCGCTAAGGTTCCCTTTCTCAGCTTGAGAGAGTAATTTCTGCGAGCATTTTCGATGGCTTGGGGGTCTGTGTCTATGCCTTCCACATTCCATCCGAGTTGCTGCATACCGTCAAGAAAGGTGCCGCTACCGCAACCAATTTCCAACAGTCTACCCGTGTGCTCCGCCCTTAGATACATCAGCCCACTCGCCGCCTGCTCGCGCAGCGATGGCAGGAACAGCAAGGGGAGCGCGAGAAGTCGGTCTAAGAGCGATACCCTTTGTCGATAGCCATAGGCTAGGCCCGCGTAGCCGCGCTTAACCCTTTGACGGAAGCGATAGACAAGAGAGTCCGGAACGGCCGTATGCGTGTAGTAGCTCTTATACGCACGGTGAAGTTCCTCCTGGCTGGGCATCGGATCCAACCATGCGAGGCCGCAATCTGAACTCGGGCAACGCTTGAGATTCCACGTCCCGGTAGTGCCATACAGCCGATCCCTGAGCTGATCGTAGAGCAGTTCGCCCACCGACCCACAAACACAACAGGTCGAGCACGCGCGAAACCCGGCCTGGCGTTCAGCACCCGGATTATTGAACGTTGCTTGAATGGAGGCCATAATTTTGCCGAAAGTAGTTCTGTGCCAGCTTTCGTTCTTCGGGTGCGAGAATAAGGAACCAAGTCGTGAGCCCAAAAACTAGAGCTGCTAGCGTGAGGAAGACCACTTTTAAGACAAGTCCCTGTGCGAGAGTTGCGAGCGCTAGGGTGAGCAAAGCAAAGGTGAGTAGAGACAGGGTCCTCGGCGCGAGAGAAACGCTGATCGGCAGAAATCGCCTCCCAAAACCAAATAGAACGACTGCGTCGATAGCCACACGTGCGCTCCAAACAATGGCCGCGCCTTCAATACCAAACGTCCCTATCATCCACCACAATGCCAGAAGGTAGCAGGGCAGCTCAACCAGATGCAGTTTTGCCGTGAGGTCGGGCCGCCCAGCGCCCTGTACGAGTGCAAAAGGCACCTGAGCCAGACTGTTAATGAAGACGCCGACAGCCAGCCACTGCAGTACGCGAGCACTGTTTCGTGCGAATTCGACTCCAAGCCACAGTTTTAGACCGTCTTGGGCCAAAACCACAATGAGCAGGACAATAGGGAATAAGATAAGGAAGATATATTTGACGCTCCGATCATAGAGGACTGCCGCCCGCTCTCGGTTATGCGCAAAACTCGTCGAAAACGCGGGGAACATGACCCCGACTACGGCTCCCGGGACCACCCAGAGCTTCGTCACCACTTCATATGGGGTGGCGTAATAAGCTACTGCCGTCACCGAAATTAGTCCGGCGATAAGAAAACGATCTAGAGTGACCATTAGCGGGCCAACAACGTTGGTCACCGTCATCCACCCGCCGAACCGCAACAGCGGGCCAGCCGACGGTCCGTGCCACGCCACCCGCTCGCGCAGTTCCGGCACCACTCGAAAGCACACCAGCAAGTACGCCAGGCAGCTTGCCGCCCGTCCCGCGACAAGCACCCCCACAATGGGCGTCAAACTTCGCGAGAACGGCAGCACCATCAGCGGCCCGACGAACGTAAACACTCCCAGCGGAATGCGCAGCGCGCTTACCAGCTTGAACCGCTGGTGCGCCTCCAGCAGCCCGCGCAGCCCCGTCGAAGTGATAACCACTGGGATGGACAAACCCAACAGGTAGAACGCCCGAACTGTCTCCGCCTGGAGCACTTCCGGAATCTTGAGCGCGTGGTGCACCAGCCACGGCGTAATCGCCAGCACGACCACCGTGCCCACCGCTCCCAGCACCAACATCAATAATAAGGATGTCCACGCCAGCGCCGGTATCTCGTGGTCTTCTCCGCTCCCGAGCTTCTGCGCCACCAGTTGCGTCAGCGCTCTGCCCAGCCCCATGTCGAATAGGCTCGCGTACCCGATCAGCGCCCACGCCAGCGCGAGCACGCCAAATCTGTCCTTCCCCAGCCCGTGTATCAAAATGGGAATCGAGAAAACCGCCACGATCAGCGGCGCCCCGTTTCCAATCAGGTTCCAGACAGTATTCCGCGCCAACAAGCGCCCGCTCGTCAGGTGCAGATTCCCCGTATTCGCCGTGTTCTCAGCCATTTGCGTTCGCGCCCGGCTCCCTTTTGCGCTTCCCGTTCACCTTACCTGGCCTTGCCCGGCTCTGTCATTTCGAGCGTAGCGAGAAATCTCTCTTTTCTTTTCTTTTCTTCTCTTCTCTTCCCTTCGCTGTCCGCCTTCATCAGCCCGCCGCGTCCACTCGCTGCCCGGGCTGCCTCGCCGCCTTTCCTCTAACCCCTTTTGTTTCAGTATAATAATTTTTATATTGACAGATTAGCTAATCCATGCTATTTTTGTATATGATTCGGCGCCGCCCCACGCTCCTGTATTCCCCTTACTCTCGATCCACCATCCACCACTCCGTTGCTTCTCTCCGCGTACACGCAGGAAATGGCGCAAACCCTTTCCCCTCATGCGCTTACTTCATAACTCGCGGACACCGGGGGTGGGGGGTACCCTTCAGCAGAAGGTCTGTCATCCCGAGCCGGGCGAGGGATCTGCTTTCCTCTCCCCCTACTGGGGCGAAGCCAGAGGGCCGCTTCCTTCACAGCGTCTCCAAATCGGCCCCGTCCAGCTCCACCGCCATCGCCCGCTGGATCAACTCCAGCGAAATCACCAGCCGGTTTCCGTTTTTCCGCCGCACCACAATTCCGTCCATCCCTTCGAGCGGCCCGCTGCGCACCCGTACTCGTCGCCCCGCCGTCAAGTACGGATGCGGTTCGGCGCGCATCCCCCGTCCCAGGCATCCGCGAATCCTGGCGAGCTCTTCTTCCGGCACCGCCACT
>Ga0335072_10013372_pt1 | contig 11694 bp, 11 predicted proteins | sample Lox_Sample_21_FD_206725 | JGI IMG/M metagenome (GOLD analysis project Ga0335072, IMG submission 206725) | Soil microbial communities from Loxahatchee National Wildlife Refuge, Florida, United States - Lox_Sample_2.1 | ecosystem: Environmental > Terrestrial > Soil > Wetlands | place: USA...
TCACCACAAGCGAATTGCCCAGAATGCTCTTACGCGTGGCAGTGTCAATCAGGCCGTTGGTCGCCAATCTGTTCATTTGCGCTTCATCGGCGGAGAAAAAGATGCCGACGGGTGCGCCGGCGGCAATCTGCTGGGCAAGCGTGCTGGACGCGCCGAAGTTAAAGACAATTTTGTCGCCGGATTGCTTTTCGTAATTGGTGGCGATTTGTTTCAGCGCATCCGTCAGACTGGCCGCGGCGGAAACGGTGATTTCAACCGCACGCAACGGCAGAGCTAATATCGTCAGCAACAAAGCCGGCAGAACCAAGGCTTTCAAAATTGTTTTCATGGTCGTATGGAATCGATTTTGGTCAGCCGTCAAAACGAAAGTTGCAGGCGCGTAAAGAAAACTTCCTCCGGCTCTGCAGTCACAGTCGCGTCCGCGCCTTCACCACCGGTGAATATTGTGCGTGAGAAGCTGGTCATGACACGGAAATTTTTGTTTAGCCACCAATTTAGGCCGACCGACCAGGCTTGCGCCGCCGAAGCTGAAGTCGCGGGGTTGGCATAGGTTGAAAACGCGGCATTGTCCACATCCAACCCTTCAAGGCGGCCGACGATTTGCCACGCGCCCCAGCCGCCGTCTTGCAGGCTGAATGGATGCTTTGGCGTCACGCCGGCGTAGGAGGCATTTTCACCCGTGAGCACCCAGCCAGCGGAAACTTCCCAGGCTGTATTTTGCAAATCCGCCGAGGCCGCGCCCTTTGCGATCTGCTGGTCGGAGATTACGTATTCACCCAGCAAATCAAACGGACCCCAGTAATAATATCCCTGCGGAGAAATCCGCCAGTGCGCGCCGTTGCCGACCACACCGTTGGTGTAAGCAAAGAATGTTTGCTGGCCATCCGTTTTGTAACCAGCAGTCAAGGCGGAGGCAGTGCGCTGGCCACCGTAACTGCCGCTCACGCCAAATCCAAGCCCCTGCAACGCGGTAACTTTCGACGCTTTAAACGGTTGCATAAAAACGCGCCCGATAAATTCCTGGTTGTTGTCGAGGTCGCTGTTGGCGGCGTTTGCGCCATCCGCCACGCTGTTGAAAATGCCGACTGCGTAATTGGCGCGACCACTGAACAAATCGCCATGCAACTCCACGCCCAAGTCGCGCAATGGCACCAGATCCGTCGCGAGCGAACGTTCGTTGAACGAAAGATTCACCGCCGATTGCAGCCATTCGAGGCCGAACGGCGTCTTGAATCTTCCGGCCTCCAATTGCAATTCCGGCCACGGATGGTAATTCAGGTAGGCGTCGTAAATCGAAGGAGAACTGCCGCCGAATTCGGCCATGAACTGGTAGTCAAAATCATGAAAAATCGTGCCCGCAATGATCGGGTGCACGCGGCGCAAAATAAAACCGTCGGCTCCCGGTTGCGCATTCTGGACAAAAGTCCGGGTGTCCAGTTGAATGTAACCGCGGATGTTCATCAAAAAATTTGTTTCCGGAGAAACAACTTTCAAACCATCGCTGCCGATGGAAATTTTCGGCATGGACCTGGCTTCCGTTGCCGCCGCCTGTTGGTTTGTCTTCTGTTGCTGTTCCAAATCGCCGACCTGTTGAGTGAGCTTTTGAATCTGTTCGGATTGTGGCACCGCGCCCTGTTGCTGCTCCAGCGCGTTGACTTTCTGTTCCAGCGCCTGAACCTCATTTTTCAAGGCTTGAATCTCCATTGATTCTGGAGAATTGGTGTTGTCCTGCGCCATGCCGGGGAGGGCAAGAAATAATCCGGTCAGCGCGGCAATTATTAACTGATTTGATTTCATTGTTTATGCGCGGCGTCTACCGATCTGGCAAGCCGCTGGTTTTGGTTTACTGCCGGCCTTACAACCAGCCTTATCGTTTCAACCCGATGGATTTAACCGCAATCGTTATATTTTGTCAAATATAACGGACGTCATTTTTTGGCGATGCCTGAAGAGCTTCAGATTTTCAGATGCGACTGGATTTTTTTCCACGTCGTCCACGTTGCCTCCGCGGTCTGTTTTTCCAATTGCCGGTAAAGCGTCAGGATTTTCCGCCCGAATTCCGTCAATTGCGCGCCGCCGCCGCCTTCGCCCCCGTGTGTGGCAAGAACGAGCGGTTCCTGGAAACAGCGGTTCATGGTTTGGATGAGCGACCAGGCGCGCATGTAGGACATTTTCATACGCGACGCGGCTTTGCCGATGGAACCGGTTTCGGCGACGTGCTGCAACAGTTCCGCCTTGCCCGGCCCCAGCGCGATTTCCTTTCCGCAGGCGATGCGGAAGCGGGGCGACAATGAAACTTTCCGGGATGATTTCGATTTCATCGGCAAACGTTCACGGCCAAAGATGGCAACTTTCCCGGCCGAGGAAAATATTTTTTGCCGCGACTTACCGCCAGGATTTCACCGCCAGTTCGTAATCTTCAGGACGGTCCAAGTCAACCGCCAGACCCGGATCGGCAACGGAGTGTTCCAGCCGCCGGCAGGATGTTTGTTGCAGAAAATCCTTCAACGTTTTGGCGCGGGTATTTCGCAATTCGGCGAATGCCGCGGGCGGCAAGAACACCGGATGGCGTGTGTGTCCGCCATGTGAAGGCTGGCAGATGGCATCCGGATGTTCGCAGCCAAGTGTCAGCAATTCACGAAGCGTGTCCGGGCGCAAATGCGGCTGGTCGCCGAGAATAATGGCCCAGGCATCCAGATTTTTTTCCCAGCCGTCCCAATTTGCCGCGCATTGGACGGAACTGAACATGCCACGTTTGGATTCAGGATTTTCGATGCGGTTTCGGTGCGGGAATCCAAGCCGATCCAATTCGGCGTTCAGCGGCCAATCGCCAGGGCGAAGCACAACACAAATTTGTTCCGCCTGCAATGCGTGCCATTGGCCGATCAAATGTCCAATGATCGAAGTTTTTTTCCACGGTAACAACAATTTGGGGCGGCCCATGCGGCTGGATTCACCGGCTGCCAGAATGACCACGCCGAGCGCGCGGCGGCTGGTTTTACTCTTCAAAGCACGAGCGGGACGAATTGCAGAAACTTTTGTGAACCGGCCGGTCATCCACGCCAATGACCGTCTGCGTGAGATTGCACCAAAAATGGCACGGTGTGATGTCCTCGGGCTTTTTGTCCGCGAAGGCCTCCTCCGGCGTTGCGCCGACAAACAGGGACTTGGTCCGGAGATGTTTGCAAAAATTATTTTTCATGCTTCGCCTTTCAGTTTGAGCAATGTCCGGCGGATGAGCGCGCGCGCCAGTGGAACCTTGTAGGCGTTGTGTTCCAGTGGCTTCGCGCCCCACAAAATCATGTCGGTCGCCTGCGAAATGGTGGCGTCGTCCAGCGTTTTGCCGTCAAGAAATTGGTTGGCGGTCTCCACCTGATGCGGCACCGGTGAAATGCTGCCGAGCGCGACGCGCGGCTGGCTCAATTTGCCATCCGTTACGTTTGCCGCCGCGGCGCAACTCACCAGCGCCCAGTCGAATGAATGTTTGTCGCTAACTTGCAGGTAAGCGCTGCGGTTGCGCGCAGTGGGAATTTCCACCCGTAAAATCAAATCACCCGGATTGAGCGAATTGTGCGCCGGCGTATCCGACCACGCAGTCTGGTAAAGATCAGCGATGCTCATCGGCGTTTCCTTGCCATCGCGCAGCACGATGACCGTCGCGTCGAGCGCAGCGAAAGTTGTGGCCAAGCTCGATACGACCGGGCTGATACATTCGTTGCCGGTGAACAGGCTGTGATAACGATTATCGCTGTTGCGGGCGTAGCAAAGGTCGCCGCCCTTTTTGAGGCAAAGAATGTCGCGGTGACGGTAATACCAGCAGCGGGAATGTTGCGCGAGGTTGCCGCCAACGGTGGCAACGTTGCGGATTTGCGGCGAGGCGATTTCGGACGCCGCGTCGCGCAAGCCGGGAAAAGCCTTGGCGATTTCATCGTGGCGCTCAATTTGGCCGACGGTGACGAGCGCGCCGATGGTCCAACTTTTCGAGCCGCTCTCGATTTTATCCAAATCGGGGAGTGACTTGATGTTGACGAGGATGTTGGCGCTGATGAGATATTCCTTCAGCAGGCCGAGCAGATCATTGCCGCCGGCGATGTAAGCGCCGTTGTTGGCAACGAGCTGGCGGGCGCTGTCGGTCGTCAGCGCGGTGGCGTATTCAAAGGCTTTCATGTTTTTTCAACGGGAGGAACTTTTCCAAGCGCGGCCAAAATTTTTGCCGGCGTGATGGGCAGGCTGCCAACGCGGGCACCGATGGCGTTGGCGACGGCATTGGCGATGGCGCCAGCCGTCGGCACGGTGGCCGGTTCACCGATGCCGATGACGCCGCGTTCGGGCATATTCAGCAGGACGACTTCGATTTCCGGCACGTCAACGATTCCAGGCATTTTGTAAGTTTCAAAATTCGGATTCAGCACGACGCCGGATAAATCATCCATGACGCGCTCCTCGTAGAGCGCGTAGCCCATGCCCATGATGATGCCACCGTTGATCTGGCTTTCCAGCGTCAGCGTGTCAATCATCAGGCCGCAATCGTGGACGGCGACCACTCTTTTGACCGTGACGAGGCCGGTTTCCGTGTCCACGTCCACTTCGGCAAATTGCACGCCGTAAGCCGGCTTGGTGGAAAGTCCATCAATCCAGTCGCCATGGGCAACGAGCGGAGTGACGCCCAACTTTTTGCAGGCGGCAAACCAGTTGTCTCCGCTCGCATCGGCCACGCCCGTTTGCGTCTGCAATTGTTGCAACGCCTTGGTGCAAATATCATAAACCGTCGGCGAAATCGAGGCGCAAGTCGTGCTGCCGCCGCTGCCGGGGCCGGGCGGATAATTGGTGTCGCCGATTTTCACGGTGATTTGTTCCGGCTTGAGGCCAAGCATTTCCGCGGCGACGACGGCGATGACCGTGCGCGTGCCGGTTCCCAAATCCTGGACACCCATGCGGATTTCCACGCTGCCATCAGGATTGATTTGTGCCTCGCCGTGAGTGTTTTTGCTTGGTCCACCAGCACCCCACGCGGCACCAGCGCAGCCGACACCGGTTTTGACCACGCCCGGTGAGCTGCCGGGTTTTTGATATTTTTCCTTCCAGCCAAATTTTTCCGCGCCGATTTTATATTCGCGTTGGCGAACTTCGTTGGGATCATTTTTCAGCCGGAATTCCAGCGGGTCCATGCCGAGTTTCACAGCAAGGTCATCCATGGCGCATTCCATGCCGAAGGAAGCCGGCGGATGGCTCGGCGCGCGAAAAGCGCGGGACGCGCCGGCGTTCAACATGACGGCGGATTGCGTCACGCGTGAATTCGCCACTTTGTAAAGATAGGGCATGGGAATGTCCGCACCACCGCCACCGCCGCCCGCATCCGCGCTGGCACCGACGCCGGCGGTTCCATAATTTTCGCCTTCAAAGGCGTGCAGTGTGCCGTCGGCCAGCGCGCCCATTTTGATTGTTTGAAAACTGGAAGGACGATTGCCGACAGCAAGCGCCTGGTCAAATCTCGTCAGCATCAGGCGGACAGGCGCCTTCGCCGCTTGCGAAAGTTTGGCTGCCAGCACCCCTTCGACGCCCGCGTTGAATTTTGCGCCAAAACCGCCACCCATGTAATCGGTGATAACGCGCACCTTGCTGTGGTCCAAACGCAGTGCACCCGCGAGGCTGTTGCGCACGCCGCCAATGCCTTGCGTCGAGGCCCAGGCGGTCACGCCATCGTCTGTCCAGGAAATTGTATTACCGTGCGTCTCCATCGGATTGTGAATCTGCACCGGTGTGGAATAAAATCCTTCGATGACCGCAGCGCATTCACCGAACGCCTGATCCACATTGCCCTGTTCACGCGGACGTCCGGGGGAAACATTCGATTGGCCGGCCCAAACTTCCGGCGCGCCATCTTTCATGGCTTCATTTTCATTGACGACAAACGCCTCTTTTGGCTGGGCAGTGACTTCAATGGCGCGCAACGCATCCAAGCAGGCATCCTTGGTCGTGCCGCAAACCGCCGCAAGTTCCTGTCCGTAAAATCGGACGATGAAATTGTCGCTGTTATTTTCGAGCGCAGGCGCCAGCACGGCAGCCTTGATGCCGGGAACTTTCAACGCTGGCGCAAGGTTGATGGCGGTGATGGTCGCAGCGGGCCATTTCGAGCGCAAAATCATTCCATATAGCCAGCCGTCAGCCTGGATGTCGGAAGAATAACGTGCGTTGCCGGTCACTTTGGCCGGCCCATCCACGCGGGTGGTGGGATGGGTGATATATTTGGTTTCTTTGGGCCAGCTAGGCATTGATGACCTCCGTTTTGTTTTCGACTTTAACGCCCGCCACCTGCAACGCGGCTTGAATGATGTGCGGCTGCGTGCCGCAACGGCAAATGTTTCCGGAACAAGCGTGCTTGACTTCATCGGCCGTCGGGTGCGGGTTAAAATTCAGCAGCGCGGTCACGCTCATCACAAATCCCGGCGTGCAATAACCGCACATCAACGCGTCTCGCTCCACAAATGCCTGCTGCACATTGCTCATCTTTCCACCTTGCACCAGACCTTCAACCGTCGTGATTTTGTGTCCCTGCGCCTCAATTGCCAGTTTCTGGCAGGAATAAATCGGCAGGCCGTCCATCAATACCGTGCAGGCTCCGCAACTGGCACGGTCGCAACCCTCCTTCGGACCGGTCAAGTCGTGATAATTCCGCAACGCATCGAGCAGCGTCACGCGCGGCTCCAACATGAATTTGAGAGTTTGGCCGTTGACATTCAACGTAACGGGCACCGCGCCGGGGCCAATGACTTTTTCAGCGTTGGCCTGTTCCAATTCGGCAGCGACCGATTGGACCTGCGCAGTGGCGGCGGTGGCAGCAACTGTGCCAAGACTTTTAAGAAAAGTGCGCCGCGAATGGGCGCCGAATTTTTCCGGCTCCGGCTTTTTCATATGCAGCAAACGTGGACTTGTTTTCGTTTTAATCTCCGGTCATGTCCGTGTCAAGCGACAATTGGAAATATCATCAGTGGACGCGCGGCGTGCGAAACAAGTTTCAAAAATTTTCACAATTGTCGGTGCGACGAAACCGCTCAAAACCGCGCCGCCACTTCAATTGTGTTTTGACAAATTATTCCCCAACTTTGCTCATAAAATTTCAGCCGGCGCAGGCGGACGCCACGGACTTCAAATGTTCCACGCGCTTTTGGATGAATTGCGCCATGATGCTCACGGCAATTTCCATCGTGCTTTGCGCGCCGATTTCCGCGCCAACCGGGCTGGCGACCTGATCCAACTCGGCGGCGCTTGCGACATTTTGCCGTAGAAATTGTTCGCGGATGATGCGCGCCTTGCGGCGGCTGCCGATCATTCCCAGAAAAACAAACGGACGATGAATCCAATCGGAAAGCACCAGCGCGTCGTGCTGGTGTCCGCGCGTGACGATGAGGCCGAAGGCGGGTTGCGCCGGCAGCCGTTCCTTCAAAAGCTCGTGCCAGCCGCCAACGCGTAATTGAACTGCTGGAGGAAAATGCTCGCGATTCGCCAACGTTGGGCGGTCATCGAAAACCGTCACTTGGAATTCAAGTTGCAAGGCCAGCGGCGCGACGGCCTGCGCCACATGCCCGGAGCCGGCAATCCACAACGCGCACGGTGGCGAAACGGTTTCCTGATAAAGCCATTCTTCCGCGTCGGAATTCTCAACCGTCGCGATGGAAAAATCTTTTTTCACGCCCCAGCGGATTGGTCCAGTCGCGCCGGCAAGTTTATTCCAGAGTTCCGCTGCTTCCGCCGCGCGCGGCAAAATCAATCCGCTCACGCTGCCGCCGCAAATCAATCCGTCATCCCAGCCGAAATCGTGGTCGAGCAACATATCAAACGTCGCCGCTTCGCCGGATTTCATCGCCTTTTTTGCGCGGGCGTGAACTTCCGCTTCGAGGCAGCCGCCGCCAATCGTGCCGACCATCCGGCCATCGTCAAAAAACAAAACCTTGGCACCGAGCCGTTGCGGGCTGGAACCTTTGACGCCGGAAATCAGCGCCATCGTGAAAGGTTTCTTTTCTGCCAAAACCGCGGCAAGTTGCTGGTAGAACCGGAGCATAATTCTCGCGAGCGGCGCAGCACTTACTGCCCGGCGTAAAAGGCGTCCACCTTCGCCGCGACGTCTTTGTAGCCGATGTCCATTTCGTAGATGAGCTTGAATTGCTCGATGGCTTCTTCCTTTTTGCCCATGCTTTCAAGAACGCAACCGAGGTTGTAGGTCAATTCCTTCTTCTCATCGTCGAACACCGGCTTTTCCTTGATGGCGTTTTGCAGCGTGCGCGCAGCGAGGTCAAACATTTTGCGCTTGGCGTAACATTGCGCGAGATAGCTCATGGCGGCGATGCGCCGGTGCGGATTCTGCTGGGCCTTCTGGAATTCCTGGATCGCCTCGCCGATTTTTCCCGACTGAAAATAAAGCGCGCCCATTTCAAACCGGATGGCCAGGTCGGTCGGAAATTTTTCGACGCGCTTCTGGCATTCGGTCAATTGAAATTCCAGTTTCTCCGCCTGCAACTTCGCCACGCGTTCGGCGTGGTCCGGCTCAAATGGATTGATTTCGGAAATTTGATGGTCAAAACGGCGCACAATTGTGTTCGCAATCGCCGTGTCCAGCGACGGATCGTTGCCCATCTCGGATTGCTTGATGCGCTCGTAAAGGTTGAGCGCGCGCTCAAACTCCTTCCGTTGCGTGTAAAGCTCGGCCAGCGAGCGGACGAGCTTGAGATTGTTCGGCTCCTTCGGCAGGCGCGCCTCGTATTCTTCGATCAATCGCGCGGTCACATCTTCGGATTTCTGCGCCTTGGCTTCCTGCTCCAGCGACACGGCTTGTTTGGCGTCCTTGAGAATGTCGCGGTAGGAACCCTTGCCGCCTTCGAGCGCGCTGTAACCGCCCTCATCGAGCGTCTTGCGCGCGGACAAATTTTTCAGCGCCTGGTTCAAATCGCCGTCGCCGGGATTCTCGCGCAGCAATTCCACCAGAACTTTTTCGGCGCGTGAACCTTCGCCGATGTCCGATGCGGCGTGCGCAAATTCGATCACCAGATTTTTGTCCTTCGGCGAATTTTTCGCGAGCGTTTCGTAGGAAAGCACGGCGGTGCGCGGAAATTCCAGCGCGTTTGCCGCGTCCACGATGATGCGATGCGCCGCGGAACTGTTCGGGTCGCCGCTCAAAATCTGCTCCGCGATGGCCAGCGCGCTGGCCGGATTCGTGCGCAAGGCAATCTGCCCTTTGGCAATCAGCGGCGAGTTGCCGGTGCCTTTCAACATTTTTTTGAAAAAGCCCGAACTGCTGTCGCCGGCTTTGCGGGATTGCGCATCGCGCAGCGATTTGCGGCCTTCGTAAAAACCCGGCTCCTTTTCCAGTGCCTGACTCAATAGCGCGATGGCGTAATCCAAATTGTCCCGTGATAACGCCTCGGTGCCTTTCGAGAACAACGTCCGGGCGTCCCGCGATATTTCGTTCAGAGTTTTCTCAGCCATAAGTCAAATCTTGAATTAAGTTCGTCCGACTGGACAAAAAATCAACCACACTGCGCCTTGTGCCGCAACGCATGGTCAACCAAAACCAGCGCCGTCATCGCTTCAATCATCGGCACCGCGCGCGGCAGCACGCATGGGTCGTGACGTCCGCGCGCCTTCAATTTTGTGTTTTCAAAATGCACGTCCACTGTGTCCTGTTCGTGCATGACCGTCGCCACCGGCTTGAAAGCGATGCGAAAGAAAATTGTTTCGCCATTCGAAATGCCGCCCTGAATGCCGCCGGAAAAATTCGTCGTCGTGTAAACTTTTTTGTTCCTGGCGCGAAACGCGTCGTTGTGCTCGCGGCCCGTCATCAAAATACTGCTAAAGCCTGAGCCGATTTCAAATGCCTTCGTCGCCGGCAAACTCAACATCGCCTTGGCCAAATCCGCGCCGAGCTTGTCGAACACCGGCTCGCCCCAACCGACTGGCACGCCGCGCGCAATGCCTTCAATAATTCCACCAACGGTGTCGCCTGCGTTCCGCATTTTTTCGATGAGCCGGATCATTTTTTCCGCCGCGATTTTGTCCGGGCAGCGGACGATGTTCGATTCGATCTCGGACAATTTCACCTTGTCGGGATTCACTGCGCCGACAATTTTTTGCACTTGCTTGACATAAGCCAGCGTTTCGACGCCGAAACGCTCGCGCAAAATTTTCTTGGCAATCGCGCCCGCAGCGACGCGGCCAATCGTCTCTCGCGCGCTCGCGCGTCCGCCGCCTTGCCAATTTCTAATTCCGTATTTTGCGAAGTAAGTGAAATCCGCGTGCGACGGACGGAACTTTTCCTTCATTTCGGAATACGCTTCCGGCCGCGCGTCCTCGTTTTTGACCCACAAACAAATTGGCGTGCCGAGCGTTTTGCCTTCAAACGTGCCGGAAAGAATCTGCACGATGTCCGGTTCCCTGCGGCGCGAGGTGATTTTGGATTGGCCGGGCCGGCGACGATTTAATTCCGGCTGGATGTCGGTTTCCGTCAATTTCAATTTCGGCGGGCAGCCGTCCACGACCACACCCACGCCGCCGCCGTGAGACTCGCCCCACGTCGTGATGCGGAACAATTGCCCGAAAGTGCTTGCCATGCTGGAATGATGCTAAAAAATCATTGCTGGGTCAAATTCAACCACGGATTACGCGGATTAGACAAAGCGCAAAACAATCCGCGAATCCGCGTAATCAGTGGTTTAACTTGAAACTTGCAACTTGAAACCTGAAACTGCGCGCGTGAACCGGATTGAAAAATGTTTTGCTGAATTAGAACGCGCGCATAAAAAAGGTTTCATCGTTTACATCGGCGCGGGCGACCCGAATCTCGCCGCCACGCGCGAACTGGCTTTGGCCTTTGACCGGGCCGGCGTGGACATTCTGGAACTCGGCGTGCCGTTCAGCGACCCGCTTGCCGACGGTTTGGTCAACCAACTCGCCGCGCAACGCGGTCTTGAATCCAAAACCACGCCACCGAAACTTTTGAAAACCGTTTCTGAAATTCACAAGAAAAGTGAAATTCCTATCGTTCTTTACATTTATTTCAACCTGATTCATCGCATCGGCATGGAAAAATTCATTCGCGACGCGGCGAAAGCGGGCGTGGATGGCTTGCTCGTTTTGGATTTGCCGCCGGAGGAATCGGACAATTACGAAGCGCTCATGCGCAAACACGGCCTCTGCCACATTTATCTCGTCGCGCCGACGACGCCGGAAGAGCGCATGGAATTCATCGTCAAGCGCGGCAGCGGATTTATTTATTACATTTCGCGCGAAGGCGTGACGGGAATGCAAAGCCAAGTCGCGTCGAATCTTGCGGAACAAGTTGGGAAGATTCGCGCGCATACGAAATTGCCGGTGGCCGTGGGCTTTGGCGTTTCCAATCCGCAACAGGCCAAACTCGTCGCGCAAGACGCGGACGCCGTCGTCGTGGGCAGCGCGGTGGTGAATCAAATCGCGGAAAATGGAAAATCAAAAGATTTGGTCAAGCGCGTCGGCAAATTTGTGAAATCACTGGCCGATGCGGTGAAAACGATTTAGCCACAGATGAAACACGGATTGAACACAGATAAAAAATCTGACTGACAAATGGCCAAACACGTCATTTTTCTTGGAGCGGGAGCTTCTTACACATCCGGTTATCCGTTGGCAGCGGATTTAAGGAAACTTTTTTCGTCTGCGCACACGTTT
>Ga0335072_10013374_pt1 | contig 11693 bp, 7 predicted proteins | sample Lox_Sample_21_FD_206725 | JGI IMG/M metagenome (GOLD analysis project Ga0335072, IMG submission 206725) | Soil microbial communities from Loxahatchee National Wildlife Refuge, Florida, United States - Lox_Sample_2.1 | ecosystem: Environmental > Terrestrial > Soil > Wetlands | place: USA: Florida...
CCGCGCTTCACAGCCCGGGAGTGGCGCCTGCTGCTCATCGGGGCCTTCCTCGGTGTTCCGCTGCAGTTCATGGTGCAGTTCTGGGGGCTCAGGCTCACGACGGTGAGCCATGCCGCGCTCATGGTCGGGACGATGCCCGTGATTCTTGCTGTGGGCGCGACGATTTTTGCCCACGAACGTCTCGATTTGAAGGGCTGGATCGCACTGCTCGGCTCGACCGCCGGCATCGCCCTGATCGTCCTCAGCGCCAGCCACGGCGCAGGTAAATCCGGAATGCGGGGCGGCAGCATCCGCGGCGATCTCCTCGTCGTCCTGTCGCTCGTCATCGCGCTGGGCTGGGTGCTGATCAATCAGCGCCTCATGGTGCTGGGCCGTTCGCCCCTTGCTGTGAGCTCCTGGACCCTGCTCACCGGCTCCGCCATGCTTTTTCCGTGGGTCATTCTCCAGGATGGCCTGCCCCCTGTGCGGGGTCTGGGGTGGCATGTGTGGTTTGCCGTTGCCGCCAGCGGGCTGCTGTGCACGGCGGCAGCGACACTGCTGTGGAACTGGGGGATGCATCGTGTCCCCGCGTCGCGGGCCGGGGTGTTCCTGAACATCGAGCCGGCACTCGGCTCCATCCTCGGCGTCGTCGTCCTCGGTGAACACCTCGGCCCCGGCGCCTACGTCGGTGGCGCGCTCATCATCGCTGCCGTCATCGTGCTAACCATGACCGGCCAGCGGGCGACGGAAGCAGTGAGCTAACCCCGCGTCGATCGCCTGGGACCTCGGCAGCCTCGGTATCTGGCAGGCCGAGTTTTCGCTACAGCCTACCGCCTACCGGCTGTTACCCTATCCCCAGTGGTCGAACTCGTCCCATCTATCCTTTCCGCCGACTTCGCGCGGCTGGCCGACGAAATCGCCGCGGCCGAGCGTGGCGGCGGCACCGTCATTCACGTCGACGTGATGGACGGCCACTTCGTCCCTAACATTACCGTCGGCCCACCCATCGTCGCTTCCCTCCGCAAGCACACAAAGCTCTCTCTCGACTGCCACCTGATGATCGAGAACCCGGACGAGTTCGTCCCGGCCTTTGCCGATGCGGGAGCCAACTGGGTGAGCGTTCATTATGAGGTGTGCCGCCACCTGCATCGCTCCCTCGAACTCATCGCACAGCACCAGATGCAGCCCGCGGTCGTCATCAATCCGCATACCGAAGTGGACCTGCTCATCCCGATCCTGCCGATGGTGCACCACGTGCTCGTCATGAGTGTCAATCCCGGATTCGGCGGGCAGCGGTTTATTCCTTACTCCCTCAACAAGATTCGCCGCCTCGTCGAGCTTCGACGCGAGCTGGGCCTCAGTTATAGGATTGAAGTCGACGGTGGTGTTGCTCACGACACCGTCTCGAACATCGTCGAAGCGGGTGCTGAGCTGCTGGTTGCAGGCAACGCCGTCTTCGGCAACGGCAACGCGGAACGGGACGCACGCAGCCTGCTCGAAGCAGCGCAACGGGCTGCCAGCGTTGCAGCCGCCTGAGTTTCAAACCGGTTCGGGTCCTCGCAGACCGTCCCGCATCGGAGCAAGCCGTTACGTAGGTTTGCGGTCATTGAGGTGTTATGAATCGTTGGGTCACTCGTAGTGCGGCACTTTGTCTGGGCATCGCGATGGCGTCTTCCTGCGCCTTCGCCAAAGAGCATCCGAAAAAGAAAAAGAAGAACGTCGACCTCAGCGCCAATCCCCTCGGCAACGTGAAGTCGGCGCAGCCCGACAAGGTCCTCTTCGACAAGGCCGCCGGCGCCATGAAGCATGGCAGGTATGACGTGGCCCGCCTCGATCTCCAGACCCTCCTCAATACCTATCCGGACTCCGAGTACCAGATGCGCGCCAAGCTGATGGTCGGCGACACCTGGTTCAAGGAAGGCGGCACTGCGGCTCTCACCCAGGCCGAGTCCGAATACAAAGACTTCATCACCTTCTTCCCCAACTCGCCTGAGGCCGCCGAAGCCCAGATGAAGGTCGGCGACATCTACTTCCAGCAGATGGAGAAGCCGGACCGCGATCCGCAGAACGCCGTTCACGCTGAGCAGGAATACCGCACCATGCTGGAGCAGTTCCCCGACTCGCCGCTCATCCCCCGCGCCAAGCAGCGCCTGCGTGAAGTCCAGGAAGTGCTCGGCCAGCGCCAGTTCGAAATCGGCGAGTATTACGCCTCGCGTGAACAATGGGCAGCCGCCATTGCGCGCCTGCAGACCGTGGCCGACACTTATCCGCTCTTCAGCAAGAACGACCAGGCCCTCATCACCGTCGGCGACGCCTACGCGCAGGAAGCCCAGGTGATGTCGCGCCAGAATATTCCGGCCAAACCCAAAGCCGAGCTGATCAAGCACTACGACGATGAGGCCGCGGCCTCCTGGTCCCGGGTGGTGACGCGTTATCCGCTTGCACCCCACGTTGAAGACGCCAAAGATCGCCTGATCGCCCTGGGCCGGCCCATTCCCGATCCCAGTCAGCAGGCTCTGGCCGAAAGCCAGGCTGAGGAAGACAGCCGCGTCAACTTCCGGCTGGGCAGCCGCGCTGTGCAGATTCTCGGCCGTGGTCCCAATACCGTCCGCGCCGCACGAGTCGGTGAGCCATCGCTGAACAGCCCGCCTCCGGTCCTCGCCCCTGACGTGATCAAAGAGAGTGCCATCTCCTGGGCCCAGGCGGCTGCAGGCAAACCTGTAACGGGCGTGGCAACGGCCACAGCTCAAACCGCCAACAGCGCCATCGACAATGGAACCGCGCCTCCCACCACCGAGCATCCGGCCCAGCCGTCCTTCCAGGAAGTGCCGGACGCGACCGGAGCCCCAGGCAGCACTGTCACTGTCCAGGTCCCTTCCGCCGGTGGATCCGCCGCCGCCTCCCAGGGTGCCACCCCAACTCCGGCTGAGGAAGTCCCCGCTGCAGGTGCAGAAACTTCCCCGGCGAATGAAGCCGCGCCCGCTGCAGGCGGTACAGGCGCCCCCGCCGCTCCCGAGCACAGCAATGCGGAGCCGCTCGTTGCGCCCGTAGGGCCGGGCAACAACAAGCCGCTGCCCGCCATCGACAAGCCCTCCGAGACACCGCAGCAGGTGAACGAAGTACCCGCCAACGCGAACAACGCCCAGGTCGCTACCGGCGCCAACGCCAGCGGCAAGCCCAGCAAGAAGACGAAGAAGGCTCCCTACGACAAGAAGGACGAGTCGTCGAGCAAGCACAAGAAGAAGACCGGCCTCGACAAGCTCAACCCCTTCTGATCGTCTAGCTCATGCATAACAAGAAAGGCCGCCCCTGGGCGGCCTTTCCGTTGCTGCGGGAGGTTCGCGCCCTACCAGACCCGGCACTGCGTGGCATGCACCATCGCCTGCCCCGCCTTGCAGCTGAATGCCTGATCGAACTCCGGCATGTTCCCCAGGACGTTGTTCGTCCGCAACTCCGGCACCGAGTGCGGATTCGTCAGCACCAGCGTCCGCGCAGCCTCCGGCCGTATCTGCGAGCACCACGCACCCCCGTAAGCAATAAAGAAGCGCTGCATGTTCGTCAGGCCGTTCGCGTCTTTGTCCTCCAGAGTCTTGCCCTGCTCCTTCAGATCCTCATTCAGCGCGGATAAGGCCAGATGGAGCCCGCCGTTGTCGGCCGTGTCCTCACCCTGAGTCAGCTTGCCATTTTGTTTCACATCCGGCACATCCGGCACGGGCCCTGTGTACTCAGCAGAAATGCATGCGCCGCGTGTCTCATACTGCTTCGCGTCCTCCGGGGTCCACCAGTCGCGCAGATTGCCCTTGATGTCGAACTTGCGTCCCTGATCGTCAAAGTCGTGCGTCAGTTCGTGCCCCATGATCGCGCCCGCCGCGCCGTAGTTGATCGCGTCGTCCTTCGTGGGATCGAAGAATGGCGGCTGCAGAATACCCGCAGGGAAGTTGATCGTATTCGTCTGCGGATCCTCGTACGCGTCGACCGTCGGCGGAGTCATCTGCCACTGCGTGCGATCGAGCGGTTTTCCGATAAAGCTCAGCTGGCGCTTCAGCTCGAACGCCGTGGCGCGCTCAACGTTGGCCGGGTAGCTTTCGCGTGAGATGGTGAGCGAGCTGTAGTCGATCCAGTGATCCGGATAGCCAATCTTGTCCATCACGGCGGCGAGCTTCAGCAGAGCCTGCTTTTTGGTGGCGGGCTGCATCCACGAAACGTTGTCGATATCGCGATGCATCGCGGCTTCGATATTGTTGATCATCTTTTCGACCCGGGCCTTGGACTCCGGCGGAAAGGCTTTGGCGACGTAGACCTGGCCCAGAGCTTCGCCCAGGTATGCGTCCGTTGCGGCCGTGCAGCGGCGCCAGGCGGGCTGCTGCTGCTTTTGGCCGGTCAGGACCTGGGCGAAGGCAAAGTTAGCATCGCGCCAGGAATTGCCGAGGGTCGAAGCGGCCTTCAGGAGCAGCTGGGCGCGGAGATAGATCTTCCAGCTGGCGATGTCCTCACTAACCAGAAGCTTGTCGAGGGCCTGGAAGAAGTCCGGCGACGTAACCTCGTACAGCGGGACCTCGGGCGCGCCGAGCGCGCGGAAATAGCTGTTCCAGTCGAAATTCGGAGTGAGTGCGGCAAGTTGCGCGGGAGTGTAACGGTTGTTGATCTTATTCGGGTCGCGGCGCGTGATGTTATCCATCTGCGCCTGCGCCATCGCCGTTTCGAGGCGCATAACGGTGGAAGCCTGCTGTGCGGCGTCGGCATCGCTGGCCCCGGACAGCTTCAGCAGGCTGACAAGCAATGTCTGGTATCGCTCCCGGATCGTCTTCATCCGATCGTCGCTGCTCAGGTAAAAGTCGCGGCCCGGCATCCCCAGGCCGCCCTGATCCACCCCCGCGACCACCTGGCTGACATCGTTAAAGTCCGGCGTCGGACCATAGCCGAACAAGGCCACGCTGGTCTGGTTGTCGCCACTCTGCCAGGACTGGCCGAAGGCGCTGTGTATCGCTGCCAGAACAGCGGGGATATCGCGCTTATCGCCCATGCTGTCGATGCGATCCAGCAGAGGCTGCATGGCAGAAAGGTCGTTGCCCCCGCTGGAAGCCTGGCTCATGCAGGTTCCGTAGAAGTCTCCGATCTTTTGCTCATTGGCCGTGCGCGATGCATCGGGACTTTGATACTGCTCAAGGATCTGACGCAGAACGGCACGATTCCACTCCTGGAGCATGCTGCCGGAGCCCCACGCGATCTGGTCGGGCGGAATGGGATTGGCGGCGAAAACCTTGTTGCAGACGTACTGATGGAAATTCACGCAGGGGTTGACGGAGCTGTCGACCTGAGTGACGTCGATGTGCTGCAGCTGGGGCAGCGGTGTGTCGGCCTGAGGGTGAGAAGACTGCGCCAGTGCACCTGGCACCGCGACGCACACCGAGAGTCCGGTTGCCAGCCAGAGGGCGAGGCACGCTTTCATAGAGACCTCCATAAAAAGTCACAGCCAAAGGCGGGTTCAAACCCGCCTGTTTTTTGGGAGCGGCAGCCATCATACGCCGCTGAGGGCGTGGGCCGGCCGGAAACGTGACGGAGTGCATTTCCCTTTATGTGAATGGCAGCCATCGACTTGAGTGAGTCCCACGCGCGGCCTCCAGACTTTGTTGGGCTGTGCAGGTTGTCGTGCTCGCTACTTACTGAGGAAGCCTTCCATCTGCAGCCAGTCGGCAAAGCGGTCGATCCAGTGGTCGGTCGGAATATTCTGCTTCGACATTCCAAAGCCGTGGCCGCCCTTCGCGTACATATGCAGCTCCGCCGATTTCTGAGCGGCCGTCCACTTCTGGTAGAGAGCGATGGTCTGTGGCGCCAGCCCGAGAGTATCGTCGCTCGCTGCGGCGAGGAACATCGGCGGGGCGTCCGAGGGCACAGGAGCGTCGTCCAGCAATCCCCCATTGTAGATGGGCGCGACAAACGCAGGCCGTCCTGCGGCCGCATAGTGAAAGGCAACCTCAGCAGTAACCGATCCGCCCGCAGAGAATCCGATGATCCCAACCCGATCCGGTGAGACACCATACTTCGCGGCATTCTGCTTTACCCAGGCCACCGCCGCTAATCCGTCAGCGATCGCCAGCGGCGCAGTTGTCTTCACCATCGCTTCAAACTTCGCCTGATCTGCGAACAGAGGACGGAACTCCGCGGTGGCATCCCCGTCGGTGTGGGCCACGCGATATTTCAAAACGAACGCGGTCACCCCGCGCGCCGTCAGATACTGCGCAACCTGAGTGCCCTCGATTTCCCAGGAGAGGGCCATAAAGCCACCGCCCGGGCAAATTACAATTCCTGTGCCGTTCTTCAGTTCCGGCGAGGCCTGGAAAATTGTGAGCGAGGGTTGCGTCACGTTCGTGACAACATCCTCATTCCAGTCCTTCGAGAAGTATTTCTTCTCAGGATAGTTGGCCTGGGTCGAACCGGGTGCGGGGCCAGGATAGAGGGGAACGACATCCTGCGCGGATGCAACCGCCACCAGCGACAGCGCGATACACAGAATGCGGAGAGCGAGCGCTTTCATGGGCGACAAGTCTACCAGAAGCGTGCGGCGTTTCTGTTGGCGGATTTTCCGCAGGGCGCTCCGATGTGGTGGCGCTCGTCCATGCCCTCTGACGCAGCGATTACAATACGCTCCGTCAACAACGAAGCCGGCATAAGGGGGCAGCATTGCGATCCAGACGAACCTTCATGAAAGGCGCACTGCTGGCGATGACGCCGGGGTGGGTGCGCGCGGCGCCGGAAGCGGTAAGTCCTGAGCCGGAGCCAGGCGCCGCTCGCGGTGCCAGCGCAGAGGATCGCCAAATCTGGATCGACATCGTCGAGCGGGTCTCGGAGCCGGTGCTCGGAGCCATCAGCCAGCAGAGACTGCGCGCCGCCATGCCGGTCGAGGCTGTCCTTGGTCTTGAGAAGGAGCGCGCCCAGTCTACGCATCTGGAGGCGGTGGGCCGGCTGCTGTGCGGACTCGCTCCCTGGCTCGAAGCGGTACCGGGCGCCAACGCAGCCGAAGAGAAGCTGCGGGCGCGCTATCGCGATTGGGCGCGTCTGGCCATCCGCTACGGCACCGATCCGGCATCTCCTGACGCGCTTAACTTCGGCACCAATCATCAATCGCTTGTCGACGCTGCTTTCCTTGCTCTGGCGATCGTGCGGGCACCCAAGGAGCTTTGGGAAAAACTCGACAACAGCACGAAGCAGAACCTCGTCACGGCACTCAAAGCAACCCGCAAAGTCCAGCCGGGTGAGAACAACTGGGTCCTGTTCTCCGCCATGATCGAGGCCTTTTTCTGCAGAGTGGGCGAAAGCTGGGATCCGGCGCGAGTCGACTCTGCTCTGCGCGACCTCAGTCAGTGGTACGTCGGTGACAGCGCCTATGGCGACGGCCCGCATTTCCACTGGGACTACTACAACAGCTTCGTGATGCAGCCCATGCTGCTGAACATTCTCGATGTGGTGGGTCAGGCAGCGCTCGGCGATCAGGCCGCGCGCTGGTCCGCCCTGCGGCAACCCATCCTTGCGCGCGCTCGACGCTACGCCGCCATCCAGGAACGCCTCATCGCCCCTGACGGCACGTACCCACCCATCGGCCGTTCGCTCGCCTATCGCTTCGGCGCGTTCCACCACCTCGCCGAAATGGCCCTCCGCCACCAGCTCCCCGAGGGCATCAGTCCTGCGCAGGTTCGTTCTGCGCTCACTGCCGTCATGACGCGCCAGATCAAAGCCAGGGGCACCTTCGACGATCATGGGTGGCTCACCATCGGTTTCGCCGGCCACCAGCCATCCATTGGCGAAAACTACATCTCTACGGGAAGCCTCTATCTCTGCTCCGTCGCCTGGCTGCCGCTCGGCCTCCCCGCCAACGATGAATTCTGGAGCGCTCCCGCGCAACCGTGGACACAACAAAAAGCCTGGAGCGGCGTAGACATCAAAGCCGACCACGCCATCAGTGAATAGGCCGCGGCCCGCAGTTTTCGACGGCGAGATGATGGCTTGACAAAGAGGCAGGTCAACTGGGAGCATGGGTCCGCACCTTAGAGGTCTGACCACCTCCAGGCTCGCCCATCTCAAGCGCTCACGTTAGCGACCCGCAAAAGGAGAATCAACACAACATGGCGCCAGCATCCACCACGCGCAGGGAGTTCGTTAAAGCAGGAGCCGCCGCAATGGCGGCCACCGCGGTTTCGTGGAACGCCAAAAGCTACGCCGCAATCCCCGGCGCCAACGACCGTGTTCGCACCGCTGTCGTCGGCTGTGGCGACCGCATGAAAGGCGCCCTCATCCCCGCCTTCAGCCAGCATGCCAAAGACATGAACTTCGAGTTCGTTGCTGTCTCCGACATCTGGAACCGCCGCCGCGAAGAAGGCGCCGCCTACATCGAGAAAGTCAGCGGCTTCAAAGTCGACCCCGTCCGCAATAACGACGAGCTCTACGCCCGCAAAGATGTCGACGCCGTCCTCATCGCCACCGCCGATTTCCAGCACGCCCTGCACGGTGTGGAGGCTGTTGAAGCAGGCCGCGATGCCTACATCGAAAAGCCCACTGCCCACACCATGGACGACGCGCGCAAATTCCTCGCCGCCGTCAGGAAAACCGGCAAGATCGTGCAGGTGGGCACGCAGCGCCGCAGCACGCCCAGCTATCAAAAGGCCGCCGAGTACATCAAGTCCGGCCAGTTCGGCGACATCGTGATGGTCGAAATGACCTGGAACGTCAACCAGCCCGGCCGCTGGCGCCGCCCCGACGTCGTGCCCTTGCTTAAAGAAGAAGACACCGACTGGAAACGCTATCTCCTCAACCGTCCCCACGTCGCCTTCGACGCGCGCAAGTATCTCGAGTTCCGCCTCTTCTGGCCTTACTCCTCCGGCATTCCCGATCAGTGGCTTGTCCACCAGATCGACACCGTGCACTGGTTCACCGGACTCCCGCACCCGCGCAGCGTCGTCGCCAACGGCGGCATTTATCTCTGGAAAGACGGCCGCCAGAACTGGGACACCATGACCGCCGTCTTCGACTACGGCCCGCTCGACGACCTCAGCAAAGGTTTCCAGGTGCAGTACACCTCGCGCTTCACCAACTCCGCCGGCGGCGTCAAGGAGCTCTACTACTCCAACGGCGGCATGATCGACATGGACAAGAAGACCGTCACCCCCACCGGCGGCCTCACCGCGAAATACGCCGCGGAAATGAAAATGCAACCGAATCTGTTACAGACTGTCTCGCTTCTGGACAAACCCGAAGAAGCCGTCTCCACCGCCGCCGACACCCACGCCGACCCGCAAACCTCCGCCAACATGCGCAACTGGATGGAGTGCGTCCGCTCGCGCCAGACTCCCAACGCCCCCATCGAAGCCGGCTACAGCCACTCCATCGCCCTCTGCATGAACGTCGCCGCGATCCAGACCGGCCAGAAAGTCACCTTCGACAGCAAGACGCAACAGGTCATGGTCGGAGGCAGGGTCTATGCGTAAGGTGGCTGTGCTTCTTGCTGTGACCGCGGCGATGCTGGTCCCAACCCAGCATCTCCACGCCGCCAAAACTTCCGGCGTCCAGGTTGTCGCCAACGAGGCCAGCCGCCGCGTCGACATCACCATCGACGGCCAGCCCTTCACTTCGTACATCTGGCCCACCTCGCTGAAGAAGCCCGTCCTCTATCCTCTGATCACCGACAACGGCATCACCGTCACGCGCGGTTATCCGCTCGAACCGCGGCCACACGAGCGCGTCGATCATCCCCACCATGCCGGCCTGTGGTTCAACTACGGAAACGTCAACGGCTTTGACTTCTGGAACAACTCCGACGCCATCAAGCCCGAGAATCGCGACAAAATGGGGACGATCCTCCAGACAAAGATCGTCTCCACGAAAAGCGGCGCCGACAGTGGCGAGCTCGTTGTCGACTCCGTCTGGATCACAGGCAAAGGCGACAAAATCCTCGACCAGGAGACCCGCTACATCTTCACGCGCCGACCCCGGGAACATGCCCGCGTCATCGACCAGATCATCACCCTCCGCGCCCTGGACCGCGCCGTCTTCAACGACGACAAGGAGGGCGTCCTCGGCATGCGCGTCGCCAGCTGGCTCGAATCACCCGACGAGAAGGGCGGCGTCTTCCTCGACGCAAACGGTCGCCCCACCAAAGTCGACGCGGCCCCCAACTCCGACGCCACCGGCGTGTACCTCACCAGCAAAGGCGTGAAAGGCGGCGCTGTCTGGAGCACCCGCGGCCGCTGGTGCTCGCTCACCGGCCACGACCCGCAGAACCACACGGTGACGGTTGCCATCCTCGACCACCCCGGGAACCCGGGCTATCCGACCTACTGGCACGCGCGCGGCTACGGCCTCTTCGCTGCCAATCCCCTCGGACGCAGCATCTTCGATCCGAAACAGGCGCCGTTTAACTACACGATCGAAAAAGGCGAGACTGCGACGTTTCGCTATCGTGTGCTGCTCATCTCGCACGAAGCCACCCCCGACTCGCTTAACAGCGAAGCCGACAGGTTCGCATCGGAGTACCGGTAGCGCAATTCGTAAGCCCGCGACCCTGGCGCTGACCCTGGGGGCTCGGCATCCCCCTTCCGATTCGTTTATCGTTGAAGAGAATGCCCCAGGAAGCAGGAAGCACAGTCGAAGCCGATCCGGCGATGAACGAACCCCAGCCCTCCCGCCGCGAACTCCCCAAGGCCTACGATCCCGCCGCCATCGAGGACCGTTGGGCAAAGTACTGGGTTGACGAGCGCCTCTTCGAGGTGGCAACTCCCGCAACAGGCTCCGAAACTGGGAAGTCCAGTCCACGCGCCTTCACCGTTCTGCTGCCGCCGCCCAATGTCACCGGCAACCTGCATATGGGCCACATGTTCGAACATACCGAGACCGACATTCTGGTCCGGTGGCATCGCATGAAGGGTGACCCGACGCTCTGGCTGCCCGGCACCGACCATGCCGGGATCGCCACCCAGATGCTGGTCGAGCGCCAGCTTACCGGCGAAGGAACTTCACGCGAGGCCCTTGGCCGCGAGAAGTTCGTCGAGCGCGTGTGGGAGTGGCGCCGGCACTACGGTGGCGCGATTCTCTCCTCGATGAAGCGCATCGGCGACACCGTCGACTGGTCGCGCGAATACTTCACCATGGACGAGCGGCTGTCGGTTGCAGTGCGTGAAGCGTTCGTCCGCCTCTACGAAGACGGGCTGATCTATCGCGGGGCGTACATCGTGAACTGGTGCCCGCGCTGCCAGACGGCGATCAGCGACCTCGAGGTCACGCACGAGGAGCAGCAGGGCAAGCTGTGGGAGATTCGCTACCCGGTCGTCGGCGCCGAGGGTGAATTTCTGACCGTCGCTACGACGCGGCCGGAGACGATGCTCGGCGACGTTGCCGTGGCCGTGAATCCGATCGACGAGCGCTATACGCGCCTGATCGGAAAGACGCTGAAGCTGCCGCTCACAGATCGCGAGATCCCGGTCATCGCCGATGACTGGGTCAAGTCCGACTTCGGCACCGGAGCCGTGAAGGTCACGCCCGCGCACGATCCGAATGACTTCTCTATCGGCCAGCGGCATGGCCTGCCCTCGATTTCGGTCATGGACGAGACGGCGCACATGAATGCCGAAGCCGGTTCCGCCTACGCTGGACTCGACCGCTACGACGCGCGAAAGAAAGTGCTCGAGGATCTTGAAGCTCAGGGCCTGCTCGGAACGGTGCGCGAC
>Ga0335072_10013376_pt1 | contig 11693 bp, 11 predicted proteins | sample Lox_Sample_21_FD_206725 | JGI IMG/M metagenome (GOLD analysis project Ga0335072, IMG submission 206725) | Soil microbial communities from Loxahatchee National Wildlife Refuge, Florida, United States - Lox_Sample_2.1 | ecosystem: Environmental > Terrestrial > Soil > Wetlands | place: USA...
GGATGGAGGACCCGGCGCCCGATCCGGCGGTGGAAATGCGCGATCGCGTCGCCCAGCGCGTAGTTCTTCAGGTGGCCGATGTGCGGCTCACCGCTCGGGTAGGGCAGCATCTCGAGCACGTACGACTTCTCGCGGGTGTCAGCGCCTGGGCCGTCATGCGCGGCGTCGTTCGAGACCTCCCACGTGTGCTCGCGCGCCCACACCTCCTGCCACTTGGGCTCTATCTGCTTGGGGTCATAGCGTCGCTCAGCCACGGTCAGGTATGAGGTTACTTGCGAGGGGGCGACCCAGGATCTGAGGGCACGTCGCCGTGGCCGTCCCGAACACCGGCGCCTCGAATGCGAGCGCACTTGCGGGGGCGGCCACAGGTGCAGGCGATTCTGTGGGTCGCTCTACCATCCGGGCGTGGCCGAGAACTCCGAATCCGGCACCGAGTCCGGCACCGAGTCCGGCACGAGCGGGCGACCCCACGCGACCGCGGCCCTCGCCGCCGAGCGCGTCGCCGCGATCATCGCCGCGGCCGAGGAGACCGCCGAGAGGCTCCGGGCCGAGACCGAGGAGCGCGTCAGCGACCGGATCGCGGAGGCCCAGCGCGCCGCCGACAACCGGGTGCGCGCCGGCGAGGAAGAGGCCGCCGAGGCGATTCGGTTGGCGCAGGCCGAGGCCGCGCGTTTGCGCTCCGAGGGCCAGGCCGAGGCAGAGGCCGCGACGACCGCCGCCACGTCCGAAGCCCTCGCAATCGTCGCGCGTGCCGAGGAGAGCGCGTCCCAGATTGTGTCCGAGGCGAGCGAGGCCGCCGCGGTCGCGCGCGCCGAGTCCGAGGAGCGGGCCCGCGGTCTGCTCGAGGACGCCCGCGCCACCGCCGACGGCGTGCGCTCCGAGGGTCTCGAGCTCGTGTCCAACCTCCGCGAGATGAGCAACTCTCTGCGTTCGAATGCGGAGCGCCTGCTTGGCGACGTGCAGCGCGTCCATTCGCGGCTGACGGCCCAGATCGCCCGCGTCGAGCGGGCGTCCGGGCTGGGCTCCTCGCCGGCCGGCGGGAGCCGGCGCCGGGAGCGCGCGGAGCCGGCCGAAGCGGTGCCCGGTGCCGATCGGCGCTCCGGCGTCACCGCGGCGGACGACGGGCTCGACGTTCCCGAGTTCATCCCGCCGGGCTGAGCGCGTTTTTCCTGCAATCCGCGGTTTTCCGTCCGAGGCTCATGCGAACATATGTTCGTGATGAGTTCGAACGTAAAAGGGGCCGTCGCCGAGCAGGCGATCGTGCTCGCCGCCATGAAGGCGGGGATTCCGGTCCTGCGGCCGGTCGCCGAGCACGGTCGTACCGACCTCGCGTTGGACATCGATGGCGATCTGCTGCGAGTGCAATTCAAACGGGGTCGACTGAGCGCATCCGGCGATGTCGTGATCGTGATGCTGCGAACGTCACGATGCACAGCCCACGGGCACGTGCGCCGAACGTATGAACGAGGCGAAGTCGATCTCTTCGCGGTGTATTGCGGCGAGTTGGATCGATCGTTTCTGTTGCCGGCCGAACTATTTGTTGGCAGACAACATGTCAGCCTGCGACTCACGCCGTCTCGTAACGGACAACGCGCATGCATTAACCTTGCGGACACCTTCACATTCGACGGGGCTGTAGCTCAGTTGGCTAGAGCGATGCGCTGGCAGCGCATAGGTCAGGGGTTCGAGTCCCCTCAGCTCCACTTCCCAGCCCCTCATCCGCCGCGTCTTCCCGCGGGCGAACCATGACCGCGAGGATGGTTAGCCAGGGTTCTGCTTCGCGGCCTCGAGCGCCGCCGGCGGGTCGAGGCCACCGCTCTGGCGGGTGAGCTCGAGCGCGCGGTCGGCTAGTTCGGCTGCTTCGGCCCCACCGATCGACTCGTCACGCAAGGCGAGCGCCAGCAACACCTGACGCAGCAGCTCGGGGCTCTGGAGATCCGGGGGCGGGCCGGCGGGAGGCAGGCCGCGGATGCCGGCGAGCAGGCTGGCCGCGTTCGTGCCACCCCCGAACAGGCGCCCGGGCTGCTTGTCTGGAATCGCGGCGACGATCGCGCCGGTCGCCGGGTTCACCAGGCTGACCTTGCTGCGGAGGCCGGCGCGTTCGAGCGCGAGACGGTAGCCGGAGAGGCGCAGATATCCGAGCTGCGCGGCGAGCTGGGTGAATGCCGAGGCCTCGACCTCGTCCTTGAGCCGAGGCTGGTGGAGCGCGATCTGGGTGCCGGCGTCGGGAAGCGACGGGTCCGGTTCGGGCGCGACGAGCAGGAACGCATGCGACCCGAGCCGGCCGGCGCCGACGCCGGCGACGTCGACGAGGAGCTGATAGCCGTTCAGGCCGAGCGCCCCGACGATGCCCGGAGGGAGCGGGTGCTCCGCGAGATGCCCCGGTGTGAAGCTCACGAGTCGCTAGTTGTCGAGCAGGCCGCCGATGACGTTGCCGAGAAGGCCGCCGCCCTGGCGCTGCTGGTCGCCGCCCGTGCCCTCTTGCACGGTCGGATGGAAGTAGGCGCTCTGGAGACCGACCCGGCCGGGACCGGTGAAGCGATTGAACACGAGGTTGCCGCCGCCACCGCCGAGGAGGCCGGTCTTGAACCCGTAGATCTCCTGCTCCATCCCCACAGAGTGGTCGCGGAACACCCAACCGCCCGGTTCGATGTCGATCGTCTCCCCCGGCTCGAGTGACTTCTCGAACACATTCCCGTAGCCATGGATCCAGACGACGCCCTCATGATCGCCGGCGAAGAACTGGTCGACCCAGAAGCCGCCGCCGTAGAGCATGTTGGCGAAGCCCTGGATTCGGCTGTAGTCGTACTGGACGCCGCCGGTCGCGGCCAGGAACTGGTGCTCACGCACGATGATTCCCTGGCCTGGCTGGAGGTGGAGCGCGACGACATGACCGGGAGCGTCGCGGCTGAACGCGATCTCGCCCGGCGACTGCGCCTCAAGCATGAGCAGAGGCAGCCCGCCGAATACGCGCCGCTTCAGACCCTTGCCCAGTGGATGCAGGCCGATCTGCATCTGGGGGTACTTCCACAGGAGCACATGGTGCTCGAAGTAGACCGGCACCTGCCCGTCGAGAGCCATGTGGAGCACCGGGACGAGCTCGCCCTCGAGGCGGTATTTCACGCCGGGGGCGACGCCTTCCTGGATTTGCGTGGGAAGGATCTGAGGGGCAGACGGCATGGTGATTCTCTCCGTTTCGGGGAACGTGTTCCGGCAGCCGCGAGCCGCTGCCCTCGACTCCGGTGTGGACGGTATCGCGCCCGGCCACCGGCGGGCAAGCGCCGGCGCCGGCGACCGGCCGGCCACCGACCCGGCGACCGACCCGGCGATCCCGTTGAGATCGCCCACGACCACCGGCGATAATCGCACCCGATGCCGCCGATCTACGTCACCGGCCACCGCAATCCGGACGCGGATTCGATCGCGTCGGCGATCGGCTACTCCGAGCTCAAGGGGCGGCTGGACACGCGCAACGAGTACACCGCGGTCCGGCTCGGTGTGTGCAACGCGCAGACCCGCTGGTTGCTCGAACGGAGCGGCGCCTCGCAGCCGCAGTTCCTCCCCCACATCATGGTCCGCGCGTACGACGTGATGCAGAAGAACTTCCCGATCGCGAACGAAAGCGCGCCGATCCGCGAGGCCGGTCTCGCGATGGCCCGAGCCGGGCTCGAGCTCGTGCCCGTGGTCGACGCCGACGGCGCGCTCGCCGGCGTGGTCACCGAGCGGTCGCTGGCGCACCGGTACATCCGAGAGACGCGCGAGACCTCGACGCTTCAGGACGCGCCCACCCAGGTCGGCGCGATCGTCGACGTGCTCCAGGGCGAACTGCTTACCGGCGAGGACATCGCACTGTCGGGCCGGGTGTGGGTCCAGGCCATGGATCTCACCCGCACCGGGATCTCCGAGGGCGACGTCGTCGTGGTCGGCAACCGGACGGATGCTCAGCGGATGTCTATTGAGAAGGGCGCGAAACTGATCGTGCTGTCGAACAACTCGATCCCCGAAGACGAGATCCTCGAGTTGGCGCGCGACCACGGGACCGCTGTGATCGTGTCCCCGCTGGACAGCTACGTATCCGGCCGGATGATCACGCTCGCAGCGCCGTGCGGCGCGCTCATGGAACGCGCTCCGCTGACCGCCACGACCGAGTTTCTCGTCGCCGATATCTCCGAGCAGATCAAGGAGAGCCACTACGGCGCCGCGGTCGTGATCGACCCGCAGCGCCGCCCGGTGGGCCTGGTCACCCGGTCCGATCTCGTCTCACCCCCTCGTCGGCGCGTGCTGCTCGTCGACCATGCCGAGCAGGCGCAGAGCGTGCCGGGCGTCGACCAGGCCGAGATCGTCGAGATCCTCGACCATCACCACATCGGCTCGATCGAGACCCGGATCCCGGTCACCGCGACGTTCGACCCGGTCGGCTCAACGGCCACGCTCGTGATCGAACGCTTCCGCCAGAACGGCATGGAGCCGAGTCCGCCGACGGCGACGATGCTGCTCGGCGCGGTGATGTCCGACACGATCATCCTCAACTCCGCGACCACGACCGAGCGCGACCACCGGGTCGTCGAATACCTCGAGCGGGTACTCGCGATCGACGCCGCCGAGTTCGGGCGCCAGATGTTCGAGGCCACCTCCGACGTCTCCGAGGTGACCGCCGAGGAGATCATCTCGCGCGACGCCAAGCAGTACCACTCGAGCAGTGGACATCAGATCTGCATCGCCCAGATCGAGGTCGTCGGCAAGTCACTGTTGGAGCGCAGCCAGGAACTCATCGGGGCGATGCGCAAGGCGCGCGAGAACCGGGACCTGCAGCTGTACGCGTTGATGGTTACCGACGTGCTCACCAAGGGGACAGACCTGCTCGTCGCTGGAGACGTAGCGACCGTCGGGCGGGCGTTCGGGGTGGCGCCGCGCGACAGCACGATCGAGCTGCCCGGCGTCATGAGCCGCAAGAAAGAGGTCGCGCCGCAGCTTCTGGCGACGGTGTAGCCGGCTCCGACTCCTGGTCAGAGCACGACGCTCAAAACGAGCCGCACCCCCAGCGCCAGCAATCCGATCGCCAGCAGCCGCTGGATCGTGGGCCCGCTGAGCTTCTGCGACAGCACGGCGCCGAGCTGCGCGCCAAACACCACGCCGACCGACAGCGCGGCCGCGCGGCGCAGACCGATGCCGCCGTGGAACGTGCCGGCGGCGACATGTGTGAGCGTCGCCACCAGCGCCATCCACGCGAGCACGAAGTGCGATGTCGCAGTCGCGACGTGCGTCGGAAATCCGAGCACGGTCACGAGCAGCGGCACGTGCACGACGCCGCCGCCGATCCCCAGGAAGCTCGAGACGAACCCGACGACGACGCTGAACGCCGCCCCCAGCCGCACGTTGGCGTGATAGCGGTATTCCTTGCCGTCCCGATCGATGATCACGCGCTCGGGTCCGCGAACCCGATGGGGATGGGGCGGCCGGCGACGCCCCACCACGAGCCACCAGGCCAGCCCGATGAGCGCCAACCCCATGATCACGTCGAAGCCGGGGCGCGACACCTTGTCGGCGACGAGCACCCCCAGGATCGACCCCGGCAGGGTGCACACCGCGAACACGCTGCCCGACCGGAAGTCGATGCGCTTCTGGCGCGCGTACGCGATCGACCCCGAGCCGGCGTTGAAGAACACCACGACGAGGCTGACCGCCGTGATCAGGGCAGGAGTCGACTGCGGATAGACGAGCAGCAGAACCGGCGTCAGGATGAACCCGCCCCCAGCGCCGACGAGCGTGCCGAACACCCCGACGGCGAAGCCGAGGAGACACAGGAGCACGGCCACTTCGGGGGTGAAGGGCGGGCGCAAGTCCGTGCGCTGCGGCTAGTGGCCGTCCACTAGGCCGTTCCGGCCCCGACTGCCCTAGCCGGCGCCTCACCCCACAGCTGCTCGAGGCGGTAATACTCGCGCGTCTCCGGGGTGAAAACGTGGACCACGACGTCGAGGTAGTCCATGAGGATCCAGCGGCCCCCGGGCAGGCCCTCGACCCGCTGGGGCAGCCGGCCGTGCGCCGATTTCAGCCCTTCGTGGATCCCGTCGTGAATCGCCTTCGTCTGCCGCTCGCTCCGCCCCGTGCAGATCACGAAGTAGTCCGTGTAGCCGATCATCGCCCGCAGGTCGAGCTGAACGATCTCGAGCGCCTTCCGATCGGATGCGTACTCGGCGATCTCGACTGCGAGCTGTTCGGGGTTCATAACGTTCAGGCTACCCCCCATAGAGGCGGTGACGATCGATATAGCTCACGACCCCGTCGGGCACGTAGTAGCGGATCGGCTGCCCGGCGCGCACTCGACGGCGCAGAACCGTCGAAGCGATGCTGATCGTCGGCATCTGGAAGAACTCGGCGCGCTCGCCACCCCGGAGGCCACTCAGCGCCTCGTCGACCTCGGCGCGCGAGGTTCCGCGCCGCCCTGCCACTGCCAGCGTCGCCAGCGACAACACCCGCTCCGGCTCGCGCCACGACGGCAGGCCGGCGGCGATGTCACCGCCCACGATCAGGAACAGTTCGCTTTCGGGCGCTCGGGAGTGCAGCAACTCGAGCGTATCGACCGTGTATGACGGGCCCTCGCGCATGATCTCCACGTCCGAGACGGTGAACCGGTCATCATCGCCAACCGCCACCCGGCAAAGCTCGAGCCGGTGCTCTGGGCCGGGCTCGTCGTCGGCCACGGGTTTGTGCGGTGGTATCCGGGCAGGGATGAGCGTCACTCGATCGAGGTTCAGCTGAAGGTACGCCTCCTGGGCGCAGATGAGGTGTCCAAGATGTGGCGGATTGAAGGTTCCGCCCAGGATCCCGACCCGCACTGCTCGATCAGCGTCCCGGCTCGGTCACGCCCGGACGTGGCCCGCGCCCTCGACCAGATACTTGAACGAGCACAGCTCGCGGAGCCCGATCGGGCCGCGCGCGTGGAGCTTCTGGGTCGAGTTGCCGATCTCGGCTCCCATCCCGAACTCGCCGCCGTCGGTAAACCGGGTGGACGCGTTCACGTAAACGCACGCGGCATCCACGCCGAGCTGGAACGCGCGCGCAGCTTCGGTGTCCCGGGTCACGATCGCCTCGGAGTGACCCGAGCCGTACCGGTTGATGTGCTCGATCGCTTCCTCGGCTGAGTCCACGACGCGGACCGCGAGGGTCAGCGCGTGATACTCGGTCGCCCAGTCTTCCTCGGTGGCGGCCGTCACCGGCACGCCCGCCGCGCAGCCTTGCGTGCGTTCGTCGACGCGCAACTCGACCCCCGCGACCGACAGTGCAGGCAGAGCGTGCGGCAGGAACTCGGACGCGATCGCCTCGTGGACAAGCAGCGTCTCCGCCGCGTTGCAGACGCTCGGGCGCTGGACCTTCGCGTTCAAGGCGATCGCGAGCGCATCGTCGAGCGACGCAGTCGCGTCCACGTACACGTGGCAGTTCCCCGACGCCGCGTACATGACCGGAACCGTCGCCACGGCCTTCAAGGCAGCCTTCAGCCCCTCCCCCCCTCGCGGGATGATCAGGTCGATCAGCCCCTCCTGCGTCGCGAGCTGTTCGAGATCCTCGCGGCCTCCGGCGACCAGTGCCATCGCGCCTTCGGGCATCCCAGCCGAGAGACCGGCCTCGATCGCCACGGCAGCCAGCACAGCGTTTGAGTGTGTGGCCATCGACGATCCGCGGAGCACGATCGCGTTCCCGGACTTCAAGCACAGCGCTGCGGCGTCGATCGTGACGTTCGGCCGGGCCTCATAGACGACCGCGATCACCCCGAGCGGGACGCGCACCTTGCGCACGTCGAGCCCGTTCGGAAGGCGGAAACCCTCGACGACCTCGCCGACCGGATCCGGCAGCGCCACGATATCCCTTACCTGGCGGGCGATCGCGGCGACGCGGCCGGCGTCGAGTGCGAGCCGGTCCATCAGCGCCTCGGTCAGCCCCGCCTCGCGGCCTGAGGCGAGGTCACGGGCATTGGCCTCGAGGATCTCCGGGGTGCGCTCGATCAGCTCGGTCGCGATCGCCTCGAGCGCGGCGTCCTTGACGCTGGATGGCAGGCTGGCAAGCTCACGCGCGGCCCGCTTGGCCGCGGCGCACGTCTCGGCTACCGATGTGGCGGTGACAGCCATGCTCGCCAGTACAGGTTACGCAAGCACGAAGTAGTCGCGGTGGACGGCCTCTTCGGTGGCCCGCGGCAGCCGCTCGCGCACGTCCGCCGACTTCAAGCCGCGCACACGGCGCAGCTCGATCGCCGAGTAGTTGCAGATCCCTTTGCCGACGAGCTCGCCGTCGAATGCCACCTCGACGGCGTCGCCGGCGTCGAACTCGCCAGCGACGTCGACGATCCCGACCGGGAGGAGACTCGTACCGCCCTCGCGCAGCGCGCGGGCCGCGCCGGCGTCAACCACGACTCGGCCCCGAGCGGGCTTGGCGTACTTGAGCCACAGCTTGAAGCTTGAATACCGGCCCGACTGCGCCGCGAACCTGGTTCCAACCTGCTCGCCCACGGCGGCCGCCAGCAACGCGCCTTCGCGGAGACCGCCCGCGATCACCGTGGGAATCCCAGCCGCGGTGGCCATCTCGGCGGCGACCACTTTCGATCGCATCCCTCCCGAACCGAGCGGGGACGTTGCATGACCGATCGCCAGGCTGTCGAGCTCCTCGAACGACGTGACCTCGGAGACCAGCCGCGCGCCCGGGTCACGCCTAGGGTCCGCGGTGAACAGGCCCTCGGCGTCGGTCAGCAGCACAAGCCTCTCGGCAGCGATCAGGATCGCCACCTGGGCGGCGAGAAAGTCGTTGTCGCCGAACGAGATCTCGTCGGTCGTGGTCGTGTCGTTCTCGTTGATCACGGGGATCACGCGCCAGTCGAGCAGCTTGCGCAGTGTCTGGCGGGCATTCAGGTAGTGCGTGCGCGCGCTCATGTCGAAGAACGTCAGCAGCACCTGGGCGGTCTGCAGTCCGCGGGCGCGCAGAAGCTCGTCGTAGACCTGGTAGAGCTTGCCCTGCCCAACGGCGCTCGCGGCCTGGAGCTCGTCCATCGCGCGCGGCCGCAACGGGAGCTGCATCACTCCCATCCCCCGCGCGATCGCGCCGCTGGTGACCACCACAGGCTGCCGTCCCGACCTTTGCAACGCTGCGAGCTCGTCGCAGATCCGCTCCAGCACGTCAGTGCGCACGTCGCCCCGCGTGTCGGCGACGATGCTCGAGCCGAGCTTGACCACGACTGCGCCCATTTCGCCTCAGAGGTTAGGAGGCGGGACGGCCCTCGGACGTGCCGCAGGGCCATTTTCGTGACGAGCCGTGCGCGGCCCGGCGCGGCCCGGTGCGGCCACGCGCGCCGCGCCGTGCCGCGCTTCCGACCGTTAGGTCAGCCGTGGCCTTTGCCCTTGCGCGCCGAACACCACGGATTGGCGGGCACATGGGCGCACACGTTGGGCATCGTCTGCAGGTGTTTGGGCAGCGGGTGCATCACGACCTTCGTCCGGCGCGGGTATTTGTCGCTGGTCTGGCATCCGAACCCTTTCCCGAGGATCTGGGAGTCGCACAACGACTCGGCGAGAAACGCCTGGTTGCCGTTGGCGGCAACCTCCCCGCCGCACGTTGGCTTGCTCTGCTCGAGGCCGGACGGTGAGCTCGTCAGGGCGCCACCCGTATCGACATTCGACACGAAGCAGTTCGACGGGCCACCGTTCAAGGTCAGCTCGGCGATGTCGCCGTTGGTTCGGTTGCCGTAGAACCCGTCGTGGGTGAACGTGTTGCCGATCATGGCGTTGCCCGAGTCCTCGTAGTAACACGCGATCATCACCGGGAGCCCGAACAGCGTGACGGAGAAGTTTTGTATCCCGCCGACGCACGGGATCGCATTCTTGGGCGGGGTCTCGAGGTCAGGGTAGGGGACGAAAGCGGCTCCCCAGGCGCCGTTGTTGACGAACCGGTTGTCCATGACCGTGTCGTTGCGTCCGCCCGAGATCGTCATGCCGGTCCCCACCGGCCCGGCGGCCGCCGCACCTGCGGACGGCACGTCCGGATTGTTGTTGTCGTGGACGTAGTTCTTGTAGAACACCCAGCAACTCGGTGCTGCCGCGACGGGCGGCGCGACGCCGGCAGGACAGCTCCCGTCCTGCGGCGAGGGCCAGTCGTCGTTGTTCTGAGAGTTCGTATCGAAGCCCTCTGCGTTGTGGTCGAACTGCGAGTTCTCGACCAGCAACGGGCCGCCCGAGTTCGTTCCCGAATAGCCGACCGCGTTGTACTGCGACCACCCATCGTTGATCGTCTGGTCGCACACGTCCTGGCAGGCGCCGATGTAGTACCCCGAGTCGTTGAAGTTACTTGCGTAGGTGTGGATCCACTCCCCACCGGTCCAGTCGCTCGAGAAGATCCCGTATGCCGCCGCCGTGTGCTCGTCCTTGTAAAAGGTGCTCGTCGCCGTCAGGTACGAACCCCACATACCGTGCCCGCTGATCTTGCCGCCGCCGTTGGCGCCGTTCCACCAGATCTCGTTGCCGGCGTCGCCGGAACCCCCCAGGAAGTTGCAGACCGTCAGGTTCTCGACGTAGACCGTGTTGGCCTTCCAGACCATGATCCCGTTCAGCCCCTGCGCCTTGCGCTTGACCTTCGGCCCAAAGTTCTGGTCGGCGGCGCTCTTGCTGCATGCCGGTCCGCTCTTGGTGCCGTCGACGATCACGGAGTTGCGGTTCATACCGACGATCCAGATGTTCGGCTTGGTGACCAGCACGCCGGCGGCCTCATCTGCACGGCCGCGCGGATGGCGGCTCGAGGTCGTCTTGTAATCACCGGGCGCGACCAGGATCCAGTCGCCCGAGCGAGCCGCGTCAACCGCTGACTGAATCGACTTGTAGTGGCCCCGGACCCCGTGGTAGGTGCCGACAAGCAGGACCTTGGCACCAGCCGCCGGTGCCGCTAACAGCGCGCACGCGAGCACGGCAACAACAACGACACGACGCATTTCCCGGTCTCCTCTCCTCCGCTGACTATCCGGCGGCGCGCGATGCTACCTGGTGCGCCGCGGCGCGCGATGCTACCTGCTGCGGCGCGCGATGCTACCTGTTGCGGCGCGCCGACGGCTTGCCGGTCAGCACCGGCGATAGACCCGCGCGAACTTCACGAACTCGTGATGGCCATGCACGGTGATGCGCCTGCGCGCCACTTACTCCGGATCGAGGTCGAACGCGATCCCGGCGATCTCAACCTCGTCGCCCGGCTCGAAACCCTCGGCCTCGAGCGCCCGGATCACCCCGATCCCGCGCAGCCGGCGCTCGAGGTACGCGAGCGCGTCCTCGTTCTCGAGGTCGTAACGCGCCACCAGGCGCTCGATGCCCTTCCCGGTGACACGGTACGCGCCGTCCGTGACCTTCACGACTTCGTAGGAGCGCTTCGCCGCGGGGCGGAACACCCGGTGCTCGGCGAGCTCGTCCTCAGGTACCGCGACCCCATCGTCGGCCGCGGGCTCGGCGCTTCCCTCGGGCACGAGACGGAGAAGGATCCCCGAGAGCTCGGCGAGCCCGAGCCCAGTCGCCGACGAGGTCACGACAACGGGTGTGTCCGGCCCGAGGCGCGCCACCCAGTCGGCTCGCGCCGCCGTTCGCGCCGCCTCGTCGACCAGGTCGGCCTTCGACAGCGCGACCACGCGCGGCAGCACCGCGAGACGCGGGTTGTGCAACTCGAGCTCCCGCTCG
>Ga0335072_10013377_pt1 | contig 11693 bp, 10 predicted proteins | sample Lox_Sample_21_FD_206725 | JGI IMG/M metagenome (GOLD analysis project Ga0335072, IMG submission 206725) | Soil microbial communities from Loxahatchee National Wildlife Refuge, Florida, United States - Lox_Sample_2.1 | ecosystem: Environmental > Terrestrial > Soil > Wetlands | place: USA...
GTCAGGCGACTACCCCGTCGCCGGGGACCGGCAAGCCGCTGGTGACGATCGGCGACAAAAACACCACCGAGCAGTTCGTGCTCGGAGAGCTGTACTACCAGGCGCTCGCCGCCAAAGGCTTCAAGGTCATGCTCAACCGCAACATCGGACCCACCGAGGTGACGCTCAAGGCACTGCAGAGCGGCCGGCTGGCGATGTACCCCGAGTACCTGCAGACGTGGAACACGGCGGTGGCCGGCTACCGGCACGGGTTCAAGACGGCGGCCAAGGCCTACCAGGCCGCGCAGCACTACGCGCTGGCGCACGGCCTCGAGTTGCTCAACGCGACGCCGTTCAGCAACACCGACGCGATCGGGGTCACGGCGCAGTACGCGCTCGAGCACCGCCTGTCGACGGTGCGCGACCTGCACAAGGTGGCGCCGGCGCTCACGCTCGGGGCGCCGCCCCAGTTCCAGCAGGGTCCCAACGGCCTCCCCCAGCTCGAGCAGGCCTACGGATTCGCGCCGGCGACGTTCAAGCCGCTGGACCTCGGCAGCCAGTACGAGGCGCTGACCCAGGGCACCGTCCAGGCGGCCGATGTGAACACCACCGACGGCGAGCTGACCTCCGGCGACTACAGGCTGCTGAAGGACCCCCACCACGCGCTTGGGTGGGGCAACGTCGTGCCCGTCGCCTCGCCCAGACTGCTCGACGTCGAGGGACCGGTGTTCGCCGCGACGATCGACAAGGTCAGCTCGCTGCTGACGCTCGGGACGATGCGGCGCCTCAACGCCGCCGTGGAGGTCTCACATCAGGACCCGGCCACCGTCGCGCGCAAGTTCCTGATCGCCCACGGGCTGATCAAGCAGGCGGCCGCCAGCGGCTGATCCCGGGCGGGCGGTCCGAATCAGGAGCCGCTTGAGCCGAAGCCGCCGGAGCCGCGCTCGGAGAATGCGAGCTCGTCGGCCTCCAGTACCGCCGGCGTATGCACGCTGACGATCACGAGCTGCGCGATGCGGTCGCCCGCACCGATCGAGAACGACGATGCCCGGTCGGTGTTCAACAACAGCACCTCGACCTCGCCGCGGTAGCCGGCGTCGATCAGGCCCGGAGCGTTGACAACAGAGATCCCATGCCGCCGGGCGAGCCCCGACCGCGGCAGCACAAGGCCCGCCTGGCCCTCCGGGATCTCGACCGCAATGCCCGTGCGGACGCTGGCGCGCTCGCCGGGCTCCAGCGTCGCGTCGTCGAGCGCGTATAGGTCGAGCCCCGCATCGCCTGGGTAGGCGCGGGTCGGCAACACCGCCCGCGGGTCAACCCGCCGCACCCGCAGGCTCATCAGCGCCGGCCGCTGAGCGCGAACGGCTCGTAGCGGCCGGCCAGCGAGGCCGGAAGCCGTGCCACCACCTTGACCCCCTCGGGGGTCTCCTCCCGCTCGAGGTCGCCGGCGATCTCGTGCAGCTCGGCAAGGCGGCCGCCCTCGTCGTAGGGGATCAGCAGCTCGATCTCGCGCAGCGTGCGCGCGAACTCATCCTCGATCCGCTGGGCGAGCGCCTCGATGCCCTCGCCGCTCATGGCCGACACCAGCACGCCGTCGCGGTGGCGGTTCTCGAGCTCGGTGCGGCGCTCCTCGTCGATCCGGTCGGCCTTGGACAGCACCAGCACCTGCGGGACCTCGGCGGCGCCGATCTCCTGCAGCACGTCCTCGACCGCGCGGATCATCGCGATCATCTCGTCCTCGTCGACCGAGGCGTCGACCACGTGCAGGATCAGATCGGCGAGCCGCGTCTCCTCGAGCGTCGCGCCGAACGCGTCGACGAGCTGGTGGGGAAGCTTGCGGATGAACCCGACGGTGTCGGTCAGCAGGTAGTCGCGCCCGCCGGCGTGCATAACCCGGGTGGTCGGGTCCAGGGTGTGGAACAGGCGGTCCCCGACGCCGATCGTCGCGCCTGTGAGCGCGTTGAGCAGCGTCGACTTGCCGGCGTTTGTGTACCCGGCAAGGGCCACCTGTGGCAGATGCGCGCGTTCGCGCTCGGCGCGCATCACCGAACGGCTGGAGGCGACGTGCTCGAGCTTGCGCTTCAGCGCCGAGATCCGGTCGCGGGCCAGCCGGCGGTCGGTCTCGATCTGCGTCTCGCCCGGGCCTCTGGTTCCGATACCGCCGTCGATACGCCCCGCTCCGAGTCGCTCCAGGTGCGACCACAGGCCCCGCATCCGCGCCAGGTTGTATTCGAGCTGAGCGAGCTCGACCTGAAGCTTGCCCTCGGCGCTGTGTGCGTGGGAGGCGAAGATGTCGAGGATGATCGCCGTGCGGTCGATCACCGGCACCCCGAGCGCCGTCTCGAGATTGCGCTCTTGGCGCGGCGACAGCTCGTCGTCGCAGGCGACGAGGTTGGCGTCGGAGCTCGCCAGCTCGCTCTTGAGCTCGTCCACCTTGCCGGGTCCCAGGTAGCTGTTTGGATGGGGGTGCTCGCGGCGCTGGACCATCTCGCCGACGTCGGCGACACCGGCCGTGCGGAGCAGCTCCCGCAGCTCGGTGAGCCCCTCAGGCTCGCCGTCGGGCAGCGCTGCGATCATGTAGGCACGCTGACGCGCCCGTCCACGCGGGCGTCCGTTGGCGATGTTCTGAGATGAGGCCTGGTTACGGCCGCCACGGCTACGTTGCACAAAGCTGATGGTAATGACTATCGTCCCGCGCGCGGCCGTCGCCCGGCAATGGCAAGAGCGTTCACGCGGGACACATCGTGTTGCGCGTGAACGTTCATCTACCCGCGGGAGAACACGCCCTGTACGCGGCGATCGGGCCGTCACGCAAAGCAGTCGCGCGTGGGATCCTGCTCAAGCCATTCCCCAAGGGCTGCAACTCCAAGTGCACGTTCGTCAAGTTCCGCCAGGTCAAGCCCGGCGTCTTCACCTACAAGGCGCAGTTCGACTTTCCCGGCGTATGGAATGAGACGCCCAGTAAGTACTACTGGCAGGCCCAGTACACGGCACCGCTATGCCAGGCACCTCACTGCGAGGTCCTCAGCGCCATGCACAGCAGCTTCCGGGTCGTGAAGTAGGAGCTGTTACAGCCGGCGGATGCGCTCGACGGCCTCGAGCAGTCGATCGTCGGGAGTCGTCAGCGAGATCCGGAAGAAGCCCTCGCCGCTGGTGCCGTACGCCCCGCCGGGCGAGATCACAACGGCGGCGTGCTCGAGCACGTGCTCGCAGTACGCCGCCGCCGAATCGAACCCCGGCGGGATCGGTGCCCAGATGTAGATCGTGCCCTTCGGAGGCGTCACGTTGACACCCGCCTGTGCGAGCGCGTCGCACACCAGGTCGCGCCGGCGGCGATAGACCTCGTTCATCTCCCGCACGTATGGGTCCACGTCGGGCGCGAGTGCGGCCGCTCCGGCGAGTTGGACGGCGTCGAAGTTCCCGGAGTCGATGTTTGACTTCAGACGCCAGTAGAGCTCGATCGCGTCGGCGTTTCCGACGATCGCCGCGCAGCGCCACCCGGTCATGTTGTAGCCCTTGGACAGCGAGAACACCTCGACGCCGACCTCCTTGGCCCCGGGGGTCTGCAAGAACGACGGCGCGACGTAGCCGTCGTACGTCGTCTCGCTGTAGGCGTTGTCGTGCACGACGAGGATCCCGTGGGTGCGGGCGAACTCGACGACGTCCTCAAACAGCCCGTCGGGCACGATCGCGCCGGTCGGGTTGTTCGGGTAGTTCAGGAACATCAGCCGCGCCCGCGACAGCGCGTCGTGGGGGATCGCGTCGAGGTCGGGAGCAAACCCCCGATCGGGAACGAGCGGCATCAGCACTGGCTCGCCGCCGACCAGCAACGGGCCGCCCGTGTAGACCGGGTAACCCGGGTCCGAGGCGAGCGCGACGTCACCGGGGTCGAGGAATGCGAGGTTGAGGTTGAAGATGCACTCCTTGGCGCCGATCGCCGACATCACCTCGGTGTCGGGGTCCAGGAGCACGTCGAACCGTCGCGCGTAGAACGCGGCAACGGCGTCGCGGAACTCCTTGCGTCCGCGGTTGCTCGGGTACGTGTGCGTGCTCGGGTCGGCCACCGCCCGTTGTGCAGCCTCGACGATCGGCGGGTACGTGGGGGTGTCCGGATCCCCGATTCCAAGGCTGATCACGTCGACTCCGGCGGCGCGCTTGGCCGCGACCTTGCGCTCCAGCTCGGCGAACAGGTATGGCGGGATTCGCTCGAGGCGGCTACTGGGTCGCATGCAGCTCCTTTATGAAGTCGTCGGACAGGCGGCCGGCGAACACGGGCACTGCCCAGCCGCTCAGAGTTATGTCGAGCTCCTCCCCCACATCGACCACAAGGTCGCCGCCGTCCAGAACGGCAGTCACGGGTGAGCGTCCGCCGGCGAGGACGTGCGCCACGGCGGCGCCGGTGGCCCCGGTGCCGCTGGCCGACGTCTCCCCTACCCCGCGCTCGAAGATCCGCACCCGGATCGTGTGGGGATCGCGTGCGGCGAACCACGACACGTTCGTGCGGTTGGGAAACAGCTCGTGGGATTCGAGCGCCGGGCCGATCGACGGCAGATCAAGCGCGGACAGCATCTGCTCGTCGTCGACGGCGATCGCGCACTGCGGGTTGCCGACTCCGACGTGCTGAAAGCTCCAGGCTCGACCGTCTGCGGTCAGCTCCCCACGCCCGTCGGGCGCCCCTGACGGATAGTCGTCGCTTTGCAGACGCGCGCGGCCCATGTCGACGGTGCACTCGGTCTCGGAGGTGATCGTCGGGCGGATCGGGCCGGCGGCGGTCTGGATCGAGAAGGAATCCTGGTCGGTCCAGCCACGGCGCCGCAGGTACAGGATCGCCTCGCGAGCACCGTTTCCCGACAGCTCGGCCTCGGAGCCATCGGGGTTGAAGATCCGCATCCGAGCCACGTAGCCCGGCTCGTCCGGGGTCGACAAGAGCAGGATTCCGTCGGCGAACACGCCCGTATGAGGGGCGCAGATCGCGCGAATCCTCGCCGGCGTCAACTCGAAATCGAGCGAATTGGATTCGACGATCAGGTAGTCGTTGCCGAGCGCTTGCCACTTCTCGAACTCCACGCGGCCGCAGTGTATGTGTAGCTTCGCTCGCGCTCATGCTCGCCCTCGCAACACCCGCACGCCACCCGCGCGCCCGCCTGCGCTGGGCCACGCCGATCGCCGCGCTGGTCGCGGTGTCGGTGATCTCGCTCGTGGCACGTGTCGCGTTTCTCGGCAGCCCCTGTCATGAGCCCTGTACGTCGGCGTCGGCTCACGTGCTGGTGTTCGACGAGTCCTATTACGTCAACGCCGCCCGCGTGATCGCCGGCGTCAGGCCGCCGCCGGGTGCCCATTACCGGGACACGCCGGCCGGCGACGATCCCAACGCCGAGCATCCCCAGCTCGCAAAGGTCGTCATCGCCGGGGCGATCGAGCTGTTCGGCGACGGGCCGCTGGCGTGGCGGCTGCCGAGCATCGTGCTCGGCTCGCTGGCGATCCTGGGAATGTTCGCGTTGGTGCGAGCCGCCGGCGGCGGGCCCTGGCTGGCGGTGGGCGTCGCGGCGCTGATGGCGGCCGACAACCTGTTGCTGGTCCACTCGCGGATCGCGACGCTCGACGTCTACGCGGTTACGGCGATGATCTGGGCCGCCGTCCTGTACCTGCGCGGCCGTCCGTTATCGGCCGGCGTCGTGATCGGCGTCGGCGCGTGCGCGAAGGAGGTCGCGCCCTACGTGCTGCTCGCGCTGCTGGCGCTCGAGCTGCTGCGGGCCTACCGGGACCGGAGCGCGGTGGGACCGGCGCTTGTCCGGGTGGCGATGTGCGCGGCCGCCGCGGCGGCCGTGTTCGTCGGACTGCTGGCGCTGCTCGACGTGATCGCGCCGCCGTTCGACCCGCTCGCGCACAAGCTGGTTGGCGGCGGGGTGTTCGGGCACATCCGCTACTTGCTCCACTACGGCTCTCATCAGACGAGCCCGCACGGGCCCCAGGGGATCGCGTCCTACCCCTGGGGATGGCTGATCGACATCAAGCCGATCCTGTATCTGAACATCAACCCGCAGCGACCAGTCCCCGGCCTGTTGAACGTGCATCCGCAGGCGCACTTCCTGGGGATGATCAGCCCGGCGATCCTGCTGGTCGGGCTGCCTGGTCTGGCCACCGCGGCCTGGCGGGCGGTTGGGCGCGACCGCTCGGGAGCGGGCGACGTCGAACTGCTCGGAGTGGCGTGGTTTGCAGGGACTTTCGTTCCGTTTGTGCTGCTGAGCCTGCTCGATAACAGGACGAGCTACCTGTACTACATGGTGATCGTGATGCCGGGGATCTACGTCGCTGCGGCGCAATTCGTCGCACGCATCGGGCCGCCGCCGCGGTGGATCTGGGCATGGGCGGTGACGATCGCGATCGCGGTCGTCGTCATGTATCCGTTCACGCCGCTGCCGTGACGCGCTGCGGTCCCGTTACGAGCTCTCCCATAGACGGAACACCTGATCGCCGACGGCTGCCGCCGACCGGCCGGTCATGTCGATCACGTTGACGTCGGCGAGCTTGCGCATCCAGGTGAGCTGGCGGCGCGCGTAGTTGCGCGTCCGGCGCTTCATCGACTCGACGTCGCCGCTCAGCAGATCCTCGAAGCCCAGCGCCTTGCGCGCGGTGATCGACGCTCCCGCGCTGTTCGCACGGCGGACCTGCTCCGGTGCGCCGGCGAGGATCATCTGGTCCACACGGTCGTCGATTCGCGCATACAGCCGCTCGCGGGCCATCACGAGGCCGATCAGCAGCGTCGGGTGGCGAACGTCGCTCGTCCACAGCTGCGATTCGCCCTCCGGGGGCTCGAGCTCGCCCGCGTCCAGCAGCTCCAGGGCGCGGACGATCCGCTGCGAGTCAGTGGGCTCGATCGGCTCCGCGGCCCACGGCGCGCGCTCTCGCAGGACCGTGTGCAGCGCGGCGGGCCCCCGGCGTTCGAGCTCGGCCATCCAGCGCTCGCGGACGCCCTCCGGCGGTGGTGGCCGGAGCCGCAGCTCCGTTAGCGCGGCGCGCAGGTACAGGCCGGTGCCGCCGACCACGATCGGGCGCCCTCCGGTCGACAGGACCCCGTCGATCTCGGCGTGGGCCAGCTCGGAGTACTGTCCGACGCTGAAGCTCGCGTCGACGGGCAGGAACGAGATCAACCGGTGCTCGAGCTGGGAGCGCTCTTGCGCGTTGGCGGCGCCCGTCAGCAGCTCCAGGCCGGAATACACCTGAAGCGCATCGGCGGACACGGCGACGGGGCGCTCGCCGCGCTCCCGCAACCGGTCGGCGAGCTCAATCGCTACGTCTGTCTTGCCCACGCCGGTCGGACCGAACAGGGCGATCACGTCCGCTGGCGCCATTGGGCGGGAGTATCGTAGAGCGATGATCGCGAAAGGCGCGCGACCGGGCGGGTGAGAGTCGGGGCGGGCATATCGGCGGGGCACGATCCGCTGTCGGCCGGGGTTGCTGCAGCCAGGCTGGCCGGCGAGCAGCTCGGCGGTGAGCCTGCGGATCTGGCGCTGGTGTTCGCCAGCGGCGCGCACCTCGCGGCGCCGGAGGCGACGCTCGAGGGAGTCGGGAGCGTGCTGGAGCCGGCCGCACTGGTCGGCTGTGGCGCAGGCGGCGTGCTCGGCAGCGGCCGCGAGCTCGAGACCGGCACGGCGGTGGCCGTGTGGGCGGGGTCATTCGGCGACGAAGGCAGCGCCACTCCGTTTCACGCCACGCTCACCGATGACGGTGTCCAGCAGACGATCGAGGGATTGCCCGACCCCGAGGACTCGAGCGGGATGTTGCTGCTGTCCGATCCCTACTCGTTCCCAACCGACGCCGCGCTCGCGTTGCTCTGCGATGCCGCCCCGGGAGTGCCGATCCTCGGCGGCATCTCGAGCGGGCGCACTCCGGACGGCCAGGCCGCGGTGTTCAGCGGCGACGAGGTGCACGAAAGCGGCGCCGTAGGCGTGCGGCTGGACGGGATCGAGATGCTCGCATGCGTGTCGCAGGGCGCTGCCCCGGTGGGACGCGAGGTCACGATCACCGCGGGCGAGGGCAACGTGATCTCAGAGCTCGCCGGACGGCCGGCACTCGAGACCGTCGAGCACATCATCTCCGAGTTGTCGCCGCGAGAACGCACACTGGTGGCCGGCGGCCTGCTGATCGGGATCGTGATCGATGGTGGCAAGCCCGACTATCAGCAGGGCGACTTCCTCGTGCGCGGCGTGCTGGGCGCAGACCCCGACTCGGGCAGCCTCGCGGTGGCGGCGTCGGTGCGTCCGGGACAGGTGTTGAGGCTGCACGCGCGCGACGCGCAGTCGGCGGATGAGGACTTTCGCCGGGCGCTGCGGCTGCACGTCGAGGCGATCGGCGACAGGCCGCCCGCGGGAGCGATCGTGTTCTCCTGCAACGGTCGCGGCAGCTCGATGTTCGGCGTCCCCGATCACGACGCGGCGGCCGTGGAGCGCGAATTGCGCGGGGCTCCCGCGGCGGGGTTCTTCGCGGCCGGGGAGATCGGGCCGGTGGGCGGGCGAAGCTTCCTGCACGGGTTCACCGCGACCGTCGCGGTGTTCCCGAACTGACCCGACGCGGCCGGTCCGCGACGCGACTGGCCCTACACTGCCGCCGGTGACATTGCTGAGCGGCAACGCGCTCGTGACAGGGGCGACCGGCGGCATCGGCCAGGCGATCGCCCGCGCGCTCGCTGCCCGTGGGGCGACGGTTACCGTGACCGGTCGTCGCGTCGACGTGCTCGAGCCACTGGCGAGCGACATCTCCGGCCGCGCAATCGCGTGCGACCTGTCGCGCCGCGACGAAGTCGACAGGCTCGTCCAGGAGGTGGGTCAGGTCGACGTGCTCGTCGCGAACGCGGCGCTGCCCGGAGCGGCGGAGCTCACCGACTTGACCCAGGAGCAGATCGACGGGATGCTCGAGGTCAACCTCCGCGCGCCGATCGCGCTGGCGCGGGCGCTGGTACCGCAGATGGTCTCGCGCGGTCGCGGCCATCTGGTGTTCATCACGTCGCTCAACGGCAAGGCAGCGACCCCCGCGACTTCGATCTACGCCGCCGCCAAGTTCGGGCTGCGCGGGTTTGCGCTGTGCCTGCGCGAGGACCTGCGCCCGCACGGAGTCGGCGTCTCGAACGTGATGCCCGGCTTCATCCGCGAAGCGGGGATGTTCGCCAACACCAACGTCGAGCTGCCACGCGGGGTCGGAACCCGCTCGCCTGAGGACGTCGCGGCGGGGGTCGTCAAAGCGATCGAGCACAACCGCGCCGAGCTCGAGGTCGCCCCGCTCGGCCTGCGCCTCGGCGCGACGTTCGCGGGCGTGGCGCCGGAGCTGGCCGCCGCGGCCGCGCGGCGCCTCGGCAGCACGAAGGTCGCGTTCGACATGGCCGACGCCCAGCGCGGCACGCACTGAACAGCCGTCCGCTCGGTCCGAGCGAGCCCGTGTCTAGCGGTGGTCGACCGAGTCGCCACCGACGGTGGCGTGCTCACCCGTGACCGTCGCCAGTGCGCCGATGATCTGGTCGGCCAAGCGGGCGCCCTCGGCGGCGCGCTCGGGCGTTGCCTGTACCCGCACGACAACGTCGTCGCCGTCGATCTCCTCGAGCAGGACGGACGCCGGCGATCGCGTTGGAGTGGTCACCTGGTCGTCGAGGATCTCCTGGATCTGGGTCATGCTGATCCCGCTGCGCAGGCGAACCTTGACGTCGACGGGATCAGGCTCACGGATCGGGACGACCGCCGCGGCCAGGACGACGCTGTTGGGAATCAGGACACGGTCCTCTCCCCGGGCCAGCGTCGTGTACAGGAGACCCAGCGAGCTGACGATCCCCTCGACCGAGCCACCGACGTTTCCGGCCTGCAGTCGCACCCGCTCGCCGACCCGGAACGGTCGCGCGCTCAGCAACACCATTCCCGCGAACAGGTTGCCCAGCGTCTGCTGGGCCGCAAGACCAAGGATGACGGCGGTGAACGCGGACCCTGCAAGCAGCGTGCTAGGGCTCACCTGTGCGATCCGCAGCGCCGCGAGCAGCGTGATCGCCATCGTCGCCAGGCGGATTATGAACCCGACAGTCCCGGCCGTAGAGGGATCCATGCGCCGGAAGAACGTCGGTGCGGCAGCACGGCCGGCGGCTCGTGCGATCGCCCAGCCGAGCACGGCGAGCACGATCACGGTCGCGATCCGGACCGGGATATCGGCCTTGTGGCCGAAGATGTGGTGTCGCTCGGAGTAGACGACGAGCACGGCGATCAGCAACGGCACCAACACGGCGATCTCCCGCTGCGCGCGCTTCACCGCACGCGGGCTGACGTTGGCCGCCAGGCCGACCTTTTCCCAGGCATCGGTCCGCGTTTCGAACATCCGCTCGAGACCGAGGTCCCGTCCGCTTTTCAGTCTGTTTCGAATCATGTTCTTTGGGCTGCGCCCTCCTATCTAAGTATCACGCGATCAGCCTGCAAGTTTCACTTCTTCGTGTGTGCGTTCTCACAGCGGGACCTCAGAACAGACGGCCCTGCTCCGCCTCGGCCGGCTGCCGCTCCGGCGCTTTTGCGCCAGTGCTGATCAGCACCCGGTGCCTTGGCTCGCGGCCTGGTCCGTTGACCAGCCGCCCAAGCCTGCGGCGCTCCTCCGGCGGCGCGTACGCACCCCGCCGGTAGAGCTCTTTGTACCGTGGCACGAGCTCCGGACGGTGCTCTCGCAGCCAGTCGAAGAAGAGCTTGCGGACCTCGCCGCGAAGGTGCAGCGCAATCGGGGTCACGTAGTCCGCGCCGGCCTCCGCCGCCAGCTCCAGGATCGGGGCCACTTGCTCAGGCGCATCGTTGACGCCCGGCATCAGGGGTGCCACGAGCACTCCGGTGCGGATTCCCGCCCGCGTCAATTCGGAAACGGCTTCCAGCCGCGCCTTCGGGCTTGGCGTGTGTGGCTCGGTCGCCCTCCACACCTTCTCGTCGATCGTCGGGACCGACAACGCGGCGGCGAACTCGGTGCGCTCGGCGATCTCCTTCATCAGCGGCAGATCCCGCAGCAGCAGCGGCGATTTCGTCAGCACCGAGCAAGGGTTGCGAGCGTCCCGCAGGGCCTCCCAGATCCCCGGCATCAGGCGGTATCGCCCTTCAACCCACTGATACGGGTCCGTGTTCGTGCCAAGTGCGACGTGCTCGCCTTTCCACGACGGCCTGGCGAGCTCCGCACGCAACAGCTCGGGCGCATTGACCTTGACGACGATCTCGCGCTCGAAGTCCCGGCCGGCGTCGAAGTCCAGGTACTTGTGAGTCGGCCGCGCGAAGCAGTTGTGACTGACTACGCCGTTGGCGATGAAGTCGCCGGTGCCAGTCGTGATGTCGTAGAACGGCAGAGTCTTTCCGAGCGGCTCGATCTCGGCGACCCTCAGCTTGGCGAAGGTCTTCACCATCTGCCCTTCGATGTCGCGCTTGCGGCTGATCGCCGGGTCGGTCAGGTGGAAGAAGCGCAGGTGCTCCGAGAGACCGCCGCGGATCCGCAGATACTTGAGACCGTTCTCGTTCTGGGTGTGATCGGTGGCGACGTCAAAGCCGAAGCGGCGGGCGCATGCCTCGGTCCACGCGAGGATCTGCGGGTTGGTGTTCGCGATTCGGAACGCGTTATCGCTGCGGCCTCCCTCGGCGTCGAAGATCCCCGCCAGGAAGCCGCGGCACCACTGCAGGGTCGGAAGCCCGGGCCACTCGACGAGCTCCTTGATCCGCTCG
>Ga0335072_10013378_pt1 | contig 11692 bp, 7 predicted proteins | sample Lox_Sample_21_FD_206725 | JGI IMG/M metagenome (GOLD analysis project Ga0335072, IMG submission 206725) | Soil microbial communities from Loxahatchee National Wildlife Refuge, Florida, United States - Lox_Sample_2.1 | ecosystem: Environmental > Terrestrial > Soil > Wetlands | place: USA: Florida...
AGGCACCCATGTGCAGCCAGACGGTCGAGGAGCCGGGGCCGCCGTTATAGAGGAAAGTGACGGGGCGGGTGTGCGGATCGGCCCCCTGCTTGAAGTAGGCGACATAGAACATCGCGGCGACAGGCGGACCGTCCGCCGTGCCGATCTCGTCCTTCTTCCCCTGGGGCTTGGCCGCATCGTCCCATCCCTTGGGGTGCACAACGATGCTGCCCGCCATTGCCTCATAGGCGATCTTGTGACCCTCGACGGTCACGGTTCCCGTGCTTCTCGCGGTTCGCCCCGCAAAGACGCTCGCGGGAGCTCCCGCGGATTCCGGCGGGCTCTTGCCGGGAGCGTTTTTGGGGGGAGCCGTCGCCGCGAGAGCGGCTGTGGCGAGCGACAACGTCGCAACCAAAGCGACCATCTGCTTCATTGAATACTCCGTGCTGCACGCTTGTGCGCGCATGATGCCCGATCCCGCAGCCTACTACTGCCGATCGTTGATCTGCTGGTGCTCGGTGTTCGCGATGAACGCCGCGACGTTGTCGTGCAGCTCCTTCAGCGCCGGGGTATGCGCGTACACCATGTGGCCGGACTGGTAGTAGTGGTACTCGATGTTCGCCTGCAGCTTCCTCGGCATCGGCAGATGCGACATCTCGTACATGCCCTCGAAGAAGGGCGTGGCGAGATCGAAATAGCCGCCATTCAGCATGACCTTTAGGTCCGGGTCGTACTTCATCGCGTTGGCGAGGTCCGGCATCACGTTGAGCCCCTGCGGCAACGGTCCGGGAGCGCCCGGCGGCTGGTGCCGGGAATTCCAGGTCATGAAGAGGCGCGTCGACGGGCGGTAGCGCATCTTCATGCCGTAGTGCAGGTCTTTGCGGACGTAGTTGTTGAATGCCGAGACATAAGCGGATCCGATCGCTGCCGACTGCGGGTCGTACCCCGCGCGCTCGTCCAGCGGGTCCAGTGACGGCCCCGAGAAGCGGGTGTCGAGCCGCCCGGTAGTCGTGTCGGTATCGCCCTGGAGATTCTGCTCGAATTCGCCGCCGTCGATGCGCAGATCCGCCTTCTCGATATAGCTCACCGGCAGGCCGGTGTAGTCATGCAGCTTCGCGGCAATTGTGTCGCGCTGGTCCTGACTCAGGGTCGAGCCCGCGCGCAGCGCCTGCGCATAGTCCGTGAGGGCGAACTGCTCAACCTCCTGGAGGAATGGCTCGAGAGGCTGGCCGGAGTTGGGGAGCTTGTGGTGGTACCAGGCGGTCGCGGCATAAGTGGGCAGCGCCAGCTCGTACGGCAGGTCGACGCCGGGGTCATAGCGGGCCATCCCCGTCGACTCGTCGTAGCTCAGGATCTGCGACAGCAGGATCACGCCGTTGAAGTCGGTGTCGTCCTCGGTCTCGAGCACGTTGATCAGGTTGGCGGAGCGCGGCGTACCGTAGCTCTCCCCGAAGAGGTACTTGGGCGAGTTCCAGCGCCCGTACTTCGACAGGAACTGCATGATGAACTCGGAGAAGGCGTGCACGTCCTGGTCGGCGCCGTAGAAGTCCTTCTCCGCGCCGGGGGTCACGCGCGAGAACCCGGTGCCCGGGGCATCGATGAAGACGAGATCGCTCGCATCCAGCAGGCTGTAATCGTTATTGACGACCTGGTAAGGGGCGGGCGCGGTATGCACATGATCCGCGGTCACCACCCGGTGTGGTCCGAAGCACCCCATGTGCAACCACATGGTCGCCGAGCCAGGTCCGCCGTTATAAAGGAATGTGATCGGCCGGTCGCCCGGGCGCTCACCGTCCTTGAAATAGGCGACATAGAACATCGAGGCTTCAGGCGGCCGCTTATGGGCGTGATGCCTGCCGCCACCGCTCTTGTCGGCCGCATCGTTCCAGCCCTTCGGATGTACGATCAGGAGGCCCGCGACCGCGTGATAGTGGATCGTGTTGCCCTCAACGGTCACCGACCCCGTCGTGATGCTGGTGGCGGTGCGGAAGTAGGGGTTGCCCTCGTGGTGGCGCCCGTGAGTCTTCTTCTGATCGGTCGACGTGGAGTCAGTCGCCGCGGAGCCGGTCATCGCGGTATCCGTCGAGGCGTTGTCCGCCGGCTGCTGATTCTGCTGCGGCTGCAGGGCGCAGCCCACCAGGGCGAACAGGGACGCGGCCGCGACTGCGGTTATGGCCTTCATGATCTCACTCCCCCGCCTGGCTGGCGTTCCTGCGGATGAAAGCCGCCACGTTGTCGTGGATCTGCTTCAACGAGGTCTCGTTGGCGTAGACCATGTGACCCGACTGATAGTAGTGATACTCGATGTTGGACTGCAGGCGCTGTGGGATCGGCAGATGGTGCATCTCGTACATGCCCTGGAAGAAGGGCGTCGCCAGGTCGAAGTAGCCGCCGTTCAGGCAGATCTTGAGATTGGGGTCGTACTTCATCGCCTGGGCGAGGTCCGGCATCACATTGACCGCGCCCGCCAGCTGGAAGGGTGCATCAGGAGGCTGATGCTTGAATTGCCAGATGTTCCAGATGTCGATCTCGGGGTAGTAAGCCTCCTGCGTCGTGTAGTGCAGGTCGCGGCGAACGTAATCGTTGAATGCCGAGACATAGGCGGAGCTGATGGCCGCAGACTGCGGGTCGTATGAGGCGTCCTCGGCCAACGGGTCCATGACGGGGCCCGAGAAGCGCGAATCCAGCCGGCCCGTGGTCAGATCCGAATCGTTCAGCAGCTGCTGTGAGAACTCGGGACCGCGGACCCGAAGGTCCGCCTTCTTGATATAGGCGACGGGGAGGCCAGTGTAGTCGTGGAGCTTGCGGGCGATGGCGTCGAACTGATCCTCGGGCAGGTTCGCCCCCTGCGCGAGGGCGTTGGCGTAGTCACCCATGGCGAACTGCTCGACTTCCTGCAACAGGCTCTCGAGGTCGCTCGCCTGCGAGCCGAGCTTGTGGTGATACCACGCCGTGGCGGCGTAAGTCGGCAGCGCGATCTCGTACGGCAGATCGACGCCGGGATTCCCCTGCGGCGCATCGGCCATCAGATTGAAGTTGAGAACCTGCGACAGCAGGATGACGCCGTTGAAGTCGATGTCCTGCCCGGTCTCGAGATCATTGATGAGCACGGCGGAGCGGGGCGTGCCGTAGCTCTCGCCGAAGAGATACTTGGGCGAGTTCCAGCGGCCGTACCGCGACAGAAATTGCGTGATGAAAGAGGTGAACGCGTTGCCGTCCTGGTCCACTCCCCAGAACGCCTGCTTCTTGTCCTTGCCCTCGATGCGGCTGAAGCCCGTGCCGGGCGCGTCGATGAAGACGAGGTCCGACGCATCGAGCAGGCTGTAGGCGTTGTCCACCGTGCGGTACGGCGCGGGAGGAGTGTGCGAGTCGTTGCTCGTGACGACCCGCACCGGTCCGAAGGCGCCCATGTGCAGCCAGATGGTGGACGAGCCGGGGCCGCCGTTATAAAGGAATGTCAGCGGTCGGGTGTGCGCGTCGGCTCCCTGCTTGAAGTACGCCACGTAGAACATGGAAGCGACGGGCGGCCCGCCGGCTGAGCCGGGCGCATCCTTCGGCCCCTGGGGCTTGGCGGCATCATCCCAACCTTTTGGATGCACGATGATCGTGCCCGCAACTGCGTCGTAGGCGATCCTGTGACCCTCGACGGTTACCGTTCCGCTGCTCTTCACCTGCCGTGACGTGAAGATGCCCGTGGGGGCGCTGCCGGATTCGGTCTTCCTCGGCGCGCTTTGGGGCGGCGCGGCGAGCGCTGCGGCGGTGGTGATCGAGAACGCCGCGATCAATGCGATCGCTTGCTTCATTTTCGGGATACCTCGACCGGCGACACAAGGACGCAATGATGCCCGATCACTGCGCTGCCCGAGCATCCGATGGCGGCCCGGCGGGGCCAATCTGCGGCAAATGCCCCCGGCGCCGCGACGAAGCGAGGGAAGCAGGCCCCTGTCATCGAAGCGTCACAGTGCCTCGCTAGAGTCCCCACGACCGGCGCAGGGAGCGTAGCTCGGCCCTTTGGATACGCGCCCGCCGGTTTACGAAAACCGCATTTCCTCCGATGAAGGGAGCCTTTTCCATGAGAACCTTTTTCTCCAAGCTGCCGACTTTCCTGGGCACGGCAGCCATAGTGTCGTGCGCCGGGTCTGCGGCGCTCGCGCAGGGCCCGTCGTACTGGGGAAGCTCCCAGACCGCGACCCCCATCAAACACCTCGTGGTCATCTACGATGAGAACGTCTCGTTCGACCATTACTTCGCCACCTATCCCGGCGCGACCAATCCCTCCGGCGAGCCGTCGTTCCGCGCGCAACGCGGTACTCCGGAGGTCAACAACCTGGCGAATGCCGGACTGCTGACCCACAATCCCAATTTCACCAATCCGCTGAATGGGACCAATGCGGCGAACCCCTTCCGCCTGGATCGGACGCAGGCCGCGACCGCGGACCAGAATCACGGCTACACGGCCGAGCAGCAGGCGTATGACGGCGGCAAGGCCGACCTCTTTCCGCTCTATACCGGAACCGCCACCGCCGGCGGCGTCGGCGCCTTCGGGACCAAGGGACAGGTCATGGGTTACTACGACGGCAACACCGTGACGGCGCTCTGGAACTACGCCCAGCACTTCGCGATGAGCGATGACGCCTACACCGATACGTACGGGCCGTCGACGCCCGGCGCGCTCGAGGCGGTCTCGGGTCAGACGAACGGCGTGGACCTCGTGGTGACGAGCTCGAGCTCCTACTACATTCAGGACGGCGCGGGCGGTCTCAACCTGATCAGCGATGTCGACCCCGCCTATGATGTCTGCTCGAGCACCACCAACACGGTGCAGATGCTGGGCAGGAACGTCGGCGACCTGCTCAACGCCAAGGGCATCAGCTGGGGCGGCTTCATGGGCGGCTTCGATCTCGGGATCACAAACTCCAACGGCACCACCGGCTGCGCCCGCACGACCACTTCCGCGGTCACCGGCGTGACCGAGAACGACTACATCCAGCACCACAACTGGTTCCAGTACTTCAAGTCGACTTCCAATCCGACTCATGCGCGGCCGGCCTCGGTCTGGTCCGTCGGACGCACCTATGACCCCAACGGTCAGGTGGATCCGGCGAACCATGAGTACGACGTTGATGATTTCTACGCCGCCGTGCGCGCGGGTAACTTCCCCGCCGTGTCGTTCCTCAAGGCGCCTGCCTATCAGGACGGCCACGCCGGCTACTCCGATCCGCTCGACGAGCAGGCCTGGATCACGAAAGTCATCAACTTCCTGCAGCGCCAGCCGCAGTGGCGGGACACGGCGGTCATCATCGCCTGGGATGACTCCGACGGCTGGTACGACCACGCCTTCGCGAAAACGACCAGCCGGTCGTTCGACTACCCGGCAGACCAGCTCAACGGACCTGGCGTCTGCGGCAAGGGTACCCAGCCTCTGGGCCTCGCCGGCAAGCCTGTCAATGGCCGGTGCGGTCCTGGCACGCGCATCCCGTTCTTCGTGATCTCGCCCTGGGCCAGGTCCAATTACGTGAGCCACGCGTACATCTCGCAGGCCTCCATCACGCGCTTCATCGAGGACAACTGGCTGCACGGCCAGCGCCTGGGCGGCGGCGCCTTCGATGCGACGACGGGTAGCATCATGGGCATGTTCGACTTCTCGGGACGGCCGAACCCGCCGCTCTTCCTCGACGAGCAGACGGGCGAGCCCATTCACAACCAGCAGGGATGGTGGTAGACGTCTGAGCATCAGGACTTCTGCGCATCACACCATCACAATCGCCGGCGTGCTGCTGGGAGCTTTGCTCCTGGCAGCCGCCGGCTTCGTCGTTTTTTCGCCGGTGCCGCTCGGCACCTGGATGAGTGGGCCGAGGGATGCGCTCTGGCTCGCGCTCGGTGAGAACCCGCATCCCGTCAAGCTCATGGTTCCGGCGGATACACCGCTCTCGGCGGTGGCGCTGCTCGGGGTGCGACTCTTCCACGACCCGAGCCTTTCCGGTTCGGGACGGATGTCCTGCGCGAGCTGCCACGATCCGACACTCGCCTATGGGCCCGCCGGGAGCTTGCCGGTGGTCATGGGAGGACTCCACGTGACGACGCCGGGCTTTCGCTCGGTGCCGTCTCTCCGGTATCTCTACCGCCAGCCCGCATTCACTATCGGCCCGGATGTCGAGAACGGCAATGACGTCGTGGTGCCGCTCACTCAGCAGGCCCAGGCGGCCACCGGCCACGCCCGCGTGCTGAAGACCGCGCTGACCCCGCAGGCGGCGGCAACCAACCTCGTGCCGCAGGGCGGCCTCTTCTGGGACGGCCGCGCCGACACGCTCGAGCAGCAGGTCAATGGCCCGCTCTACAATCCTGCGGAGATGGATGGCGGCACCCTGCAGGAAGTGGCGCGCAAGCTCGCCACGGGGCCCTACGCGGCGCAGCTGCAGCAGCTTTTCGGCGCCGGTCTCTTGCAGAACCCGGGGATGACGGTCGACGAGGCGATGTTCGCCATCGGCCGCTACCAGATCGAGGATCAGAGCTTCCATCCCTTCACCAGCAAATACGACGCATGGCTCGAGGGCAAGGCGCGTCTCACCCGCATGGAGCTCGCCGGGTATCTGCTCTTCAACGACCCGGCGAAGGGCAACTGCGCCGCGTGCCATCTCGACCAGCCGGGACGCGACGGCACGCCGCCGCTTTTCACCGATCATCAGTTCGAGGCGCTCGGCGCGCCGCGCAATCCGGCCATCCCCGCGAACCGCGATCCCAACTACTACGATCTCGGGATCTGCGGCCCGTACCGCATCGACATGCGCGCTTCGACCCAGTACTGCGCCATGTTCCTGACACCGACCCTGAGAAACGTCGCGCTGCGGCGAGTGTTCTTTCACAATGGCGTCTTTCGCAGCCTCGAGCAGGTGCTCGACTTCTACGTCGACCGCGATATCCATCCGGAGCTCTTCTATCCGCGCGATGCCGCCGGCCGCGTGATGAAGTACAACGACATCCCGCCCCAATATCGGGCCAACGTCGATACCGTGGACGCGCCGTTCGACCGTCACCCTGGTGATCAGCCCGCTCTCACCCCGGGGGAGATCCAGGACGTCATTGCCTTCCTCGATACCCTGACGGACGGGTACACTAAGTCCCGATGAGAAAAGAAATCTTCGGCGCCGCCGCCGCGGCGCTGCTCGTGACGCTTCCACAGGCTCGCGCGACGACGGTAATCACGGCGGGAAACGCTCGCTTCGAATTCCTCACACCTTCGCTCGTGCGCATGGAGTACTCGCCGCAGGGAAAGTTCGTCGATGCGCCGACGGCCGTGGTGCAGAAGAGGGACTGGCCGGCGGTGGCGGTCACCCGGACGCGCAGCGGCGGCTGGCTGACTCTCACGACACCGGCGCTGCTGCTGCGCTACAGGCTCGATTCCGGCGCATTCGCCGCCGCCAACCTCGTGGTGCTCTGGCGGGATCCCTCCGGCGACAAGCAGGAGTGGTTCCCGGGGCTGCCCGATCCCGGCAATCTCGGCGGGCTCACGTACTCGCTGGACAACATCGAGAGCAGCAATCTGCCACCCCCCGGCAGCGATCTCGGCAGTCCGGTGCACGATGTCATTCCAGGCATCGAGGTGCTGCTGCAGCCCGCGACGCCGGGCCTCCTGAGCCGCAGCGGCTATGCCCTGATCGATGACAGCGCCACGCCGGTGTGGAACGCGGCGCACGACTGGATCGAGCCTCGTCCGGGACCCAAGGGTCAGGACTGGTATCTCTTCGTCTACGATCATGATTACCAGCTTCCCCTGCAGGAGTACGCCGAGCTCTGCGGGCCGGTGCCGATGGTTCCGCGCCAGGCGCTCGGACCCTGGGTCACCGATCTCAACTTCGAATATTTCCCCGGCGCCGCCGACACGCGCTCACCCGCGATGCATCACTACGGCGAGCAGCATCTCGAGACCGAAATCACTCGCCTGCGCGCCGGCGACATTCCGCTTGCCGGGCTGGTGCTCGATTTCGCCTGGCACAACTACGGCTGGCAGGGTGGCTACGACTGGAGCCCGCTCATCCCGCGCCCGCAGTCGCTCATCGACTGGCTGCATGCGCGGGGCCTCGAGCTCTCCCTCAACGATCATCCGGGCTACGCCAACACACGGGAGAGCATCCTCTCCTACAGTGACAGCCACGCGCCGGCGGCACTGCGGGCGCTCGGGCGGCCGCTGCCGCCGCGCCCCTCCTTTGACCGGAATCTCGCCTCGGGCTGGAGGTTCTCTCCGGACCCGCGCGATGCGGGGCTCAAAGGACACTGGTATGCCGGCGGCTATGACGATGATCGTTGGCACCGGATCCAGACCGGCGAACCCTGGCAGCAGCAGGGCTTTCCCGACTACCAGGGAATCGGCTGGTACCGGCTGTCATTTCGCGTACCGGCGAGGCTGCCGCCGGCCGTCTATCTCTATCTGGGTCAGGTGGCCGGCGACTACCGCCTCTTTGTCAACGGCGCGGAGGTGCCACACAGCCACGTGCAGTGGCCGCGCCGGCTGACCTATGCCGACGTCGCGAGTGAGTTGCATGCCGGGGAGCGTAACGTCATCGCATTGCGCGTCGAGCCACAGCGGGGAGACGAGGCCGCGAAGCCCACCGGGATCCTGAGCCTGCCCGTCGCGCTGCGCAATGTGCCGCCGCCGCCGCGCATCTACTTCAATCTGGCGGACCGCAAGCAGGCGCAGGTTTCCATGCAGATCCTGCATGCGCCGCTCATCCACTCCGGTGTCGCTTTCTGGTGGGTTGACGGCGGCGGCGGTGCGGCGCAGATGCCGGGGCTTGACCCGCAGCTGTGGACCAACGAGGTCTTCTATGACGCCACGCAGCGGCAAACGGGCAAGCGCGGCTTCATCCTCAGCCGCTACGGCGGGTGGGGGAGCGAGCGATACCCGGCGTTCTTCACCGGTGATGCGTATTCCGAGTGGCGCGTGCTCGCCTACGAGGTCGCCTTCACCGCCCGCGGAGGCAACGTGCTGGTGCCGTACATCAGCAACGACATCGGCGGCTTTCACGGCGCGAAGATTCCCTTCGACCTCTATGCGCGCTGGATCGAATTCGGCACCTTCAGCCCCATCCTGCGCATGCACAGCGCGTACGAGAATCCGGACAGCGGCAACACACGCATGCCCTGGGTCTACGGGCCGAAGGGTATCGCGCTCATGCGGCGGTATTTCGAGCTGCGCATGCGGCTGATGCCGTATCTCTATACGTACGCGTGGCAGGCGCACCGGCGCTCCTTGCCGCTCCTGCGTCCGCTCTACCTCGAGTGGCCCGCCCTCGATCAGGCGTACCAGCACTCCCATGAATATCTCTTCGGCGCGCAGATGCTGGTCGCGCCGGTTCTGGCGGCTGGCGACGAGCGGACCGTCTACCTGCCGCCGGGAAGCTGGATGGATTTCTTCACTGGCCGGCGCTATCGGGGCGATAGCACCTTCACCGCTCATTACGCGGTGGACGCGACGCCGGTCTTCGTCCGAGAAGGCGCGATCATTCCGCAGCAGGAAGCACCTCACGGCGTTCTGACGGTCAACGTTTACGGCGACGGCAACAACCGCTTCGATCTCTACGAGGATGACGGAGTCTCCCTGGATTACGAGCACGGTGCTCATGCACTGACGCCGATGACGTACCACACCTCGGGCGCCAGTCATCAGCTCACCATAGGACCCACGATGGGTTCCTTCGCGGGGCAGGGGCAGGCGAGGACGTACGCGGTGCGCATTCACGCGGCGCAGCGGCCGGCGTCGATTGCGGTGGATGGAAAAACCGTAGGTGATTGGCACTGGGACGCGAGCGAATCGACGGCATATGTGGTGCTGCCGGTCGGGAGCATTCGGCGGGCGGTCACGGTTACCTGGTAGGTCCGCGGCTTGCTTGTGGATCGGCCCACGTGCCACGTCCGACGGGAGGCGTCATGGCTACTCGTCTTTTGCTCAGTGCCGCGGTTGCCGGCGCTATCTCGATGTTCTTTCTCGATCCTGACCACGGCCGCCGCCGCCGCGCCCTCATGCGCGAGCGGGTGGCGGGCGGCATCAGCCGGATCGACGATGCGACCCGCGTCGCCTCGCGCGACCTGCAAAACCGCGCGCGCGGCCTCGCCCACGAATTTCGGGCGCGCCTCACCCCGGAGGATGTCCCCGATGAGATCCTCGCCGAGCGCGTGCGCGCGCGCCTGGGCGCGGCCGTTTCGCATCCCGGCGCCATCGAGGTGGCGGCGCTCGCGGGCAGGGTGACCCTGAGCGGCGCCGTGCTCGAGCGCGAGTACGTGCGTCTGCTGCGGCTGATGTGGACGGTACGTGGCGTCGTCGATATCGAGGACCGCCTGGCCGTTTATGAGAGCGCGGCCGGGGTCTCGGCCCTGCAGGGCGGCGGCAAACTGCGCGAGCCGCGCTTCGGGCCGTGGCAGCAGAATTGGCCCCCGGGCGTGCGGATGGTCATGGGGGCCGTGGGCAGTGTCCTCGTGCTCAACGCGCTGGTGGGCAGACGCAGTGGCCTCGGATTTCTCGGCGGAGTAGGCGGCCTTGCGCTCATCGCACGCAGCGGTGCCAACATGCCGATCGACCGGTTGGTGGGCGTGCGCCGTCCGTCGATGGACCTGCAGAAATGCATCGAGGTCGCGGCTCCCATCGAGCAGGTGTTCGAGACGTTCTCGCAGCTCGAGCGCTTTCCCGAATTCATGAAGCACGTGCGCGAAGTCCACGTGCGCGGCGACGGCACCTCGCAGTGGGTGGTGGAGGGCCCGGCGGGTGGCACGGTCTCCTGGGAGGCGGTGACGACCCGCCTCGAGCCCAACAGGCTCATCGCCTGGCGGACGCTTCCGGGCTCAGCGGTGGACCACGCCGGGTTGCTGCGATTCGAGCCAACCGAGGGCGGCACGCGCATCTTCGTGACGATGAGCTACACGCCGCCAGCGGGTGCGCTCGGTCACGCAGTGGCGCGGCTCTTCGGCACCGATCCGAAGTCGGAGCTCGACGACGACCTGATGCGGATGAAGGTCTTCCTCGAGACCGGACGCCGCGCGCGCGACGCCGCGGCCGCACGGCATTGACTCTAGGAGGGTTGTGACAAGCGTCACGATCGGCCCACGGGCATGCAGACTGGTCCACCGGTACAATTGACAGATAGGAACCGTAGCCCAAAAGAACAAGGCCGTGCCCATTCTGTTCAATCGCCGCGAATCCGCTGTCGCTGCCGAGGATGACGCCGAACGGCGTCGCGGACCTGACAGGCGAACGCGCGTGGCACGGGCAATCGTGCAAGGCAGCTTCAAGCCACGCCGGCATGGGCCGAGGCGAACGGGCGAGGAGCGGGTAGGCGCCATAGACTGGTATCACCCCTGGTGGCTCGCGGTCGCGACTCTGATCCTCGCGCTGTGCGCCGGCGATGCCATCTTGACAGTCGTGCTCATCGATCGCGGCGCCTACGAGCTCAACCCGGTGCTGGCGCCGCTCATCGGCTCGGGCGCGCTCTTCGTGGCGGTGAAGGTCGGGCTGACGGGCGTCAGTGTCGTGCTGCTCACGCTCCTGTCGCGCGTCAGGGCCTTCGGCCGCATGCGGGTGGGACTGGTCCTCTACGCCGTGCTGGCGGGATACGCGGCGCTGATCGGTTATGAGCTGCACCTGCTCCACTGGCTGTAAGGCGGGTGCGTTTCCGCTAAACTAGCGCTTCGCAGTTTGCCCTCCCCAATGCTGGAACCTACACCC
>Ga0335072_10013379_pt1 | contig 11692 bp, 12 predicted proteins | sample Lox_Sample_21_FD_206725 | JGI IMG/M metagenome (GOLD analysis project Ga0335072, IMG submission 206725) | Soil microbial communities from Loxahatchee National Wildlife Refuge, Florida, United States - Lox_Sample_2.1 | ecosystem: Environmental > Terrestrial > Soil > Wetlands | place: USA...
GCTTTCCACACAGCGTGTCTCTAAGCTTTCTCTCTCGCGCGTTGCAATGCTCTCCCAATCGAACGACCAGCTATTTGGCATGCCTTTGTCCCTTCCACACTACATGGCCAAACCCATGGGCTGAAACGCCAACTTGTCTCAGGCTCTGCAAAATTGGAAAGTACTGTACATGTAAGTCTCGCTTCTCCAAATTTGAAATTTCTTGCTAGCCCTTCGGGTCTAGTTCCACTCGCAAGGTTTGAGTACGAGGATTATTAGTGCTGGGAAATCGTGATGGTTATGATGACAGAGCGCCCCGAAAATAGTGGGGCGAGGAGCCCAACCACAAGTCCATTGACATGGAAGAGAGGCATAACAAGAAGCCCACGATCTGCAGGACCTAGATTGTAAGTTGCTCGATGTTCGCCAGTATTGCATGCCTGATTCGAGCTAAAGAGCACCACGAACTGTATGAAGTTGTCGGATTTCGATATGTTAGCGGGACTTGGAGGTAAATTTAGCAAGACTACTAAGTGATGAAAGTTCTGTAGTTCCACTGGTATGCAAAACAAGTGCAATATCATCAGGACGAGGCTGCTCCGGTAGAGCTGGTTCGACGATCCGGCCCATTCTTGTATACTCAGCAATGGCAATCACATCGAGATCGAAGTGAATCTCGACAACGGGAACTTGAACCTTGCATATTGGGCTGCTTGGCCCGCGGGAGTGTCCTGCGAAAAGCTATCCTTTTGGCACTAACAGGACGGAGGGCTACCGATCGGAGAAGTAGAACTCGAATTCGCTCTGTTTGTAGGCGGAGTTCAGTGGCAATAGCTCTGCTGGACGTGGTAGCAAGGAAAGCAACCACAAATTCGAGAGAGTTAGGAAGGGCAATCGCAACTGTGTCTTGTGACCGAACTCTAAGAGAGCCAAGCTTCTTCTAGAAACCTAAGATGAGCCTGGTCAGCTGTATGTAAGAGAAGACCGAGGATATATGGCTGCAGGGTAGTAGTGAGCGGCCAACGGCGTGTCAGTGGTGAGCGTGCCCATGATGTTGCCTGAGATGGAAGCGAGGAGGAGGAAAGGACTTGACGAGTTCTGTTATTGCAGTACACAAGCCAATGAAACAGAAGATGATCTGAGGTCAGTAGAGAGTGTTGGCAATGTTCAGTGGCCTGGATGGGCTTCACGCAAAGCTAGGATGGTAGGCTTAATAAATCTCGATGCTGGACATTCTGACACTCAGCCTCTGAGGTCAAAAAAGTCCGTTCTACAGGTCAATCTGCCATACCACGTTCAGTTACTGACACAGTTCCTCCAGCACCGGGAAGATTGATCACGATGATGGTTGTCATGATGACTGCTTGAGGCTGCAGACGCTCTACAAAGCTTTAAACTTGCCGGGTTGGCCCTAGTTGTTAGGGCCTGGGAACCCGCCAAGCATGGACGGGGTAGGGATCTTAGCACCCCAGAGCCCTTTAGCAACTGCCTATGTTTGGCCTCTATCTCTTGGGCCCATCAATCACAAATCAACTCATGAAGAAGTCTAGTTACGGGAGTTTCACCAAGGGAGGTGAGTTCAGCTTGCATAGTTGGAGAGAACTATGTTTGAATTCGCAAGTTGACAGGGTTGACTCCTCGCATAAAGCACTAATAGTTCTGAAATTGGGTAACGCCTCACCTGATAACCGAGTAGCTTTGTCGCGATACTAGAATTGACCTGTAAGTAGTAGGTTGTTTTACAGTGTGGCCGCCTCGGTAGTTGTAGTAAGGATGATTTTCCAAGGACACCTGCAGCCTGACGCATAGGTGACGCGCATCAACCTCTAGGTTCATTCCGGCCCGTCCGCGTCCGCGTCCGAGTTGATTGTTATTGCTTAGGGCTAACGGCATGGTAATAAATTGGACTTGATCGTCATGCAAGTTTCCTCGATTGTAAAATGCGACAATCGCCTGTGCCATGTCAACTGTAGTAACAGTAGAATTTTGCAGCGAGGCGGAAGAATGATGAGGATGGCAAAAAATACCACCTGACATTCAATGCTGAGCCTCTGAGGATGAACGCCACTGGATACCACCGGAACGTCTCCGATTTTCTGCTATGGGTTTCTACCGATACATTGGCCTGTTAAGGCTTTCTGAGGGAGTTTCGCTCTTTTGCATTTGCCGATGGGCGCGGAAGTGTGTTTATCCTTGCGGCTTCGCTACCCAAGGAGCCGGGTTTCTATCCGATGCAGGGGTCGCTTGCCTCAAATCGCACGAGCGGGGAAGTGGGCGGCCTTTATGACCAGTTTGAATTGTTGTCAATTGCGTCTTGATAACTGTCCTATTTCTTCCAGTGTCACCCCATTTCTTGAACTGACCGTTTTGAATTCCATCAAGAGACAGACTTTGACTTTGCATTCCCAACCATAGCCTTGTGTTACCTTACCCTCAAGTTCTGGAATAATGGCGGAAGGAACTAAAATGGCTTCTCGCTTCGACCCAAACTTCACAGACAATGTCATTAATGCTATGGGCCCTAAAACTTCTCCTAGACTGCGTCAGGTCATGACAAGCCTCATCAGACATGTCCACGATTTTGCGCGAGAAACCGAGTTGACGGTGGACGAGTGGATGGCGGGTGTCCAGCTCATGAACTGGGCGGGTCAGATGAGCACAGACAGACGTAATGAAGGACAGCTTGTTTGCGACGTTATCGGCCTTGAATCGTAGGTCATTCTTGCGCCTGTCTCACACCCCTCGACATAGCCACAAACACTCCCGTGGACACCTTGTTCCCCCACGGATACCTTGTGATTGATTGAGCAAAGGGACCCATACGTGAATAGGTGCTGACTTTTCAAGTCTTGTTGATGAGATTACCTACAAGAAAGCCTCAGAGGCAACCGATCTAGTGACACAATCAGCTATCCTTGGACCTTTCTTCCGCCACGACGCACCTGTTCGAAAGAATGGCTCAACCATCACCTTCGATACACCCAAAGATGGCCAAGTCGTATATATGCACGGCATCGTAACGGACGCGAAGACCAAGAAGCCACTTGCAAATGCATCTGTGGATGTCTGGCAAGCCTCCACAAACGGTACTTGGAACTGACCTAACGAGCTATAACGATCTAGCTAACGATGACTCAGGGCTTTACGAACAACAAGATGAAAATCAGGTCGACTGCAACTTGCGTGGGAAGTTCATGACGGACGATAAGGGCGAATATGCATTTTATTGCCTCAAGCCAACCCCATACCCGATCCCATTCGATGGTCCGGCTGGAAAGCTTTTGCAATTGCTGGATCGCCATCCATACCGGCCGGCACACATTCATTTGATTGTAAGGGGTCGCAATGCTTATGGGTCTCGGTTCTAGCTAACGGCTTTTAAGGTCATGTTGGAAGGCTATAAGCCTGTGACGACACAGATATTTGACAAAGACAGCAAGTATCTCGAAGATGACTCTGTCTTCGCTGTCAAAGACTCTCTTACAGTAGAGTTTGTCCCCAGGAAGGGCGATTCGGAGGCAGCATTGGAATTACAATATGATATTCAGCTCGCACCTTCGGATCAGGTAGGCGAGGGCAACGTTCCTCTTGTTTCCAATGGCGTTGGATCGGGCCCGAAATAACTGTGTATCCTATTGGCTGAGGGTTTGATTTCAACTGTACGAGTTTAGCACATCGGGATATAAATACATTTCTTCCAAAAAGCCCGTAAAAATATTGCTTTTAGAGGGTCGCCCAGACGGAGACTACCGGAAGGATTGCTTGGCATAAATTCAGGATGGGATCTTCGAGTCTCCGCATTTGAAGGGTAGGTTGATCGTGTACCGCGTGTGCCACACAAAAGTCGAGATCGAGTGCCCTCACTTTCTACGACATATCTTGTGTCACCTGCCGTACGATGACACTTTCCACCTGCGCACGCATCTACCCTTCTTCCTATGCCTCGCCCCAAGGTCGCAGACGAAAACCGCCGCCGAACTGCTCACGCATGCGACAATTGCAAGAGGCGTAAGGAAAAGGCAAGAAGCATCAGCATACCGATAAAAGTACCGAAACATAAACTGATACCTTGCATAGTGCGATGGCGCTACACCTTGCAACCTTTGTAAAAGAAGGGGTCGAGAACCAGAATGTCGATACACGGATGGACCGGTCAGATCGAGGACACACAAGCTAAAATCCTCAGCTAACCAGAGAGAAGAGGTGGGCAACATTAGTGATGCTGAGATTGCAGTGGAATCCCTGCTGAATCTATCTGGTAACCGGGGCAATACAAGGACTTCTCATGGAGAAGAATCCCAAGACGATGCTTCGTCGCATGCACCAGTGCCGAAGCTCGCAAGACTCCTCCGCGATGGCAAGGGCAAGTTCATGTATATTGGAGATAGCGCCAATCTATCCTTCCTACAAAACATCAGACGTTTGGTGAAGTCGTCAATTGGCGATTGCTCTCTCACTACAGATCCTTTGCGACACGCTTTGGTCGAGAACATGCCGACAACGAACCCTGGAACGCCTAGTGGGTACCCCGACCTTAAGCCTAGCCTTTTGGAAGCGAAGGAGCTCGTCGAGCAATACCTGGCTGCTACTAGCGGAGTCCTCGATCTATTCGATTCCTTCGAGATTAAGGAACATCTATTAGCGTGGTCCAACGACGCGTCTAAAGAAACGGATTTCACCAGTTCAATCTACTACCTGATACTAGCCATTGGCGCACAGGTGCGCCCGGGTGACGGCGGCGAGAGTCTAGCAGAGGCCTACTTCACTCGCGGAAAGCATCTGGTGGCGTCAAATTTCATGGACGACCCGAGCGTTTTCACAATTCAGTCTTATGCACTGATCACAATGTACATGATGACCATATGTCGGCGAAATGGTGCTTTCATGAGTCTTGGAATTGCTGTCCGCGCAGCGTACGCTCTCGGGCTCCATCGCAGTGATATCTCGGGTCTGTTCGAGGCTCGAGAGCGCAGAACACGCGAGCGTGTATGGAAGAGTCTTCGAATCCTCGACATATTCCTCAGTGCATCACTTGGAAGGCCACCTGCCACATCAGAGGTCGATGGCGGCCATGTGTCATGGACAAAGCCTTCGAGAGACTATGAAGACATCCACATTGATGGGCTCAGCCTGTCCGCCATGCTGAGAATATGTTTCATTTTTGAAAGGATTCTCAACGAGGTATATTGTCGGCGGGAAGTAACTGCCCACTTGGTCGAAAGCATATCTCAACAGTATCGGGAATGGACAATGGAGTTTCCCGGAAGTCTCAAGGTTGATGGTCTCGAACAAGGCGACGGTTCCCCATTTGCCAAAATGCGTCAAAAGATCGGCATCACCCATCTGAAGAGTTCTTATTACTGGTCCATCATTTTGCTTACGCGTCCGTTCCTCGTCTTCAAGGTTTCATCTCATCTGAAGCACAAGCGGAAGGAGCGCGTGGTCGATGAGCCCTCACTACACTCACCAACACAGACATTCGCAGATGCTTGTGTGGATTCTGCAGTTCGCTGCATGGAAATTGTGCATGAGCTTTGTCAAATACCCAACATTCCAAAGAGACTCCCAATGCTCATCAACGCGGTGTTTATATCCACGCTTGTATTTGGTATCGCATGCTTCGGCGACTTTGACAAAACTTTCCCGGTGATTAATGGTCTCAATCAGGCGAAAATGCTCTTGGGAGGCTTCGCAAGGTACGACCCTTCGGCGAGACGATATCTCCAGATCGCAGAGTATCTACACCAGGCCGCAAATGAATACATAAGGAGAAGAGACCAAGAGCAAATGCAACAGCGAAGGCAAGATGTCAGCTACATCTTCGGCAACATTTCCACAGACAATATGCCAAACAAACTTGATCAGGAACTGATGGCGGCTCCATTGACTCCAATGAGTCAACAGGTACCTGAGCGACACGTGCCGCAGAAAACCTTGCATAATGGCGGCATTAGCGACATGTTCGATCAGCAACGCCCTGCAGAGGGCCAATATAGTGCCATATTCAGTCAAGGTCCATCAATCACCACATCAGGTGTGCTAGCTGCGGCAAGCCAAACGGATGCCGCCCAGTCATACGAATCAACAGAAGCTATGGGTGGCTCATTCCTCAACTTCCTTTCGCCGGACTCGTCAGGCATTCCGAGCAATCCTTCCTATGGAGATGAATTTCCGCTATTCTCGCTTTTGACGGATTTCGATCCCATGATGCCTGATCCGTTCTTGACCAGCCCAGGGTGATCATATAGTCGCTTGCAAAATCACGGAAAGGATCTCCCACCATGATCATCAACGCTTGGATGGTGAAATTTCGGTTCATTCGCGTAGTTAGTTCGTCCGCAACGAGTGAACCGGACCCACGGCCTTAAATTGGACAGGTCAAATTCGCTTCACCTCAACAAAATCCCCTCATTGCAACTCCGAGGCGAACTCCGATTTGACTTGGCAAACTGTTGCATCTTCACATCATCATCGAAATTCTCAGCTTTGACCCTCCAATGTTACAGATGCAGCTCAAAGACTTTCTACCTAGTAGTCGAAGACATGGAGACGATAGAGCGCCGGTGCTGTTGCAATACAGGTCCTCGAGATGGTTTATCTTGACCACTGTATGTGTCGCTATTTTCACGGTAAGCAAGCATTGTAACCATTGGGATAGACTCCACTCACAGTTCAGCTCAGGACGTTTTTCTGTACGGTATCATCGTGCCTGTCGTCCCGTTTGCGTTGCTCTCGAGGGTAAACATCAGCAACAATAACGTGCAGCACTGGGTATCTATTCTACTCGCTGTATACAGCGTGGGATTGCTGGTCGGCTCCCCGATCCTCGGCTGGGCTGTGGACAAATCCAAAACAAGGCGACTACCATTACTGATGGGGCTTGTGATCCTAGGTGGCGCAACCGTTATGCTTTGTATCGGCACATCGATCACGATCCTCGTTGTGGGTCGATTGCTACAGGGATTGTCGGCGGCCGTGGTTTGGACAACCGGTCTCGCTCTTCTGGTGGATACTGTTGGCGAAGAAGAGGTCGGCCAGACCATGGGAATCATCTCGATGACATACAGCATTGGGATTTTGATTGGCCCTTTGCTCGGAGGAGTAGTTTATGCCAGCAGTGGTTACTACGCCGTCTTCTACATGGCTTTCGGGCTAATTGCTCTCGATATTGTGCTCCGATTTTCATTTATCGAGAAGAAGATCGCTGCACGGTGGCTGGGGGTCAATAGTATCGCCGCACCTGGTAGCACGACCACTGCAGAGACCAGCCCTACCTCCCACGAACTTCGTTTGCGAGATAACGGCGGTGAAATGGAGGCGCAGTCACAGCGCAGTGTTGAACCCGCACGACCGCGACGACCTACCATGCGCTTACCTCCCGTGGTAACCCTTCTCGGTTCGCGAAGGCTACTGGCAGCGTTTTGGGGCTGTCTGGTCGTTGCCGCGCTTTCGACGGCCTTCGACAGCACATTGCCGCTTTACGTCAAGCGGATTTTCGGTTGGAATTCGCTGGGCAGCGGGCTCCTGTTCTTGGCTCTACTCCTGCCTAGCATGGTTGGTCCCGTGATTGGTATGGAAGGCCTTCTGCTGGTTGGCCTTGTCGCTGACATCACTCTTCAGGTCGGCTGTCCGACAAATATGGTCCGCGGTGGCCAGCTACCATTGGATTCGTAGCCTCACTTCCGTTCTGGATTCTTCTACGCCTTGTCACACACGATAGTATCGGACAAAAGGTGCTGCTCTGTACCCTTCTTTTCCTGATTGGCACTTGTATCGCGGTGAGCATGACCCCACTGATCGCCGAGTTCACATACGTTGTGGTTGCAAAGGAGAAGCAGTGCCCGGGACTCTTTGGAGCTTCAGGAGCCTACGCTCAAGCGTATGGTCTATTCAACTCCGCGTGGGCTGCTGGCTGTATCGTCGGACCTATCTGGGCCGGCTTCATCCAAGAAAAGGCTGGCTGGGGTACCGTGACTTGGACTTTGGGGGTGTTGAGCGCTGTGAGTGCGCTGCCTATAGTTGTGTATACTGGCGGACTGATATCTCGGAAACACTCGCATATATAGAGCTGAGCTGGTAGGGGGTTGGTTGTCATCTCATTATAGCTACGGGTTCTCTGCTCATTACAGACGTTTAAATCACGACAACCCACGTTGCCAATTAGACTCTCGAATCGCCCTACAAATTCCCTTTACTTATCAAACCCTTTCCCAAATTCCACGCGGACTTGCTTTCCGATGGCCCGGTGGGTACATCGCGCACCATAACTGCGAGATTGGGTTTCCTGGGTGTTGTTGCGTCTAGTCAGTCTCACACGACACCCAAAGCAGATTATCGGGGGTTCTCCACTTCTCTAGAATTCGCCAAGCCCACCTCAGGGCCAATCCTCGCCCCATTTCCACCGACTTCCCAAGATTGTTCTCAAACGCCACCATTTTCGTTATCAGGAGGCCCGTCGAACGGTCGCATGCAAGCGTTTCCAATCGCGGCCAAAACGCCCACCCTAGCTGTAACGTTAATATCATGCATGAAATTGATTGCTGTGTTTCGATTGCACAATCTACTCTGGCGCAAGACTGGCCTCGGCTCCCTTCAACGTTGAGCTGCATATGCCCGCTCAGACCAAATTGTCAGAAATGCTTTCAAGATGCTTCATGAATCACCGCCGTGCTGGTCTAGTCCGATTGCTCTTACTGACAATCCTAGTTGAAACGGATTGCCTGCTCTTTTGAAGCACAAGCGAAGCTTTTTTGGCATTCCACGAAATCTCTTTTGTCTGCCGATCTCCCCCACTCTCCTTCATTCATACTCCAACGTCATCACCCTTCAACACCGAACACTCAATCTTTTCATTCCCTCAAGCCCCAACCTCGTCGTGTTTTGCGCAATCATGGCATTTAACTTCATACTTCCAGTGCGAATCGCGCAGGCGCTGTTTGCAATCATAGTCCTTGGACTGAGTGCCGATGGTATGTTATCGGCGACCTTCCTGAGATAAGAAATGCTGACTTTTGTCTGTGCCAGTCGCCTCATGGTGGGACGCCTTCTATTCCGACATATCCCCATCACAAATCAACTTTCTCCTCTTCTGCAGTGTCTGGACCTGCGCGTTCGCAGTCCCGTACCTCGCGCTCTCACCACGCTTCTTCCCCGTCGCAGCGCACAAATACGCCATCCTAGCTGCAGAAGCCGTGACCATGATATTCTGGTTCGCAGGCTTCCTCGCCGCGGCCGTCCTCCTTTCGGGATTCGACTTTTGCAATGGGAGTGTCTGTGGTGCGGCCAGAGGCGCTGTAATATTTGGCGCGTTTGAATGGTATGGGGTATCCTCCGTCGGAGCCTGCAATGGACCAACATGATATTCACTCCCGTCAATACTGACCTGATCAAACTACACAGGGTTCTTTTCTCTGCGACGACAATAATGGCCATTATCCACGTCCTGCGGACCCGAAACAGTCACTACGGCAAAAGAGCGGGAGTGCAATATATGGAGAGGATATAAAGCCGAAGCTGAGACGCCACGAGATACTGAACGCCACAGGCTGGCGATCGTGCTCCAGAATGATGTGACATGACTGTCAATTTTATACGTCGAGTTACGAATTTGGCAAATGCTAGTCTCGGATTAGCAATGATACCCATTAAACTGTCGTTCGCTTAAATGTACATTTTAGCCAGTCCCAGACCTAGGCCTGACCTACGTTCTTGACTTCCAATCGCGGAATTCTCAAGACCCAGTTCGTACGACGAACTGACCCTTGTGGGGCCCCCCCCGACCCAGGCCCGATTTCAGGCCACGGCCGCACCAGGCCAGCGACCCCATAAAATTCCATCCCCCTCCTTCGAATTCTTCATACTCACCTCTTGGGTCAAAAGCCCTCGGCCTGAAAGCCCTTCTCTCGACCGGTTGTAGCGACATAATCTTCGATCTTCTCCGCCGATACCCCTACCCACCACGCCTTACTCAGAACCATGTCGGTGAAGGTGCACGAGATTTAATTGGGAGTGCCTGAATACGATATACTCACGAATTGCGACTTTCGGGGATACCCAAAGACTGCTGATGATACCACAATAGACTCACTATCCAACCCCCAAATTCGCGAACTTCTTTTCGTTCGGCTTTTTTCTTCCTTTGTCTCCTTCGGAGGATGGCGATGACTGCAAATGGGAAAAGAGCTGAGATAGTTGTCGGTTGTGGCTGGAATGAAATGCCCTTGATTAGAGGCAGGACCTGGGGAGTTGGTGTCAGTATGCGTATTGTCCTAAGTAGCAACTGACTAGACCTGACCAGACCTGCGGCTTTGTCTCGGCGCACTTGGAAAAGACTGGCTCTCTCAAACGCTTGTGGCATTTCCATTCGCAACTAGTAGTCATTAGTCGTACGTCAGGGAGGAGGACATCTAGTGATATTTTTGTCAATGCAGGCAGCCATGTCTACAAAATCTCTATCCATTTCCCAACACGGCAGGGCAAAATAATCAGTATTGTACTAAGACTTCAAGATTATGCTGCTCTTTAAGCTAAACTATCAGCTAAAGTCGGTCTTGAAAGCAGGAAGACTGTGCGACTAGTCGCTAAATTACAATTTTCAAAACATTAATCAACATCTCCGAATGCTTCTCGATTGGCTCATGTCTTAAAGGTCAAGTAGTCTGCGGCCTGTAACAAATGCTCGTTAGTTGTTTGAAAAGCTTCTTGCTTGTGAGACCTTACCTTGTCAATGTTATAGTCGAATTTCTCTAGCGCTGCCAAACTATCTTCTCGGCTCCATCCCATAGCAGTTAATCTCTTCAATATGGGATCGTCATGCTCGGTACCCTGCGTCAATGCACGGCCAAGCACCGGTCTTTCCGGTTGTGGCGAACGTGGTGCGGGTGGTGGCGGCGGTGAAGCAGCCGTTGCTTTCGATGATGTCGTGGTTGGTGAAGTAGCTGCGAGGGGAGGAGGAGGGCCAAAGTCGTCTTCCGCATCCGGTGCTGGCGTGTCAAGGCCCGCAAATATGGCATCCCAGTCGTGCGAGGTGTTAACAGGAGGTGGTGCGGATGGCGTAGAAGCGGTGGGATTTGTATTAGCTACAGGTGGCTCACGATCAAAGCTGAAATTCCTGCTAGGTGCAGGCTTACCAGCATGATTTGAGTCGGTCTGCGAAGCTTGACCGTTCGTGACCGAAGAGTACATTGAGCTCGACGGAGGGATCGTTGCATTTGTCGATTTAGATTGCCGAGGAGAATCGAAGGTCGGATCAAAGTCTATGGCAGCATTATGTGAAGATCGGAAGGCATCAAATGTGTCATCATCTTCGTCATCCTCAACAGGAGCAGCTGACATGTTCATGTCGGCAAAGGCAAAGTCAAAATCATCCGAGGTGAAATGTTTTTGAGGAGGCATTGGTGGTCCTTGCTCACGTAATATCTGCTTATTGTCATGCTCAGGTCCATAGCCGGATTGTACATGGCTCGCAGCGGCCTCTGGTGCAGTGGTGTTTCCAGCTGTAGGAGGTGACGTTGGATCTTCACGCCGAGAAAGGAGGCCCTTGAACTCGGGGGGGAAATGTGAAGGATCGTCACGTACAACACTTTCGTCATAGCCTGGTGGCGATGTCTGTGCCTCTATGCCAGGCAATGAGCTTCCAACTGAAGGCGTCGACCCAAGTGCAGGTTGTTGTGGCTGGAGATAACCCGGCACTGCCGAAGCAACGGGCGTCGGC
>Ga0335072_10013380_pt1 | contig 11692 bp, 9 predicted proteins | sample Lox_Sample_21_FD_206725 | JGI IMG/M metagenome (GOLD analysis project Ga0335072, IMG submission 206725) | Soil microbial communities from Loxahatchee National Wildlife Refuge, Florida, United States - Lox_Sample_2.1 | ecosystem: Environmental > Terrestrial > Soil > Wetlands | place: USA: Florida...
CATGGTCTCGCTCGGCGGCGCCCGCGAGACCGGCGCCGAGCTGGCCGAGCGGCGGGAGGCGGTGGCGGCGGCCGTCGAGAGCGCCTCCTAGAGCCGGGGGTGGCCTGCACGTCCGCGGCCCCGTGGGCGTGTCGCCCCAGCCCGCGGGCGGCGGGCTGGGGCGGTCGTCGCGGCCTGCGCCCGACCCGGCGCCGTGCGGCGTCCGCTACCGGGCCGGCTGCCCGGCGAGCCAGTCGAGCACCTGGACGGCGTTGTGGTGGGGCGGGAAGACGGGGTAGAAGACGTGCTCGATGCGTCTGGCGCGGGCGATGAACGTCAGGCGCCGATAGAAGCGCCGGCTGCCGGCCTGAAAGGTGGGCAGGTCGAGGGTCTCGGCGAGCCGCATCCCGGGGTCGCTGAGCAGGGGGTAGGGGATGTGCTCGCGGCGGGCGAACTCGAGCTGCTCGGCGGCCGGCTGCGAGCTGAGGCCGAGCACGGCGGCGCCGTAGGCGGCGAGCTCGAGGAGGTGGTCGCGGAAGGCACAGCTCTGGGGCGTGCAGCCGCGGGCGCCGGGGATCTCGTCCCAGCCCTCGGGAAGAGCCTGTCCGGGCACCCCGGTGCTGGGATAGACGTAGACGACGGTCAGCCGTTCGGTGGCGTCGGCGAGATCGGCGGTCCCGGCCGGCGTGCACGGCAGTCGCAGTGCCGGCACCTCGCAGCCCGGGAGGTGGTCGGCGGCTCCGTCGTCGGCCGGCACGGGAACGTCGGCCGGCAGGTTGCCGTAGTCGGTGGGAATCCGGATGTCAGCGGGCCGCGCTCCGCCGCCTCGCTGCACCCTATCGTCTTCAGCTGTCATGACGCGGCATTCTTCCAAAGGGCAGCGTGTTTTTGCATCTCGGGAGCACCTGCCCGGCGAGACAGGCTCTATCCTCTCCTGGCTGAATCGAATCGAGTCGATATGTCGTATCGGCCGACGACGCGGCGCGACCGCCGCGAGGGCCGGCGATTAGACGCAGATACTACGACATGCTCGAATCATTTCGGCCGCGAGGTGTAGGGGACATCGGCGGCGCGGGGGTGTCGTGTGGGTGCGGCGGCGCAGGGTGCCAGGTGCCTACGGCGGCGCGAGGTGTCGTGTGGGTGTGGCGGCGCAGGGTGCCAGGTGCCTACGGCGGCGCGAGGTGTCGTGTGGGTGTGGCGGCGCAGGGTGCCAGGTGCCTACGGCGGCGCGAGGTGGCGTGTGGGCTCAGGCGCCGGTGCTGCCGAAGCCGCCGCGGCTGGAGTCGTCGGCGTCGTGGTCGCACCAGGTGGCGCGGCCGGCGCGCACGAAGACGCCCTGGGCGATGCGGCTGGCGGCCGGGATGTGGACGGGCGCGGGGGTGAAGTTCAGCAGCTGCAGCCGCAGCTCGTCCTCGGGTCCGCGGTAGTCCTCGTCGACGACGCCGATGCCGTGGGGCTGGAGGACGCCGAAGCGGCGGGGGGTGGAGGAGCGCAGGCAGATCAGCAGGCACCAGCCGGGCGGGGTGGCGACGACGAGGCCGGTGCCGACGAGCTCGATGGCGCCGGGCTCGATGTCGGCGGCCTCGGCGGTGCAGAGGTCGAAGCCGACCGAGCCCGGCGTGGCGTACGCCGGCACCGGGGTTGCGTCGTGGAGACGGCGGAGGGGGACGTCCATGGGCGGGGGAGCCTACTCGCTCGGCGCCCGCGGGCGGCACCGTCGGGGGCGGGTCAGGGGATCCGCAGGTCGCGGCGCTCGGCGGCGCCGCGGCGCTCATCCTCGGTGAGGTCGGACTCGCGGACGGGCTTGACGAGGCTCCAGTGGCCGCCGACGGGGCAGCGCTGGAAGCGATACCAGCCGAGGCGCACGGATTTCAGGGAGGCACCGGGGATCCAGATGGTCGTGAAGAGGTGGCCCCGGCGGCAGCGGACGACCACGTTGCCGCCGACGCCGTAGCCGCGCCGGCGGGCGGCGACGGTGGCGAGAAGGTCGAGGGCGACGGAGAGGGCGAGGAGGCGCTTGGAGCGGCGGCGGGCGCGGCAGCGGGGGCTTCGGGGGGGCTTGGGGTTCCTGTTGCCCACCGGGTCCAGCGTAGCGACTCGATGAGCCCGATGCGGGCGCATGATGTCTGAGCTTCTTGGGGCCCGCAGGCTCCGGACGCTCGCGGCGCAGGGCTTGGATTGCTGCGCTGAGCGGGCTTTCGTGAGAGCGGATGATGGGACTCGAACCCACGACCTTCTGCATGGCAAGCAGACGCTCTAGCCAACTGAGCTACATCCGCGCGTAGCCCGGAACTATAGCCAGCCGGGCCTCGCCGGTGGCCGTCGCGCCATGCCGGGCGCGCGACCCGGACCGTGCACCCAGCTCCCGCCGCCGCCCCTACCCATGCGGCAGATACCGCCCCCCGTCCCCCCGCACGAGATGCCCGCCGAGCTCGAGCTCGGCGAGTGCGACCAGCAGGGCTTCCCGCCCGCTGCCTCCGGCGAGCAGCTTCCCGAGGGTGTCCTCCCCGGCGGCGACCCGGTCGAGCACCGCCCGCAGCCTCGGCTGGAGTCGCCCACGCTGCTCGACGCCCTCCGTCGCCTCCGCCCGCCGCTCCCCGACCCCGTAGAGGGCGTCGAGCGCGTCCTGCGCCCCCCGCACGAGCACCGCCCCGTCGCGCAGCAGCGACAGCGGCCCGGCGGCCAGCGGCGAGAGGACCCGCCCGGGCACTGCCCCCAACAGCCGTCCTCTGCCACGCGCGATCCGGGCGTGGATGAGCTCCCCGGGCTCGTCGCTGGCCTCGACGACGATGACGAGCCGGGCGAGGGCGGCGACGATGCGCCCCCGGGCGGCCCCGTACCAGCCGCCGGGCCCGTTGCCGCAGGGCAGCTCGGCGATGGCGCAGCCCGTTTGCAGCAGCCGGCGGTGCAGTGCGCGGCGGCTGGCGGGCCGGCCGACGTCGACGCCGCCGGCCATGACGGTGAGGGTGGGCCCGCCGGCGTCGAGGGCGCCTTCGTGGGCGGCGGCGGCGATGCCGTCGGCGAGCCCCGAGATGACGGTGACCCCGGTGGCGGCGAGATCCCGGCCGAGGGCGTGGGCGACCTCCAGCCCGTAGTCGCTGGGTGCGCGGCTGCCGACGACGGCGACGGCGGGCTCGCGCAGGAGCTCGCCGAGCCGTTGGACGCCGCCGCCGGCGACGTGCAGCATCCGCGGTGCGCCGGGCCCCTCGAGCAGGGCCGCGGGGTAGCGCTGATCGTGGCGGCAGATTCGCTGCACCCCGGGGGGTGGCGGCTGGCTGTGGTCGGTGGCGTCCAGGCGCTTGCGGAGCCGCGCGGCGGCCTTGCCGGCGACTCCCTCCAGAAGCTCGTCGTCGGCGAGGTCGAGCAGGGCGGCGAGGTTGTCGGGGTCGCGCCCGACGTACTCCAGGCGGGGGCTGAGGAGCTCGAGCAGCGCCGCCCGTCGCAGGCAGGCCTCGCACGCCAGGGGCTCATCCTCCCCGGACGGCCCGGGATCGAGCGCCGGCTGATCCTCGACATGGGCGATGCCGCCGGCGCTCATGCCGCCCGCCGATCGGCCTGGGTGCTCTCGATGCGCAACGAGAGGGCGCGCGCGAGGTGGCGCTCGCGGGTGCGGGCGCTGCCCTCGATGTCGGCGGCGGTGCGGGCGACGCGCAGCAGCCGGTGCAGCCCGCGGGCGCTGAGCAGCCGGCGGTCCTGGACGGTGTGCAAGAGGCGCTCGCCGTCGGGGCTGAGGGCGAGGTGGCGGCGCAGGAGGCGGGCGTCGAGGTCGGCGTTGACGCAGACCCCGGCGCCCTCCAGCCGGGTGGCCTGGCGCTGACGGGCGGCGACGACGAGCTCGCGGGCGCGGGCGGAGGTGTAGGTCGGCGGTTCGCCGAGCTCGCGGCGGCCGGGTCGCTGGAGGTGGGCGACGAGGTCGACGCGATCGAGCAGCGGCCCGCTGAGGCGGCGGCGGTGGCGGGCGAGGTCGGTTTCGCGGCAGCGGCAGGGGATGTGGTCGTCGCCGAGGTGCCCGCAGGGGCAGGGGTTGGTGGCGGCGACGAGGGCGAAGCGTGCGGGGTAGACGGCGGAGTGCCGGGCGCGGACGATCGCGACGTGCCCGTCCTCCAGGGGTTGGCGCAACGCCTCCAGCGCGGCGCGGGAGAACTCGGAGAGCTCGTCGAGGAAGAGGACCCCGCGGTGGGCGAGGACGATCTCGCCGATCCAGCCCGGCCGGGCGCCGCCGACGAGCCCGGCGGGGGTGATCGTGTGATGGGGCGCCCGGAACGGGCGGCGCTCGACGAGCCCCTCGCCGTGGTGGCGGCCGGTGATGGAGTGGATGCGGGTGACCTCGGTGGCCTCGGCCCGGGTGAGCGGCGGGAGGATGCCGGGGAGGCGCTGGGCGAGCATGGTCTTGCCGGTGCCGGGCGGGCCGCTGAGCAGGAGATTGTGTCCGCCGGCGGCGGAGAGGAGGAGGGCGTCCAGGGCGGGGCGCTGCCCGCGGACGTCGGCCAGGTCGGGCTCGTCGGGGCGCTTCTCGTCGGTGTCCCCGGGGCGGCTGGGGGCTGGTGCGGGGAGGGGGTCGCCGGCGCCGCCGGCAAGGACCCTGACGGCGCCGCACAGGGAGCCGGCGACGATGACGTCGAGATCCTCGACGAGCGCGGCCTCCCGTGCCCGGGCGGGGGCGAGGATGAGCGCGCGCAGGCCCTCCTCGTGAGCGGCCTGGGCGACGGCGAGGGTGCCGTGGCAGGGGCGGACCTCGCCGTCGAGGCCGAGCTCGCCGAAGAGGGCGTGGCTGGCGAGGCGCTCGCCGGGGAGCTGCTCGCTGGCGGCGAGGACGGCGCAGGCGAGGGCGAGGTCGAGCCCGGGCCCGACCTTGGGCACGTCGCCGGGCGCGAGGTTGGCGGTGATGCGCCGCATGGGGAACTCGAAGCCGGAGTTCTGGATGGCCGAGCGGACGCGGTCGCGGGCCTCGCGGACGGCGGCGTCGGCGAGCCCGACGATGGTGAAGGCGGGCAGGCCGCGGCGGATGTCGACCTCGACGGCGACGGGTCGGGCCTGGAGAGCCTCGATGGTGAATGTATGGGCGCGGGCAAGCATGACGGCGTGTGCCTCCTTGGGGCATGTGTCTGGGCTCGATCAGACGATGGCGGTCACGTTAGGCCGGCCTTGGGACGGTACGCTCTCGCCCCCTTTGGAATAGAAGGCTGGAGTGGTTAACAGGCTGCGTGCGCGCGCACACCTCGCAAAAGAGCAACACGACCCGCCTCCCAGCCGGCCCCGATCCGGCCCGTGGGCCGCGGCCGGGCGGCGGCCGGCGGGCGCCTACTCGCCGGGCGGCTGGAAGCGGGCGACGCTGAAGCCGAGGAGCAGGGGAATGTCGAGGGCGAAGATGGCGAGCATGAGGGTGAGGACGACGAGGGTCCCCCCGCGGGTGCCGTCGTAGACGAAGACGTACTCGAGCATTCCGGCGATGACGAGATAGGCGAGCAGGGCCCAGCCGGCGACGAGCCGAAACTTCCCCCAGGCGAAGTCGCGGACGCGGCTGAGGGCGAGGGCGTTGCCGAGCAGCAGCAGGCCGGCGAGGCCGAGGAGGGCGACGGCGGGCCCAAGCGGGGGATGCCGGGGGAGGTGGGCGGCAAGGTAGATGCCGCCGGCGACGACGAGGGCGAGGGTGGCGGTGGCGAGCTGCTGGACGGGCGGCAGGGGCCGTCCGGCGAGCTGGCTGAGACTGGGCGATCCTCCGGCGTGATCCGGTTCGGCTCCGGCGGGGGGCCCGTCGGCGGCGATTCCCGGGGCGACGCTCATCCGGTGGCGAGCTTGGTCATGATGACGAGGGTTGCGACCTGCATCAGGCCGGTGACGCCGGCGGTGTAGATGAAGACGCGCATGAGTTTCTCGATGAGGAGGCCGTTGGGGCGCTCCTTGCGCAGCTCGAAGAGGACGGCGAGGTTGGCGGGCTCGAGCAGGCCCAGCGCGATGACGGCCATGACGCCGACGACGATGTAGGAGGCGACGAGCCAGCCGTGGTGGGGGTAGCCGGCGTCGAGGTTGCCGAGGTGGCGGGCGAGCTGCCAGCCGGCGCCGAGGGTCATGGTGACGAGGGTGGGCATGATGAGCACCATCTTGGGCATGAAGCGCTTGGAGAACTCGACGCGGGCGGGGACCGGCATGGAGCCGATGATGGGGCCGACGATCAGGCCGACGAAGAGGTCGATGCCGGTCCAGAGCCCGCCGCCGACGACGTGGTAGAAGTCGAGCGCCCAGATCTGGTTGGTGGCGATGGCGACGATCATGCCGGCGATGACGACGGCGACGATCGGGAGGCCCTTGACGGGCACGATGGTGACGGGTGCGGGGATGGGCGGGGCGCCGTCTACGGGCGCGATGACCCCCGTCGGTGCGAGCCCTACCTCCTGTGCAGCCTGAGCCACGCGGGGATCGTATCAGGACTCACAAGGCCGGTGGCTCTCAGAGCCCGTCGGGGTGGCGCTCGACGAAGCCGCCGCCGTCGTCGGAGGGGCCTCCCCAGCGGGAGCCGTCTTCGGCGAGGGCGACGGTGTCGTAGCGGCGTCCGTCGATGGTCATCCAGGCGTGTTCGGCGTTGGCGTAGATGGTGATGTAGCGGCCGGGGCCGGGTTCGCCGTATGACTCGAGGGCGGTGGAGTCCTCGGGGGCGCTGAGCAGTCCGCCGCCGTGGAGGGCGTAGGAGACGGAGCCGGAGCAGTCGTAGCCCTCGGAGATGAAGGAGCCGTGGCCACCGCCGTAGACGTAGGGGCGGGTGGCGATTTCGTTGGCGGCGGCGATGACGCGGGCGACGATGCCTTCGGCGTCGCCGGTCGAGCTGCTGGCGCCGCCGGGTTCGGCTCCGGCGCCGGGGGCGGTGCTGTGGTGGGGCAGGGCCCAGGCGGGCGGTTTCAGTTCGGGGGCGCCGTGGACGCCCAGCGCACCCCAGGTCTGGGGGCCGACTTCGCCGTCGACTTCGAGGCCGTGGTCGGCCTGGAAGCGGCGGACGGCGGACTCGGTTTCGGGTCCGAATTCGCCGTCGACGGCTACGCCGAGGGCGCTCTGGAGGCGGCGGACGGCTTCGCCCTTGCTCTGGCCGTGGGAGACGGGGTGCAGGGCGTCGTTCAGGGCGTTGGTGCCGCCGAGCTCGCCGCCGTGCTGTGCGGCGTCGGTGTTGTGGCGGTGGGCCGGGGGGTGGGGCATTGCGGAGGGCGGGGGGATGAGCTCGGGCTCGTCGTGCTGGCCGAGGGCGGACCAGGTGTGGGGTCCGGGGACGCCGTCGACTTCGAGGCCGTGGGCGGCCTGGAAGTGGCGCAGGGCGGACTCGGTTTCGGGTCCGAATTCGCCGTCGACGGCTACGCCGAGGGCGCTCTGGAGGTGGCGGACGGCTTCGGTCTCGATCGCGGCGCGGTGGGCTTCGCGGGCGGCGGCGGAGGTGGTGCCGGGGGCGCCGTTGGTGCCCGCGGTGCCGGTGGCGTTGTGGCTGCTGATGTCGGAGGCGTCGATCTGTTCGCCGGCGGCGTGGTTGGTCTGCGGCTGGCCGCCGGAGCCTGAGGTTTCGCCCGTGGCGGCGTGGCCGGTGCCGGTTGATTGGGTGGTTCCGCCGGTTTGGGTGCCTTGGACGGCTTCGCCTTCTTCGAGGGCTTCGCCGCCTTCGCTTTCGCCGCCGGGCCCGGCGACGCCGACTTCGGTGGCGCTTTCGACGGTGGCGGGAGCGGCGGTGCCGCCGGCGGCCGTTTCGCCGGAGGGGGCTTCGCTGGGGGAGGGGGAGGCGGTGGCGGCTTCGGTGGCGGTTTCGCCGGCGCCTTCGTTGTCGGCGAGCGCCCGCAGCGGGGGCCTCGGGGACGCGGGGGGCGCGGTTTCGCCGGCGGGGGCGGTGCCGGTTGTGGCGGGGGCGACGTAGGCGGTGCCGCCGGCGGCGGGGGCTTCGGCGCCTTCGTAGCTTGCTTCTTGGACCTGGCCGGGAGCGGTTTCGCGGGTTTCGCCGGTGAGGTCGCGGATGACGGCCGCGCCGGAGAGCAGCGGTGGCGCCTGGTTGGCCAGGGCGCGGCTGGTCTCGGGCCCGACGATGCCGTCGGCGGTGAGACCGCGGGTGGCCTGGTAACGCTCGACGGCGGCCTGGGTTTCGGGTCCGAAGTCGCCGTCGACTTTGATGCCGAGGGCCGTCTGGAGGAGGCGCACCTGGCGGCCTTCGTCGCCCTGGCGCAGGACGATGTAGTGGCGGGTGGTCGTGGTGGGCTCGGGCGGGAGCGGCGCGGCCGAGGCGAGGGAGGGGCCGCCGGATGACTCGAGCAGGCCGGCGATGGGGGCGGCGCTGAGCGCGACGAGGGCGCCGAGCGAGGCGCGGCGGGCGCGGGTGCTGCCGGGCACGAAGCGCAGCTGGCGGGCGCGGCGGCGGGCGCGGGAGCGGCCGAGGGAGAGCTCCCAGGTCTCGCTGTCGGCGAGGTCGCGGGCGGCTTCGCGGCGGGCCTGCATGAGGGCGGCGAGGGATACGGGGGAGACGCCGGCGAGCTTGCCACCGCGGCGCGTGCCCCGCTGGCGGCGGGCGCGGGAGCGCTGCAGGGAGGCTTCCCAGGGGTCGATAGCTGCAAGATCGCGGGCGTATCCCGACATGCGTAGGCACATCCTTTCTGGCATTGCGGTGGCGCCTACGGGGTTAGCTGTCGGGCTCGCGCACATGCGCTACGCCGCCGGTCGGTGGCGATTCGCCCCTGCTGCCCTTTTTCAGGTGGGCGGCTTTGGGTCCCCCGCTCCCGCACCCCGTGGGGTGTGGGACTCGGCACGAACGGGGGCAACGTAACAGGTTTGGTTGCAATTTGCATCACCTGGGAAGGAGTGCAAGCGTTCTTGCCGACGGGCGGCCGTCTCGCCGGGTGGGCCGGCGCGGGCGCAGGGGGCGGCGTCAGCCGGGGTAGAGGGTGACGACGGCGGCGCTGGAGGGGTCGAGCTGCAGGGAGAGCGTGCCGCGCCGCCGGTACAGCGCTGGCAGCCTACCCGGTGGGGTCCAGGAGCCGTCGGCCGCCACGGCGCGGCCGGCGAGCGTGACGCCGGCGGTGGCGGCGGGCGCGGGCGCGGTGAGGCGCAGGACGGCGCCGGCGCGGGCGCGGAGGCCTGGCAACCGGAGGGCCAGCGGTGGGGAGCCGGGCGGGTCGTAGTCGATAAGCACGAGGCGAACGAGCCCGTGGGGCGCGCGGAAGGCGCTGGCGCCGAGCTCGCCGGGCGCGGCGCCGGCGATGTGGAGGGGCAGAGGACGCGACCCGGGCAATTCGCGGGCGGCGAGGAGGGCGTAGTACTCGGGCGCGGCGTGCAGGCGGCCGGCGGCGAGGGCGGCGGCGTCGGGCGCGTAGAGCGGGCTGTAGGCGTGGGGGCGGGCGATGAGGTCGTGGAGGTTGACGCCGGCGGCGCCGGCGTGGAGGGCGCGCGCGATGTATTCCAGCGCCCAGAGGGCGGAGGCGAAGGTGTCGCTGACGCCGGGGAGCCCTTCGCAGGAGACGCTGTTGGCCTCGTCGATCCGGAGTGGCATGTGGGCGCGGCGGGCGATGGCGACGGCGCGGGCGAGCAGGGCGTTGCCGTGGGCGACGGTGCGGGGGCTGAGGACTTCGCCGATGGTGGGCCGGTAGCCGCAGCTGCTGAGCGGGTAGTAGTGGTCTGTGAGCAGGGCGGGACGCAGGGTGCGGGCGGTGGCCCGTACCCAGGCGAGCCCGGCGGGTCCGGTGGAGGGGTCGGGGCCGGCGATGGCGACGCTGGGCGCGGCGCGCTCGATGGCGGCGCGGTAGGCGTCGGCCTGGGCGAGGTAGGCGGCGAAGTCCCAGCCGGGCGGGCGCTGGTGCTTGCGGGCGTAGTGGTCGGGCTCGTTGCCGATCTCGATGCCCAGCAGGTAGGGGCCGAGGGCGGCGTGGGCGGCGGCGGCCTCGCGGGCGGCGGCGGCGGGGTCGTAGTGGCCGAGGTTGACTGTGAGCAGCACCTTCCAGCCGGTCTGGCGGGCAAGCCGGGCGAGGCCGGCGAGATCGCCGGGGGTGATCGCGACGCGCGCCCAGGGCGGGCGGGCACCAACCTTGCGGGTGCCGGGTTCGCTCCAGGCGACTTCTTCGTCGGCGCTGACGCCGCCGAAGCGCAGGACACCGGGGCCGAGCGAGCGCAGGAGGCCGACGAGGTCGCCGGGAGCGGCTGGCGTCGCGGCGGCGGGGCCGGTGTCGTCGTTCTCGCCGGCGGGTCGGCCCTCGGCGTAGCGGGCGATGCTGGGCAGGCTTCGCATCTCGAAGGAGAGCCCCAGGAAGTCGGCCGGCGCGGTGGGCCCGACGGGTTCCCGGCCGATGATCACCCGCACGGGTGTGCCCGCCGGCGGGCGGGCGGGAAGCAGCGCGGGGGGCGTTGAGCCAGCGGTGGCGGTGGCGGGGGCGGCGGTGCGGGTGGGCGTCGCGTCGGGGTGGGCGCCCCGGGAGGCGGGGGCGGGCGAGGATGGGGTGTGGCCCGTGGAGCAGCCGCTGGCGCACAGGAGAATGACGGCGGCGATGGCGGCGAGGACGGCCGTGCTGGGCGGCGGGTGCTGGCGAAGCAGCTCGATGCGCATACTCTGGCAAGTCCTCGACGGGACGAGGCCGGGTGGGCACCGCCGCGTGGTCCGGTGCCGATGCAGCACGATACGCGCTGGTGAGCCGCCGAGGACGCCCCTATCGCAACCCGATCCGGATCGGCCTGGGACTGGCTGCGCTGACGGTCTCGGCGGCGCTGGCGGCGTGCGGGTCGAGCTCGCCGAGGATCTCGTGGAAGCTGGCGGCGGCGTGCCCGGGCGCGGTCGGCCCGGGCGGGGCGGTGGCGAGGCGCTGCCCGTACACGAGCGTGAGCTCGGTCGGCCGCCGGGGGGAAGGGGTGCTGCGCTGCCCGGAGGCGCTGGCGTTGGCGCCCGACGGGGACCTCTACGTGGGCGATCAGTTCAGCCACGTGATCCAGCGGTTCTCGCCGGGGGGGCGGTTCCTGGGACAGTGGGGCTCCTACGGCTCGGGGCGGGGGCAGTTCGGGGCGGTGGATGGCCTGGCGGTGGCGCCCGACGGGGATGTGTACGTGCTGGACTCGACGGGGGACCGCGTCGAGCGGTTCGGCGCGGCGGGGCGGCTGGTCGGTGAATGGGGCGGCCCGGGGACGGCGCTGGGACGGTTCGACTTCGGGCCGGGCTACGGCCCGGACAAGCCGCCGGGCGGGGGGATAGCGATCGGCGGGGGCCGGGTGTACGTGGCGGACTCGGCGAACAATCGGATAGAGAGCTTTGCGCTGGATGGCTCGGATGCGGCGCTGGTGGCGGGCCCGGGCAGCGCGCCGGGGGAGGTGTCGAGCCCGCGCGGGATGGCGGTCTCGGAAGGGGTGCTGTTCGTGGCGGACGAGGGCAACCACCGGGTGCAGGCGCTGAGCCTGCCGGATGGCTCGCAGGGGTTGGCGGGGGGCGCTGGTGGCGAAGGTCGCCCGGGGCACCCGCTGGGCCGGCCGCTGTACGCGGAGGGGACGTTCGGGAAAGGCCCGGGGGAGTTCGTGAACCCGTTCGGGGTCACGGTCCACGGTGGGCGGGTGTACGTGGTGGACGACAACAACAACCGGATCGCGATGCTGACGCGCGCGCTGCGGCCGCTGGGGGAATGGGACGGCGCGGGGACGCGCTACGCGCTGTCCTACATCCGGGCGGCGGTGGCGAGCCGGTCGGGGCGGATCTACGTGGCGGACACGGGGCACGAACGGATCA
>Ga0335072_10013381_pt1 | contig 11692 bp, 9 predicted proteins | sample Lox_Sample_21_FD_206725 | JGI IMG/M metagenome (GOLD analysis project Ga0335072, IMG submission 206725) | Soil microbial communities from Loxahatchee National Wildlife Refuge, Florida, United States - Lox_Sample_2.1 | ecosystem: Environmental > Terrestrial > Soil > Wetlands | place: USA: Florida...
TAATCACGATCAACCGGCCTGACGTTTTGAACGCTACTAACGCGCGGCTTCATTGGGAACTTAGCCGCGTATGGAAGGACGTCGACGAGGACGCCGAAACCAACGTGGTGATTATCACCGGCAAGGGAAGAGCGTTTTCGGCCGGCGGCGACCTCGACATGATCGACGCAATGAAAGGAAATCACGCCGCGCTGTGGCAAACGATGCGTGAGGCCGGCGATATCGTCTACAACATCGTCAACTGCGAGAAGGTGGTTATCTCGGCAATAAACGGAGTCGCGGTGGGCGCGGGCCTAGCGGTTGCGTTTATGGCGGATATCACGATTGCTTCGGAGAATATGCGCATCACAGATGGCCATCTACGGCTGGGAGTTGCAGCCGGTGACCATGCGGTAATTCTGTGGCCATTGCTATGCGGGATGGCGAAGGCCAAATACTATTTGCTTACCGCAGACTTTATCGATGGCAAGGAAGCCGAGCGAATCGGCCTGGTGAGTGCGTGCGTGCCCGCCGATCAATTAATGGACAAGGCTTTCGAGGTCGCGCGCAAAATCGCGCGTGGGCCACAGCAGGCGGCGCGGCTGACCAAGCGGGCGCTCAACAATTGGGTGAAAAGCTTCGGCCCACATTTCGACGCGTCACTCGCGTTCGAGATGCTAGGGTTCTTTAGCGAGGATTTGAAGGAGGGCGTCAATGCGCTAAAGGAAAAGCGCCAGCCCAAGTTCCCCCACCTGAAGTAGCAATTCACAGAGGTCCAGGCGTTGCCCTTGATGCTTGGGGACGGTCAGTTTTCTTGCCTAAATCCGGCGCGACTATTTATTCACCGCCGGATTTAGCTATTCTGGCGTCCGATTATGAGGGCATGCGTATTCAAAGCAGTCGGGCAACCGCTCGAAATTGTCGAAGTGCCGGATCCGAAAGCCGGTCCGGGTGAGATCGTCATACGCGTGCGGAACTGCGGAATCTGCGGCTCGGATCTTCATGCCGCGACCAATCACGACGCCAAACTGCCGCTGGGAGCCATCATGGGGCATGAGTTCGCCGGTGTCGTGGAGGCGGTCGGCGCCGGTGTGACTGGCTTCGATCCAGGGGACGCGGTCGCCGCGATGTCGTATCTCCCCTGCGGCGAATGCTCGAGTTGCGTCGCAGGTTTTGGGGTGCAATGTGCTGCGATGCGGCTGGTGGGCTTCGGCGACGTTCCCGGTGGTTACGCCGAACTGGCAAAGACGCGACCCGGCAGTGTTTTCAAGATGCCGCGCTCGATGAGTTTTCGACTTGGGGCCACAGTCGAGCCGCTAGTAGTCGCCTTCCACGGTTTGCGCCGCTCAGAGCTACAGGCGGGTGAATCTTGCGTAATCATGGGCGCGGGACCGATCGGGCTAATGACCCTCTTGTGGGCCCGCTACGCTGGAGCGCGTGCAATCGTAGTGTCGGAGATCCAGATGCATCGGCGCGATCTCGCACTCAAGCTTGGGGCGGACGCGGTGGTCGATCCACGGATGCATAATCCTGCCGCAGCGATGGCGCGGATTACGGGTGCGGGGCCTGACGTGGTGTTCGAATGTATCGGGCAACCGGGCACGCTGGCCCAGGCGATGGTCACCGCGCGGCGTGGCGGACGCCTGGCGGTACTAGGTGTTGCGATGGAGGACGACGGTTTTCCGCCGGGAATTGCAATGAACAAGGAGCTCGACGTGCGCTTCAGTCTTGGGATCGAGCCCGGCGAGATCGAAACCACCATTGCGATTCTGGCGTCGGGCCGAATCAACACCGAGCCGTTGATCACGCATGTGGTGAATTTCGATAATTTGCCGCGCGCATTCGCCGCGCTGGCCGGACCGCATAATCAATGCAAGGTCATGGTCGAGTTCTGAGCTAGATTCGTTAATCACCTTCCTGCGCGCGATTAATTAGGCGCGAGCGCAAATCCGGATCGGTTGCAGCGTCGATCGCGGTCCATGCCAAACTGATAGCGCCGTCGATGACCGCGCGGTCACCCTCTTCCGTAATGCAATGCGCCGTAAATTCCGGCTGATGATTCACTGCCGGTAGCGACTTGATGCCGATGATCGGGTGGATCGCCGGAAATCTGAGCGAGACGTTGCCCATGTCGGTCGAACCGGCGCCCATTCCGCGACGTTCACGCGAACCTGGCACTTTAGGGTCCGAATCGGAGAACTCGCGGCCCAAGGCAATGCCATTTCGGTAGAACAGCGAGGCAAGATCGCGGTCGTGATGCATCTCAGCGTACGGCTGATCGCCGCCCGTAATTTCATATTTGCAGCCGGTCGCGATCGCACCCGCTTCGAAACATCGATGGACCCGAGGAAGCAATGCCTTAAGCTTCTCCAAGGATGAGGCCCGAGCGATATAGCGGGCCGAGGTATGGGCAGGAATGACGTTAGGAGCATCGCCACCCTTGGTGATAATCCCGTGGATGCGATCGGTGTGATGAATGTGCTGGCGCAGCAAGCCGACTGCCGTTTGGGCAATCGTCAGAGCGTCAGCGGCGTTGATTCCTAGCTCCGGAAATGCGGAGGCATGGGCTGTTTTGCCAGTATAGAAAACCTCAAACTGAGCAGCGGCAATTATCGGCGGAGCAACCATATCGACTGGCCCCGGATGAACCATCATCGCAGCATGCACTCCATCGAAGGCACCGCGGTCAAGCATCTGAATCTTACCGCCAGCGTTGCAGACCTCCTCGGCGGGTGTCCCAAGAACGGTAATGGTCAGACCGGCGTCATCGGCGATGCGTGCGAGCGCAAGGCCGGCGCCAGCCGCGGATGAAGCGATGATATTGTGGCCACAGGCGTGACCAATGGCTGGGAGGGCGTCGTATTCAGCGCAAATCGCGATATGCAGCGGACCGCTGCCTGCCCTCGCAGCGAATGCAGTCGGAAGGTCCGAGATTCCTCTTTCGACGTTGAATCCGGCGTCGGTCATAACTTCGCACATCCAGTCGCATGCACGCTCCTCCTCAAAACCCAATTCTGGATGGGCGTGAATCCGATGACTGAGTTCGAGGAGCTTCGTTCGCGACGTTTCGATTGATTCCCGCGCTGCACTTTTCGTATCCACCGGGCCGCTCTCCGCAGGCAAAGGCTACGTGAGTAACAGCGTTAGTGAATTCGCTCGATCTTGGCAACGGGCGAGCGATTCTCGTTGGCTCGATCTCTCTGATCGGCACCTACGGACTCGTGGGTTTGCGAACTCATTTGCCGAGATCTGAGTCCTGAGGCAGGTAACTGCAGCCTCGTGCCCACACGCCTCTGCAAGCGAGGCTTATGTCTTGTTGGAATGGCTCTAAGCCGCTATCCCTTGGATATCATGGCGAAATGTGATTTGTGCGAATTGAAGGAATACACCCCGTGGTATGCGAGCTATAAGTGGCCGTTCAAGTTCACCCTGCTCGAATGCGATTCATGCGACACTCCGATGGCGGTATTGGGCGACCATCGGGCGCAACCGACCGAGGAAGAGCGCACGTTCATGGTCGAAGCGCTTTCGATGGTGGCCCGCGTCAAATATGGGCCCGGTGAGTTCATTATCGACGGCGTGATGCGTCAAATTCCCGACCATTGTCACATGCATGCAAGGCCAACTCGCTGGCGCGGATAATCTCAGACATTAGAAGGGCTTTCAAAGAAAATTAACTCACCTACTTGGTATCTCGTTCCATCCTGTGGTATATGCGCCTACGTTCGCTGCTGGCGGTCGGCCGGGGGGCTGACGGGATAGCACGCCGCAATATTGAGGGCGGCACGAACGACTCGAGTGGAGGTTCTCGGGGGACATGGCAATCGGGACAGTCAAGTGGTTCAGCCCCAAAAAAGGGTATGGTTTCATCACAATGGACGACGGGCAGGAAGTTTTCGTCCATTACACTGCGATCGATGGGAACGGCTTTCGTTCACTCGAGCAAGGCGAGCAAGTTGAGTTCGAGGTGGCGAATGGTCCCAAAGGATTGCAGGCGGCGAAAGTAATGCGCGCCTAGAGCGGCAGCGGCTTTTCAACGCCGTTCACATATCGCCTGAGAGCAAGGCGGGCTTGATGCGGCGGACCGTTTATAAACGGTCCGCCGCCGACTAAGATAGAGTGCCATGGGATGCGCAAGCGCCGAGGCACCGAGGACTTTCTTGCCTCGTGCGTTTACTGCGCTCTCGACGAGATCGGCGCTAGCTATCGTGGCTGGGGCTGGCTTCGCGCTGCGGGTCTACCTTTGCCTGACAAGTTATTGCATGTCAGGTGATGGAGCAGGCTATCTCGGGATGGCGCACGCTTTCGCCGCAGGCGATGTGCGTCGAGGGCTGATGGGTCTCTTCTCGCCGCTGTATCCGGCGCTGATCGCGATCGCTCATCCGTTGCTACCTAACTGGGAGATGGCGGGAAATCTGATCTCGGCAGCCTTCGGCTCGGCTGCGATAGTAACGGTCTTCGGTATGACGCGCGCAATGCTAGATCGCGGTGATCTGGCGTTGGGTGCCGCTGCGCTGATGGCGTTCCATCCGGACATGGCCGCCTACGGTGGATCGGTACGGACGGAAGCGGGATTTATCTTCCTGATGACAACCGCCGTTTGGCTGCTGATCAACGGACTGAAATTTCAGCGGCTGGCTTATATAGTAACGGCAGGATTGGTCGGAGGGATCGCTTACCTCTATCGCACCGAGGCGATCGGACTGGTGGTTTTCGGTTCTGCCTTTATCCCGTTAGGGGCGATCCTATGGGGTCGCTGGAAATTCCGCTGGGGACTAGCCGCGTCGGCCCTACTCAGCGCGGTTTTCTTAATGGTCGCCGGGCCTTATCTAGTCTTTCTCCATTCAGTCACCGGGCGTTGGTCGGTCGGCCGAGAATTCACCGCTGCGATGATTCTCGGGATGGGTACCCTGACTCCGACAACCGCCAGTTGGCGCACTTCAGGCTTTTTGCCATCGGCATCGCCGTTCGCGCCCGTCTTTACCAATCCAGGGCTCTATTTCTACAAAAGCGCGATAGCCTTTCTGGCTTCGTGGTATGGCTTTGTCCAAGCCCTTGGACTGGTTTTGACCGCATTTATGCTGGTCGGGCTATGGCAGCGGAGACGAAGCCTTTATGGAAACTTCGCCGAAGCGCTGGCCGGGCTTCTAGTTCTGTTCTATTTGACCGGATTCTCGCTCTCATACACTGGTGCGCGGTTCATGAGCCATCTGATTCCTTATACTTTTGGCTGGGTGATGGCGGGCATAGAGGCAGTTTCTTTCATGATCGGACGGCTGGCCGCGCGTCGGCGATGGCCGCAAATTCCTCAAGGTGCGCTTGCAATAATAGTCGGGATTGGATTGCTGCCGCAGGCATTGTGGCCGATCGGCTATGATCAACGAGGCTTGCGGTATGCCGGCGAGCGGATTCGCGCGGGCGACCCTTCGGGATCAGTAGTCGCCGGTTACGACGGCCGTGTTGCCTACTATGCCGGGGCGCGATTCGTCATGCTGCCGAGCGCACCGGTCCCGGACTTGTGCGGATGGCTACACGACAATCGTGCCGGCTATGTATTAGTGATGGACCGTGACGAAGGGCCACTGCACATCGGGAGCGAGGGAGACTGCCTCAAACTCGTACGGCGTTATACACGCCATCGCGATTCTTACTATGACCTTTTCGCAGTCGTTCCCGCGCATTAGTCTGGAAGAACGATGCCCCGTCACTTGTTCGCTGATCCCAATCCGGATGCGCTCGAAACTGGCGATGAAGCAGCGGCGGCCGAGCCATCGGCGATTGAACTGTCCATCGTGGTGCCAATCCACAACGAAGAAGTGGTGCTGCAGCTCTTCTTCGAGCGATTGCTGACGACACTCGAAGCAACAAACATCAAAAATTTCGAGATTATCTGCGTTAACGACGGTAGCAGCGACCGTAGCCTGGAATTCTTGCGCGAGATTAATCAACGGTTGCCGGCGGTCAAGATCATCAATTTGTCGCGTAATTTCGGCAAAGATATCGCGATCAGCGCGGGCTTCGATTATGCGTCCGGTCCGGCCGTGATTCCGATCGACGCCGACCTCCAGGATCCGCCCGAACTTATAGGCCCGATGTTGGCGAAATGGCGAGAAGGCTTCGACGTGATCTATGCGACACGTCGGCGGCGCGACGGCGATTCCTGGTTGAAGCGGACGGCTGCTCGCGCCTTTTATCACCTGTTCGATCGCATCACCGATATCCCGATTCCACACGATACCGGGGATTTCCGTCTACTCGATCGGCGCGTTGTCGATGTCTTGGTACGGCTGCCCGAGCGTACCCGCTTCATGAAGGGTCTCTTCGCCTGGGTCGGCTTCCGTCAGGCAGCGCTCGAATTTGATCGCGAGGGGCGGGCCGCGGGTCAGACGAAATGGAGCTACTGGAGGCTATGGAATTTCGCCCTCGACGCTGTCACCTCATTTAGCTCGATGCCACTCAAAGTATGGAGCTATCTAGGGCTGGTTATCTCGATTTTCGCATTCCTGTTCGCTATGTTTCTGGCCGCCCTTAAGATTATTCGCGGCATCGATGTGCCCGGCTATGCCTCGCTGATGGTTGCGGTCCTGTTTTTTGGCGGCGTGCAGTTGATTTCTCTCGGCATCATCGGCGAATACCTCGCGCGCATGTATAACGAGGTCAAAGGTCGGCCGCTCTATCTTGTGCGCGACCAATGGGGTTTCAAGGATCGCCACGACCCCTGATGGAGCGCGAACTTTACCCGTGGATGGCGGAGGTCGAAGAGCAGCATTGGTGGTTCGCGTCGCGCCGAGCAATCGTCGAACGATTCATCGCCCGCCTTGACCTGCCCGAGGACGCCGCTCTGCTCGAACCGGGATGTGGTACCGGAGGCAATTTCGCGATGCTGGCGCGTCATGGCCGGGTTTTCGCCATGGATGCCGAAACCGATGCCTTGCGCTTCGCCACCGCCTTGGGCATCGCGGAGGTGGCGTGTGGCAGCCTGCCCGATCGGATTCCATTTGGCGTGCAGGACTTCGATCTGATCCTCATGAGCGATGTGCTCGAACATCTCGACGACGACGTTGCGGCTTTGCGCGCATTGAAATCTCGACTGAAGCCGCAAGGCTCCGTGCTGGTCACCGTCCCGGCGATGCAATGGTTGTGGAGTGGGCACGATCAGGCGCATCATCATCGCCGCCGCTATTCGGCCACGACTCTGCGTAGTGTGGCGCAAGCGGGGGGACTCGATGTGGTGTACGTCGGCTACTTCAATTTTATTCTTTTCCCGATTGTTGCCGCAGTCCGGCTCACCGAGCGCCTGATGAATCGCGAGAAGGCCAGCCAAGCGTCAAAGTATACGACCATGCCTTCGCGGCCGGTCAACACGATTTTAAGACGCGTCTTTTCATCCGAACGCCATCTACTTGAAGTAATGCGAATGCCCTTCGGCATATCGCTCTTGATGCTCGCGCGTCCCTCGAGCGCCTCTTCCTCTGCAGTTTCGGCCTCATTCTATCGTGCGCATTAGCGGCTGGCGCCTGGTCGCCGAAGCGGCCGCAGTGTTCGCGGCAGCGCTCGCGTTCCTGCTGATGATGTCGCCGGCAGCGCCTTTTACTCGTGAGTTGGGTGTATGCGAATCCGGCGCGGTGCGCGACGTGCTCGCGGGTCACATCATCCTGCCGCGCTTCCTGCCCGGCCCAATAGTGCATGTACCGCCGCTCTATTGGTGGGGTGCGGCGCTCTGTGTGCGCGTCTTCGGATGGAGCGAAATCGCGCTGCGCCTTCCCTCGATGGTTCCTACAGCGATTACGACCGCGATCGTCTTCGCATGGGGCAGTGCCATCATCAATCGGCGCGCGGGGCTGTGGGCAGCGGTTGCTCTAACGCTATGTCATTTCACAATCGACGCGGCGCGTCAGCCGCGCATGGACGCCATACTATCGACGTTCGTCACCGCCGCAATCGTCTGCCTCGAACGTGGTCTTTTCGACCCTGACCCGATTGCCCCAATCGATCTGCTCTCGATTCAGGAGTTGCGGGCAATTTTTTTCGTACCGCCCGGCCTGTCGCTGCATCGGCATATGCTGGCGCCTGAAGACAATCGGCGCGGGCCGAGCGCTTCAAGAGTTTGGTTCAGTCTCGCAGCGCTTCTGATCGGTCTCGGAATTCTCAGCAAAGGCATTCTCGGGATTGCGCTACCCGGTCTCGCCGCGGGCCTTTATCTGATCTTCAGCGGGCGCACCCAAGAAGGGTTTCGTCCCGCACTAGTTTTGTCATTCACAGCTGGGCTCGCGATTGGGCTTGCATGGTACGTCGCAGGCTATGTGATCGACGGACGGCAATTTCTGCAGTGGCAGCTATCGATGAATTTGTGGCATCGCTTCATGCCAGTCGAAGCGGGCGGCGCAGGTTATTGCGCGCATCCGTTTTGGTATTTCGTTCCGGTGACACTTGCGGGATTCATCCCGTGGTGCGGCTATCTGCCCGCGACAGCTGTCGTATTGTGGCGCAGAAGGCACGCACTGGCCAAGCCGATAGCTTTTGCACTGTGTTGGTTCGCCGCGATCTTTCTTTTCTTCTCGGCGTCTTCAGGTAAGTGCCTAATTTATATTTTGCCGGTCTTTCCGCCGCTGGCGCTGATACTCGGCATTACGATCGATTCGATCCAGCGCGAGGCCGAAAGCAAGACGGTTGACGATCTGTACGCGCCCGCAGACACTCCCGATCGGCCGACGGCTTTAACTTTCGCCACGGGCACCGACGTGATTCTGGCGGGCGCAGCGCTGATCACGCTCGCCGGGATTGGCGTGGCGCTGCTGGGCCTACCAAATCATTTGCCGACGACGATTCATCCAACTGATCGACGGTTTCTCGAGATCTTGGCTGAACTGGCAGCTACTCACGCGATTTCACTCTATTTGTGGCTACTGGTGATGGTAGCTGCAATTCTTGTCACAGGTGCGGGATTATTCGAACATCATCCTGAACTTCAAGCCATCGGCGTAGGCCTGATCGCGGCGGCCGGCAGTCTTTTCTGGTTCGGCGTGATGAATCCCGCACTAGCGGAGCAGGAGACGCTGCGCGGCTTTGCTGAGGCAGTCACATCGCGTGTTCCTCCGGGAAGTATCGTCGGGCATATCGGGCTTGGCGATTGCGATCTGGATTTTTATTCGCCGCAGCCGCTGCCGAAAATCTTTCGCTTCCGATGTGATGAGTCCGGCTCGCTGCCGCGTTTTATCGTATTGCGCGAGGACGCTTTTGACGACATGACATCCGCACAGCGCGCCTGCCTCAAGCCAATTCTCACTTCCGCACGGGTGGACAGTCAGGGTCCGCGCTTGTTGGTCGAACGCACCAACTAACTCGCCGGTCGCACGAATGACTATTCACGGGTAGCGACGTAGTATTGGGTCCAGAGCATCCAATCGGACCGTCGGCCTTGCAATCTGCTTTCGAGCCACTGCTGAAGACGTAACCCAAAGTTGCTACCAAACTCGGCCACCGCCGGCAGATACATCCCGCTTTTAAACCGCTCGCGAATAGTAAAACCAGCCTCAGTCAACTGCCGTTCGGCCTGAGCCGCGGTCAAAAGATTAATATGCTCGGTCTCGAATATCGCCTCGCCGTAGACTTTACGCACGAGATTAATCACGCCAGGCAGGAATGCAATTTTGCAGCTCAGCTCGAGCAGACTGCGCTTTTGCGGTGTCGACAAAATCAGAACGCCACCGGGTTCGAGCAGGCGATGAATCGCGGCCAACGCGGGCGGTGAATCCGGCAGATGCTCGATTACCTCGCTGCACAGCACCAGGCTGAAGCTGCCCTCGAGCAGGAGCGAGTTACAGATATCATCGCGCAAGAGCCGCAGATTTGGATATTTGTGGGCGATTTTGCGTGCATTCTGGAGATGCGCTTCTTCTAAATCAGTGCCCACCACTTCCCTGAATAACTCGGCCAAGGCGGACAAGTAGACGCCGGCGCCGAAGCCAATTTCAAGCGCGTGATCGCCTCGCGCGTACTGGCGCAGCTTACCGATAATCCAGTCGCGGCGCGTGCGATGGAGCCATCGGCGCGTCGGATTGCTCGAATTGTAGAGAGTTTCGAGCAGTGGCAGCAGTTCGGCTTCAGTTTCCATGCAAAGTCGCGTTTGGCTCCAAAGTCCGACAATCTTAGCAAACCGTGTTCGCGTTGGCGGATTCCGCTCAGCGAATTTTTCGCGTAGCTTCGCAGTCGCCTATGGGGGCCACGGGATACAGCTCGTCTCAACCGACAGTGAAGCGCGACCGCTATGGTTTCGGCGCTGCCGCTGCTTATTTAGCCATTGCGGTCTTGTACTTCGGGCGCGATCTACTGTCTGGACTGTCGGCCGTTCGCTTCGGTCATGGTCCCGATCCATCACAGATGGTCTGGCTCTTGGCATGGTGGCCGCATGCGCTGGCCAATCGTACAAACCCATTCATTTCCCCAAATGTTTGGGCGCCGGCCGGTCTCAACTTGACTTGGGCGGTGGGGATGCCGCTCGCAAGCCTCGCGCTCGCACCGATAACCGCCTGGCTCGGTCCGATCGCCTCGTACAACCTGCTGTGCCTGACATGTCCAGTGCTCGCAGGATGGAGCGCCTATATGCTTGCCTCTCATCTCCATACGCCATGGCACGCGGCACTATTCGCCGGTTATATCTTCGGCTTCTCACCCTACATGCTCGGCGCGCTTATCGGCGGTCATCCGTACCTATCGCTGACCTTCCCGATCCCGCTGATAGCGCTGATATGCCTTAAAGCTTACTCGGGTGAGATCCGACCATGGACGTTCACGAGTATCGCCGCTTTACTTATTATCGCCGAATTCCTGTGTTCTACTGAGCTCGCCGCCACAATGGTGGCCGTCGGCGCGAGCACGCTGCTCCTAGCATGGTATCTCGCACCAGAAGATGAGCGGCGGCGAATCAGCGAACTGCTTGGTCCGTTGCTCTGGGCCAACGCGATCGCGGCCATCCTACTGACCCCTTATCTTTATTACATGCTGGCGTTCGGCGTGCCGCACGGAGCCATCAATTCGCCGGCAGCATATGCCACCGATTTGCTTAATTTCCTACTACCAACGCCCACGGTGGTAATCGGCACATTCCCATCACTCAAGACAATCACTTCACATTTCCAAGGCAATATTGGTGAAGCTGGCGGCTATATCGCAGCGCCAATGCTGCTGATTCTCGTTCTCCATTGGCGGGCTGACCGCGAAGGCTGGGTCACACGATTACTTTTCCTAATGCTCGTGGTTATCGCGGTCGCAGAACTCGGCCCTCGGTTGCACATCGCAGGATTCGTTACTGTCGGAATGCCGTGGAAGCTCGCCACGCATATACCGTTGTTGCAAAACGCGCTGCCGGCCCGCCTCTCAATGTACGCATCCTTGATCGTCGCAATCATCGCCGCGCTATGGTTGACATTCGATTCGGCACCCGCGTGGTTAGAATGGCTGCTGATCGCCTCAACGATCGCCCTGTCCTTGCCGAATCTCGCGGCTGGAGCCTTCAGTGCTCCAACCGATACGCCGGACTTTTTTGCCTCAACGGTTTATCGAACTTACCTGTCCCCTGACGAAACAGTGCTGGTGCTCCCATTCAGCGTAACCGGCAACAGCATGCAATGGCTCGCACAGACCGACATGTATTTCCGATTGGCGGGCGGCAACAGTGCGATTATGCCGCGCAGTTATGAGGCGTGGCCGATCG
>Ga0335072_10013382_pt1 | contig 11691 bp, 10 predicted proteins | sample Lox_Sample_21_FD_206725 | JGI IMG/M metagenome (GOLD analysis project Ga0335072, IMG submission 206725) | Soil microbial communities from Loxahatchee National Wildlife Refuge, Florida, United States - Lox_Sample_2.1 | ecosystem: Environmental > Terrestrial > Soil > Wetlands | place: USA...
CCCGACCACCGGCAGCATCACTGGCCCCGGCTTGGGTGCATCCGTCATCGACCTGACCGGCTGAGACACAGACGGCCCGCAGAGTGGAGTCACGTTGAGAACTCGTTTGCTGATAATCATCCTAGCGGGGGTGCTCGCCTTGGTTGGCACCGCCGCGGTGCTTGCCTACGCGCGCCACGCTAACGAGCGGGCGATAGCAGGTCTGAAGACAGAACAAGTCATCGCGGCCAAGGAGGCTATCCCACCACGTACCTCCCTGGCTGAGGCGCGGCGAGATGGGTACCTGACCACCGAGACGCTGCCAGTGAACTCGGTGCCGACCGAAGCGCTCACCTCTACTGCTGGCCTGGGTGCGTTTGTTTTCAATGCAGCTGTCCAGCCAGCGCAACTGCTGCTGCGGCCGATGCTGGTGCCTGCCACGCAATCCACGGCGGCAAATGTTCTGCCAATACCGGCTGGGATGATCGCGGTCACCGCGGAGATGTGCGTCGGAGAGTCGCTAGCGGGCTACCTCACCCCCGGCTCGGAGGTCATGCTCTACGCCACCGTTCCACTGTCCACCAAAGTGACCGTGCAGCGGACTTGCCAGACGAGCCACGATGCAGTTCCGCCGGATTCCGCGAGCACCAGTGTCATCCTGCCGAAGGTCCTTGTCCTATCGGTGACACAAGCTCAGACTTCCGCCCAAGGAACGTCGTCGGTAGACAGCGCTGTGGCCAACTCGGTAGTGGATCCGGCCAGCTCATCAAGCTCGTCACTGTCTAGCGGCGCAGTGGCGGTGACGTTCGCCGTTCGCCCTGGGACCGAAGCCGACCAACTCATAACGGCCATCCAAGTCGACATGCCCTACCTAGCGCTGATCAGCCCGCCGACCCACTGAAACGAGGAGAGAATCTTGCCGATACTCTGCGAGCCGGCGTCCAGCGCCGGAGAGTTGCTCTCCGGCATTGACGGCGAGGTGCGCAAGGCCGACACGCTCGGTGCTGCGGCCAAGCTGCTCGACGCTGACCCGAACGAGACCCTCGTGATCATTGGTCCGCGAGCGGTGACCGGCGATGCCCTGGCGTTCGCAGCTGCTCTGCGTCTCGCTCGACCCGCGGTAGGCGTGATCCTGGCCCGCAGGGAAGTCGACGTCGCGCTGTTGTCGCGGGCGATGCAGTCCGGTGTGCGCGATGTCGTGCCCGTAGGGGACGACGCTGCCATGGCAGCCGCCTGCCGCCGCTCGTATGAGGTGTCACGACGGATGCTCGCGCCGCCGACCGAGGACGAATCCACGCCGGGCCAGATCGTCACGGTCTTCGCGGCCAAGGGAGGCTGCGGCAAGACCTCGCTGGCAGTCAACCTCGGTGTCGTGCTAGCTAGGCAAGGTGCCGCGCGCGTGTGCGTCGTCGATCTCGATCTCGCGTTCGGCGACGTGGCGATCAGCGTCCAGCTCGATCCCCTGAGAACGATCATGGACGCGCTGCCGATGGCGGGTCACCTGGACCATTCGGGGGCTGCCTCACTGCTGACCCGCTACCAGCCGGGGCTCGACATGCTGCTAGCGCCGGTTACGCCTGGCGATGCAGAGAAGATCCCGCCCAGGCTCGTCGGCGAACTGCTCGCGATTCTGCGGGGCATGTACGACTTCGTCGTCATTGACACCCCGGCCCAGTTCAGTGAGCATGTGCTGACCGCGATGGACGTCTCGTCACAGCTCGTGCTGCTCACGACGCCTGACGTGACTGCGCTGAAGAGCCTTCGGGTGACGCTCGACATGCTCGACATGCTGTCGTACCCCCGGCAGATCCGGTCGGTCGTGGTGAACCGCGCTGACTCGAAGGTCGGACTCAGTATCGAGCACGTGCAAAAGGTCGTGCGGTGCGAGATCGCCGCGCAAGTCCCGTCTAGTCGCGCCGTGCCCGTCTCGGTCAACAAGGGAGTGCCCATCGCCCTGGACAGCCCCGGCCATCCGGTCAGCCAGTCTGTCGCGAAGTTCGCGCAGCAGCGCCTGATGGCTCCATCGACAGCGCGACGATCTGAGGGTCGCGCACGCGGTAAGAGGAGGGTGGCATGACGCTGTCCGATCGGCTCTCCCAGCTCGGGCTGAATGGCAGCCCGATCGTGGAACGGCGCGGTCCGGCTCGCCGCGCCTCGCGCCATGAAGACCCGTTCGGCCCGCTGAAGCGCAGCGTCCACGAGGGGCTGCTCGAAGTACTTGGACCCACGCTCTACGATGCGAACGTCGATGAGCGTGAGCTGGAACAGCAGGTCATGCAGACACTGCAGTCGGTGTTGCAGCGCGACGAAACGCCCATGACCGCCGCTGACCGCGCGCGCGTGGCGCAGGAGGTTGCTGACGACATACTGGGCCACGGACCGCTGGAGCCGTACCTGCGCGACCCCAGCGTGTCGGAGATTATGGTCAACGGTTACGACCAGATCTACGTCGAGCGCGATGGCCGTCTGTACCCGGTGAATGGTTCCTTCGCAGATGAAGCACATCTTCGCCGGACCATCGAGAAGATTGTGGCTCGGGTGGGCCGGCGCGTCGACGAGTCCAGCCCGATGGTGGATGCTCGGTTGCCCGACGGCAGCAGGATTAACGCGGTCGTGCCGCCGGTAGCACTAGACGGCTCAATGCTGACCATCAGGAAGTTCGCCGTCGAGCCGTTCACGATGGGCCATCTCATTCGCTTCGGCACAATGTCTCCGCAGGTGGCGGACTTGTTGCGGCTGTGCGTGCAGGGCCGCCTCAACATGGTTATCGGCGGTGGTACTGGCTCGGGTAAGACCACGACGCTCAACGTGCTCTCAGCGTTCGTGCCAGCAGACGAGCGCATCATCACGATTGAGGACGCGGCGGAACTGCAACTGCGTCAGGACCATGTGCTGCGCCTCGAGTCTCGCCCGCCAAACCTCGAGAAGCGCGGCGAGATCACGATCCGGGACCTGGTCCGCAACGCACTGCGCATGCGCCCCGACCGGATCATCATCGGCGAGGTGCGTGACGCAGCCACCCTCGACATGCTTCAGGCGATGAACACCGGCCACGACGGCTCGATCACAACCATCCACTCCAATTCGCCCCGCGACACGCTCTCCAGGATGGAGACGATGGTGATGATGGCCAACGTTGAACTCACTCAGCGTGCCATCCGCGAGCAGATGGCCTCGGCGATCGACCTGATCCTGCACCAGTCCAGGCTGAAGGACGGCTCCCGTCGCATCACGCACATCACCGAGGTCCAGGGCATGGAGAGCGGAGTAGTAACGCTGCAGGACCTGTTCCTGTTCGACTTCCAAGCCGGGACCGACCCTCATGGCCGCCACCTTGGCACGCTGCGCAGCACCGGGATGCGTCCGCTATTCGTGAACCGGCTTGCGGACCGGGGGATCCAAGTGCCGTTGGAAATTTTCAACGGGAGGGGGTACGGCGGGTGAACCTGCCTGGCTGGCTAGGGTCGTTGCCCGTAGCCCTCGGAGCCATCTTTGCCGCGCTGTTCATAGCGGTACTGTGCGCGATGGGCGCCCTGTCTCGTTCTGGGCAGCGACGGGATCTGGCCGACCGGATCGAGCACTATGGTCCGCGGCGCAGAGCTTCTGCACTCCAGAACCGACCGGCGAATAGACGAGATCTGAACCGCCGCGCGCTCGACGTCACGAACCGGATGATGAGTCCGCAGGCGCAGCGTCGCCTAGCCGAACGACTGGACCTTGCGGCCGCCGGGCGCAAGCCCGGTGAATGGACCCTGCTAGGCGTCGGCCTGGGTGTCGTCCTTGCCGCGGTGCTAAGTGTTGCCACTGGATACGTTCTGATCGGCATCCCGGCCGGAGCGCTGCTCGCCTGGCTCATCATGCGGGTGTGGTTGAGTTACATGATCCGGCGGCGGCGCGCAGCCTTCAGCGATCAACTGTCCGATCTGCTGCAACTCATGGCGAGTGCCCTCCAGTCGGGCTTCTCGCTGATGCAGGCCCTGGACGCGGTGGTCCGCGAGAGTGCTCAGCCGGCGCAGGCAGAGTTCTCCCGTGCACTAGCCGAAGCCAAGCTCGGCGCCGATATCGACGTCTGCCTCGACATGATTGCGACCAGGATGGATTCTCCCGACCTGCGGTGGACCGTCATGGCCATCCGCATCCAGCGCGGCATCGGCGGCGACCTGGCCGAGATACTGACTACGATCGTCGGCACCATCCGTGAGCGGGGGTTCCTCCGCCGGCAGGTTCGTGCCCTGAGCTCTGAGGGTCGGCTGTCAGCCTACATTCTCGTGGCCCTGCCGATTCTCGTCGCCGCCTGGTTGTTCTTCACGGATCGCTCGTATATGCGTCTGCTTTACACGACGCCTCTTGGCTTGCTCATGCTCATCGGCTCCGTCGTACTGCTGGTCATAGGGACGTTCTGGATACGCGCATCGATCAGGCTGGAGGTCTAGCATGTCCGGTTCTGGGCTTCTCTATTCCGGGCTTGGGGCCATAGTCCTGGCGATCGTCGCCGTAGTGGTGGCGCTCCTGCCCAAGCGGCGTGAGCAGCCAAGCGTGACCCAGGCGCTGGCCACGATCGAGAAACGGTACGCCCGCCACACCAGTACGGGCGCGAACCGTACCGGTCCACTCCAGCTGCCCGAATGGCTGAAAGGCATGGCAGTGCGGCTATCGCCGGGCACCACCGGCAGCAGCTTGCAGCGCAGGCTGGACGTGGCAGGCAACCCCGCGGGCTGGAACCCAGACCGCATCCTTGCCGTCAAAGGGCTCGGCTTGATCACCCTAGGCGTGATCGGTGCGTTGTTCGGGTTGCGCCATCCGGCGTTGCTTGTCGTTGGCGGTGGCATCGGGGCGGCAGCAGGCTTCTTTCTTCCTGACGTCCTGCTGTACAACACGGGACTCAAGCGGCAGCAGCGAATCCCGGTCGCGATGCCGGACGCGCTCGACCTGCTGACGATCTGCGTGGAATCAGGTCTCGGGTTCGACGCCGCTCTTGCGCAGGTCGCTCGGAATATTGATGGCCCGATTGCCGCGGAGTTCGCTCGAGTGCTGCAAGAGATGCAGTTCGGAAAATCGCGCACCGAGGCGATGCGGGCAATGGCCGACCGCTGCCCGGTGCCGGAGCTGCAGTCCTTCGTCACGGCCCTGATCCAGTCCACCGAGCTGGGCATACCGGTGGGCGATATCTTGCGCGAGCAATCCAAGGAGATGCGGATCCGACGCCGTCAGCGGGCCGAAGAGGCGGCACAGAAAGTGCCGGTGAAGATCACCTTTCCGCTGATCCTGTGCCTCTTCCCGGCTCTGCTCGTCGCCGTCCTGGGCCCCGGCGTCGTCGAGATCTCGCACACGCTCTTCCACGTGTTCAAGGGGTAGGAGGGACCTTGGCAACATCGGCCGGGCGTCTCCAGCCCGACGTCGGAAAGCTGATCATGGTTCCGGCGTTCGGCGTGATCCTGGTCGCTGACTTTTTCGCGCTTGGCCACCTCAGCCTTTCCGGCGCAGAGGGATTGCTGCGGTCTCTCGGGGCGGTGCTGGTGCTGGCCTTTTACGCGCTGGCAATCTGGTGCTACCTACGTCGAGGCCCGGCAATCGCGACCAGCGGCTCGAAGACTGCACACGCTGCCGCCGTCGCTGCCACGTGGGTGCCGTTCATGCTTCCCCTGCTGCACGGTGCGTCGCCGGAAACTGGCCGCCAGGCGCTGTCCGATGTGCTGGTCGCATCCGGAACGGCGTGGGCGGTGTGGTCACTGCGCTTCCTTGGGCGCAATGTGTCGGTGCTGGCTCAGGCGCGCAAGATAGCTGATCGGGGACCTTACCGCTGGGTCCGGCATCCGCTCTACCTCGGCGAGATCGTGTCGTCGCTTGGTGTAGCAATCGCCGCGAACAGCTACGCGGCTATCGCCTTGTGGCTGGTGCTCTGCGGTCTTCAGGTCTACCGGGCAATGCGGGAGGAGCAAGTGCTCCTGCGCGCTTTGCCGGCCTACCGCAGTTACCGAAGCCGCACCGCCGCGCTGCTGCCCGGCGTCTTCTGAGATGGTGTTGGGGGGTTCGACCATATGAACGAGGACGCTAGCGACGCACCCTTGTCCCGGCGCGTGCCAGGTTCGACTCGGGCGGCTCCCGGCCAGTCCGTTCGGCCAGTCTTCTCGGATACCGACGTCTATCGCATCCAGGCAGCCATAAATGCCGAGCAGGCTCATGCGGAAGCGCCGAGTCCGCCCGAACCAAACACGGAGCCGCTGGCGCGCGTGACCGGCTCGGAGGCAGAGACCAAGCATGTCGGGAGTCCACTCGCTAACACCGAGCGCGGGGCGAAGTCGGCGCGTCGCACCAAGACGCCGCGTGTGGACGAGTCGCTGCGTGCCGCGAAGGCGTTGCAGGCGTCAGCCGAACTTCGTGCCGCGGAGAGACCCCGCACGGCAAAGCCGCGTGCCACCAAGGAGATACCGAGTGCGACCGGGCGCCTGCGTCCTGAGGAGCCGGTGGTTGTGCCCGAGCCGGTGCGTGCCGAGGAACCGGTGGTTGTGCCCGAGCCGGTGCGTGCCGAGGAACCGGTGGTTGTGTCCGACGCGCTGCCTGCCGAGGAACCGGTGGTTGTGTCCGACGCGCTGCCTGCCGAGGAGCCAGTGGCGGTGGCCGAGCCGGTGCGTGTCAAGCAGCCGGTGATTGCGACCGAGCCGGACGTCCTCCCGGAGCCGCGCACAGCATGGCCGCAGGGTGAGCCACCGCCGGGCACGATTGGCTGGCTGTGGCCTGAGAGCACCGCGACGCGTGGAGGCAGCCCGCGGTGGCAGCGCCTGGGTTGGTGGGCAGGATCGCTCCGCAGGAGTTATCGCACTGCGGCACTAGTCGCCGTCGGGGTGGTAGTGCTGGCGGCCGGCGGCCTAGCCCTCGGCATGCTTCTGCATAACTCCCCTGCCGGCACCAGCGTGCATGCAGCAACATCAGATCCCAAGCCAAGCACGCACGCGCCAGGCAACAAGCCAAAGAAGCATGCCGCCAAGTCGGCTCGCGCTGGTGGTTCCGCAGCCAGTGGCTCTCGTGCACCTCGCGTGCATGACCATGCCGTGCAGACGCGGATAAGAACAGGGAGGCAGTTGCTGGGCACCGGAACGGTATCGGCGTCGGCTGCGGCGCAGAGCGACCTAGTGGCCGGTGCGGTCGACTCGCGGCTCCTGCTCGTGATCAAGGCGATAGCGAGCGTGGAACCGGTCGATGTCCTGGGCTTCGCGGACCCCGGTCCCGGCGCCGGCACTCCGTTCCGCCAAATGACGCTGGCAGAGACAGACCAGGCGTCGTCGGTGTCCGCTCCAGCGTACCTGCATCAGATGATCGCCGTGCTACAGGCGCACGCTACCTTCCCCGCCGTACACGCAAGCCAGGTGACCCTCGCCGATGGGCAAAAGGCCGTGCAGGTCGAATATGCCGCGCCGAGCCCGCCCGGCGGCTGAGCATGTTCACGACCAGAGGGTGCGATGAGCCGCGAAAAGCGCCAGAGCGTCAGGCAGTGAGGGTCGAACGGGTGCGTGCTCGCCCCGCGGCATCTTTCTGTTTTTGGCATGCATTGAGTAACTACTTCGGTCATAATTGCGAAACTCCGCGTCTACGCGGGTGGTGTTGGGGGGTTTGGGCCGTATGAAAGACGACGGTAATAGCGCACCACTGTCCCGGCGCGTGCCGGGTTCGACTCGGTCAGGTCCTAGTTCAAGCGTTAGGCCGAGCTTTACGGATACGGACGTGCATCGGATCCAGGCAGCCATCGATGCCGAGCACGACGACGAGGAAGTTCCAAGCCAGCGCGAGCCAAACACCGAACCGATACCAGTCGTGACCGACTCCGGCCCCGCGACGAACCAGGCAGAGGATCCGTCCGCCACGTCCGAAGGCGCCGCGAAGGCGCCCCGTGCCATGAAGCGGTCGCGTGCGGAGGAGCCGTTGCGGGCCGCCGCGGCGTTGCGGGCCGCCGCGGAACTCCGCGCCGCTGAGAAGCCCCGCGATGGGCGCCCGCCTCGTGCTGAGGAACCACGGAGTGCAGCTGGGCGACTGCGCCCGGAGGAGCCGGTGCGTGCGCCCGAGCCGGTGGCCGTGCGCGAGCCCGAGCAGGTGGCCGCGCGCGAGCCGACGCGTACCGAGGAGCCGCTGGTCGCACCCGACCCCGTTCATGTGCCTGAGCCCGTGCGCGCAGCGGAGCCGGTGATCGCGCCGGAGCCGGTTCGTCCGCCGGAGCAGGCGCGGACCCCCGAGCCGGTCATTGCTTCTCCGCCGGTCATTGCTCCCCAGCCTGTAGTTGGACCCGAGCCACCGCGGCGAGCGGAGCCGAACGCGGGGAAGTGGCCGGTTGAGTCCGCGCCGGGGACGATCGGCTGGCTCTGGCCTGAGGAAACCGCGCAGCGGGGTGGAGGGAACGGGCGGTACCGGCCGCCAGGCCAGATGACTGGGTCAGGCCGGTGGCGCTATCGCACCGCCACGCTCGTGGCCGTCGGGGCAGTCGTGCTGGCCGGCGGCGGGATAGCCATCGGCATGTCGCTGCGTGGCCATGCCGGTACGCCTGCGGCGGGCGGCAAGCCAAGCGCCAGCGTGACCACTGACCCAAGTACGACGCCTACCCACCTGCCGACGTCTCCTCCCGGCAACCTAGTACCCCCGGCGAGTGGCCCACTGGGTGTCAGCAGTGAAGCGGCGGCGGAGTGGGTCTGGGGACAGGTCAGCCCAGGCACCACCGTGGCGTGCGATCCCCAGATGTGCTCCGCACTGAGGAGGGGCGGGCTTAACCCGGCGGGGGAGGTGCAGATGCGGACCAACTCCCAGTCGCTCTCGGGCGCGACGCTCGTTGCCGTAACGCCCGTACTCCGCCACCTGTTTGCAATGCGTCCGAGCCTTGGCGCCGACGTCGCTCCGGTAATCCTGGCCCGCTTCGGGTCCGGTCGCGCGCTGGTCACCATCCAGCCGGCTGCCCCGAATGGAGCGGCGGCCTACCAGACCGCGTTCAACCAGGCCGTGCGGAAACGGGTACAAGAATGTCAGGACCTGCTGAACAGCGGGAAGGTCTTTCCCGCGCCGAAGGCTAGGGCCGCGCTCGCGGCCGGTGAGGTCGATCCGCGGCTGCTCCTGGTAATGGAGGCGCTGATCAGGCAGCCTGAGGTCGGGCAGGTCAGGATCTCGGCGTTCAATAACTCCGGCCCAGGAGCTGGCCGGGGCGTCCCGTACCGCACCGCCAACCTGGTCGCGGTAAACCTCTACGTTCATGAACCCGCGTCGCTGTACCGGCAGCAGATGATCGCCCTGCTGCGTGCGCACGCCACCTTCCCCCCCTTCAGCCACGCGCAGCCAGTGAACCTGGCTAACGGGCAGATCGCCGTGTCGATCACGTACCCGGTGCCCAGCCCGCTCGGGGTACCGGGCGGATAAGGGCGGGGAACGGGCTAGCTCGCCTGTGCGGACCCCTGGCGGCCTCGGCCGCCGGGGGTCAAGGGCCCCTGGGAGCAGCGGCAGTCGACCGCCACTAGCCCCGCTCACCGGCTGATTAGCCGTGACTAGGCCTATCTGCCTGCAGGAATCTGAATATGAGGTATGGTGTACAGCGACTAGTACCAGACGGTGCAGTCAGGCCGTGAAATCAGGCAGGAAACAAGCAGTGAGTCCGCGTAGACACCTCGTACTTATTATCACGTAGCGCGACGCCCGCAAGGGCTCGCGCTACAACCTCTTTGCCAGCCGGCAGGGAGGTTTTTTGTTGGACTACCAAGCACTTTTGTTGGACTACCAAGCAAATTAAGGAGCCCAGTCGTGCAAGAGCTCACCGGAGCCCAGGCACTCGTCCGCAGCCTCGAGCGGCAGGGCGTCGAGGTAGTCTTCGGGCTTCCCGGCGGCACGATCCTGCCTACTTACGACCCACTGCTCTCTTCATCACTGCGGCACGTCCTGGTCCGGCACGAGCAGGGCGCCGGCCACGCGGCCGAGGGCTACGCCTGGGCGACCGGCCGGCCTGGCGTCTGCATGGCAACGAGCGGCCCCGGCGCGACCAACCTGGTCACCGCCCTGTCCGACGCCTACATGGACTCGGTCCCGATGGTCGCCATCACCGGCCAGGTCGGGACCAGCCTGATCGGCAGTGACGCGTTCCAGGAAGCTGACATCACCGGAATCACGCTGCCGATCACCAAGCACAACGAGATTGTGACCGACGTGGAGCGCATCCCGGCGGCCGTCGCCGAGGCCTTTCACATCGCGACAACGGGCCGGCCGGGTCCCGTCCTCATCGACGTGCCCAAGGACATCCAGCAGAAGACCGGGCCGTGGCGGCTCGCCGATGGGGAATGGCCACCCGCCATGGACCTGCCCGGCTACCGGCTCCCCGGCCCGCCGGACCAGGCCGCGATCGAGGCGGCAGCGCGCATGCTGCTGCGGGCCCGGCGGCCGGTGCTCTACGTCGGCGGTGGCGTGATCAAGTCCGACACGCATGCCGAGCTGCTCCGCCTGGCCGAGCTCGCCCAGGCACCGGTCACCACGACGCTGATGGCCCGCGGTGCGTTCCCCGACTTCCACCCGCTCGCCCTCGGCATGCCGGGCATGCACGGCACCTATCCGGCCGTTGCGGCCCTGCAGGAGGCCGATCTCGTCGTTGCGCTCGGCGCCAGGTTCGATGACCGGGTCACCGGCAAGCTGGATGCGTTCGCGCCGCGGGCCTCGATCATCCACGCCGACATCGATCCGGCCGAGATCGGCAAGAACCGCAGGCCGGACATCGCGATCATCGGCGACCTGCGGCTGACGATGGGCCGGCTGGCCGAGGCGGTCGCGGCCGAGCTGGCCAGCGGCCAGCAGCCGGACACCGGCAGCTGGCTGGCGACCCTGGACGGCTGGAAGTTCCAGTTCCCGCTGCGCTATACCCACGAACCCGACGGGCCGCTGAAGCCCCAGTACGTCACCGAGCGGCTGTCCGCACTCACCGGCGGCGACGCGATCATCGTCGCCGGGGTCGGCCAGCATCAGATGCACGCCGCACAGCACTACTCCTTCACCCGGCCGCGTAGCTGGATCAACTCTGGCGGGGCCGGAACGATGGGATTTGCCGTCCCGGCGGCCATGGGCGCGCAGGTGGGGCGGCCCGGTGAGCTGGTCGTCGCGATCGACGGGGACGGCTGTTTCCAGATGACCGCGCAGGAGCTCGCCACCTGCGCTATCGAGAAGATCCCGATCAAGGTCCTGATCTTCAACAACGGCTTCCTCGGCATGGTTCGCCAGTGGCAGGAGCTGTTCTACGACGAGCGCTACTCCTCGGTAGAGCTCGGCACCGACATCCCGGATTACGTGAAGCTGGCGGAGGCGTACGGGTGCATCGGCCTGCGGTGCGACCGGGCTGACGAAGTCGACACCATCCTGGAGAAGGCGCTCGCACCGGCGGACGTCCCGGTGGTGGTCGACTTCCGCACCCACGACCGGGAGGGCGTCTTCCCGATGGTCCCGGCCGGCAAGCCGAATGACGACATCGTGCTCGGGCCTGAGTTCACCCGCGACGAGCAGACCGCGGCGACGCGCCGTGAAGTGAAGGGATGACCCGATGAGCACGCACACGCTGTCCGTCCTGGTGGAGAACAAGCCCGGCGTACTGTCCCACGTCGCAGGCCTGTTCTCGCGGCGGGCATTCAATATCTCGTCGCTGGCCGTGGGCCCGACGCACGACGAGCGGGTCAGCCGCATCACCATCGTGGTGGACGGTGCCTCCACCCC
>Ga0335072_10013384_pt1 | contig 11691 bp, 10 predicted proteins | sample Lox_Sample_21_FD_206725 | JGI IMG/M metagenome (GOLD analysis project Ga0335072, IMG submission 206725) | Soil microbial communities from Loxahatchee National Wildlife Refuge, Florida, United States - Lox_Sample_2.1 | ecosystem: Environmental > Terrestrial > Soil > Wetlands | place: USA...
ACGGCTGACCTGACGTCGTGGCGGTCGAGCGCATCGTCGAGCGTGGTCAGGGTCAGGCCCTGTCGTGCCGCCTCCTCGACGACGGCGTTGAGCCAGTGCACGCCCTCATACCACCAGTGGCCGAGCAGTTCGGTGTCCATCGCGCAGACGCAGACGCCGCCGGCCGCAACTCGGCCGCGAACGAGCGCCACGAAGTGCTCGGCGTGCAGAGCCGCCTGCGCCAGCGCGGCCGCGAGATCGTATGGACCGCCGTCGTTGCGCCACACGCGGTGGTCGTGGGCGGTCAGGTTGTGGTAATCGCGATAGGCCCCCGCGGATGGGTAGCCGCGGTCGCCCCACACGAGCGACACGATCTGGCGGTCGAGCGGCCAGAGCACCGGGCCCTCATCGGTTGCGATCGGGTGCAGGTGCGCGGGATCGCCGAGCCCGAACGTGTCGGTCAGCTCGACGCAGGTGCTGCGCACGCCCGCCTCCTCGAGCGTCTGATCAAGCCACGGAGCGTGCGCGCATTCGGGCAGCCAGAAGCCGCCGCCCCACGCGCCGAAGCGCCGGCGGTGCGACGCCACGCCGGTCTGCACCTGCAGCGCGGCGCCTGCGTCCGAGGCCAGCAGCGGCAGCACCGCATGCGTGGCCGCCGACGTCCACGTGACGTGCGGCGCGAGCGCCTGAAGCAGCCCGCCCGGCAGCCGCTCCAGGCGGTCGGCGGCGGCCGCGTACTCGGCGGCGGAGCGCTCCAGCTCGGCGACCAGGAGATCGGCGCCGCGCTCGCGCATCAGCACGATGTCGCGCCAGTGGGACTCGGGGCGGATCTCGCGAAGGAACGCCAGGCAGCGCTCGGCGACGCCAGGGGCCTCGAGCTGATCGCACAGCACCGGCGTCAGCGACAGCGTGATCGGCGCCCGGCCGAGCACGTCGAGCAGTGGCACGTAGGAGGTTGCGATCGCCTCCCACAACCACTCCTCGCCGAACGGCCACGTGCCAAAGCCCTCGACGTAGGGCATGTGCGTATGCAGGACGAGCGCGAGCTCGCCCTGCTCGCGGGCGCCGGGGCTCACACCCGGCATATCGCGAGGAAGTCGAGCGCCGCGTCGAGCTTGTCGGCCCGCAGCGCGAAGTCGCTTGTGGCGATGGCTGGCGTGAACCAATCGTAGAAGGGCTTGGTCAAACGCAGCGCTTTGTGCACCCTGTCCCAGCCCAGTTCGATCGCGCGGGCATGCAGCGCGAGCTTGCGGGCGTGAAACAGACCGAGCAACTCGACCTCGCCGAACACCGTGGCGCACAGCTCACGGAACTCGTCAGCACGGTATTCGCGGATGTGCCAGGGATTGGACGACTTGGCCGCTCCGGGCGGCGCGAGCGTGAGCAGGTTCGGGGTCGAGACGTAGACCGTCCCGCCCGGAGCCAGCAGCGACCGGAAGTGCTGCAGGACCGCCACCGGGTCCTGGACGTGCTCGATCGTCTGCAGGAACACGACCGCGTCGAAGGCGCCGGGCTCGCCGTAGGTCTCAACCGCCCCCCATTCGAACCGCAAGTTCTGGCGCACGTAGCGCAGCCGGGCGTGGTCGTGGGCCTCCGGATTTCCGTCTACGCCGAGCACGCTCTGAGCCGAGCGCGACAGCACCTCCGAGCCATAGCCCTCACCGCACGCCATGTCGAGCCCGCGCATCCCGATCACGCGCGCACCGATCCACTCGTACACGACGAGATGGCGGCGGTACCAGTAGTTCTCGGCGGGCACGTCGGGCAGCGTGCGCTCGCCGGTGAGCTGCAGCGGCGGCACCCCGGGCGGCTGATTTTGTTGAACGTAGAGGTTCACTGGCAGGGCGACAGGGTAATGTCACCGCCGCCATGGAGGCACTTCGCAGCGCCGACGAGATCCGGGACGTCAACACCCGCTACCACGATGTGGCCGCCGAGAGCTACGACTCGAAGTGGGGAATCGACTTCGGTCCCGTCGGGCAGGGACAGGTGCTCGGGAAGCTGCGCAAGCTGCTTGGAGCAGAGCTCGACCGCGGCTTCGGCAGGTCGCTCGAGATCGGCGCAGGCACGGGTTACTTCAGCCTGAACCTGCTGCAGGCAGGGGCCGTGCGCGAGGCGACGTGCACCGACATCTCGCCGGGGATGATCCGGACGCTGTCGGGCAACGCCGAGCGGTTGGGCCTCGCTGTCCGGACGGCCCGCGCGGATGCCGAGTCGCTGCCGTTCGGCGACGAGAGCTTTGACCTCGTGCTCGGCCACGCGGTGCTCCATCACCTCCCCGACCTGCGCCGCGCGTTCGACGAGTTTCACCGCGTGCTGCGGCCGGGAGGAAGGCTCGCGTTCGCCGGCGAGCCGTCGCGGCTGGGCGACCGCCTGGCGTCGGTGCCAAAGCGCACAGCGGTCGCGCTCGCGCCCGCGTGGCGCACGGTGCTCGGCGCCGCACCGGCAGAGTCGGCGTCGCACAACGGCGGGTCGCACAATCACGACCATTCACTCGAGCCGTTCGTCGACATCCACGCGTTCACGCCCGGCGACCTGAGCCGGCACGCGCATCGCGCCGGCTTCGAGGACGTGTCGGTGCGCGGCGAGGAGCTCGTGGCCAACTGGTTCGGCTGGTTCAACCGGTCGCTGGAGGCGAGCGCCGAGCCCGACGACGTCCCGATGCTGTGGCGGCGCTACGCGTTCAACGGCTACCTGCTGCTGCAACGCCTGGACACGCACGTGCTCGAGACCCGGCTGCCGCCGGCGATCTTCTACAACCTGCTGCTCAGCGCGCGCAAGCCGTAGCAGGGCCATTCGGGGCCGCGCGCTGCGCGGCCATAAACTGCCTCGGCATGCCAGACCGGCTCGTCCGCGAGTTTCCGCTGTTCCCGCTGGGGCTTGTTGCGCTGCCAAGTGAGCTGATCCCGCTGCACATCTTCGAGCAGCGCTACAAGGCGATGATGAACGAGTGCCTGCGCGACGAGCGCGAGTTCGGGATTCTGTGGCTCGCCGACGACGGGCTGCGGGAGATCGGCTGTGCGTGCGAGATCGCCGAGGTGATCGAGCGCATGGACGACGGGCGCATGAACCTCGTGGCGCGGGGCACGAGGCCGTTTCGCGTGCTCGAACGCCAGGGCCATCTCGCGTATCCAGCCGGTGTCGTCGAGTTCCTCGACGATCGCGAGGACCAAATCGACGCGGACGTGTCACAAGCCGCTCACGAGGCCTACGCGGACCTTGTGAGGCGAGCGACGGACCGCGACCCCACCGCCGAGGAGCTCGCCGAACTGGACGCCTACGCGATGGCGGCGACGGTCGACTTCGGCCTCGACGCCAAGCAGGGGCTGCTCGACCTTCGCTCCGAGAACGCGCGGCTGCGGCTCGTCACCCGCCTGTTCCGGGCGGCCATCAAGCGGCTTGACTTCGTCGACCGCGCACAGGCCCGCGCGCGCTCCAACGGGCGCGTTCGCCTGCGGTGAGCTGCACGACGAAGTCGTGTGCCTAATCAGCCCGACAGCCCGCAGGGCCCCTGGGCGGCCTGCACCGCGAACAGCTCAGCCCGCGCCAGCTCGGGATGCTTGCGCGCGGCGGTGTCGCTGAACGCGACGGTCCCGTCCTCGAGCGTGATCCGGTAGCGGAACACGCTGTCGGAGGCTGCGGGCGGGAGGTGAAGCTTGCTCTGCGCGTCCTTGTTGAGGTCGTCGGCGAGGTCGCGGGCGTCGAGCAGCAGCGGATCGGGCAGCGACTTGGTCTTGCCGCCGTCACAGCGGATCGTGCCGCTGTCGTTGACCAGCAACGTGAGCGGCTTGCCCTGGCCTGTGCGGTTGAGCGTGAACAAGTCCGGCGATTGAACGTTGAGGCCGCAGCCGGCGATCGCGGCGGCGGCCCCTGCGGCGGCGTAAAGCGCTGCTAACACGCGCCCAACACGCCGAAAACGACCCGCTCGGCGGATGCGCCGTGGCGCGCGGGTCTTTTGCACCGCCCAGCGAGGGAAAAGACCCAGACGGCCGCCTTTTGCAGCCGGATGGGTCGTTTTCGGCGCGCTGTCGACGATCCGCGAGATCACCGAGACACTAGTTATCATCCCGAGCCTGCTCGGTCCCGGCGCCGGATGCGCCGTCGGCCGAGCCCTTTGTCATGCACCCGATTTCGTATTTCCAGGCGATCGTCCTCGGCTTGATTCAGGGCGTCACCGAGCTGTTTCCGATTTCGAGCCTCGGCCACGCCGTGGTGCTGCCGCGCGTGTTCGGCTGGGACATCCACCAGAACGACAAGTTCTTCCTGACGTTCCTGATCGCGGTGCACCTGGCGACCGCGCTCGTGCTGCTCGGGTTCTTCTGGCGCGACTGGGTGCGGATCGTCAAGGGCCTTGGGCGCTCGCTGCGCGACCGTGAGATCGCGGCCGACGACGCGGACGCCAAGCTCGGCTGGCTGCTCGTCGTCGCGACGATCCCGGCGGGGCTCCTGGGGCTCACGCTCGAGAGCCCGATCCGCAAGCTGTTCGCCTCACCCACGATCGCGGCGGTCTTTTTGACCGTCAACGGCCTGCTGTTGTTCGGCGCCGAGCGCCTGCGCAAGCGGGCACCGAACGCACCCGAGAGCGAGGCCGACGAGGACAACCGGATCGCCCACCGCGTCAGCTGGGGCCAGTCCGTGGCGGTCGGAGCCTCTCAGGCGCTGGCGCTGATCCCGGGCATCTCGCGTTCGGGCGTGACGATGGGCGGCGGTCTGCTCGTAGGGCTCAACAACCAGGACGCCGCCAAGTTCGGCTTCCTGATGGCGACCCCGGTGATCGGCGCCGCCGCCGCGCTCAAGCTCCCGGAGCTGTTCGGACACGACGGAGACGGCGTCCGCGGCCCGGCGCTGGTCGCGGCGATCTGCGCGGCGATCACCGCCTACATCTCCGTGCGTTTCCTGATGAAGTACTTCGAGTCCAACCGGCTGACGCCGTTTGCGATCTACTGCGTCGTCGTGGGCATCGCGCTCACGATCGGCTTCGCGGTCACCTCCTGAGGCCGCCCAGCGGCTAGATGGTTGATTCCACGGCCGCGTGGGGGCCGGGATCGGACCCGCCCGGCCCATCAAGCCGGTCTAGGACGCCGGGCGCCGCCAATACTGGAGGTATTGGCAAGCCCGAGGACGACGATCCGGCGCAGATCAGCCGGATTCATCCGGCACGCGCGGTCGTGGAATCAATCATCTAGGCCTCGACGACGATCGCCGCGCCCCCGCGGCGCGGGTCGCCCCCACCCCAGAACCGCCCCTCGGCGTCGCGCTCGACCGCCTGAGCGCCGCCGAAGAACAGGTTGAGGTCACGAAAGCGGCTGATGTCGCGGCCCGCGGCCTCGAGCGCGGCGGTGTCGATCCCCGGCTCGGCGTACACAACTCCATCCTCGAAGTGCACGCGCGGCGCCCGCACCGCGTCGCCGGCACGGACGCCGTCGTCGACCACGCGCACGATCGTCTGCAGGATCGCCGAGCGGATCCTGTTTGACCCCGCGCTGCCGAGCGCGAGCTCGGGGACGCCGTCTCGCAGCGCCATCGTCGGAGCCATCATGCTCGGCAGCCGCCGGCCGGGCGGGTGCTGGTGGAATCCGAGCGGGTTGAGGTCCTGCTCGCCGAGCATGTTGTTGAGATGCACGCCGGTGCCCGGGACGACGATCCCCGAGCCCTCGCCGTTTGAGCACGTCACCGAGCACGCCCATCCCTCGCGGTCGAGCACGGCGATGTGGGTCGTCGATCCGAGCTTGCCGCTGCGGCCGAGGAAGCGGCGCACGAACTCGGGGTCGGCGAGCCCCTCGAGGAACTCGGGCGTGCGCTCGTTCTGGGTGCGTTCCATCACCTCCACGATCGCCTCGAGCGTCGGCGGCCCGGGCTCGGCGTCGAGCAGCGCCAGCGCGTGCGCGATCAGGATCCCGCCCGCCGAGGGCGGCGCGTTGGTCAGCACCTCGCGATCGCGGTATCGGACGCGGATCGGCTCGCGCTGCACGACCTCATAGGCGGCCAGGTCCTCGGCCGTGAGCAGCGCGCCTGCGCCGGCCAGCCACTCGACGATCGCGGCTGCGATGTCGCCGGTGTAGAACGGCGCCGAGCCCTCCGCGCCGAGACGCTCCAGGGCGTCGCCGAGCTCCGGCTGGCGGATCTGCTCCCCGGCGCGGAGCACCCGGCCCTCCGGCGCAAACAGCGCGCGGCTCTCGGGGGTCGCCGTGACGATCCCCGCGAGGATCTCAATCACGTATGCCTGCTCTGAGTTCAGCTCGATGCCGTCGCGCGCGAGCCGCGCGCCGGGCGCCACGAGGTCGGCCAGCGGCACGCTGCCGAAGCGGGTGGCCGCCTCGCACAGCCCGGCGGGGACGCCGTAGGTGCCGACCGACGCCGCGCCGATGTTGAACACCTGGACCGCGTCGCCGAACGACACGTCGACCGGCTCGAGCTCGCCGTGCGCCGTAGGGTCGATGCCGCGACCAGGAGCCTCGACGAAGAAATCCAGCAGCGTCTGCGAGCCGTCGGGCGCGACGACCAGCATGTAGCCGCCGGCGCCGAGGCCGGTGAGCAGCGGCTCGCACGCGAACGACACCGCCATCGCCGCCAACGCCGCATCAACGGCGTTGCCGCCTTCGCGCAGCACGTCGGCGCCCGCGCGTGCGGTCCGCGGATGGCCTGCGGCCACAACGCCGAGCTGCTGCCCGGCCATCGGCTTCTATCTCCTGGGGATGAACTCCGGCACGTCGAGCTCCATGCTCGACGGCCTGCGCTCGCGCCGGGTCACACGAGGCTCGCCGGCGGGTTCACGCAGGCGCTCGGTGCCGTTGCGCTGCTGAGCCTCGCCGCGCTCGCCGCTGTCGCGGCGGCGATGCTGGCCATTGTCATAGCCGGTCGCCACAACCGTGACCCAAACCTGGTCGTCGAGCTTCTCGTCGAGCATCGCGCCGAAGATGATGTTCGCGTCGGGGTGGGCCGCCTCGGCGACCGCCTTGGCCGCCTCGTTGACCTCCCACAGCGACAGGTCGCGCCCCCCGGTGATCGACAGCAGGATCGAGCGGGCGCCCTCCATGCTGGTCTCGAGCAGCGGCGATGCGACGGCCTTCTCGGACGCGTCCACCGCGCGGCGGTCTCCCACGCCCATCCCGATCCCGAGCAGCGCGTTGCCCGCGCCGGACATGATCGTGCGGACGTCGGCGAAGTCGAGGTTGATCAGCCCGGGCAGCGTGACCAGGTCAGAGATGCCCTGGACGCCCTGGCGCAGAACGTCGTCGGCAACCCGGAACGCCTCGACCATCGAGGTGTTGCGCTCGAGCACGGTGAGCAGGCGGTTGTTGGGGACGACGATCAGCGTGTCGACCTCCTCGGCAAGCGCAGCGATTCCCGCCTCGGCCTGCACGCGACGCCGCGAGCCTTCGAACTGGAACGGGCGGGTGACGATCCCGACCGTCAGCGCGCCGAGCTCACGAGCGATCTGGGCGACGACCGGGGCGGCACCCGTGCCGGTCCCGCCGCCCGCGCCGGCCGCGATGAAGACCATGTCCGAGCCTCGCAGCAGCGCCTTGATGCGGTCGTACTCCTCGCGCGCCGCCTGGCGGCCGAGATCCGGGTTGGAGCCCGAGCCGAGCCCGCGGGTCACGGAGTCGCCGATATGCAGGGTCTGGTGGGCCGCGGACTGCTGCAGCGACTGCAGGTCGGTGTTGATCGCGATGAACTCGACGCCCGCAATCTGGGCCTCGACCATGCGGTTGACGGCGTTGACGCCGGCGCCGCCGACGCCGACCACGGTCAGGACCGGGCCAGCGGAACGCTGCGAGTCGTCCGCCTGCGGCCTGGCGTACACGTCGGGCTCCGGCGGGAGCGCGGGCTCCTCGGGCGCAGCCATCACGTTCTCGGGAATGTCGGCGGAGAACGCGTGGCGCAGCCGCTCCTGGGGAGATGGGATGCGGCGCTCGGGCTCCTCCGGCGGCGCGGGCGGAGGCGACGCCTGCGCCTCTGGGGCCTCCGGCTGCGACGCGGTGGGCGGCTCTGGCGCGGCTGCGGGCTGCTCGCTCGGCGTCTGCGCCGGGGCCTGGCTCCCGGGCTGCCCGGTGTCCTCGGCCGTCTTGCGGAAGAGCGCGGCAAGCGGTCCCTCGCGCATGCTCGCGCGTTTACCGGTTGGCATTTGAGAGGACCTCCTTCGCGAGCTGCCTGTAGGCGTGTGCGGCCAAGCCGTCGGGATCGTACTTCAGCACGGACATCCCTTTCACGGGCGCCTCCGCAAAACGCACCGTCTTGCGAATTCTCGAGGCGAACACCATGTCGCCGAAGTTCTCCTCCAACAGCTCAATCGCCTCCTTGGCGTGCAGCGTCCGCGTGTCCACAAGCGTGGGCAGGATCCCCTCGATGTCGACGTCGGGGTTGAGGTTCTCACGGATCATCGCGAGCGTGTTCTGGAGCTGGATCAGGCCGCGCATCGACAGATATTCGCATTGGACGGGGACGATCACCTTGTGCGCGGCGGTCAGCGCGTTGATCGTCAGCAGCCCCAGGCTGGGCGGCGTGTCGATGAAAACGAAGTCGTAGTCCTCGGCGACCTTCTTGAGCGCCTTCTCGAGCGAGCGCTCGCGACCGATCATCGTGGACATCGCGATCTCGGCTCCGGCCAGGTCGATCGACGCGCATGCGACGTCCACCTCGCGCTTGCGGACCACCTCCCGGATCGACGTCTGATGGACGAGCACGTCGTACATCGACTTCTCGAGGGTGTCGGGGTCGATTCCCTGCGACATCGTCAGGTTCCCCTGCGGGTCCATGTCGACGCACAACACGCGGTGGCCCTCCTCGGCAAAGGCGACGGCGAGGTTCAGCGTTGTTGTGGTCTTGGCGACGCCGCCCTTCTGGTTGGCGAACGCGACCACCTTCGGAGTCGAACTCATCACGCGCCTGTATTCGTACGTACGCGGGGAAATCCTTCGTGGCCGCTATGTTCCGCGGTCGTGCCAGGACCGCTCGATCACCGGCTGCTGTTCGTCACCGGCAAGGGCGGGGTCGGCAAGTCGACCGTCGCGACCGCGCTCGGGATGCTCGCCGCCCGCCAGGGGCTGCGCACGATCGTCGTCGAGCTGGCCAGCCAGGAGCACGTCCAGCGGGCGTTCGCGCAGGAGGGTGAGCGCTTCGCCGAGCTCGAGCTCGCCCCGGGCCTGTACACGATCTCGATCGACCCGCAGGGCGCGATGGAGGAGTACCTGACTGTCAAGACCGGCACGCTCGGGCAGATGCTCGGCTCGAGCAAGATGTTCAACGCGTTTGCGATGGCGACGCCCGGCATGCGCGAGCTGCTCAGCATGGGCAAGGTGTGGGAGCTGGCGCAGCTCGAGCGTCAGACGAGCGGTGCCGCGCCATATGACTTCGTGGTCGTAGATGCACCGGCGACCGGCCATGGCGTGGGGATCCTGCGCACGCCGAAGACGTTCTCGGAGATCGCGATGGTCGGGCCGATCGCCCGCCAGGGCGCGAGGATCGCGACGACGATCGCCGATCCCGAGTTCACCGGCATCGTCGCCGTGGCCACGGCGGAGGAGATGGCGGTCAACGAGACGCTCGCGCTGCGCGAAGCGCTCGCCCGCGACGACCTGACGCTCGAACTGGTTGTCGTCAACGCGCTGTACGGCGAGCGCTTCGACGCCGGCGAGGTCGCCGAGCTCGACAAGGCTGCCGCGAGAACGCGCTCGCCACTGGTCCGCTCGGCCCTGAAGGCGGCCTTGTCCGAGCACGCCCGCGTGGCGATGCAGCGCGAGCAGTTCCAGCGCCTGCGCGACGAGCTCGACGCGCCGATCGTGCAGCTGCCCTACGTGTTCGCCGACCACCTCGGCCTCGAGGAGCTCGAGGGACTGGCCGACGAGCTCGAGGCGCGCCTGCCCGCCGTGCGGGCGCCGGTCAATCGCTGAGCGCCACCGCGGCCGCGCCGGCGCGCAACCCTGATTCGATCGCCCCGTCGATGAACCCCGACCAGCCGTTTGCGATGTCGGATCCGGCCAGGACGACGCGGCCCTCGGCGGTCTGCATCGCCCCGTGGTGGTGCTCGTACCAGCCGGGCCGGTGGATCGCCCAGGTCCCTCCCGAGAAGCGGTCGGCCAGCCAGTCGTGGGCGGTCGCGGCGAGCACCTGATAGCCAGGAAGGATCTCGTCGAGCTGACGCTGTACCGCCGGCAGATCGCCCGCGTCGCACCGCGTCGCGTCGATCCCGAACCCGATCAGCAGCTGCGTCCGGTCGTCGAAGACCATCTCGGTGTCGAGGTACCCGAACGGATGACCGGGACGGATCGCGTTCTGCCACACGGGCTCGCCGCGGGCGTGGATGAAGATCTTGATCCCGCGCGAGGACTGGCCCAGCGCGATCGCCGCGCGCTTGCCCTCTGACAACGCTGGGGCGAATTCGATCGCGCCCAGCGCGTTGACGGGGACGGCGACCACGGCCACACGTGCAGCGCACCCATCGCCGTCGGCCGTCTCGATCTCGACCCGGCCGTCGGTCTGACTTACGGCCACTGCCTCGGCTGCCAGGCGGCGCTCGAACGGCGCCGCGTCGGCGATCGACGCAAGCAGCGCGCCGGTTCCGCGCGCGATCGTCACGCGGCCGCCGGTGAATTGGGTGAGCGCGAGGCTGTAGCCCGACAGCGCGTGCCAGCGCAGCACCGACACCGCGCCGGCATCGTCCAGCGGCGCGTGGGCGAGCGACTCGAGCTCGGCGACCAGGACCTCGTGCTCCTCGTGCGACAGGGCGAGCTGCTGGACGCGCTCGGAGATCGTCAACCGGTCAAAGCGGCTGAGCTCGTCGATCGCGAACAGCGGATCGTGGGGCAGCGGCAGCGCGGTCTGTACGCCGTCGACGAACGCGTCCCAGCCGCGCCTGGCGATCGCGTCGCGCTCGGAGATGGTGCCCTCGCGGCGCCGCCCGTCGACGTACCAGCCGGCCACCTCGGCATCGTCGCCGAGCGTCACCGCCAGCCCGGCGCGCGAGAGCTCAGACCAGGTGTGCGGTTGATGCCAGTGCACCCAGGCACCGCCGTACTCGACTTGCGCCGGTCCCCAGGCGGTGCTCCAGGTGCGCCCGCCCAGCCGCTCGCGCGCCTCGAGCAGCAGCACCGACCGGCCGCGCAGAGCCGCTTCGCGCGCCGCGGTCACTCCGGCAAAGCCGCCGCCGATGACCGCTACGTCGTACACAGCTCGAGCGCTTTGGCGTCGGCGACGATCGCGCCGTCCGCGGAGACGAACGCCGGGTTGAGCTCGATCAGCGCAAGCGATCGCTCGAGCAGCAGGTGTCCGACGCGACTCGCGAGCTCGCACGCCGCAACCAGATCCACGGCGGCGCGCCCGCGCCCACCGAGCAGCACCGGGGCGCCGCGAAGCGACCGCAGCGCCCGCTCGATTCGCTGCGGACCGGCCGGCAGCGGAACGACCGCGACGTCGTCGAGCAGCTCGGTCCAGATGCCGCCGAGCCCGAGGATCAGGGCCGGCACCACGCCGTCGGTGCGGGCCGCGATCAACAGCTCGGCCCCGGGCGGCGCCATCCGCTCGGCGAGCACGACCCCGTCGCGCGCCGCCGCGAGCTCGGCCAGCCGCGCATACGCCGCGCGGACCGTGCTCGAGTCAGCCAGGCCCAGAACCACCCCGCCGAGCTCTGACTTGTGTTGCACCGACGGCCCGCTCAGCTTCAGCGCGATGTGGCCGCCGAGCTCGCGCAGAGCGAGAGCCGCGTCGTCGGCG
>Ga0335072_10013386_pt1 | contig 11690 bp, 12 predicted proteins | sample Lox_Sample_21_FD_206725 | JGI IMG/M metagenome (GOLD analysis project Ga0335072, IMG submission 206725) | Soil microbial communities from Loxahatchee National Wildlife Refuge, Florida, United States - Lox_Sample_2.1 | ecosystem: Environmental > Terrestrial > Soil > Wetlands | place: USA...
TGGAACTGGCGCGGCTGGTGAAGCGCCGCAAGCAGGGATTGCGGTTCCGGTATGCTCCGGAGGCAGTGGCGGCAAGAATGTACCGCAGCCTGGGCGCGATGATGGAGGGCTGGACGAAGAACCTGGCGCTGCTGTTCGGGAATGCTCTGGCGATGGCGGCGTGGCGGGTTCTGGATTTGGTGCTGCTGGTGGGGCTTCCGCTGCTGGCGTGGTGGACCTACGCGCACACGACGCGCGCGATTTATTGGATTGCGCTGCTGCTGTTGTGGGCGCGGACCCTGTGGCGCTTTTACGGAAGAGTGGCGAAGTCGAATTTCCCGGCAGGAGACTGCGTGCTGGCTCCGCTGGCGCTGCCGCTGTTTGCGGCGCTGCTCTATCGAAGCTGGTTTCAGCATACGATCGTGAGACGCGTAAGCTGGAAGGGTCGTGAATACGCAAGCGGGAACCATTGAAGCGTATGCGGGGCGCGCGGCATCTATCATTAGGCCAATGCTATGACTCTGCTTAAGAATTCAATCTTATGATTCTGCTTACACGGAAGGCTGAGTTTTCCTCGTCGCACTACTACTGGAACGAGAAGTGGTCGGCGGAGGAGAATGCGCGGGTGTTCGGCAAGTGCGCGAACCGCAACGGGCATGGGCACAACTACACGCTGGAGGTGACGGTTGCGGGCGAGATCGATCCGGCGACGGGGTTTGTGGTGGACCTGAAAGAACTGAAGGATGTGATGGAGCGCGAGGTGGTGAGCGTGTACGACCATCGGCATCTGAATCTGGAGGTTCCGGAGTTCAAGCAGGCGCAGCCGACGACCGAGAACATTGCCATTGCGGTGTGGAAACGGCTGGACGGGAAGATTGCCGGCGCGAAGCTGCATCGCGTGCGGGTGTATGAGCTGCCGGACCTGTTTGCTGATTATTACGGTGAGCCATGAGAGCGTATTTGGGCAGGCGGTATCGGATGAGCGCGTCGCACCGGCTGCACTGCGACGCGCTGACGGATGAGGAGAATCGGGCGGTATATGGGAAGTGCAGCAATCCGCATGGGCACGGGCACAATTATGTTGTCGAGGTGATTGTGGGCGGCGAGGTGGATGCGGTAACGGGGATGGTGTGCGACCTGATTGCGCTGGACGATTGTGTGACGAAAGAAATTGTGGAGCGCTTCGACCATACAAACTTGAATTTCGATGCGGCCTTTCAGAACCGGGTGCCGACCACGGAGAATCTGAATATGGAGATTTACAAGGTGTTGAAGGCGTCGTTCACGCAGGCGGAGATTGTCGAGGTTCGCGTGGAGGAGACGGCGAAGAATTCATTTGCGTATCCGGTGAGGGCGTGGAATGGAAAGGCGGTTGCAGTATGAGCAGGAACAGTCATGAAGCAGCGGCGCTGAAGGAAGCGCTACTGGGCGAGACGGGGCTGGAGAATGTTTCGACGCAGGATATTTATCGTGAGATTCTGCGGCGATTTGATGAAGACCCGACGCGGGACGGGCTGCTGCGCACGCCGGAGCGCATCGAGAAGTCGCTCACGTTTTTGACAAAGGGGTATAACGAGGACCCCACAGCGATTCTGCACGACGCGCTGTTCGATGTGGACTACGACGAGATGGTGATTGTGAAGGACATCGAGATGTTTTCGCTGTGCGAGCACCACATGCTGCCGTTCTTCGGGAAGGTGCATGTTGCGTATATTCCGAACGGCAAGGTAATCGGGCTGAGCAAGATTCCGCGGCTGGTGGAGGTGTATGCGCGGCGGCTGCAGGTGCAGGAGCGGCTGACGCGGCAGATTGCGGACGCGATCAACGAGGCGATTGCGCCGCAGGGCGTGGGCGTGGTGATTGAGGCGCGGCATCTGTGCATGATGATGCGCGGCGTGGAGAAGCAGAACTCTTCGACGGTGACGTCGGCGATGGTGGGCGTGTTCCAGAAGCAGAACACGCGGGCGGAGTTCTTGACGCTGGTAAGACCGGGAGCTGGGGAGAGGGTGTAGCTCGACTCTCATCGTGCCGAGCGCGCCGTACTATACATAGCGAGGTGATTATGAAGCTTTGGCCTACTGCTCCGGATAGAACCCTGTCGTCATTCTCGGAGACTTTTCACGGGCCTTACCCGCATCTCGTTTTCTTTTTTGCTATGGTCAGAGACGCTTTCCATGCCATCCGCGCACCGAAGCATTCTGCTGCCTAGGAATCAATCCACTCCAGTAACTTCCGATCATTACATCGCAGAGATTTTGGATTGCTGTGTCCTGTTGCCTATACCCTAATTGAGTGAATGGGCTGCTGATTCTGGATAAGCCGGCGGGCATGACGTCGCATGATGTGGTGACGCGGGTGCGGCGCGCCACGGGCGAGACTTCCATTGGACATTTAGGGACGCTGGACCCGATGGCGACGGGGGTTCTGCCGCTGCTGCTGGGAAAGTTTACGCGGCTGGCGCAGTTTTACGGCGCGCATGAGAAGGCATATACGGGGACGATTCGATTTGGGTTTGCGACGGACACCTACGACGCGGAGGGCGTGATGGTGGGCGAGGCGATGCGGCCTCAATTGACTTTGGATGCGGTGCGAGCGGCAGTGGAGCGGTTCAAAGGCGAGGTGGAGCAGATGCCTCCGCCGGTTTCAGCAAAGAAGATCGAGGGCAAGCCGGCGTACAAGATTGCGCGGGCGGGCGGGGTTCCGGAGCTGAAGCGGGCTCGGATTACGATTGCGGAGTTTTCGATTGATTCTCTGAGCGGGGATGTGGCGGCGTTTGACATACGCGTGTCGGCAGGCGGGTATGTGCGGTCGGTAGCGCATGAGATGGGGCAGGAGCTGGGGTGCGGCGCGCATCTGGCGAGTTTGAGAAGAACGGCGTCGGGGCCATTTACCTTGGAAGACGCGCTGATGTTGGAAGAAGTTGAAGCGCTGGGGCGCGCGGGGGAGCTGGCGGCGCGGCTGCCGCATCCGCGGATGCTGCTGCCGGAGTTTCCTTCTGTGACGGCGGATGAGCAGACGGTAGTACGGTTGCGGAACGGCATGCAGGCAAACCTGGCGGAGTATTCGCAGGCAGAGCTGGTGAAGATTTTTGCGCGGCAGCGGGATCTGGTAGCGATTGGACGAAGGGTGGCGGGGACGCTGTTTCAGCCGATTGTCGTGCTCTGTTGAATTATTTATTCAGCAGCGGTTTCAGCAGGCCGTAGACGTTTTCCGCGATGAGCTCGTTGCCTTTGGCGGTGCCGTGGACGCCGTCGGCCTGGATGGCTCCAGGAACGGTGTAGACGTGGTCGAGCAGAAACGGCAACAGCGGGACGTGGAACTTTTTGGCGGCGAGCACGTAGGTTTCATTAAAGCTGTGGATGTAGTCCTGGCCGTAGTCGGGCGGGAGGGTGATGCCGGCGAGTGCGACCTTGATGCCGGCGCTCTGGAGTGTGGAGATGATCTGGTCGAGATTGGCGCGCGTGGCGGCGATGGGCAGGCCGCGGAGCCCGTCGTTGCCGCCGAACTCGACGACGACGATGGTGGGGTGGGCGGCGAGGACGTTGGGAAGACGGTTGACGCCATCTTTGGTGGTGTTTCCGCTGATGCCCATGTTGAGGACGCGATACCGGTAGTTGCGTGAATCCAGAATCTCCTGCAAGTAATCTGGATAGCTATGACCGACCGCGGCTCCGTAGCCGGCGGTGAGGCTGTCTCCAAAGCAGACGATGACGGGCGCGGAATTACGGGCGTACGCGAATGGTGAGAGAAGAAAGAGGAGCAGGGGCAGCAGGCGCTTCATACAAGATTAAGGGTATAGGGGATGGGGTAAAGGTGAAAGGCGTGGTGCTGATGTTTGTGGCCCCTTCGACTCCGCTCAGGATGACATCGTTAGTGGTGGGTGACTGGAGATTTGAATGATTGAAGTGCGCGGGCTGAAGAAGTCGATTCGCAATGGGACGCGGGTGGTGGAGATTCTGCGCGGAATTGATTTGGTGATTCCGCAGGGGCAGTTTGTGGCGATCATGGGGGCGTCGGGATCGGGCAAGTCGACGCTGCTGGGGCTGCTGGCGGGGCTGGATTCTCCGACCGACGGCGAGGTATTGCTGGACGGCGTGCCCATCAGTCAGCTGGCGGAGGACAAGCTGGCCGGAGTGCGCGGGAGCAAGATCGGATTTGTGTTCCAGTCGTACCAGCTGATTCCGACGCTGACAGCATTTGAGAATGTGCTGCTGCCGTATGAGCTCAATGCGAGAGGGGATGGCAAGGCGAAGGCGACGGCGCTGCTGACGGCGGTGGGGTTGGCGGACCGGATGGGGCATTATCCCGTGCAGCTCTCTGGCGGCGAGCAGCAGAGAGTGGCTCTGGCGCGGGCGTTTGTGGTGGAGCCGCCGATAGTGCTGGCGGATGAGCCGACGGGGAATCTGGACTCGGTGAACGGCGAGCATGTGCTGGAGCTGCTCACGGGGCGGCAGCGGGAGAGCAATACAACGCTGGTCATGGTGACGCACGATCCCCAGATTGCAGACAGGGCGGACCGGAAGATTCATCTGCGCGACGGGCTGGTAGTTGCAGATGAGCTGGCTTCGGTGACGGCGTGATGGACTCTAGGAGCGGCGGGGGAACAAAGCCGAGCTTGCCGTGGGCAACCGCGGCGCGAGTGGCGTGGCGCGAGATGCGCGCGTCCAGGGCGAAGTTCGGGTTTGTGCTGCTCTCGGTGGCGATTGGCGTGGCGGCGCTGACGGGAGTGAGGGGATTCAGCCAGGCATTCCAGAAGGCACTGCTGGGGGATGCTCGGAGCTTGATGGCCGGGGACCTTTCGGCAAGGTTGTTCCGGCAGACGACTGCGAAGGAAAATGAGCAGCTCGACGCACTGAAGGGCGTGGAGCGCACGACGGTGACGGAGACGGTGTCGATGGCATCTGTTGCGGGCGATCCGGTGCCGCTGCTGGTGAGCCTGAAGGCGGTGGACCCGGCGAAGTATCCGTTTTATGGGCGTGTGGTGCTGAATCCGGCGGGAAACCTGCGCGACGTGCTGACCGACGACACAACGGTGGTGGACGAAAACCTGCTGGTACGGCTGAATGCTAAGGTGGGCGACCGGCTGAAGATCGGCAACAAGGTTTTCCGGATTGCCGCGGTGATTGTGCGTGAGCCGGATCGCATGAGCGCGGGTGTGGGACTGGGGCCGCGGGTGATGATTACGCGCCAGGCCTTGCAGGAAGCGGGATTGCTGGGGCTGGGCAGCCGTGCGACGGAGCGGTATCTATTCAAGCTGGATGATCCGAAGCAGGAGATTGCCGGGGTAAGGGCGCAGCTCGAAAAGATTCTGCCGGATGCGCTGGTAAATGACTTTCGTGAGACGAATCCGGCGCTGACAAATGGCCTGGACCACGCGACCGGACTGCTGAGCCTGATCTGCCTGGTGGCGATGGTGCTGGGCGCGATTGGCGTGGGCATGGCGATGCGGGCGCACTTGCAGCAGCGTATCGAAGTGCTGGCGATCATGAAGTCGATGGGCGCGACCTCCGGGGACATTCTGCGGATTTACCTGCTGCAGACGGTGTTTCTGGGCCTGGCCGGCGGCCTGATCGGCGTGCTGTTGGGGCTGGGTGTGGAGTATGCGTTCCCAACGTTGCTGGGGTCGCTGCTGCCGCTGCGTCCTCCTCTGGCAATGGCAGTGCGGCCAATGACGCTGGCGCTGGCGACTGGAATTCTTACAACGATTCTGTTTTGTCTGCCTCCGCTGCTGGATGTGAGACACGTGCGGCCGATTGCGGTGCTGCGCCGCATAGTGGAAGAGGGTGGCGTAGGTGCAGGATGGTCGACCGGCTTCAAACCAGGGCCGGTGCAGCGCATGCTGTGGGCGCTGACGATGTTCACCGGGCTGGCCTTCCTGGGAATCTGGATGATTGGTCTGGGCCGGCATCATCACCATCACCGATGGGCGCTGGGCGCGCTGGCCGTGGATTTGGCGGTCATGCTTGCAGTGATCTTTTACGGCTGGTGGTGGCCAAAGGTGCGGGAGCGCAAGCTGCAGTGGGCCTCCATTGCGGTGATTGTTGCCGGGCTGGCGGGAATTGCGACGGCGCTCTCGGACTCGTGGATGATTGGGAAGTGGTTTGCAGCGGGGCTGGTCGCGGCTCTGGTGGTCATTCTGGGATTATCGGCGGCGCTACTACGCGGGCTGCGGGCCTTCCTGGCGAAGACGCGGCTGCATCTGCCGTCGTCGCTGCGGCATGGGTTGGCGAATCTTTACCGGCCGGGGAACCAGTCGGCCGCAGTGCTGGCAGCGCTGGGCACGGGCGTAATGCTGATTCTGACCGTGTACCTGATGCAGAGTGCAGTGGTGCGAGAGATGCGCAGCGAGGTGGCTCCGGGGACACCGAATATTTTTCTGGTAGATATTGCGCCGGAGGAGATTGCCGGAGTGAAGTCGCTGCTGGGGAAACAGCCGGGCGTTGAAGGTAGCCTCGAGACAGTTCCGGTCATTTCGGCGCACATGGTAAGCATTGACGGTACGAGCGTGGAGAACCTGAAGGTCAAGAATTATCCGAAAAGATTATTACGGTCGGTCTCGCTGACATGGTCGCAGGACGAGCCCACGGGGACGAAGATTCTCAATGGAAAGTGGTGGGGAAAGAGCGACGATTCGGGCCTTGCTGTCGTGGAGTGGGTAGCGGAGCGGCTGCAACTGCATGTGGGTTCGCAGGTGGCGTTCGAGGTAAGCGACCGGACGATTACGACGCGGGTGGCGGCGATTTACCGAGTGGACGGTGGACACGCCTTTGCACGGAGCGAGTTTGTTCTGGCGCCGAAGCAGGTGGAGGACGTTCCGGCGACGTGGTACGGAGCGATCCATTTTGCGCCGAAGGACATTGGACAGATGGAACGGGCGCTGTTTGCGGCGTATCCGACGATTACGGTGATCAGCCTGGCAGACATTCTGCAGACGGTGCAGGACGTGATGGGACATATCACGTTGGTGATCCGGTTTCTGGCGGGGTTTTCGATTCTGGCGGGCGCGGTGATTCTGGCATCGAGCATCGCGAGCACGCGCTTCAGGCGCATCCGGGAAGTCGTCGTGTTGAAGACGCTGGGCGCGACGCGCAGCCGCATTGCGCAGGTCTTCAGCGTGGAGTTCGCCGTGCTGGGCCTGCTGGCAGGGGTTGTGGGCACGGTATTTGCGAATCTGCTGGCGCGGATTTTGCTGCACCGGATGCAGGTGGTGTATCACCTGGACTGGCACGGGACGCTGCTGACGGTGATCGCTACCGCGCTGCTGGCCGTCGTTACTGGGTGGGTCGCGAGCTTCCGGATTCTGGGGCAGAAGCCACTTGAAGTGCTGCGCGAAGAGTGACTCGCCGTCACGGGCGCGCGCCTTCGGCGCCATCGTATTGCTTTGCTGATTTTTGTGGCTGCTCCGTTGGTCGCGGAGACTGCAGGTCAGGCGCCATCCCTGAGCCAGTTATTGTGGCCACTCCAGATGGTCTCGGATTTGGAGCAGACACCATGAGCCGGGGCATCAAGCTGGGAACTCCACTAGGGATTGTGGATTTTCCAGTACAGGGTGCTATGGGTTCGTGTTTCGGGCTGTAAAAGACAGCGGAAGGTCGGGATAAATCCCTAAGAATACCAATAGGTTACGGGAAACCCTTGAATTACAGGGTGAAAACACGGTATAAGCATGTGGCTGGCGAGTTTTGTTGTACCGGAAGTCCAATGGAGTGGGGGAACACCTATGAAGGCTGCAACTGCGCGTGTGACCGAATTGCGGGAAGTGATGGACATCCGACAGGCCTCGGATTATCTGGGGATCAGTCCTGACACCTTATACAAGTATGCTTCCGACGCGTTTATTCCCGCGTTCAAGCTTGGCAACCGCTGGCGGTTCCGGAAGTCGCGCCTGGATGAATGGATGGACCGACAGTCGGGAGTGGGAGTCCCTGCGCCGAGAGTGGTGCGTCCGAGGCAGAAGAAGCCGGTGCGGGGGATTCGCGCGGTGACGCGGCGTGGCGCGGCGGCGAGGGCTTCGTAGTGCTTGAGGAGATGCGGGGCGCTTCTGTCCGGTCTGTACTTTCTTCTTTTTCAATATAGTGATTCCATGCACGTGCAGGATGATCCGACGCTGAGGCCCATGTCTTCCCGGCGGAGCCAAGTGGGGCGGCTGCTGTGGGGTATCGTTCGGCTGTTCTTGTACCGGACTTCTCCCAGACCGTGCCATGCCTGGCGGGTGATGCTGCTGCGGCTGTTCGGCGCAAAGCTGGGTGCGAAATGCCATTTTTATCCGGGGGCGAAGGTATGGGCTCCATGGAATTTGCGCTGCGAGGATCGTGTGACGCTGGCGGACGGCGCGGAGATCTACAATCCTTCGCCGATGTACTTTGGGTCGCACGCGATTGTGTCGCAGGGCGCATATGTGTGCGGAGCAACGCATTTGTATAACGAGCCGGAGTTCCGGCTGGTGTCCCTCCCAATGAAAATCGGCGCATATGCATGGATTTGCGCGCGGGCGATGGTCAGTCCGGGTGTGAATGTGGGCGAGGGCGCGATTCTGGGGCTGGGATCGGTGGCAACGAAGGACCTGGAGCCGTTCGGGATTTATGCGGGAAGTCCGGCGCGGAAGATCAAGGAGCGGGATAGGTCGGCTGTATCTATTTCCGCAACTGCTACTCGCGCCTGATGCGTCCGTGATCTGAGACAATCCTTGAGGGAAAATAATTGCGATGAGTGATGCGGGTCGTTTGAACGCGCTGCGCGCGCTGATGGCGAAAGACAGCGTGAAGGCACTGCTGGTGACGCACCTGCCGGATGTGCGCTGGCTGTGCGGGTTTACGGGATCGAATGCGGCGCTGGCAGTGACGCCGAAGAACGCCGTTCTGTTTACGGACGGGCGCTATACGACGCAGGCGAGACAGGAGACGCGCGGGGCGCGGGTGGCGATCGCGAAGAAGTCGGCGCTGAAGGAGGCGTGCGCGCTGCTGGAGCAGATGGCGAAGCGGGCCAGCTATGACCCGGGCCATACGACGGTGGCCGACCTGGCGATGATGCGCTCGGCGGTGAGCGCGAAGGTTCGGCGGAGCTTTTTTGTGGCGCTTCAGAGGCCGCTGGTGGGCGAGCTGCGCATGATAAAGGACGCGGGCGAGCTGCGGCTGATGGAGAAGGCGGCGGCGATAGGCGATAAGGTCTTCAGCGCCCTGCTTTCGCACATTGAGAGCGGCGTAGCCGAGACGGAGATTGCGGCGACGCTTGAGTTTTTTGCGCGCTCGATGGGCGCGGAGGGGATGTCATTCGACACGATCGTGGCTTCGGGCGAGCGGAGCGCGCTGCCGCACGGAAAAGCTTCTGCAAGGAAGACTCCGCGCAACGGATTCATTACTTTAGACTTCGGTGTTATCCTCAATGGTTATTGCTCGGATATGACGCGCACGGTATGCGTGGGCAAGTTGAGCAGGCAGGAACGGGCCGCGTATGAGGCGGTTTTGGAGGCGCAGCAGGCGGGCGTGGCGGCCGTGAAGCCGGGCGCGACCTGCGGCGAAGTTGACGAGGCGGCACGCAGTGTTCTCCGCAAGGCCCGGCTGGCAAAGTATTTCACGCACTCAACCGGGCATGGCGTGGGGTTGGAGATTCATGAGGCTCCGCTTCTGGCGGCGGGAAAGAAGCTTGAGCTGAAGCCGGGGATGGTGGTTACGGTGGAGCCGGGGGTGTATCTGGCAGGGAAGTTTGGAATTCGCATCGAAGATATGGTTGCGGTGACGCAGCGCGGGAACAAGGTGCTGACGAACTCGACCAAGGCATTGATTGAGCTATAGACGCGACAAAGAGGACGTGAGCGCGAGAGATGACACCGGAAGACACACAAGAGCTGAAGGAACTGATCGAGTTCCTGAAGGAAAACAACATCGGCGAGTTTGACCTGGAGCGGGGCGACCTGAAGGTTCGGATTAAGTTCGCTCAGGAGACGAGCGCGGACCTGGCGCAGATGGCGAGGATGATGGTGGCGCAGCAGCAGGCCGTAGGACATGCGGCTCCGGCGGTGCTGCCGGAGGTATTTGCGACGGCGGCGCAGGTTGCGCCCACGCATCTGGCGGGGGCGCCGACGGGCGAGGAAGCAGAGGACGCTTCGCTGCACGTGGTGAAGTCGCCGATTGTAGGGACCTTTTATGAGTCGCCGTCGCCGGGTGCACCGGCGTTTGTGAAGATCGGCGATCAGGTGGAGAACGGGCAGATTCTCTGCATTATTGAAGCGATGAAGCTGATGAACGAAATCGAGTGCGATGTCGCAGGCGAGATCGTGAAGCGCTTCGCCCAGAGCGGACAGCCGGTCGAGTATGGCCAGGCGCTGTTTGCTGTGCGGCCACGATAGGCGAATTATGTTTCGTAAGGTTTTAATCGCCAATCGTGGCGAGATTGCGCTGCGCGTGATTTGCGCGTGTAAAGAGATGGGGATTCGCACCGTCGCGGTGTACAGCGAGGCGGACAAGCATTCGCTGCACGTGCGCTTTGCGGATGAGGCAATCTGTATTGGGCCTCCGCGGTCGGCGGAGAGCTACCTGAATGTACCCGCCGTGATCAGCGCAGCGGAGATCGCGAACGTGGACGCGATCCATCCGGGCTATGGCTTGCTGAGCGAGAATGCAAACTTCGCGGAAGTGTGCCGCGCATCGAACATTAAATTCATCGGGCCTCCGCCGGACGTGACGCGGCTGATGGGCGAAAAGGAAAAGGCGCGGCAGGCGATGAAACGCGCGAAGGTTCCGATTCTGCCAGGGTCGGAGGGCGTGATTTCGTCCGAGGACGAAGCGCTGGAGTGGGCGAAATCGGTCGGCTATCCGGTGATCTTGAAGGCTTCTGCAGGTGGCGGCGGCCGCGGGATGCGCGTGATTCGCTCGGCGGCCGAGCTTCCGGGGCTGTTCCAGGCGGCGCACATGGAGGCGGCGAACGCCTTCGGCAACGGCGATCTGTACATGGAGAAATTCATCGAGCGGCCGCGGCACATCGAGTTCCAGGTGCTGGCCGATCAGCATGGGAATGTGATGTCGCTGGGCGAGCGGGAGTGCTCGATTCAGCGCCGGCACCAGAAGCTGATCGAAGAGGCTCCTTCGCTGATGGTGACGCCGAAGATGCGGGAGGAGATCGGCAAGACGCTGAAGAAGTCGCTGGAGAATGTGGGCTACCAGAATGCCGGGACCGTTGAATTCCTGATGGATGAAGACGGCAAGCTTTACTTCATCGAGATGAATACGCGCATTCAGGTGGAGCATCCGGTGACGGAGATGGTGACGGGCATTGATCTGGTAAAGGCGCAGCTGCGGATTGCGTATGGCGAGAAGCTGTCGTCGGTTGTGCCGGAGCCGCCGCCGATTCGCGGGCATGCGATTGAGTGCCGCATCAACGCGGAGCACCCGGAAAAGTTTACTCCGTCAGCTGGGAAGATTACCGCATTTAACGTGCCCGGCGGAAACGGTGTGCGCGTAGATACAGCGCAGTATGCCGAGGGTGTGGTGCCACCGTATTATGACTCGCTGATTGCGAAGCTGATTACGCATGGGAAGGACCGCGAAGAGGCGATGGCGCGAATGCGGCGGGCGCTGGGGATGTTCATTGTGCAGGGGATCCATACGACGATTCCGCTGCACGCGAAGATTTTCGAGGACGAGGAGTTCATTGCCGGGAAGTTCGACACGAAGTTCATGGAGCGGTTCTTCGAGAGGCAGAAGAGCGGCAAGTAA
>Ga0335072_10013387_pt1 | contig 11690 bp, 9 predicted proteins | sample Lox_Sample_21_FD_206725 | JGI IMG/M metagenome (GOLD analysis project Ga0335072, IMG submission 206725) | Soil microbial communities from Loxahatchee National Wildlife Refuge, Florida, United States - Lox_Sample_2.1 | ecosystem: Environmental > Terrestrial > Soil > Wetlands | place: USA: Florida...
GGCGACGTCAAGTCCGAGGTCGAGTCGGCAATCGCTGACCTCAAGAAGGCGCTCGAGGGCACTGACACCGAGGCGATCAAGACCGCCAGCGAGCACGCGGCGCAGGTGAGCCAGAAGATGGGGACCGCCATCTACGCCCAGTCGCAGGCTGCTGCTAGCGCGCAGGACGGCGAGGCAGGCGGCGAGGCCGACGGCCAGGACGACGACGTCGTCGAGGCCGAGATCGTCGATGACGACAAGTCGGCCCATGAGGAGGGCGGCGCCGCCTGATGAGGCCCGACGAGGAGCGCCAGGGCCCGGTTATCCGCGATCGCAGGCGGATTGACCCGGTGACTGGCCAGGTACGAGATCCCGGTGAGCCCGGCCCGCAGCGCGGGCCGGGTCCCGGCGGGGGGCAGCAGCGGCCCGGCAGGCATTCGGTGTCCAGGCCGGGCAGCCCGTCTGCCAGCTCCGGCCGATCAGGCGGGGACAGCGCACGGCCTGCGGATGCAGAGCCGGCCGCGGCGGCGGTTCCCGGTGCAGAGACCGGAGCCGCGGGCACTGGCTCGGACAACGGCGGCACCGCCGCTCCGACCAGCGATGCGGCTGCCCGAGCTGCCGAGGCGGCCATCGCCGAGGCCCGGACAAAGCTGGCCGAGCGGACAGCTGACCTGCAGCGGCTGCAAGCCGAGTACGCCAACTACCGCAAGCGGGTTGAGCGAGACCGGATGGCCGTCAGGGAACAGGCACTGGCCAACGTGCTGCACGAATTGTTGCCGGTGCTTGATGACGTCGGCCGGGCGCGCGAGCACGGCGAGCTGACCGGCGGTTTCAAGTCCGTCGGGGAGTCGCTGGAGGGCATCGTGGCCAAGCTCGGCCTGACGGCGTTCGGCGAGACCGGCGATCCGTTCGACCCGACCATGCATGAGGCACTGCTGCACTCGTACTCGGCTGACGTGACCGAGCCGACGGCGGTGCAGATCCTGCAGCCCGGGTACCGGGTCGGTGACCGGATCATCCGACCAGCGAGGGTCGCAGTGGCCGAGCCCGGTGGCGAGGCGTCTGAGGGTCCAGACGGCGGGGACGACCAAGCCGGGTCAGGCGCCGGCGCAGGTGACGACACCAGCGCGGGCGACGGGGCCGGCGAAGAGTGAGTTCGGGGCCGGCGGCCTGCCTCAGTGGGGGGTCGCCGGTGCCGACATCTAGATAGCTCGCGAGAGAGGCCCGTTGAGCACCAAGGATTACCTGGAGAAGGACTATTACAAGACTCTCGGCGTGGCGAAGGGCGCATCCGCCGATGAGATCAAGAAGTCGTACCGGAAGCTGGCCCGCAAGTACCACCCCGACGCCAACGAGGGCGACCCCAAGGCCGAGGGCCGCTTCAAGGAGATCTCCGAGGCTTACAGCGTCCTGTCCGACGACAAGCGACGCAAGGAGTACGACGAGGCGCGCACGCTGTACGGCAGCGGTGTCCGGATGCCAGGATCCGGATCTGCTGGCGGTAGCTACAACTTCGACCTCGGTGACCTCTTCGGCAGCAGCTCTGGCAGCGCGGGCGGGCGCCTTGGCGACCTGCTCGGTGGCGTTTTCGGTACCCGGGGTGGTGGCACGACCGGGACCGGCCAGGCCAGGCCGCGGCGCGGCGCTGACGTCGAGACGGAGACCACGCTGTCGTTCAGCGCTGCCATCGACGGGGCGACAGTCTCGCTCCGGCTGACCGGCGAAGGGCCGTGCAAGGTCTGCCGTGGCACCGGGGCCAAGGCGGGAACTGTGCCCAGGGTCTGCCCGACCTGCGAGGGCACCGGCCAGGGCAGCAGGAACCTGGGCAGCTTCGCATTCTCCGAGCCGTGCAAGACCTGCCGTGGCCGGGGCCTGGTCGTGGACGACCCGTGCACGGAATGCTCGGGTAGCGGACGGGCGATGAGTACCCGGACGATCCAGGCGCGGATCCCGGCGGGCGTCGCCGACGGCCAGCGCATCAAGCTGCCCGGCAAGGGAGCGCCCGGCGAGCGCGGTGGGCCGCCAGGCGACCTCTATGTACGAGTGCACGTGGAGCCGCACCCGCACGGAACGTTCAGCCGTTCGGGCGCCAATCTGACGATTACCGTGCCGGTCACGTTCGCTGAGGCTGCGCTAGGCGCCGAGATCAAGGTGCCCTCACACGGCGGGATGCCGGTCAGCCTTCGGATCCCGGCCGGGACGCCGAACGGCCGCACCTTCCGGGTACGCGGCAAGGGCGTCCGGCGCAAGGACGGCACATCCGGCGACATGCTCGTGACCGTGAACGTCCAGGTCCCGCAGGATCTGAATGACAAGGCTCGGGACGCGCTTGAGTCGTTCCGCGACGCGACTACTGGCCCCGACCCGCGAACCGAGCTACTGAAGAACGCGAACGGCTGACCAATGCCGACCCGCGGGAGGAGATGACATGACCAGCCAGTTCGAGCTCACCGATGACACGCCTGTGTATGTCATCTCAGTGGCAGCTCAGCTGTCAGGCCTGCACCCCCAGACATTGCGCGCCTACGACCGGCTCGGCCTGGTGTCACCGGGCCGGGCCGCTGGACGAGGCCGCCGCTATTCCCTGCGCGACATCCTGAGCCTGCGCGAGGTGCAGCGGCTATCCCAGGAAGAGGGAATCAACCTGTCCGGGATCAAGCGCATCCTCGAGCTTGAGCTCGCCGAGCGGCGCAGCAGGCAGCTGCTTGCCGAAATGCACGCCGAGGTGAGCCAGCTGCGTGCCGAGCTGGAGTCCACTCGCGCGGTTGCTGCCAGGCTCGCGACGCTCGTCCGCGGCCGGGCCGATGCGGCTGCACTCGTCCCGGTCCACCACGTAGGCCCGCCCCAGCCGGATTCGCCGGCCCAAGGCCGCGTCGCCGATCCAGGGCAGGCCGTCGCTGCTGCAGGCGACGTGCCAGGTAAACCCGCCGCGACGGCCTGACCGAACACCTACCAGCAATCAGAAAACGAAAAAAGAAGAAGACAACAGTGGATGAGAAGCTGACCAGGAAGAGCCAGGAGGCTCTGGGTGAGGCCGTGCAGGCAGCGGCCTCCGCCGGCAACCCAAGCGTGGATGGCCTGCACCTGCTCGCTGCCCTAGTCCAGCAGACTGGCGGCACTGCGGCGCCGCTGCTCCGCGCTGTCGGCGCCGACCCTGCCGACGTGCTGAAGAAGGTGCTCGACCTGGTCGGCCGCCTGCCGCGGGCCGCCGGGGCCACAGTCAGCGCACCGGAGACCTCGCGCCCGCTGCTGGCCGCGCTGGCGACAGCAGGCAGGCTGGCCCGCGAGATGTCGGATGACTATGTCTCGACCGAGCACCTGCTAGTCGGCCTGGCTACTGACGGCGGCCAGGCGGCCACGGTGCTGCGTGAGGCTGGCGCAGGGCCGAAACAGCTGACCGATGCGTTCGAGCAGGTTCGCGGGCACTCGCGAGTGACCTCACAAGATCCCGAGGGAACCTACCAGGCGCTGGAGAAGTACGGCATCGACCTGACCCAGAGCGCCCGTGACGGCAAGCTCGACCCGGTTATCGGCCGGGATGCGGAGATCCGCCGGGTGATTCAGGTGCTCTCGCGACGGACGAAGAACAACCCGGTGCTGATCGGCGAGCCTGGCGTCGGCAAGACCGCGGTCGTCGAGGGTCTTGCCCAGCGCATTGTCGCGGGGGACGTGCCCGAGTCGCTGCGCGGCAAGAGCGTCGTCGCACTCGATCTGGGTGCAATGGTCGCTGGCGCCAAGTACCGCGGTGAGTTTGAAGAGCGCCTGAAGGCCGTCCTCAATGAGATCAAGCAAAGCGACGGTCAGATCATCACGTTCATCGACGAGCTGCACACGGTCGTTGGCGCCGGCGCCGCCGAAGGCGCCATGGATGCCGGCAACATGCTCAAGCCCATGCTTGCCCGCGGCGAGCTGCGGATGGTCGGAGCAACGACGCTGGATGAATACCGGCAGCGGATCGAGAAGGACGCGGCCCTGGAGCGGCGATTCCAGCAGGTGCTCATCGGGGAGCCGTCGGTCGAGGACACCATTGCCATCCTGCGCGGGCTAAAGGGCAGATACGAGGCGCACCACCAGGTGCAGATCTCCGACGCGGCCCTGGTGGCCGCGGCGACGCTTTCCGACCGCTACATAACAGCCAGGTTTCTGCCAGACAAGGCGATCGACCTAGTTGACGAGGCTGCGTCCAGGCTGCGCATGGAGATCGACTCCAGGCCGGTCGAAATCGACGAACTGCAGCGGACCGTCGACCGGATGAAGATGGAAGAGATGGCGCTGGCCAAGGAGAACGATCCGGCCAGCCGCGACCGGCTGGAGCGACTGCGCGCTGACCTTGCCGACAAGCAGGAGCAGCTAACCGCCCTAGTGGCTCGCTGGGACCGCGAGAAGGCCAGCCTCAACCGAGTCGGAGAACTGAAGAAGCAGCTCGACGATCTTAAGGGCCAGGCCGAGCGGGCCCAGCGGGACGCTGACTTCGCGACCGCCTCCAGGCTGATGTACGGGGAGATCCCCGAGCTGGAACGGCAGATAGCCGAGGCGTCGGCAGCCGCCAGCGAAGAGGAGGCGGTCGGCGCGAGCCTGGGCAATGAGGGGCCGCCGATGGTGAAGGAAGAGGTCGGCCCCGACGATGTCGCCGACGTGGTGTCCTCCTGGACCGGCATCCCGACCGGCCGGCTTATGGAAGGCGAGACCGGCAAGCTACTGCGGATGGAAGCTGAGCTCGGTCATCGGATCGTCGGCCAGCATGCGGCCGTGCAAGCGGTGTCTGACGCAGTCCGCAGGTCGCGTGCCGGGATCTCCGACCCAGACCGGCCGTCCGGCTCGTTCCTGTTCCTGGGCCCGACCGGAGTCGGGAAGACCGAGCTGGCGAAGGCGCTTGCGGAGTTCCTGTTCGACGACGAACGGGCGATCATCCGGATCGACATGAGCGAGTACTCGGAGCGGCACTCGGTGGCGCGGCTGGTTGGCGCACCGCCCGGGTACGTCGGCTACGAGGAGGGCGGTCAGCTCACTGAGGCAGTGCGGCGCCGGCCCTACTGCGTCGTGCTGCTTGATGAAGTAGAGAAGGCGCATCCGGAGGTCTTCGACATCCTGCTCCAGGTGCTCGATGACGGCAGGCTGACCGATGGCCAGGGCCGGACCGTCGACTTCCGCAACACCATCCTCATCCTGACCTCCAACCTCGGCTCGCAGTTCATCGCCGACCCCGGCCTGGACGATGTGGCCACCAAGGAAAAGGTCATGGCCGTCGTGCAGGCCACCTTCAAGCCGGAGTTCCTGAACCGGCTGGACGACGTCATCGTGTTCGACGCACTGAACACAGCCGAGCTGACTGAGATCGTGGAACTGCAGGTCGAGCGGCTCGCGGGACGGCTCGCCGACCGGCGACTGACGCTAGAGGTGACCCCTGCGGCCAAGGAGTGGCTCGCCGTCACCGGCTTCGACCCGGTCTACGGCGCGCGGCCACTGCGGCGGCTGATCCAGTCGGCGATCGGTGACAAGCTGGCCCGAGAACTCATCGCAGGCGAGATCACCGATGGCGACACGGTGCTCGTCGACCTGGATGAGGGCGCGTACACGCTTACTGTCGCGCCGGCGCGCGCAGACGCCAAGCGGGCAGCGGCAACGGCCGGCGAGCCGGCCTAAGCCTCGTCGAGCATGGCGTCGTAGTCGTCCTCGGGCAAGCCGAGGTCGTTGCGAATGCGGTAACGGAGGCTGAGCAGCAGCCATAGCTCGGACTCATCGCCGTCGCTGCGCTGCCCGCGCTTGGCGGCAGCCAGGCACAGCGTGACTCCAGCAGTCGCCCAGTCCAGTGCAGCTGGCAGGTCCGACTGCTCGACCAGCAGCTCCGCGACGAGGTCGCAGGTCCGGGGGTCGAGCCGACCTTCGATTTTGACGCGCCGGATCAGAGCTTGCGCCTCAGACTGCCTGCCGAGCTGGAACAGCGCCCTGGCCAGTGGCACGCGCGGGTCAGCAGAGACCGCGCCGCCATCGGCCATGGCGCGACGGAGGTCCGCGACCGCCTCGCCTGGCTCATCTGCCAGTAGCCACTGCTCCCCTGCGCGCAGGAACGCCTCGGCCCGCGGCATCGCGTCGGTTGCCGTGCCGGTACGTGCAAGCAGTGTCATCTCGCGCGCAGCCGCCACGTGATCACCACTGGCCGCTGCGTCGAATTCGATCGAATCGAATTGCTCACGGCTCAGCAGTGCCACGGAGACAAGGTATCCGGGAAATGGCACTTTTGGTCCGCGCAACGACGCCCGGTAATGGCTTCGTGACCATTATCCACGGGAAAACCCCGCGCTGACGCGCGGGGTTCCGGGGTTCTCGAGTCCCCAAGTACGGGACGAGGCGCCTTTTCGCGGGGATGTCGGGAGTGACCACCCGGCATTTCGGCGGTGTCCCCCGGCTTTTCGGGGGATGTCGGGGAGTGACCCCCCGGTTTTCCGGGGGGATGTCGGGGGGTGTCCCCCCGACTGTGGTTCAGTGGCGGGAGCGCTCCAGCGCGTCCCAGAATCCTCGCCTGAGCGCGTGCCGCACCTCGTCATGGAGCAGCGAGTCAATCGGGAGCGCCGAACCTTGGAGCAGTCTGGCCTCCAGGTCTGACGGCATCCGCGGCTTGCGGGCGAGCACGGCCTCAAGCCACAGGGCGGGCGCGTCCCTGGCCACGGCCTCGCCGAACCCAAAGCCCTCAGCATGCGCCGACTGGACAGCGTCGCCCACCGACATCGCGGCAGCCGCGGCCACGGCAGACTGCCCGCCGCCATAGGGATTGGGCAAGTATGCGTTATTCGGCGGGCTGGCAAACTGGGCAGGCTCAGCCTGACCACCGTAGGGAGCGGTCCGATCCGGCGGGTACTGGACGACACCATTGCCGGCCGGAAGCGAGCGCTGCGTTAGCGCAGATCGCTGCGCCTCGACGGGCGCCTGGCCGTTCTGGTGCAGCACATGGGGCGGCACGGAGTTGCCGCCGTGCACTTGCTGGCTAGCTGGCGCCAAGCCGCCCTGGCCAGGCTGGCTGGCTGCACTGGTGCCCTGACCCGGCAAACCCTGACCGGGCAGGCCCTGACCCGGCAGGTTCTGGCTCGGCAGCTGCTGGCCATGTGACGGCTGCGACTGCGCCTGGAGCCCTGGCTGCGCCAGTCCCTGCTGTGCCAGTCCCTGAGGGCCCAGCCCATAGGGCTGACCAGGCTGCAGCTGCCCAGTACCCGGCGCCGAAGCGCTGCCGCCGAACTCCCGAGGGGTCTCCTGGTGGCGGCCTGTCAGCGGAGCACCGGGCCCGCCGAGATGCTGGCTGCCCTGTTGCTGCACGCCGTTGGATTGCTGCATTCCGCCCGGCTGGCCTGCCGACTGGAGTCCGTTCGGCTGCACGCCATTGCCCAGCTGCATGCCGTTGTCCTGGTGCCGGCCCATGGCCATACCAGTCCCGGCGGACCCGGCTCCTCCGCCAGCCAGCCCGTCGCCCTGCCCCTGATGGCCGGTCATGCCCGGCGCCACTCCGGTGGGCACGCCACCGACGGCCGGCATAGAGCCAACCTGTCCGGGGGCGGCCTCGGGAAGGGGGCGCTGGCCGAAGCCGTTGAGTGACTGGCCAGCCTGAGCGCGGGCGGCCTCCTGGGCGGGGAATCCAGGCGCCGAGAAGCCGCCGACCGCGCCCGCGGACAGCTGGCCGCGATCGTCATCGGCGCGCTGATACCGCTGCGCCTCGAGCTGCGCGTGACTGAGCTGCGCATGGCTAGCCAGCTCGCCCTGGCCAGAGCCAGGGGTGATGACATCGGCGGGGCCGCCAGCGCGTAGGTCCGCAAGCTGCGGCTGGCCCATGCGCTCGTATTCGGGCACCAGCGGCGAGCCGTACAGATGCTGTGCCGGTGCCTCGACAGCAGGGTGCGGCCCGCTCGCGTGAGCGGCGTTAACTGTCAGCTCGCGGAAGCCCGAATCAGTCAGCTGCGGCTCCGCGCCGGAGATGAGGTCGACGTAAGGGCGCAGGTGACCGGCCGCGACTTCGATAACGTCGTCGCATTCCTGGCGCAGCGTCCGGGAGACGGCTCGATCGCCGTCCGTCCCTATATACAGCAGGAGTGCCCGAACGCCGAGGTCCTGGACCTCGGCGATGACCGGCCCTAGGTCCTCCTCGGCGCTCACGATGATGACATCGCAGATGGCGTGGTTCCTTGCCAGGGCGGTCAGATCCTTGCGGATTTCCGCCTCGACGCCCTCCTTGCGGCTCGGGCGGATCTTGCTGAGCCGGAGCTTGAGCCCTGGGACGTCGGCAATCGCGTCGTGTTCGGGGGTGCGGTTACCATCCGTCGATGTGTCATACCAGTAGCACCGCAGCAGCGGCAGGCCAGTACGGTCCCTGGCCAGGCCACCTAGTAGCTTCAGAAGGCCCGCGTAATCCCAGGACACCGAGTCACGATTGCGAGTGCCATGGACGGCGAGCGCGCCGTCGGCCAGCGCGTAACTCGCATCCACGAACAGCGCGCAGCGATCCACGCGACACCGTCCTTCCCCTTGCGCGTGACGTTACCAGCGCATGGCATCGGCCGTGACGCATAGCGCGGATCGCGGACGTATCCGCCAGGCCGGGTTCCCTGCTACTAGTTCAGCCAATGTAGGAATTTACTCGCCTGCGGCGGGCACGCCCCGCTGTTGTCCGAGGCGCCGCCAGCCCGCAGAAGCTACCAGGCGCCGGCCAGTGCTCCGCCCAGGTGCAGGGTAGGCTCGGCTGCCGTGACCGATCGCGACGATCTGCTGGCCATGATCAAGGAGCTCGCCGTAGTCCACGGCGAGGTGATCTTGTCGTCCGGGCAGCGCGCCGACTGGTACATAGACCTCAGGCGGGTTTTGCTAGACGGCCGGGCAGCACCTCTGGCCGGCCGCGTCATGCTCGACACCACCGCGTCCCTCTCGTACGACGCGGTCGGCGGCCTGACTCTCGGCGCGGATCCGGTAGCCACCGCCATGCTGCATGCAGCCGCCGCGCGCGGCCGGAGGCTGGACGCGTTTGTCGTCCGCAAGGCCGAGAAGGCGCACGGGCTGCAGCGCAGGATCGAGGGTCCCGACATCGCCGGCCGGCGCGTGCTCGCTGTGGAGGACACCTCCACGACGGGCGCCTCGGTCCTGACGGCGGTTGATGCGTTGCAGGAGGCAGGCGCCCAGGTCGTCGGGGTCGCCGTCGTCGTTGAGCGCGGCGCTCGCCCGAAGGTCGCGGAGCGAGGGCTGCCTTACCTGCCTGCGTTCGAACTAGCCGAGCTCGGTCTCGGCTGAGGCGGCGGCGCGACTCGGCAGTTGGCGTGGCGCACCACCGGCCTGTCAGTGCTGCGACAGCAAGTGCAGTGCGTAGGCCCCGACGATTAGCAGCGCTAAAACTGTGACCGACAGCACCACAAAGCCGACATAATGCCGACGGCTAGCTGGGTCCGCGTCATGGTGTCCCATGCCTGCAGAGTAGACCTGTGGTGGCCGCCTGCTCGGGTAATGCAGCCGAACTCGACCGGTGGGCTTGGGCGCGCCGACGGCCTCCGCGATACTGAAGCCAGTGATGAAGCCTGACAGAACAGGAGAGGACTCGCGCCATGCCGATCGCGACGCCCGAGGTCTACGCGCAGATGCTGGACCGGGCCAAGGAGCAGGGCTTCGCCTACCCGTCCATCAACGTGACCTCGAGCCAGACGCTGAACGCCGCGCTCCGCGGCTTCGCCGAGGCCGAGAGCGATGGCATTGTCCAGATATCCACGGGCGGCGCCGAGTACTTGTCTGGCGCCGGGGTCAAGGACATGGTGACCGGTGCGGTAGCGCTCGCGCAGTTCGCCCACACGGTGGCGGCGAAGTACCCGGTCAACATCGCTCTGCATACCGACCACTGCCCGAAGGACAAGCTCGATGGGTACATGCGGCCACTGCTGCAGATCTCGACAGAGCGCGTGGCCCGCGGCGAGAACCCGTTGTTCCAGTCGCACATGTGGGACGGCTCGGCCGTTCCGCTCCAGGAAAACCTCCAGATCGCAGCTGAACTGCTGGCAAAGTGCGCGGCCGCGCACGTGATCATGGAGATGGAGATTGGCGTTGTCGGCGGCGAGGAGGATGGTGTCGTCGGCGAGATGAACGAGAAGCTCTACAGCACGCCGGAAGATGCGCTCGCGACTGCGGAGGCGCTCGGCCTCGGTGAGCGCGGCCGGTACATCCTGGCAGCGACCTTCGGCAACGTGCACGGCGTCTACAAGCCGGGTCACGTCAAGCTGCGGCCGGCCATATTGAAGGAGATTCAGGAGGCCGTCGCTGCCAAGTACGGCATCCAGAAGCCCTTTGACCTGGTGTTCCACGGCGGCTCTGGGTCTGACCTAGCCGACATCAGGGAGGCCATCGGGTACGGCGTGGTCAAGATGAACGTGGACACCGACACCCAGTACGCGTTCACCAGACCGGTTGCCGGGCACATGTTCACCAACTATGACGGCGTGCTCAAGGTCGACGGTGACGTCGGCACGAAGAAGGACTACGACCCGCGGAGCTGGGGCAAGGCCGCCGAGTCGGGCATGTCCGCCAGGGTCGTGCACGCATGCGACGACCTGCTGTCGGCGGGCACGCGCATTCGCTGATCCACGCTGGATTCCGGGTGGCCGGCTGACACCTCCCGGCGGGCTCGCGGCAGGATGATCGCATGACGCACGAGAATCTGCTGGGCGGCCCGCCTGAGACGCTCCTCCCGGCTAACCCTGACGCCAGGGATGCACTCGCGAGCGTTGACCCGGCGGACGTCGCGGCGCGATTCCCGAACTACTGCGCCGCCTGGGCGGCACTCGCGGAGCGGGCGATGGCGGCCGGCGAACCGGTCGCCGCCTATGCGTACGCCCGCACTGGCTATCACCGCGGCCTCGACCAGTTGCGCCGGGCGGGCTGGCACGGACACGGCCCAATCCCGTGGGAGCACGAGCCGAACCAGGGGTTCCTGCGCTCGCTCAACGCTCTCGGCCTGGCAGCCGAGGCGATCGGCGAAGATGAGGAGGCTGTTCGCTGCCGGGAGTTCCTGGCGGATGCCAGCCCCGCAGCCGTCGCGGCCCTGAGCTTGTAGTTCTCGGGTTACTGGGGCCTGCCGGGAGGCCAGGTTCCGGTAAGCTCTTGTTGCAAGAGCCCCTTGCCGCGCTTGCATTTCCCCGCAATGACGCTGGCCTGGGGCTTTCGTTCTGTTACGGGAAGGACCGGTGACATGCCTGCCATCGTGATCGTCGGAGCGCAGTGGGGCGATGAAGGCAAGGGCAAGGCCACCGACCTGCTTGGCGACCGGGTCGACTATGTCGTCCGGTACCAGGGCGGCAACAACGCGGGCCACACGGTGGTCATCGGCAACGAAAGCTATGCACTGCATCTCCTGCCGTCGGGCGCACTGTCCGACCATGCGATATCGGTCATCGGCAACGGCGTCGTGATCAACCCGGAGGTGCTGCTCGGTGAAATCGACGGCCTCGCCGGCCGCGGCGTCTGGCGGGATCGCCTCCTGATCTCGGCCGATGCGCACCTGATCATGCCCCACCACGTCGCGCTGGATAAGGTCACCGAGCGCTACCTCGGCAACGCGCGGATCGGCACCACCGGGCGCGGGATCGGGCCCGCGTACGCCGACAAGGCTGCACGGGTAGGAATCCGGGTGCAGGACCTGTTCGATCCCGGCATCCTGCAGCAGAAGCTCGAGCTGGCGCTGCGGGAAAAGAATCAGG
>Ga0335072_10013388_pt1 | contig 11690 bp, 8 predicted proteins | sample Lox_Sample_21_FD_206725 | JGI IMG/M metagenome (GOLD analysis project Ga0335072, IMG submission 206725) | Soil microbial communities from Loxahatchee National Wildlife Refuge, Florida, United States - Lox_Sample_2.1 | ecosystem: Environmental > Terrestrial > Soil > Wetlands | place: USA: Florida...
CGGCGACTGGCCCGGCCGCCGGCTCGAGCTCGTCGCCGGCCACGACAAGCGGCGCCAGCAGCCGGCCTTCTGGATATCGCAGCGCCGCCTGCGGCAACCGGGACAGCCGGCCGCTGAGTAGCACGCGCACCACGCCGAGCCGGCCATTGGCCGACTCCGCGGCGGACGCGGCGGACGGCTCGATGGCGGCGTCGCGGGTAGCACCGGATCGCAGCTCGCCATGGTCAATCACGACCGGCCGCTCCGGCGAGTCCGCAGGCGCTGTCGCGAACGAAGGCCCGCCGGTGCCGGCGATCTTGCTGCCGGCGATTCCGCTGGCGGCGGGAATGCGGCGGAGTGCCTGCGCGGCGACCGCGGCCGCCGAGCTGAACGTCACCGCTCCGGCGACCGCCTTTACGATCTGGTCGGCGACCAGCTCGTACTCGGTGCAGCCGAGCACCACAGCTTCGCAGCCGGCCGGCGTCCGGGATGCGGCAATGGCCACTGCCGCAGCGGTCGCCGCCTGGTCACCGGCGTCGACAGCGTCTGCGAGGCCAGGGCAGGCGACCGGCGTGACGTCGGCCGATCCGGCGAACTCGGCGATCAGCCGCCGCTGGTAGGCGCTGGCTGTGGTAGCGACGGTCGCCCAGATCGCGACCTTCTGGTAAGCGGCCGCTGCTGGCTTGATGGCGGGCACGGTGCCGATCACTGGCACATCTGGCTCGAATTCTGCCCGCATCGCCTCCAGAGCGTGGACCGAGCCGGTATTGCAGGCCATCACAAGAATGTCTGGCTGGTACCTCAGGGCGGCGCGGGCGCAGCGCAAGGCGCGGTCAGCGATGTCGTCTGGCGTGCGCGGTCCCCAGGGCATCCCGTCGGGGTCCGGGGCAAGCACGAGGTCGGCATCGGGCCGCATCCGGTGCAGCGCAGCGGCTGGCGCCAGCAGGCCGAGCCCCGAGTTGATCAGCGCGATCCGCATCCGCCAACTGTAAGTGGTGCGGCGATTCGCTGTGCCGGGCGAGCCTGGGTAAAACTGCTGGCATGACCACAGGTGCTGACATTCTTAGAACCGCGTACGCCGCATCCTGCGATACCTTGCAGCGGGTGCTGTCCGGTATCAGCGAGCAGGAGTTTTTCTGGGAGCCCGTGGCCGGATGCTGGACCTTGCACCGCCGGTCAGAGACCCGTGGAGTCAGCGCCGAAGGCAGCGGAGAATGGGTCATTGACTACGATCTGTCGCAGCCGCAGCCCGCGCCGTTCACCACGATCGCGTGGCGGACGCTGCACCTCGCCAGCGTGAACTACTTGTACTGGGATTACGCCTTCGGCTCGGCATCGCTGACCTTCGACCTCGAGTTGCCCGGTGACGCCGCCGAGGCAACGGACTGGCTGTTCGCGAGCCACCCGCCAGTGACGGACGCCTTGACCGGTCTTAATGACCTCGACCTAGACAAGCTGGTGCCAACCAACTGGGGCGCGGAGTGGCCGCTGCACCGGGTCATCATGACGCTGATCAACGAGCAGGTGCATCACGGTGCGGAGATCAGCCTGATGCGGGACCTGTACCGGTGCCGCGGCTCGCTGGCTGTGCTGCGCTGAGGTCGCCGACGCCGAGGCCATCTGTTCCGGCAGCGGAATCCGGGACGTCGAGGGCTGGCAGCCCGTCGATGCTGACTGCGTTCTTTTCGGCCCGGTAGGCGGATAGCTGGGCGGCCGACTTCTTCTCGTCGTATCTGACCAGCACATCCCGCTCACGGGTAAGTTCCATCACCGGCACCGCGTAGCCGCACGAGTCAGCAATCCGGTCCAGGTCGACGACGATGATCGCGCGCCGGCTCGCCTGGTTGCTGCCGTAACCCGTCGCCGGGAACCGCTCGGCCAGCCTCGCCCACTCCGGCGCGCCGGGCAGCACGATCCGGCCGGTTCCGTACAGCCGCAGGATTTTCGTCTCGTGCTCGAAGGAGCAGAACATGATCGTGATTTTGCCGTTCTGCTTCAGATGGGCGATGGTCTCCGCCCCGCTGCCGGTGAGGTCAACGTAGGCAACTTGCAGCGGGCCGAGAACCGCGAAAGTGTCCCGGTAGCCTTTCGGCGACAGGTTGATGTGCCCGCCCTCGCCGTCAGCGCTCAGGCATGGGGCAGTCGCGACAAAGAAGACAGACTGCCTGCCGATAAACTTCGTGAGCCGTTCGTCCAGCTCCGGGTAAAGCTTGCCCATGATGCCGTCCCGAAGGTATGACGGGGACATTCGACGATCGCGGGGTATCCGGATGGTGTCGGCCCGGTTATCCCCGCGAGACGGAGGATCCGAGAGCGTGTCCCGCGGTGTGACTATCTTGCGATAGGCCGACGGCCCAGAGCGAATGCAAAGGAGACCGGGTGACCGAGGTCACAAGCCAGCCCAGGCCGGGTTCGCTGCTTGAGCGGCACCAGGCGGCTGTCGCAGCGATTCAGCGCGCGTACGCCGCCATCCCAGCGGGCAGCGCTGTCCGGCTGGCGAAGAGCACCTCCAACCTGTTCAGGTTCCGCGGCGACGCGCCGGCCCACCAGCTTGACGTTTCGCAGTTCGGCCACGTGATCTCGATCGACCCGGAGGCCAGGACAGCAGTAGTCGGTGGCATGACGACCTATGAGGACCTTGTGACAGCGACGCTGCGCCATGGGCTGATGCCGCTCGTCGTGCCGCAACTGAAGACGATCACGCTCGGCGGCGCTGTGTCGGGCCTCGGCATCGAATCCAGCTCGCTGCGCAGCGGCATGCCGCACGAGTCGGTGCTGGCGATGGAGATCCTCACCGGCGACGGCCGCGTGGTCACCGCCACCGCGGATAACGAGCACGCTGCGCTCTACCGCGGGTTCCCGAACTCCTACGGCACGCTCGGCTACACCCTGTCGCTGACCATCGAGCTCGAGCCGGTCAAGCCGTACGTGCATCTGCGGCACTTCAAGTTCGCCGACCCGGCTGAGTGCTTCGCGGCCGTGGCGGATGTGGGGGCGAACGGCAGTTACGCGGGGCACCAGGCCGACTTCATCGACGGCGTCGCGTTCAGCCTGGGCGAGATGTACCTCACTATCGGTGCGTTCAGCGACGTAGCCCCGTGGCACAGCGATTACACGCGTGAGCGGATCTACTACCAGTCGCTGCGCGGGCCGAAAGAGGACTTCCTTACCATCAGCGACTACCTCTGGCGCTGGGACACCGACTGGTTCTGGTGCTCGCGGCCGTTCGGCGTGCAGCGCCCGCTGGTCCGCGCACTGTGGCCGCGCCGGTACCGGCGCTCAGACGTCTACCGCAAGCTCGTCGCGCTCGACCGCAAGCATGGCGTCACCCGGAAGCTCGATGAGCGCCTGGGCAGGCCGCAGCGGGAGATGGTGATCCAGGATGTCGAGATACCGGTCGACCAGTCAGCGGCATTCGCGACCTACTTCCTGACCGAGGTAGGCATGAGCCCGGTCTGGCTGTGCCCGCTGCGCCTGCGCGGCGAGATGACATGGCCGCTGTACCCGATGCGGCCGGGCCAGGTGTATGTCAACTTCGGATTCTGGGGCGCGGTCCCGCTGCCGCCCGGAGCGAAGGACGGCCACTTCAACCGGCGCATCGAGGACAAGGTGACCGAACTTGGGGGTCACAAGGGCCTGTACTCGACGTCGTTCTATTCGCGGCAGGACTTCTGGGACCGGTACAACGGCCCGGAATACGCCGAGCTGAAGCTGGCTTACGATCCGCAAGGCCGGCTGGCTGACCTGTACGACAAGTGCGTGCGCGGCGTCTAGACACGCCGCGATCATCAAGGGAACGAGCGAAAGAGGTCGCAGATGGCTCTGGCCGAGGTATTCGAGCGGGTTGTGGGCCCGGATGCCCCCGTCGGTTTCGAGGCTTATGACGGTAGCTCCTCAGGCTCCGGTGACTCGCCGATCAAGATCACCGTGAAGTCGCCGACGGCGGTGGCCTACCTGGCACAGGCACCGGGCGCGATGGGGCTGGCCCGCGCCTACGTCTCAGGCCACCTGGACGTGGACGGTGACATGTACACGGCGCTGTCCCGGATGACCAGCGTGCAGGAACTGAAAACCAGCCTGCCCGAGAAGCTCAGCCTGCTGAACAGCCTGGGCGGACCCAGGATGCTGTTCCCGCGGGTGCCGCCGCCGCCGCAGGAGGTGCGGGTCAACAGCCGGTGGCGATCCGGCCGCCGGCACTCCAAGGGTCGCGACGCGTCCGCGATCTCGCATCACTACGACGTGTCCAACACCTTCTATGAGTGGGTCCTCGGTCCGTCCATGGCGTACACGTGCGCGTGTTACCCATCCGACGACGCCACCCTCGAACAGGCGCAGGCAACCAAGTTCGACCTGGTGGCGCGCAAGCTGGCGCTGAAGCCGGGCATGCGGCTGCTGGATGTCGGCTGCGGCTGGGGCGGCATGGTCATGCACGCCGCCCGTTACTACGGTGTCAAGGCTCTGGGCGTCACGCTGTCCGCCGAGCAGGCCGCCTGGGCTCAGCAGGCGATCAAGGAACGCGGCCTTTCTGACCTGGCCGAGGTTCGCCACCTGGACTACCGCGACGTGGCCGAGGCGGACTTTGACGCGGTTAGCTCGATCGGGTTGTCGGAGCACATCGGCAAGGCTCAGCTCCCGGGCTATTTCCGGTTCCTGAGCGACAAGCTGGTGCCTCAGGGCCGGCTGCTCAACCACTGCATCACCCGGCCGGACAACACCGGTCCGGCGCGGGTCACAGGCGGGTTCATCTACCGTTACGTGTTCCCCGACGGTGAGCTCGAGGGCCCCGGACTCCTGATGTCGCTGATGCACGACAACGGCTTCGAAGTCCGGCACACTGAGAACCTGCGTGAGCACTACGCCAAGACCCTGACCGCCTGGTGCGCCAACCTCGATGAGCACTGGGAAGAGGCGGTCGCCGAGGTAGGTGAGGGAACGGCCCGGGTGTGGCGGCTGTACATGGCCGGGTCGCGGCTCGGCTTCGAGCGCAACCAGATCCAGCTGCACCAGATGCTGGGGGTCAAGCTCGGCGATGCCGGTGCTGCGGGCATGCCGCTGCGTCCCGACTGGGAGCCCGCCAGGGATTTCCCGGTGACCTACCCGTCCGCCAGCTAAGAAGCCGCGTCTGCTACGCGGTCGGCAGCGACCGGTAATAGTCCGCGACCGTGAATGCGAGGTCGAGGGCCTGGGTGCGATTGAGCCGCGGGTCACACGCCGTCTCGTAGCGCTGGTGCAAGTCCTCGGCAATGATCTCGTGGCTGCCGCCGACACACTCGGTCACGTTGTCCCCGGTGAACTCGATGTGGATGCCGCCGGGATGGGTGCCCGCGCTGCGGTGCACCTCGAAAAAGCCCTGAACCTCGTCGAGCACATCCTCGAGGCGCCGGGTCTTGTGGCCGCTCGGCGCCTCGAACGTGTTGCCGTGCATCGGGTCGCAGATCCAGGCGACCGGGATGTCTTCCTCCTGGACCGCCTTGATCAGCGGCGGCAGCAGGGTTCGGATCTCGCTGGCGCCTAGCCTGGTGATGAGCGTTAGCCGGCCTGGCTCGCGGTCTGGACTGAGCCGCCGGATCAGCGCGCGCAGGCCGTCCGGCGTGGCGTCCGGACCGATCTTCACCCCGATGGGGTTGCGGATGCTGGTCGCGAACTCTACGTGCGCGCCATCTAGCGCCCTTGTGCGCTCGCCGATCCAGAGGAAGTGCGCCGAGACGTCGTACGCCAGTCCGGTGCGCGAGTCGATGCGGGTCAGCGCCAGTTCGTAGGGCAGCAGCAGGGCTTCGTGGCTGGAGTAGAACTCGACCGAGCGCAGTTCCTCGGAATCCGCGCCGCATGCCCGCATAAACGACAGCGCCCTGTCGATCTCCCCGGCCAGCCGCTCGTAGCGCTGCCCGGACGGGCTGTTCCGGACGAAGTCCCGGTTCCAGGCGTGTACCTGGTGCAGGTCGGCGTACCCGCCGGTAGTGAACGCGCGGCACAAGTTGAGCGTGACGGCGGCGCAGTGGTAGGCCCGCAGCATCCGGTCGGGGTCGTGCACCCGCGCCTGCGGGGTGAAGTCGAACCCGTTGATCGCGTCGCCGCGGTAGGCCGGCAGCTCGACCCCGTCCCTGATCTCGGTCGGTCGCGACCTGGGCTTAGCAAACTGGCCTGCCAGCCTGCCGATCTTCACGACGGGGACGCTGGCGCCGTAGGTAAGCACGACTGCCATCTGCAGGATCGTCTGCAACTTGGCACGGACGGCGTCGGCATTGGCCCCGGTGAAGGTCTCGGCGCAGTCTCCGCCCTGCAGGACGAATGCCTCACCGCGGCTGACCGCGGCCAGCCGCTCCTTCAGTTGATCGCACTCGCCGGCGAACACCAGCGGCGGCAGGCTGGCCAGCTCCGCCGCGACCGCCTCGACCCTGGCCGGATCGGGCCAGTCGGGCTGCTGGGAAGCGGGGCTGCTGACGGTGATGACGGGGGAACGCACGGGAGTAACGGTACTCACCTGCCGCGACTGGCCGGTCCTGAGCTACCGAGCGGGCGAAATGACCCCAGTAGTCCGCCTGCCTCGGCCTCGTTGCCGTCGGCTGCGTTCTGCAATGATCCACCGGATGCGACGGCGCGGGCTGCTGGTGAAGAATGACCGAGTGGAATCCGCGAGCACCGGCCAGTGCCGGGACATCATCCTGCTGGGGTCAACGGGCTCGATCGGGACCCAGGCCGCCGACATCGTCTCCCGTAACCCGGAGCGGTTCAAGGTGACCGGCATCGCGTCTGGCGGCGGGAACCCCGGCCTGCTGGCCCGGCAGGCGATCGACCTCGGTGCCGAGGTGGTGGCGGTTGCCACTCCGGCTGCGGTGCCGGAGCTGCGTGAGGCGCTGGCTGCCATCGGGGCAGCCGACGGGGCCCGGCGCAAGCTTCCTGACTTGCAGGCCGGCCCGGACGCCGTGGCCGAGCTGGCCGCCCGGCCGTGTGACGTGGTGCTCAACGCCGTCACCGGGGCAGTCGGGCTGGCCGCGACGCTGTCGGCGCTGTCCGCTGGCCGCGTGCTGGCCCTGGCCAACAAAGAGTCGCTGATCATGGGCGGCCCGCTGGTCGCTGGCATTGCCGCGCCCGGCCAGATCGTCCCGGTTGACTCGGAGCACTCAGCAATCGCGCAGTGCCTGCGCGGCGGCCGTTCAGCTGAGGTCGCCAAGCTCATCGTGACCGCCAGCGGCGGGCCGTTCCTGCACCGCAGCCGCGCCGAGCTGGCCGACGTGACGCCCGCCGAGGCGCTCGCCCATCCGACCTGGACCATGGGGCCGGTGATCACGGTGAACAGCGCCACGCTGGTGAACAAGGGGCTGGAGCTCATCGAGGCGCACCTGCTGTTCGGAATCGGATTCGACCGCATCGACGTGGTGGTGCACCGCCAGTCGGTGATCCACTCGATGGTGGAATTCACCGACGGATCGACGCTTGCTCAGGCCAGCCCGCCGGATATGCGCATCCCGATCGCGCTCGCGCTGGGCTGGCCGGACCGGGTGCCGCACGCGGCACCTCCAGTGGACTGGACCACCGCGCACACCTGGACATTCGAGCCGCTGGATGAGGACGCGTTCCCCGCCGTCCCCCTGGCCAGGCAGGTAGGCGCGGCCGGCGGGACCATGCCAGCGGTCTACAACGCGGCCAACGAGGTATGCGTCGACGCGTTCTTGGCTGGGCAGATCCCGTTCGCCGGAATCGTCGATACGGTCACCCAGGTAGTCTCGGAGCATCACGACTCAGCAGGGGCTGCCGTGACGCTGGCAGATGTGCTTGGCGCTGATAGTTGGGCCAGGGGCCGCGCACGAGAGCTAACGGGGAAGGGAGGCGCCGCCTGATGGGTCCTTCAGGCCCGCCCGATCCCGGCGATCAGAACGATCAGAACGGGAACAGCGGTCAGGGTCGGCGCACCACTGGCTCGCTCACTAAGCTCTGGGTCTGGATCGTGGTCGTCGCGGCCGTCGTGGCGCTGATCGTGGTCGCGCGACAACACCTGGCGTTCCTGTTCGGCGTCCTGATCTTCGTCGTGGCTCTGCTCATCTCGGTCATGCTGCATGAATTCGGCCACTTCGCCACAGCCAAGAAGTTCGGGATGCGGGTCACGCAGTTCTTCATCGGCTTCGGCCAGACGCTGTGGTCCATCTTCTGGGGAGAGACCGAGTACGGGGTTAAGGCGCTGCCCTTCGGCGGCTTCGTGAAGATCACCGGGATGACGTCGATCGAGGAAATAGACGTCGCCGACGAGCCGCGCTCGTTCCGCAACCAGCCGGGCTGGCAGCGCATCATCGTGCTGGCAGCCGGCTCGTTCATGCACTTCGTGCTCGCGCTGTTCCTGTTTTTCGTGCTCGCATTCGCGATCGGGCAGCCAAAGGTCCTGACGGACGGCCAGATCGACATCGCGGGCTGCGTGCCGGCCAGCGCGAAAGCGCTGGACAGCGCTAGCCCGTGTGCCGGGCACAACCTCGGCAAGTCGCCTGCGCAGCAGGCCGGCCTGAAGGCCGGCGACAAGATCGTCTCGGTGGCTGGCAGGCCGGTAGCAAGCTGGAATCAGCTGCACAGCGCACTCGCGGCGCAGAAAGCAGGCACCGCCGTCCCGATCGTGGTGGAGCGGGATGGCCGCAGCGTGCACATCAACGCCACGCTCGCCGCCATCCCCGGCCGCGCCAGTGGCTACCTCGGTGTCGAGGAGGCGGTGGTGTACCAGGGAAGCAGCTTCTTCGGCGGATGGGGCTACGCGGGGGACCAGTTCGCGAGCACACTGACGTCGTCCGCCTCGGCCCTCGCCAAGCTGCCCGCGGCAATCCCCGACCTCTTCAAGGCGAATCGGTCGCACACCGCGGCCGGTCAGGTCAGCAGTGTGGTGGGCGTCGGCGAGGTGACCGGTGATGTGGTGCAGGCGGCCCTGCCCTGGCAGGCGAAGGTCGCCGTGCTGCTATCTATCATTGCCTCCCTCAACATCTTCGTCGGGGCGTTCAACCTGCTCCCGCTGCTGCCCCTGGACGGTGGTCACCTGGCGGTGGTGATCTTCGAGCGGATCCGGGCATGGTTCAACAGGCTCCTCGGCCGGCCGGATCCCGGGCTGGTGGATATCCAGCGGCTGGTGCCGCTGAGTTTGCTGGTATTTGCTCTGCTGGTTGGCCTCGGCACGCTACTCATAGCTGCCGATATCTTCAATCCCGTTCACCTTCAGGTGTGAGGCGAAAGCGAGTCATGACAGTAGACCTAGGCATCCCACAGCTCCCGCCGGAGCCACTGGCGGCCCGCCGGCCGTCGCGCCAGATCATCGTGGGCCACGGCAAGCACGCTGTCCCCGTCGGCGGCGGCGCTCCCGTGTCGGTGCAGTCGATGACCACCACGCTGACCGCGGACGTGAACGCGACGCTGCAGCAGATCGCCGAGCTCACCGCGGCTGGCTGCCAGATCGTCCGGGTCGCCGTGCCGTCACAGGACGACGCGGACGCGCTGCCCGAGATCGCTCGCAAGTCGCAGATCCCGGTGATCGCCGACATCCACTTCCAGCCGAAGTACGTCTTCGCGGCGATCGACGCGGGATGCGCCGCGGTCCGGGTTAATCCAGGTAATATCAAGACGTTCGATGACAAAGTCGGCGAGATCGCTAAGGCTGCGTCAGACGCGGGCGTGCCCATCAGGATCGGTGTCAACGCGGGCTCGCTGGACAAGCGGCTGCTGGCCAAGCACGGTAAAGCCACGCCCGAAGCGCTGGTGGAATCCGCGCTGTGGGAGTGCTCGCTGTTCGAGGAGCACGGGTTCAACGACATCAAGATCTCGGTCAAGCACCATGACCCGGTTGTCATGGTCAACGCCTACCGGCTGCTTGCCGAGCGCTGCGAGTACCCGCTGCACCTTGGCGTCACCGAGGCGGGCCCGGCGTTCCAGGGCACCGTCAAGTCGGCGGTGGCCTTCGGCGCACTGCTGGCCGAGGGCATCGGCGACACCATCCGGGTATCGCTGTCGGCGCCGCCGGTCGAGGAAGTCAAGGTCGGCATCGCGATCCTGGAGTCGCTCGGCCTGCGCCAGCGCGGCCTCGAGATCGTCTCGTGCCCGTCCTGCGGCCGCGCCCAGGTGGACGTATACAAGCTGGCTGACGAGGTCACTGCGGCCCTGGACGGGCTCGAGGTGCCGCTTCGGGTCGCGGTCATGGGCTGCGTCGTCAACGGGCCAGGCGAAGCCCGGGAAGCTGACCTCGGGGTGGCGTCCGGCAACGGCAAGGGCCAGATCTTCGTTCGCGGCGAGGTCATCAAGACGGTGCCAGAGGCCCAGATCGTCGAGACTCTCATCGAAGAGGCGATGAAGCTGGCTGCGGAGGCCGAGATCCCCGTCGACTAGGCCATGATCGCGAAGACTTTTGGGCCTGACAGGCACAAAAGTTTACGTCGCGGGCTCGTTGCGCCGGCGCGGATCATGCCGGGCGTGGCTGGGCAGGATGGCGCTATGAACAGAGCGATGATCGCTGTTCTGGCTGCCGCGATGGCCTGTGCTGGCCTTGCCGGATGCACCTCCCCGGCGCGGACCAGCACTGGGCCGGCGGCGCGGACCAGCACCTTGCCCGGTGCTGGGCCGCCGGCGCCGAGCGGGTCGGCGCTCGCGGCGGGATCGTCGCGGCTGAGCTGGCACCGGTGCGCGCCGCAAGTCACCATCGGTGCTGCCCCAGCGACGGCCCGGCTGCAGTGTGCCAGCCTGCAGGTGCCGCTTAACTACGCCGATCCGGCCGGCCGGAAGATCACCCTGGCGCTGTCGGAGGTCCCGGCCACTGCCCCGGCTGCGAAGCAGCAGGGCGTGCTGCTGGTGAACCCGGGCGGGCCCGGCGCCAGCGGCCTGTCGTTTGCGCAAGAGGTGGCGGCCGGGCTGTCGCCTGAGGTGGCGAAGCAGTACGACATCGTGGGCTTCGACACCCGCGGTGTCGGGGCGTCCAAGCCGGCGCTTAGCTGCGAGCCAGGCTTCTTTTCCAGGCCGCGGCCGGATTACGTGCCAGCCAGCGCGGCGGCCGAGCATGTCCTGGTTAACCGGGCGAAGCAGTATGCCGCGGACTGCGAGAAGCGATATGGCTGGCTGCTGCCGTACATGACGACCGAGGACCTTGCCAGGGACATGGACTCGATCCGGGTAGCACTCGGCCAGCGGCAGATCAACTACTACGGGGTGTCGTATGGCACCTACCTGGGCCAGGTCTACGCGACGCTGTTCCCGCACCAGGTCCGGCGGATGGTGCTGGACAGCGTGGTGAACCCGGACGGCGTGTGGTTCGCCGACAACATTCAGCAGGACTATGCGTTCCAGGGGCGGATGACGGCGTTTTTCTCCTGGATCGCTCGCTATGACTCCGTCTACCACCTGGGCAAGACTGAGGCGGAAGTCAACGCAACGTTCAACGCCACGATGCGCCGGCTGGAAGCCCATCCGATCTCCGGCTCGTCGGGTCCGCTGATCGGGCCGGACGAACTCAACGACACCTTCCTGGTCGGCGGTTACAGCAACTCATGGTGGCCGTACCTGGCAGCGGGCCTGTCGAGCTATGTCCGGAGCGGGTCCGGGGCTGAGCTGATCCCGCTTTACCAGCAGATCGGCAAGCAGGGCGAGAACGAGTTCGCCGTCTACAACGCGGTGGAATGCAGCGATGTCAACTGGCCGCGCAGCTGGGCCTACTGGAATTCCGACACCAGGAAGGTCTACCCCAAGGCGCCGTATGAGAC
>Ga0335072_10013389_pt1 | contig 11689 bp, 13 predicted proteins | sample Lox_Sample_21_FD_206725 | JGI IMG/M metagenome (GOLD analysis project Ga0335072, IMG submission 206725) | Soil microbial communities from Loxahatchee National Wildlife Refuge, Florida, United States - Lox_Sample_2.1 | ecosystem: Environmental > Terrestrial > Soil > Wetlands | place: USA...
CAGGCCGCCGAAGAGCATGGACAGCACCATCGGGCTGGTCCAGCCCATCGGATGCCCGCCGTAGGGCTGCAGGCCGTAGGTGATGCCGACCAGGATCGAGATCAGGCCAACCCCGAACAGCAGGTTGCCCCACCAGTCCATCTTGGCGTGCTTGCGGATCCCGATGTCGTGCAGCATGAAGTACGCCCACGCGGTGCCGAAGACGCCGATCGGTGCGGAGACGAGAAAGATCAGGTGCCAGTTGATGGGGGCGAGGACGCCGCCGAGGATGAGGCCGATGAATGACCCGCCGATGGCCGCGATCGAGTTCACCGAGAGGGCGGTACCGCGCTGGTTGGCCGGGAAGGCGTCGGTGATGATGGCGGCGGAGTTGGCGAACAGGAACGCCCCGCCGATGCCCTGCACGACCCGCCAGATGATCAGCCACAGCGCCCCGTCCGCGCCGTGCATCCAGGTGGCGGTCAGGAAGATCGACCCCACGCTGAAGATCGCGAAGCCCAGGGTGAACATCCGGACCCGGCCAAACATGTCGCCCAGCCGGCCGAACGAGACCACCAGCACCGCCGACACGACCAGGAACCCCATGAACATCCACAGCAGGTAGCTGGTGTTACCGGGACTCAGCGGGTCGAGTCCAATGCCGTGAAAGACGTCCGGCAGCGCGATCAGCACGATTGACTGGTTGATCGTCGCCATCAACGTGCCAAGCGTCGCGTTGGACAGCGCGATCCACTTATAGCGCGGACCAAGCGGCCGACCGGCCCGCACTGGCGCGCCTGCCACGTCAGAATTAACCGTCATTGGACGGACATGCTCCCCACCTGAGACCCCGGTACTTGCTATACCTCAACTAACAATGACAGACACTGCCACACAGGAGCATCCCAGGCCAAGCATGAATTTCACGTCGATGCGCCGGGCTGGCCGCTCGCGTCGTCGTCACGCAGCCTGGCCACGCATTCCACGCTTCCGCAGGTCCGGCCGGAACCCAGGCGAGGCCTGCCGCACCCGCAGGGGCGCTTGGGCCGGGCCAGCCACGCGGCATGCGCCATCAGCTCCAGCACGCCGTCATCGCCGGGAACCGACACGACCGGCCGGATCCGGCCGCCGGTCAGCGCAAGCCACTCCCGCGGCCTGTCGTCTGCCGTCGGGCGGCGCGGATCGGAACCCATAGCCCCATCTTCCCAGGGGAACGGTGATGACGGGTTCTGACATCCGTTAATAATCGTGGTGTGACAGACATCGTGCTCATGTCGGATCCGGTCATCGCCGCTATCGGTGTCCGGGAGTGCGGAGAACATCTTGTCGATGTTCGCGGTGACGGGCGGCTTCTCGTCGATCCGCGCAGACAGGACCAGGAAGGTCATTTCGCGCGGGTAAGAGACGGGGTGGCGGTCCGCCTGCTGTCGGCTCAGGATTTCCTGCCTGACGGACTGCGGATCCTCTTCATCGAGGGCTACCGCCGGTTGGCGCTGCAGCGCGCGTACTTCGAGGAGTACCTGGGCGAGCTGCGCGCAGGCAATCCCGGCGCGTCGGAGCACGAGCTGTTCAGCGCGGCCAGCCGGTACGTCTCGCCTCCGGACATCGCCCCGCACAGTGCGGGCGCGGCGGTCGATCTGACCCTCGCCACCGCCGACGGCGCGGAGCTCGACATGGGCACCCGGGTCAACGCGACCCCGGAGGAATCCGGCGGTGCGTGTTTCACCGGCGCCCCGTCGATCAGCGCGCAGGCGCGCGCCAACCGGGATCTCCTCGGCCGGGCGCTCACGGCGGCCGGGTTCGTCAACTACCCGACCGAGTGGTGGCACTGGTCCTACGGCGACCGCTACTGGGCCCTGAGCACCGGGGCGCCGGCCGCTTGCTACGGCCCGGCGGTGGTCGGCTAGCGGGCCACGTGATCAGCGGCGGACAGCATCTGGCGGCCGACCGGCTGGAGCCCGATCCTGGTCAGCACGAGCCCGGTCGCCACCCGCTCGGCCATACCCCATTCCCAGATGGCGGCGGCGTCAAGGCCGCAGCGCGCGGCCAGCCACCGCGCCCGTTCGCGCGGGTCGCCGTGCAGCAGCTCAACCGGGTCCTCGCGCATTAGGACGCCCAGGTCGCACTCGGCCTCGGCGACCAGGCCGTCGGGGTCGACGAGCTTGAAGCCGCCACCGGCCGCCCGCAGCGCGTTCCACTGGTGAACGTCGCCATGCACGAGGACAGCCCGCTCGTCATCGTGCGCGGCGATGCGGCGGGCCAGGCAGGACAGGGCGTCGGCGATCGCCCGTTCCGAGCACGGGCGGTCGAGCTCCTCCCAGGCCGCCGGGATGAAGTCGGCCAGCCTGCGGCCATGGTCCGCACCGGTGGGCAGGCCGCAGCCGGGGGCGGGGCGCCAAATCCGCGACGCGGCCGAGACGAGGATCTCGTGCCGCCGCGTCATCGGGAGCGCCAGCTCGTGCAGGGCAGGGCCCAGCCGTTCAAGCAGCAGGGCGCCCCGAGCCTCATCGGCCCGCAGCAGCCGGGCGCAGCCGCTGCCGCCGGACAGCCGCAAGACCGTTATCTCGCTCCTGGCGAGATCACCCGGCCGCGCGATGAGCAGCTTCAGGACCGCCGGCCTGCCATCGTCCAGCGTGGCCTCGGCGACGAACGCCTCGGTCGGGTCCTCATAGGGCCGGCCGACGGTGATCGACCACTCCTGCTCGAGGTCTGCCACCAGGTTGGGGAGGTCGCGCAGCCACTGCCCGGCCCCGGCCGCGAGCGCCTTGTTGCGCACCGCCGGGGAGACGGTCCGGCGGGCGGGCTGGGAAGAGGCGATCACGTCGGGCACCCGTCCAGGATGGACCCGGCCTGCGCCGCCCGTCATGTGGTTAACCGGGCCGAGAAGAAGAGCCGGTCCGGGCCGTCGACCAGGATCGACTGGCGGGCCTTGGCGGCGGGGGCCCAGTCGGCCAGGAGGTTCAGGATCTCGCCGGTGTCGCGCTGGCCGTCGGGGAGGTGCGGCCAGTCGGAGCCCCAGATGAGGCGGTCGGGGCGGGTGTCGACGAGGGCGCTCCCCCACGCGGCGACCGAGCGGAGCGGCTTGTCCTTGGCGACCCGGTAGGCGCCGGACAGCTTGATCCAGCAGCTTCCCTGGGCGAGGACGGCGAGCAGGCGGTGCTCGAGGTCGGGGTCCGATTCGGTCAGGTAGCCCAGGTGGTCGATGACGAACGTGTCCTCCAGGTCGGCCAGGAACGGGAGGAGATCCCGGACGATCGTGCCCGGCGTGTAGAACTGCAGGTGCCAGCCGCGCGGGGTGGCGCGGGCGGCCATCCGGCGGACGTAGGCGATGAGGTCGGCCGTCGGCCAGTGGGCGCGGGCGAACAGGTCGAGCCTGATCGCGCGGACGCCGATCGCGTCGAACGCGTCGAGCTCGGCGTCGGTGGCGTCCTCCTCGATCCGGACCACGCCGCCGCAGCGCGGGCCGAGGCGCTTGAGGACGGCGGTCAGCAGGCTGTTGTCGGTGCCGTAGAAGGTGGGCTGAACCAGGACCATCCGCTCGACGCCGAGCGCCTCGGTCATCGCCAGGTAAGCCTCGACGGTTCCGTCGGGGAACCTGTACAGCGGGTCCGGGACGTGCGGGTAGCCCGGCTCGAAGACGTGGAAGTGGGCGTCGCACGCCCCCGACGGCATGGCGAAAACCGGGGGCGTGTTGGTATCGGCCGCCCGCATCGGGGTGCACTGGAGGATGTCGGTCATCGGAGAAACCTTTCCGCGCGGGCGGCCGCGCCGGCGTAGAGCATGTCGGTGTCGGTTCCGGTCAGCCGGAGCGGGCAGGCGCCGAGCGCGTCGAACTCGCCAAGCAGAGCCGGGTCGGCGATGCCGCCGACCATCAGGAGCTTCCCGTGCTGCCTGGCGGCGGCGGCGAGGACGGCGACCGCGTCGGCCACCCTCGGGTCGGCGTACTGCCCGGGCGCTCCGAGCTCGGCGGTGAAGTCGTTCGCGCCGAACGCGAGCAGGTCGACCCCGGGAACGGCCGCGATCTCGCCCGCGCGGGCGACGCCGGCCGGGGTCTCGATGAGGATCTGCACGATCGTCGCGTCGTCGAGGGCCGGGTTCAGGGTCGCCGCCGGAGTCGGCCGCAGGCCGAACTGGGGCGCCGAAGCGAGCTGGGAGCGCTGCCCGCGCGGCGCGAAGCGGCAGGCCCGGGCGACGGCGATGGCCTCGGCGGCGGACTCGACGCGGGGTGCGATGATGCCCCGGGCGCCGCCGTCCAAGAGCGGGCCGAGGGCGCCGTACTCGCGTTCCCTGACCCGGACGAACGGGAACAGGCCCAGGTCGGCCGCGGTCGCGCACAGGCCGGCGGCGACGTCCAGGGTCATCGTCGAGTGCTCGAGGTCGATCATGACCGCGTGGTGACCGGTGGACTTGGCGATGCGGATGACGTCCGCGGTGCGGCTGCTGCGGATGGCGATCATCAGCACCGGGTCGGTGCCGCGCAGCCGGTCGAGGAACGCGCTCACCGGGCAAGCGCCCCCCGGGATGTACATGGGATTACCTCCTTATCGGGTGATGCGTGGGTACGGCTCGCCGTCGAGCCCGGGGACGGTGACGGCGGACGGGTCGTTGGCGTGGGCGACGAGCTCGCTGCTTGCGACGTCGGTGACGGCGCCCGACAGCAGCTGGGCGGGGTCTTCCATCACCACGCGCAGCCGGGTGACCAGGGCGAACCAGTCATCGGGGCCGCTCAGGGCCGGCTTGGCGGTGACGCTGGCGGTGCCGGGGCCGATGGCGGGCGGTTCGGCGAAGGGGGCGGCGAACCGCGGATACCCCTCGAACATGCCCGCCGCGAGCTCGGAGGTGGCGCGGAGCCCGGCCCACAGCCGGCGATAGCCGGCCTCGAGGGACTGGGCCAGGGAGCCGTCGGGTTCGGCCGGGTTGTAAGGCGGGAAGACGGGGGCGTGCGGCGCGATGTACACCCGCTCCGGGGCCAGCCGCCCCCGGGAGACTGCGCGGACGACGCTGGCGATGCTGTGCGACTCCTGGGTGACGCCGGCCGTCGGCCGGCCGGCCTGGCCGGCGAAGATCACCATCGCCCGCTCCCAGTTGATGCCGGCCGCGTCGAGCCAGCCGATCAGCCGGTGCGCGATGTCCATGCCGGTGAGGTAGAACGTCGCGATCATGACCTTGTTGAACGGGACCGGCAGGTCGGCGCGGGTGGCCGGGCCCTCGAGGTGGTCACGCCGGACCGCGGCCATCGTGAGGTACCCGGGGTCGTCCAGGACCCGCTGGAGGAACCGCTCGGTCAGCTGGCAGGAGTAGTCGATCATCGCGGCGATGCTCTCCTCGCGGCCCGCGAACGCCCGCACCGCGAGCTGGTCGCGCCAGAGCCGGGTCGAGCTGGCCGCGCGAGCCACCTTGGTGGCCGACAGCAGCCGGGCTGCGTCGGCCCGCCAGCGGGCGCCGTCGCTGTCGTCGCCGCCCGCCAGCTCGCGCAGCCGGGCGAGGGTGGCCAGGGCGGGGCCGAGGTGCGATATCGCCGCCAGTTCCTTGAAACCGCGGCTGCTGAGCCGGTACGGCTCGACCACCGGGGCGGCGCCGCCGCCCGGGTAGAGCGCCAGGTCGGTGCTGGTGACGACGAGCAGCGGGTCGCGCTCGCTGTCCGCCGCGGTCGCCTGCGCCAGGTGAGCGCCGATGCTGTCGGGGCCGGCCGTGTAGCTGGTGAACAGGTCAACCAGCTCGGGGATCTCGGATCCGATCGGGGGCATCAGCGGGCTCCCGCGCGGAGCTGGTAGCGCACGGTGTCGGCCGCGAAGCGCAGCTCGGGGGTCAGCGAGTTCGTCACGATCAGCTCGACCGATTGGGCACCGGCGTCGCCGTCGTCGCCGACGATCGCCACATCGGTGCCGCCGCAGGTCGGGAACGTGGCGACCTGATGCAGTGTGCCGCCGTCCCACTCGTAGACCTGGGAGTCGAGGGCCGGCCGGGGGTCGGCCGGGGTGCCGAGGATGAAGTTGACCCGGATGAGCAGCGTCCGGCCGCCGCAGCGGGTCACCGCTAGTTCTCTCGCGCCGAGGCCGTCGAGCACCTGGACCTCGGTGAACTCCCGGCCGGCGAGGCGCAGCAGCCGGGTCGGGGCGGCGATGCAGGCGACGACCAGGTAGGTGTCGGCCCCGTCGTCGAAGGTGGCGAACGCGCGACCGGACTCGGCCGCGAGGGTCTGCTGCGGCGCCAGGCGGGCGCCGTCCCAGTGGTAGAGGACGCTGGGTCCCGCGTGCTCGGCGTGCGCGACGAAGAACTCGCCGTCGGCGGTGAACGCGTGCCAGTTGTAGGCCCAGCGGGAGGGGATGCGCTGGAACTCGGCAAACGTCGCGCCGTCCCACTCGTAGACGACCGAGTCCCGGTTGGCGACCGATGGCAGTGTCACTCCCTGGGCGAGCCCGAGGAAATGCCTGCCGCCGATCTGCCAGTGCCGCCACTGCTTGGCCGCGAACGTCGGAATCTCCTGGAAGGCGACGAACCCGTCCGGGCCCCACTCGAAGATGGTGGAGGTGGCCGCGAACTGGTAGGGCCCGGCGCCGGTCCTGATGCTCGCGACCGCCAGGAACGCCCGGTCGCCGATGATGAAGAACTCGGCGTCCTCGCCACCCGGCGCCGGGAGCGTGGCCCACGGCTCAAGGCGGCCGCCCGCCCGGTTCAGCAGCAGCAGGTCGGTGTCGCTGTCGCCGCCGTTCATCCCCGGCGGGGCGCCGGGGATGTCCGTGGCGAGCTGCGGCACGGCGAGCAGGTCGCGGCCTGCCACGCGGACGGGCTCGACGGCGCGCGCGCCCGACGTGGGAATTCGCTGTACCTCGGTGAGGGTGACTGGCATGGCATCACTACAGCAACCGCGTTCGCGCCAAGCAAGTAATCTGAAGTTACTATCAACGACATGCAGCGTTAATGGATGTGACGTTTCAGTGCTGGACGTGCGCAAGCTGATCATGCTCGAGGCCGTCATGGCCGAGGGGTCCATCGCGGCGGCCGCGCGGCGGCTGCAGTACACCCGGTCGGCCGTTTCCCAGCAGATCTCCGCGCTCGAGGCCGAGGCGGGCCTCCCGCTGGTAGACCGGGCCGGCAACCACATCACCCTCACCCCGGCCGGCCGCGCGCTGGTGGAGCACGCCGAGCGGATCCTGGTGGAACTACGGTCGGCCGAGGCCACCCTGGCGGGCGCGGGAACGCGGTTCACCGGGCTGCTGCGGGTGGGCATCCCGTTTCGCGAGGGCCCGCACATCATGAGCCGCGCGCTGACGGAGGTGCGCAGGCGCTTTCCCGACATGGAGATCCGGCTCGCCGCGGTCAGCGACGAGGAGGGACCCGACGCGGTCCACCGAGACCAGCTCGACCTGGCCATCGTGTCGCGCTACAGCAACGCGCGGGAGACGGCCAGGGCCGGGCTGCGGGAGTGGACCCTCGGCCACGACCCGCTTCGGCTGTGCGTTTCCCCTGACCACCCGCTGGCGGGAGCCGGCCGCTGCACGATGGCTCAACTAGCGGGCGAGCCGTGGGTCATGTGCCCGGACACCTCGCTTGGCCGTCTGGTGCGGAGCATGTGCATCGCGGCGGGCTTCCAGCCCAGGGTGGGCGCGACGGTGCACGATGTCGGCACCGCCATCGGCCTGGTCGGCATCGGGTGGGGCATCACGATCGCGCCCGAGCTCACCCCGGCCGGGACCCCGGCCCCGGTCGTCCGGCTGCCGATCGCCGGAATCGACACCCTCAGGTACAGCGTCCTCATCGTCCGCGACGGCGAGCACCTGTCGCCGCGGATGGCGGCGGCGATCTCGGCCGTCCGCTCGGTCAGCGCGGAACTGCGGTCGGCCGTCAGCAGCGGTGGCGAGCAACTCGGATAACGGCGCGACCGGCACCTCGCGGCCGTTCTCGAACCGGCGGATGACCCTGCTGTTCCCGGTGCCCAAGATGGCCAGTACCTGAGGCGCCCCGCTGTGGCTGCGGAAGCGGGCCTCTTCGAGCGCTTCGGTCAGTCCGCGCAGCGTGTAGGGGTAGAGCTGATCTACCTTGGCGCCCTTTCCGCCGGTTTTGTCGGCGTCGCGGACGAGGTACCCCCTGGCGGCCTCGGTCATGGTGCTTGCCTCCCGTACAGCAGCACCCGTCCCATGAATCACGGTAGCAACTGCTGAGCTCAGGAAGCCTCTTCGGGCTGGTGGCCCCGGCGGGCGTCGCGGTCGAAGATGACCAGGATCTCGCACGGCCTTCCCTCGGCGCCGATGGCGTGCGGCAGCATCGTGGGGAACTCCGCCGACTGGTTGGTCTCCACCCGCAGGCGCCGGTTACCGAGCAGCAGGATCGCGGTGCCGGACAGGACGACAAGCCATTCGCGACCTGGGTGCGCGCGCATGCGCGAGGGGCTCTCGGGCGGGTCGACTAGGCGCTGGCGGACGACGGCCACGCCCGGATCCGCCTTCACGGACCAGCGCAGCTGGCCGTGGGCGGCGTCGACCGCCGGGCTGGAGATGACATCGTCGGACGCGGTTTCGACCAGCTGGTCGAGCGAGGTGTCCAGCGCCCTGGCAATGGTCACGAGGCTGTCCAGGGCCAGGCGGCGCTGACCGTTCTCGATGCGGCTGAGCGACGACTGACTCAGCCGGGCGCGCGCGGCCAGCTCCTCCAGGGACCAGCCCTGCGCCACCCGCAGGGCGCGGATGCGTTTGCGTACCAGGCTGTCCAGCTCGCTATCATCTTGCGTCATAGGCATAACTATATGCTTATTACGCAAGCCGTGGTTATCGTCGCATGTACTTCCCCGGGCCGATCAGGGCCCGGACGAGCGAAAGGACTGGTGACGACATGGCTGTGACGACAATCGCGTACCCAAGCGACATGCTGCCCGACGGGACCGTCGACGCGGTGGTGATCGGCGGTGGCGCGGCCGGCTTGAGCGGCGCGCTGATGCTGGCCCGCTCCCGGCGCTCGGTCGTCGTGATCGACGGCGGCGCCCCCAGGAACGCGCCCGCGGCAGGGGTGCACGGCCTGCTCGGGCTCGACGGGACGCCGCCGGCTGAGCTGCTGGCGACGGGCCGGGCGGAGGTGCGTCGCTACGGCGGCCTGGTGGTGGCGGGCGACGTGATCTCCGCCGTCCCGGCCGCCCCCTCGGGTGCGGGCGACCTTCGATTCACGGTCTCCCTGGCCGACGGGGCCACCGTGCGGGCGCGCCGTCTGCTGGTCGCGACCGGGCTGCGCGATGTCCTGCCCGAGGTTCCCGGGCTGGCCGAGCACTGGGGGCACTCGGTGGTGCACTGCCCGTACTGCCACGGCTGGGAAGTGCGCGATGAGCCGATCGGGGTGCTGGCGGTCGGCTCGGCCTCCGTCCACCAGGCGCTGTTGTTCCGCCAGTTGACTGACGATCTCATCTACTTCAGCCGCGGCACCGAACTGCATGATGAGGCGCGCGCTCGCTTCGCCGCCCGCGGCATCGAGGTCGTCGACACCGCGGTGGAGGGGGTCGAGTCCACGGCCGACGGCGTGGTCGCGGGCGTGCGGCTGAGCGACGGGCGGCGGGTCGCCCGCCGCGTTCTCGCGGTCGCGACCAGCGTGCAGCCCCGCATCGAGGGTCTGGACGGCCTGCGGCTGCCGCTTGAGGACCTGCCGGGCGGCATGGGCCGCAGGCTCGCCTCGGGAATGGCCGGTCTGACCGAGGTGCCGGGTGTGTGGGTAGCGGGCAACGCGACTGATCCGTTCGCTCAGGTCGGGGCCTCGGCCGCGGCCGGCGCGCTGGCCGGCGCGCACATGAACGCTCACCTGGTCACCGCCGACACCGACGCCGCCCTCGCCGACGCCGAGCGCGGTCGCACGGCGGCCTGAATCCCGGCTTTCACGGCGGCCAGCAGGCGTCAGATGGGCTAACGCCACTAGTCATCAATAGTAACGGCTGCTTACTTGTCCCCGTTGCTTGCGGCTGTTTTAGTGAAGCCACCGTGAACGACGAGCAGAGAGGCTCTGATATGCGAGCAGCGAAGCGGGAACTGCCGGTTTCCGCCCAGACCGGCGACTACTCGGGCGCCTGGGTCGAGCTCGGGGACATGCACTACGCATTCGAGACCTGCGCGGGCGGGTACGACATGGACGCGCTGGTCAAGATCTTCCCCGACAACGCCTGCCCGGTCGAGCACTGGGGCTACATATTCCGGGGAAAGGTACGAGTCGAGTACACCGACGGGCACGAGGAAATCCTCAGCGCGGGCGACGCCTTCTATATTCCGAGCGGGCACCGGCCGTACATGCTCGAGGAGACCGAATTGCTGCAGCTGACCCGCAAGTCGGACCACAATGAGCTGGTCCGTCAGTTCGTGGCGGCGGGGCTGTTCCCCAACGAGTAAGCCGACCGGGCAAGGAGCGCGCGATGCCAACCGTGAGCGTGAGGTACATCGTCAACGACGTCGACGAGGCGATCGCGTTCTACAGCCAGCAACTCGGCTTCAGCGTGGACATGCACCCCGCCCCGGCCTTCGCGATGATGTCCCGCGGAGACCTGAGACTGGTGCTCAGCGCTCCGGGAGGCGGTCCCGGCGGCGGGCAGGCGATGCCCGATGGCACGCTGCCGTCACCCGGCGGCTGGAACCGGTTCGCTATCGAGGTTGCCGACCTGGAGGACCTCGTCGAGAAGCTCCGGCAGCACGGGACCCGCTTCCGCAGCGACATCGTCACCGGGGTGGGCGGCAGGCAGATCCTGCTTGAAGACCCGTCGGGCAACCCGGTCGAGCTGTTCGAGCCGGCGATCGCCGAGGCCTGGCTTTCGCCGCCATCACGCGACTGACCCGCGGCTACAGCGGTATCGGCTCGCAGGCGAGCACCGGGTCATCGGCGTTGCCGTACCACAGGTGCAACGTCGAGCCTCGGACCTGCGCCTGGGGTTCCGGCATGGTCCGCTGGCCGGGCCAGGGGTCGTGGGTCGCCTCGGCGACGTAGTCCTGCAGCGTGTCGAGCGCGTGCCGGGCGGCCTCGGCCGCGCAATCCTCGGTGGTGCCTTCGTACTCGAGGCAGGTAAGGAAGTCCTGTTGCGGCCAGATCCCGGCCGATCCGGCGTTGTAGTCGCCTTGCTGGCCGGGGAACCTCCCCTGGTCGGACCTGAACCAGAGCAAGTCGTCTTCGAGGGTGACGTGGAAACCGTCGGGAACGATCGCCGCCAACCTGGCGGCTAGCAGCGCTGCGAAACGATCGGCGTCCACGCCGCCGATTGTGCCGCACAGCCGGTCACCAGGCCCACCGCTTTTTCACCGCGTCAACGGGCGAGGCTTCTTGCTGTTATCCGCGAAAAGGCCGATAGCTTCCTATCAGTTCTGACCACTTTTTCACCTTCCTATCGATTCTGACCACTTTTCTGTCCGATATGTCGGAATTTAATGGTTAAAACCGATAGGAAGGCAATCTGGAATGGTCAGAACTGATAGATAGGTGGGTCTCTGGCGAGACCGGGGCGTCCTGGTGGGGTAAGTGGTTCCGGTGGTACCGGCGGGTCTGTGGCGAGACCGGGTCGTCCTGGTGGTGTGAGCGGTTCCAGTGATGTGGGTGGTTCTCTGGCGAGGCCGGGGGGTTCTGGTGGTGTGAGTGGTCCTGCTGGTGTGAGTGGTTCTGGTGGTGTGGGTGGGGCTCCGGCGAGGCCGGGTGGTTCTGGTGGTGGGGCGTCGCCGGTGCGGGGGCGGGAGCGGATGAGCCTGGTGCGGGTGGGGCG
>Ga0335072_10013391_pt1 | contig 11688 bp, 9 predicted proteins | sample Lox_Sample_21_FD_206725 | JGI IMG/M metagenome (GOLD analysis project Ga0335072, IMG submission 206725) | Soil microbial communities from Loxahatchee National Wildlife Refuge, Florida, United States - Lox_Sample_2.1 | ecosystem: Environmental > Terrestrial > Soil > Wetlands | place: USA: Florida...
GCCAGCAGGTTCACGGTTGCCAAGAGCAATTCATCGAGTTTCTTGGCGAGTTGGCCGGATTTCTCGCGGCGGTAATCGCGCTTGAAGCGGTTCGCGTATTTAACAATCCGCATTCGGGCTCGCGAGCAGGTTCTCCGGCTTGCCGACGGTCGCCAGTTCGCCACGGCGCGCGGCCTTCATCGCCTCGATCGTCTCGGCATTTGGCACGAGAGGTTCGAATGGCAGTGCCTTTTCCCGCGCGATCCGGACCATCAGCAGGCGGAATGCGTCGGACACCGTAAGGCCCATGGCCGCCAGCACCGCCGCTGCCTCAAGCTTGGTTTGGGCATCGATTCGTGCCCGGACGACTGTGTTGTCGGTCATGAGGTTCTCCGCTGGGCCACAATGTGGCTCGCACCACGGTTCGGGTCAAGGCGCACATGTCTCCAGGCGCACCTGTCCCCAAGTATCCAGGCCGCGGCATCGGCTTGCGGCCCATCTCCGGTACCGCGGTTCTCTGTGGCCGGGACCAAGGCTCCCTGGCATCGATGAACGAACCGTTGCGCCTGCCGCAACTCTGGCTCGCCGCCTTTCCGCAGGCACCCGGTCAGCGGCTATCGTCACGGCACCGCGGCGACGGCGGGGCCGTGGCGCAGGCAATCGAACCACCAGGAGCACGAGATGGAAATCAACGGCATCGCCCACATCTTCATCACCGCGGGTAATTTCGAACGGTCCAAGGCATTCTATGCGCAACTGCTTTCGTTCCTCGGCCTGCGCGAAGTGGCGAACGAGCCCGGCGCGTATTACTGCGTCGGCGGGCGCACGGGATTCGGGATTCGCGCACCGTCGCCTGAACATGAAGGCGGGCGCTTCGTGCAAAGCCGCGTTGGCCTCCATCACATCTGCTTCCGCGCCCGCCGGCGCGAGGACGTCGATGAGGCCCACCGCTTCCTGGTCTCGATCGGCGCTGTCATTGTGCATCCGCCGCAGGACGACCAGTACGCACCGGGCTATTACTCGGTATTGTTCGAAGACCCCGATGGCGTACGCCTGGAAGTGAACCACGTGCCTGGCCAGGGACTGCTGACACCAGGTGGTCAGAACCGTGTGGGACAACCGTTAACCTAGCCGCGTGCGTTCGCGATGTTAGCAGCGGCAGCGGCTTGTGCGGCGACCGCCGGTCATGGTTTGATGTCCATAACAAAGGGAGGAAACCGATGCGTGCACTGCTTATGTCTCTGTTGCTCTGTCTGCCGGGAGTCGCCGCCACGGCGGCCGGGTTCACCGTTACCAGCCCCGACATCCGAAACGGCGCCACCATCCCGATGGCGCATGTGTTCTCAGGCTGCGGCGGCGGCAACCAGTCCCCTGCCCTGTCCTGGTCCGGCGCGCCGAAGGGCACGCAGAGCTACGCCGTTACGATCTTCGATCCCGATGCGCCGACCGGCAGCGGCTGGTGGCACTGGACCGTGGTGAACATCCCCGCCAACGTGACCAGCCTGCCGGAGAACGCGGGCGCCGCGAATTCCACGTCGCTGCCGGCCGGCGCGGTGCAGGGGCGGACGGATTTCGGGTTCTCCAACTACGGCGGTCCCTGCCCGCCGGTGGGTGACAAGCCGCACCACTACATCATCACGGTGTACGCGTTGAAGGTGCCGAGCATGCAGATCGATCCGCAGGCGTCAGGCGCGACGGTGGGATTCCACCTGCATTTCGCTACGCTGGCGAAGACGACGCTGGTCGGGCGCTGGGGGCGGTCGAAGTAGCGAGTCTCGACGGCGGCAGACGGTGAAGTACGGCGCGACGTGGCAACCTCGGTCCTGGCCCCGCGGCCTTTGACCAAGATTGCTTCGTCGCAACGCTCGTCGCAATGACATGAGGCTCGCGAACGCGGCACCGGCAGGTACCGCCTCCGCGGGCATGTCCCGTCAGCCCCGATGCGCCTGGTGCCACGAATTCCGCAGCACCCGCCCGGGCAGAGCACCAGTGTGCTTGCCATCCTCCAGCAGCACCTGCCCGTTCACCACGGTCATGTGGATGCCGATCGCCGGTTCCTTGATGCGCCAGCCGCCGGCCGGGAAGTCGTGCACCACGCTCTCCGGCCCCGGCTTCACCGTGTCCGGATCGAACACCACGATGTCCGCCGCCAGGCCCTCGCGCAGCAACCCGCGATCCGTGATTCCGAACAACGACGCGGACTCAAACGTCAGCCGCCGCACCGCCTGCTCCAGAGTCATGGCGTGCTTCTCGCGCACCCACTCGCCGAGCAAGCGCGTGGTGTAGCCGTAGCCGCCATGGAACTGCACATGCGCGCCGCCGTCACCCAACCCGATGAAGGCGTTCGGATACGTCAGAATCGTCTTCAGCGCCTCGTCATCGATGTTGTTCTCGGCCTGCAGGAAACGTGTCTCAAGTTTTTCCTCCACCACCAGGTCGAGGAACGCGTCGATCACGCGCTTGCCCTGCATTTTCGCGATCTCGCCGATGCTCTTGAACTGCAACGGCTTGTTCTTCTCCAGCGCCGGCTCGTTGACCCACATATAGTCCCACCAGGTCTTGGAAAACCCGACCACGCCCTGCAGCGGCACCGAGCGCTCCACCGCCTCGGCATGCAGCTTGTCGCGCACCTGCGGGTCGGCGTAGGCGCGCATCTTCTCTTCGTCCGACGCGATCAGGATCGGATGCCAGGTCGACAGGCCGCGAAACACCTGGCAGTTCTTCATGGTGAAGTCCTGCGTCACCCGGTTCGGCGAGCACATCGGATACGCACGAATCCCCGCCTTCGCCGTCTCCTCCACGCGCGCGATATGCTGCCGCCACTTGTCGGGATTGCGCACGGTCTGGCTGAGGCTGTTGTAGATCACCGGCCGGCCGGACGCTTCCGCCAGCCGCGCCATCAGCCCGTCGCTGAGTTCCGAATCGACACCGCCGCCCATCTGCACCGTGCCGGCGCCCATCTCGCGCAGCACGTCGGTCAGCGCGAAGATTTCGCGTTCATCGGCCCACAATGCCGGAATCGGCACGCCCTGCGGATCGAAATGCCCCTTCTGCCGCGAGCCGGAAAAACCGATCGCGCCCGCCTGCATGCCGTCGCGCACCACGCCCTGCATGGTCTTGATTTCGTCATCGGTGGCGGCGCGCTTCTGGCAATCCTCGCCCATGGCATAGAAGCGCACCGCGGTATGGCCGATCAGCGTGCCGGCATTCACGCCCAGACCCTGGTCGAGCCGGTCCATGTACTGGCCGAACGTTTCCCAGTTCACGTCGACAGTACGCAGCACTTCCATCGGGATGGCTTCGACGTAGGACAGAAACTCCGCCATCCGCTCTTCCTTGCCGCGCTTCACCGGCGCCAGCGACAGGGAGCAATTGCCGAAGATGACCGTGGTGGCGCCATGCTGCGGCGAGAAGGTGCACAGCGGGTCCCATGTCACCTGCGCGTCATAATGGCAGTGGTTGTCGATGAACCCCGGCGCCACCGCCAGCCCGTCAGCATCGACGGTGCGGTCGGCCGCGCCGTTGATCTTGCCGATTTCGACGATCCTGCCGTCCTTCACGGCAACGTCGCCACGGAACGCCGGCATCCCCGAGCCATCGACGATCCGTCCATTCCGGATCAACAGGTCATAGGTCATCTGCTTGGTCCCTCCGTGTCACGGGCCGCCCGCGGCGGTCCTTCTGGTTTTGCGGCAGAGGGTAGCAGGTTCGCGGCGCCTGGGAATGGCTGGCGGAATCCCCCGGAGGAATCCCCCGGAGGAATCCCCCGTCGGAATCCCCAGCGCCCAGGCGGAGAAACCGGCAGGGCCGTGCTCTACCGGAACTTCACGTCAACACGCCGGGGGCTGGCCTGATCCGTACGCCTGCGCATCCTTTCGCCGCAGCAGGTCGATGCGGTAGCGCGGCTGCGTGTCATTGCCCATGACTGCCAGATTCGTGGCGCCCGCGATGAAGCGCCGCGCTGTGCGGTGTGTCCGCCGCGATGGTTCCGCTTCGCTCGCAACGACATGCGGGCGCCGGGATCGGGTCGTCAGCATCGCAACGCCCGCGGCGCACCGATCAGTAAAAGTCGGCTCAGTAGATGTCGGCGTAACGGCGGCACAGCTCCGTCGCCGCAAACTCCCCGGTATACGCCGCTTCCGAACTCTTGTGGCGCAGATACGCATCCAGGAACACCGGACCGAACCAGCTTCGCACTGCCGCGCTCGCCTCCATTGTCCGCAGCGCCTCGGACAACGAACGCGGCAGGGCCGGCGGCGCCGCGCCTTCGGCCGGCAGTGCCAGCTTGCGCCGCACCCCGTCGGCGCCGGCAAACAGCACCGCACCCAGCGCCATGTATGGGCTTGCCGCGCCGTCACAGACCCGGAATTCGAAATTATACTGCCGCGCGATCTCCTCGGCCTCGGCCGTTGCGAACACCGGACACACCCGCAGCGCCGCGCCGCGATCCTGCTGCACGATGTCCACCACCGTCGGCGCCCAGCGGTTCGGTGTCAGCCGCAGATACGACACCGGCGACGGCGCCGTGATCGCGGCGATCGCCGGCAGATGGTGCAGCACGCCCGCGCAGAACTGTTGCGCCGCCATGCCGAGCCCGAAACGGCCACCTGCGTCGTAGGTGACCGGCCGGCCAGTCGCCTCGCGCAGGCTCATGTGGATGTGCACGCCATTGCCGACGCCATCCGCCGCCGGCATCGGCGAGAAGCACGCGCGATGCCCGTGCCGAAACGCCGCCGCGCGCGCCATCTCCCGCGTGATCACGGCGTGATCCGCAGCGGTCAGCGCCGCGGCCGGCGCCACCGTCACCTCGAACTGCCGCGCGCCGTATTCCGCCAGGAAACTGTCCGGTGCTACGCCGGCGGCACGCATTGCGGCGACGAAACTTTCGCCGAACGTGCCCTGGCGGCGGAACGCGCCCAGGCTGTAGGCATCCCCTGGCCGATCCTCGTTCCCGGTGTAGACGAATTCCTGCTCAAAGGCGGCGATCAGGTGCAGGCCGCCGGCCTCGGCCAGGCCCGCGATGCCGCGACGCAGAAATTCGCGCGGGCAGCATTCCCAGGCCGAGCCATCGGTGTTGCGGATGTCGCCCAGGAAGAAATGTTCCGGCGCCGAGCCGTCGGCGAAATCGACCCGCACCTCGGCCTTCGCATCCGGCACGATCATCAGGTCGCCGCCGGTGCCGAACGGCGTGTCGAGGATCGGTCCAAACGCCGTCTGCATCAGGTTGGAGTGCGTCCAGCCCACGCCCTTGCGCCGGCGCGCATCGATGTCGCGAGCGGGGAAGCCCTTGCCGCGCACATGGCCGGCGATGTCGCAGGTGCCGACAAACACCAGTTCTTCGCGAAACATGGCGTCCTTCCTGGCTATCCTTGGCTCCGGTCACAGGCCGAGCATGGTAGCGGCGCACGGCGACGGCGAACAGACCCGCACCGGGACCAAACCGGGCGGCGCGACGACACAGGGCAAGAACGGCGATTGCTCAATGCGGCAATAGTCCGGTTTGCGTTTTTGCGGCTGATCAGCGATTGTTGAAGCTGTGGCAGCCACTCTCATACGTGGCACCATACCCGAGCCGGGCTAACCTGCTTGCGGACAAAGGGGCGATACAACCGCCTCGATATATCGGGGAGGAACAATGGCGGAAAGCGCATACTGCGCCACGCCGTGGTGGCCCCATGCCATACCGCCCATGGCCGCCACGCATTGCGGGCCCGGTCGAGCGGCGCCCGCCAACGTGCGCGGCGCCTGCTATCGGGCTGCGCACCGCGGCGGCATGCCCCCGGCACGGCACGTTCGGCCAACACTCCGCTTTCCCTGTCCCGGCGCCGCCTGGCGCAGCAGTGGAGCTGGCGCACCGTACTCGAGTCGCCCCACTCCGGCGCGCCTAATCCAATGCGCCCCGCTCCAGTGCGCCGCACAAACGGCCATGCAGACCGCCGCGACCTCCCGGGTCACGCAGCCCGGGCACGCGGCACCTGGCATTCCGGCGCATCCCGTTGCCACGCATCCAGCCAAGGAGGTGAAACATGGTCACGCTCAATGTTAACGGACAAAGCCTCAGCTATGACGGTGATACCGATATCCCCCTGCTCTGGGTGATTCGCGACGAACTTGGGCTCACCGGCACCAAGTTCGGCTGCGGCCGCGGCCTGTGCGGCGCCTGCACCGTGCATCTGGGCGGACAGGCGGTGCGTTCCTGCCAGGTGCAGGTCGGCGACGCGTCGAACCAGGAAATCGTCACCATCGAAGGCCTCGACCCCGAAGGCAATCATCCCGTGCAGCGCGCCTGGCGTGAGACCAGCGCACCGCAATGCGGCTACTGCCATGCCGGCCAGATCATGCAGGCCGCGGCATTGCTCGCCACCACGCCGAAGCCGACCGAGCAGGACATCACTGCGGCAATGTCGGGGAATATCTGCCGATGCGGCTGCTATCAGCGCATCCACGAAGCGGTGCGTCTGGCCTCGATCGGAGTATGACGCCATGACCCACATGTTCGATTCAACTTCGATGCCGCCGGCCAGCCCTGCCAACACCGGACCTGGCCCGGCCGGCCTCGCCAACGTCAGCCGCCGGTTCGTGATGCAAGGCCTGATCGGCTCGGGTGCGCTGGTGCTGGCCGTCACCCTGCTGCCGCGACCCGCCCAGTCGGCCTGGAGCACTGGTGCCGGCAAGATGCCAGGCGGCACGGTCAATGACCCCCACATGTTCGTGGCGATCGATCCCTCCGGCCTGGTGACGATCATTGCCAGCCGCTCCGAGATGGGCACCGGCGTGCGCACCAGCCTGCCGATGGTGGTGGCCGACGAGATGGACGCTGACTGGTCACGTGTGCGCGTCGCGCAGGCGCCGGGCGACGAAAAGAAATATGGCAACCAGGATACCGACGGCTCGCGCAGCACGCGGCATTTCGCGCAGCCGATGCGGCAATGCGGCGCCGCCATGCGGATGATGCTGGAGCAAGCCGCCGCCACGCGATGGGGCGTGCCGGTCGCCGAAGTTCGCGCCGAGAACCATCGCGTCGTGCATCTCGCGTCCGGCAACATGCTCGGCTTTGGCGAGCTGGCCCATGCGGCCAGCGCATTGCCGACGCCGCCGGCAGCGCAGCTCAGGCTGAAGGATCCGCGCGACTTCCGCTACATCGGTACCGGATCGATTCGCATCGTCGATCTCCACGACATCACCGTCGGGCATGCCACCTATGGCATCGATGCGAAGATACCGGGCATGAAGTTCGCGGTGGTGGCACGTCCTCCGGTGGTTGGCGGCAAGCTGGTGTCATTCGATGCCAGCGAGGCGCTGAAAGTGCCCGGTGTGGAGAAGGTGGTGGAAGTCCAAGGCTGGTCCTGGCCCCACAAATTCATGCCGGTCGGCGGTGTCGCCGTGGTGGCGCGCAATACCGCCTGCGCCATCAAGGGCCGCGACAAGCTGAAAATCACCTGGGACAGCGGCGCCAACGCGGATTACGATTCGGCGGCGTTCCGCGCCCAGATGCAGGCGACCGCCGCCGCCATGGGCAAGGTGGTGCGTAACGACGGCGATGCGGAAGCGGCGTTGAAATCCGCCGCCAAGGTCATTACCGCCGAGTACTATCTGCCGCATCTCGCACATGCCAGCATGGAACCGCCGAGCGCGGTGGTCAGCGTCCACCAGGGCAACGCCGGGACCGAATGCCTGGCTTATGCCGCGACCCAAAGTCCGGGCGGCTGCCGCGACGACCTCGCCAAGATGCTGGGTATTCCGGTCGACAACGTCACCGTCAACGTGCCGTTGCTTGGTGGCGCGTTCGGCCGCAAGTCGAAATGGGACTATGTGCTTGAAGCAGCGCTGGTGTCGAAGGCGACGGGTGTGCCGATCAAGCTGGTGTGGACCCGCGAGGACGATATCCGGCACGATTTCTATCATACGGTGTCGGTGGAGCGGATCGATGCCGGGCTCGACGCCGGCGGCAAGGTGATTGCCTGGCGGCATCGCAGCGTGGCGCCGACCATCGCCTCCACCTTCACGGCCGGCGCCGACCATGAAGCACCGTTCGAACTGGGCATGGGGCTGATCGACAACCCGTTCAACATTCCCAACCTGCGGTGTGAGAATGGCGCGTGCAAGGCGCACACGCGCATCGGCTGGTTCCGCTCGGTGTCCAACATCCCGCACGCCTTCGCGATCCAGTCGATGGTGGCGGAGATTGCGGCGGCGCAGGGCCGCGACCCGAAGGAGATGCTGCTGGAGCTGATCGGCCCCGGCCGCATCGTCGATCCGCGCAAGTCGCCCGGCGTGGAGAACTACTGGAACTACGGCGATCCGTTCGAAACCTATCCGATCGACACCGCGCGCCTGCGGCACGTCGCCGAGCTTGCGGCGGAGCAGGCCGGATGGGGCAAGACCCTGCCGAAGGGCGAGGGCCTGGGCATCGCCGCGCATCGCAGCTTCCTCAGCTACATTGCCACCGTGGTGCATGTGGCGATGGACGACAACGGAACGCTGGCAATACGGCAGGTGGACACCGCGATCGATTGCGGTGTGCACATCAATCCGGAGCGGATCCGCTCGCAGATCGAAGGCGCGGCGGTGATGGGGCTGACCCTCGCCAGGCACGGGCAGATCACGTTCAAGAACGGGGTGCCGGAGCAATCCAATTTCGACACCTTCGCCGTGGCACGCATGAACGAGGCGCCACTGAACGTGCGGACGCATATCGTGCCGGCTGATTGGTCGGTGCCCGCCAGCGGCGTCGGCGAGCCGGGACTGCCTCCCTTCGCGCCGGCGCTGTGCAACGCGATCCACGCCGCCACCGGCAAGCGGATTCGCAATTTGCCGATCGGCGATCAGGTGTAGGGGGCGGCATCCCGGGCGAAGACAGCGCTGCCAGCGGCGGCGCTGTCTTGCCGCGAACAGGTGAATGGCGCCCGGCTTGCTTGCGAGTGCGGCGACAGCGGCAGCGAGAATGCTGCTCCGACCCGATGGCCCGCGCCGGTGACGCGCACCCTCGATGCTTCAGTTGGTTCGCGTCGCGACCCAACCGCGTTGATCCGCCTGGCAACTCAACCCCACGCTCCGCAAATAGCGCAGCGCGGGAGCGGTCAACTATGCGGCCTGCTTCGCCAGCATGCCCTGCGCAACCAGCTCCTCGGCGATCTGCACCGCGTTCAGCGCCGCGCCCTTGCGCAAATTGTCGGATACGCACCAGAACGACAGCCCATGCGCCACCGTCGGGTCCTTGCGAATGCGGCTGACGTACACGGCATCCTCGCCGGCGCATTCGAGCTGCGTCACGTAACCGCCGTCCTCGCGCACATCCACCACTTCCACGCCCGGTGCCTCACGCAACGCCGCGCGCGCCTCGCCGGCGGTCACCGGCTTTTCGAATTCGACATTCACCGCCTCGCCATGGCCGATGAACACCGGCACCCGCACGCAGGTCGCGTGCACCGCGATCGCGGGATCCAGAATCTTCTGCGTCTCCACCGCCATCTTCCACTCTTCCTTGGTGGAACCGTCATCCATGAAGCGGTCGATATGCGGGATGCAGTTGAACGCGATCTCCTTGGTGAATTGCTCCGGCTTGTCCTGCTCGTGCACGAACACCTGCTTGGTGTGGGCAAACAGCTCGTCCATCGCCTCCTTGCCGGCGCCGGACACCGATTGGTACGTCGCCACCACCACGCGCTTGATCTTCCACTCATCGTGCAGCGGCTTCAGCGCCACCACCATCTGGATCGTCGAGCAATTCGGGTTGGCGATGATCCGCCGCCTGGCAAAATTCCGCAGCGCGTGGGGGTTCACTTCCGGCACCACCAGCGGGATGTCGGGATCCATGCGGAACTGGCTGGTGTTGTCGATCACCACGCAGCCCGCCTCCGCCGCGCGCGGCGCATGCACCGCGGACACCGACGCACCGGGCGAGAACAGACCGATGTCCCAGCCGTGGAAGTCGAAACTGTCCAGGCTCTTCACCTTCAGCACCGTCCTGTCGCCGAACGACACTTCCTGCCCGGCCGACCGGCCCGAGGCGATCGCCGCCACCTCCGTCACCGGAAACTGCCGCTCGGCGAGCGTCTTCAGCATCTCGCGCCCGACCGCTCCTGTGGCGCCGACGACCGCGACCCGGTAGCCCATGATGGTGTCTCCTGCTGATCAAACCCGCCGCTTAGTGGTCACAACCGGCGCGAGCAAGCGCTACGTCACCATGGCCGGCATGCAAAACGATGGCCGGCATGGGTCACCATCGCCGGGATGCGCAACCGGGTCCGGCCTGTCTCCCCGCGCCCCGCATGCTAACTTCGCCATATCAGTCCGGGGGAGGAACCGAACCATGGCATTTGACGAGCACGACGCGACCGAAGCGTTTTGGCGGGCGCGGCAAACGGGCGAGTTCTTCCCGCGGGACTGGTTCGATCGCCTGACCATCGACCAGGCCTATCGCATCCAGCTCGGCCTGATTACGCGCCGCGTGGCCGCCGGCGAGCGCCAGATCGGCTGGAAAGTGGGCCTCACCGCCAAGCCGATCCAGGAGCAATTCGGCTTCCACGAGCCGGTGTTCGGCTGCGTGCTGGAGCACGGGCCATCCGGCCAGGTGTTTCCGGCCGGCTCGCTGATCCAGCCGGGATTCGAATGCGAGTTGTGCATGGTCATGGCGCGCGACCTGCCGCCGGGCGCGGATCTCGCGGCCGCCCGCGCCGCGGTGGGCGCGATCCATCCGGCGCTGGAGATCATCGAAACGCGCGGCCCCTTCACCGCGCAGATCGCCCTCGCGCTGGCGGACAACGCGCAGCAGAAGACCTGCGTGCTTGGCCCGGCGGTGCCGCTGCCGGCGGCACCGGAAGCGGTGGCCTGCACCGTGCGGATCAACGACGCGGTCGCCGCCACCGGCACGGGCGACGCGGTGCTGGGCAATCCGCTCAATTCCCTGGTCTGGCTGGCGGCGAAGCTCGCAGAATACCGCCGCAGCCTGCGCGCGGGCGAGATGGTGATGACCGGGTCATTCACCCGGCAATTCCCGATCGCGCCCGGCGACCGCATCGCGGTTACGTTCTCGGGTGTCGGCACCGTGGAAGCGGCGATGGCGGCATAGCGCCGGGACCGCTGCGCCGATCCCGCCCGCCTCACGCGCCCCACCTTATGCGGCCCCCCTCACGCGGCCTGCGCCCCGCGCGCCGCCGGTGCCCCGAGCGTCGCCGGATAGGCACGGGCGAACGCCTCGAGACCGCGCACCACCTGCCCCGAGAACTCGCGCATGGCCGCAACCTCGCGCTGCGCCCCCGGCAGGTCGTCCACCGACAGCGCCACCAGGGCACGCGAGCCGGCATTGTGGACGGCGTGATGCGGCTCGTAGATGGCTTCGAATTCAGGCAGCGCGCGCGTCGCCGAGTCGCTGACATGCTCGTACCATCGCCCGAACCGGCATTGGTGGCCGGTCGGCAGACTGGACGGCGAAACCTTGTCGCCCGAGGCGACCGCCCGGGCCACCTTGTCGACAAACGCCAGATGGTCGTTGCGGGCCCGTTCCACCATGGCCGGGATCGTTTCCAGGCTTATGCGATCGGCATCCCCGGCGCTCACGCTACCGCTGTCGAAGTTGATGCCGAAGCCCTCGCTGGCAAAATAGGCGATCGTGCCCGGTAACCGCAGGCCGAAGCGGTCAAGCGCCAGTTCGACTTGCTCACCGCATTGGAACCGTTCCGCCGTGTTGACCGAGCACCCGCGCTCGGA
>Ga0335072_10013392_pt1 | contig 11688 bp, 8 predicted proteins | sample Lox_Sample_21_FD_206725 | JGI IMG/M metagenome (GOLD analysis project Ga0335072, IMG submission 206725) | Soil microbial communities from Loxahatchee National Wildlife Refuge, Florida, United States - Lox_Sample_2.1 | ecosystem: Environmental > Terrestrial > Soil > Wetlands | place: USA: Florida...
CCAGCGTTTCCAGGCCCAGTCGGAGGTCACGGTCATCTCCCGGTCGATCCTCGTGCTCAAGCGGGTCTGACGGGCAGGCTGTTGTCAATGCCGCCGCGACCTGAGCTACGGGCGACCTACCGCCTTCAACTGACACCGGAGTTCGGCTTTGCGCAGGCTCGGGAGCGGGTGCCATACCTGCGCGACCTCGGCGTTTCGCACCTCTACCTGTCGCCGGCCCTGCAGGCCCGGCCGGGGTCCACGCACGGCTACGACGTGATCGACCCAGGCCGGCTGTCATCGGATCTCGGGGGCCGTGAGGAGTTCGAGCGGCTCGCGAGCGCGGCGCACGACGCCGGCTTGGGTCTGATCCTCGACCTCGTGCCCAATCACATGGCCGCCGACGACGCCAATCGCTTCTGGGCCGATCCGGCACTGCGCGAGCGGTTCTTCGACATCGACCCGGTCACGGGCAAGTGGCGGCGGTTCTTCGACATCACCGACCTCGCGGCCGTCCGCCAGGAAGATCAGACCGTCTTTGAGCAGACCCACGAGCTGGTGCTGTCGCTGGTGCGCGACGGGCTGGTGGATGGGCTGCGGGTCGATCATCCCGACGGGCTCGCCGATCCCGCCGAGTATCTGACACGGTTGCGCGATCGCGGGGCCGAGCGCGTGTGGGTGGAGAAGATCCTGGGGTCCGACGAGCACCTGCGCGAGTGGCCGGTGAGCGGGACGGTCGGCTACGAGTTCCTCGACGACGTCTGCGCGTTGTTCGTCGATCCGGCCGGCGAGGCGGCGTTGACCGGGCTGTGGGAACGTGTCTCGGGCGACTCGCGGTCGTTTGACGAGGTCGCGCTCGAGGCCAAGCTCGAGCAGATCCTCGGGAGTCTGCGGCCGGAGCTCGAGCGGTTGGGGCGCGAGCTCGGAGCTGCGCCTGATCTCGACACGCTCGCCCGGGCGGTGGCGTCGCTGCCCGTGTACCGCACGTACGTCGAGCCGGCGACGGGGCGCGTCGTCGAGGAGGACCGGGCGGCGATTGCCTCGGCCGACATGCCCGCCGAACTCGCTGAGCTGCTGCTGCTCGAGCGCGAAGGCCCGGAGGCGTTCGTGACGCGCTACCAGCAGACGACGCCCGCGGTGACGGCCAAGGGAGTCGAGGACACCGCCTTCTACCGCTACGGACGGCTGATCGCGTTGAACGAGGTCGGCGGCGATCCAGGGCGCTTCGGGATCAGCGTCGAACAGTTCCACGCCGGATGCATGGAGCGAGCGCGCCGCTTCCCGCTGAACCTTCTGACCACGCAGACCCACGACGCCAAGCGCTCCGCCGACGTCCGCGCGCGGATCGCCTTGCTTGCGTCGATGCCGGCGGAGTGGGAGGCGGCGGTTTTGAGATGGATGGAGCTGACCGAGTCACTGTGTTCGGCCGGGGCGCCCGACGACGTCGAGCGCTATTTCCTATTCCAGACTTTGGTGGGCGCCTGGCCGATCGAACTGGAGCGGGTGCAGCAGTACATGGAGAAGGCACTGCGCGAAGCCAAGCGCAACACCAACTGGATCGAGCCGCGTGCGGAATGGGAAGAGGCGGTCCGGCGCTTCTGCGCCGGGTTGTACGAGCACCGGGCATTCCTCGACGAGTTCGAGCCGTTCGCGCGCCGGGTGGCTGCGGCCGGCGAGCGCGCGGTGCTCGGACAGGTGGTCCTGAAGCTCACCGCGCCGGGGGTGCCGGACCTCTACCAGGGCGACGAGCTGACGTTCAGCGCGCTCGTCGATCCCGACAACCGCCGCCCGGTGGACTGGGGCTGGCGCGAGGCGATGCTCGCGCGGCTGATGGGCGGCGGGCGGCCGGTGCCGGAGACCCGCAAGCTGTTCTTGATCCTGCGGCTGTTGACGCTGCGGTCGCGTCGCCCGGAGCCGTTCGCTACCGGCGCGTATGAGCCGGTGGAAGCGGGCGAGCGCGTCTGCGCGTTCACGCGCGGGGGCGAGGTGCTCGTCGCGGTTGGCGTGCGCGAGGGAGCCGACGAAGGCGTCATCGCTGCCCCGGAGGGCCAGTGGCGGGATGTGTTGCGGGGCGACGAGCGGTCGTTCAGCGCCCGCGAGCCGGCGTCCGGGGTGCTCGGTGAGCACGCCATCGCCGTATTCGAGCGCCTCGGTCGCTGACGCGGGAACAACGTCGAACGCGGCGCGACGACATTCGCCCATGCGACGTTGTTCCCGCCCGGCTCGCTGTTCCTCGCCGGGCGGGGCCGGGCGGGGGGCGGCGCGGGGCGGGAACTTTGCTCCGCACGGCACCGAACGACGCGCCCGGGGGACGTTGTGCCCGGGGAACTTTGTGCCCGGCCAGCGCGACGGTTTCGTTCCGCGGCCCGGCGCGCGCAACCCGCGGGGAACGTAGCCGTCGATGGGCGACGGTTTCGTTCCGCCGGGCGCGAGAAGCCGTGCATGGGGAACGAAAGCGTCGGCTCGAACCGGGGCCGAGGACCCTCAGTCCAGCAAGCGCAGCAGCTCGTCGAGGTCGAGCTCGTCCCCGAACTGCCCGACGAGATGCCCCTCGCCGTCCAGCGGCCACTGCTCAGCCGGCCGATCCCACATCAGCTCGACGTCGTTGCCGTCCGGATCGGTGATGTAGATCGCCTCGTGCGTCCCGTGGTCGGCGGTCTGGCGGATCGGCCAGTCGACGGCCTTCAGCCGGCGATAGGCGTCAGCGAGCCCGCGACGGGTCGGATACGCCAAGGCGATGTGGTGCAGCCCGGCAACTCCGTCCGGCTGGGGGCCGCCGCCCTTCGACTTCCACGTGTTGAACCCCAGATGGTGGTGGTAGCCGCCCGCCGACAAGAACAGGATGTCGCCGGTGGTGCCCCACCCCGGGACGTCGCGCGCCTCGTTGACCATGTCGAACCCGAGCACGTCGACGTAGAACGCTCGGATCCGGTCGATGTCGGCGGTACGCAGGTGAGCATGCCCGATCCGCACGCCCGGATCGATCGGGTCGGGTGCCGCCGCGACGGGCTTGATCGAGCCTTGCGAGTCGGTCACCGCACCAATGGTGACATGATCGCCAACCGTGCCCGACCCCGCCCCGCTCCCCCGTCTCAGACAGGCCGTGGTCGCGGCGAAAAACCTCGACCAGACCGTAAACCGCCTCCAAACCGAGCTCGGCCTCGGTGAGCCCTACAACGACCCGGCCGTCAGCTTCTTCGGGCTCAGAAACGCCGTCTTCGCGCTCGGAGACACGTTCCTCGAGGTCGTCTCGCCGGTCAAGCCTGACACCGCCGCCGGCCGCCTGATGCAACGCCGCGGCGGCGACTGCGGCTACATGCTGATGTTCCAGGTTGACGACCTTGCGGCGGCTCGCGCTCACGCGGACAAGGCGAAAGTGCGCGAGGTGTTCGAGATCGACCGCGACGACATCTCCGAGGTCCACCTGCACCCGCGCGACATGCGCGCGGCGATCGTCTCGCTCAGCCAGCCAAAGCCGCCGGCCTCATGGCCGTGGGGAGGAGACGGCTGGGATCGGCGCGCGGCGCCCGTCCGCGTGCAAGGCGTGACGGTCAAGATCACCGACCCCGACGAGGTCGCGCAGCGGTGGCGAGAGGTCATCGGCGACCCGCCCGGCATACGCTTCGAGTACGACGATTCCGATCGCGGCCTCACGGAGATCGTGATCGCCACCGCGCAGCCCCGGTCCCAACCGGTCGAGATCGCGGGCGTCCGTTTTGTGTTGGTCTCAACCGAGGAGGATCGATGAGCGAGGTCGTGTTGCGGGAAATCGAGGACGGCGTCGCGCTGCTGACGCTGAATCGGCCCGATCGGCTCAACGCATGGACGCCCGAGTTGCAGACGCTGTACTCCGACCTGCTCGAGGATTGCGCCGCGCGCGAGGACGTCCGGGCGATCGTCGTGACCGGCGCCGGGCGCGGGTTCTGCGCGGGTGCGGACATGGAGGGCCTGCAGAGCATCTCGAGCGGCGACGTCGACCGCTCAGCCGCCGCCGGAGCCGGTAACGGCGACGGCCGCCAGGACACCAGGCCGGTCGCGTTCGCGCTGTCGATCCCCAAGCCCGTGATCGCCGCCATCAACGGACCCTGCGCCGGAATCGGGCTGGTGCTGGCGGTAATGTGCGACCTGAGGTTCGCGGCCGCCGACGCCAAGATCACCACCGCGTTCGCGCGCCGGGGCCTCGTCGCCGAGCACGGGATCTCCTGGATGCTGCCGCGGCTGGTTGGCCCGGCCCGCGCGCTCGACCTGCTGCTGTCGAGCCGGATCGTGCTCGGAGCCGAGGCGGCCGAGCTCGGGCTCGTCAACCGCGCCTTCGACGACGGCCGAGTCGTCGAACACGCGCTGGAGTACGCCCGCGAGCTGGCCCGCGAGTGCTCGCCGGCGAGCATGGCCGCGATGAAGCGCCAGGTTTACGCCGACTACGACAGGACGCTGCCGGAGACGGTGGCGGACGCCAACCGGCTGATGCTCGAGTCGTTCACCGCGCCGGACTTCGCCGAAGGCGTCCAGAGCTTCCTGGAGCGGCGGTCGCCGAACTTCGCGCCGGTGTCGAGCACCGCGGCGGCGCCCGCCGGCTGACGCGGCCGCCAAGCCGCGACCGATAGGGTCCCGGGCGCGGTATGCGCGTCCTGCTGATCTCCTGGGAATACCCGCCGATCATCGAAGGCGGCCTCGCCAGGCACGTCCGCAAGCTTGCCGAGCACCTCGTCGCGGGCGGCACCGAGGTCCACGTGCTCACGCGTGGCGGCCGCAGGCTGCCGCTCGAGGAGGAGCGCCACGGCGTGTTCGTGCACCGAGTCCGCGAGCCGGAGTTCCCGAAGGACCCGAGCGCGTTCGTGCGCTGGGTGGAGGCTATGAACGCCGACATGAGCGAGCTCGCCGACGAGCTCTGCGAGCAGCACGATTTCGCGCTCGTTCATTCCCACGACTGGCTCGTCGCCGGAACGGCGGAGCTCGCCGCGCGGCAGATCGGCCGTCCGTGGCTGACCACGGTGCACGCGACCGAGTGGGGCCGCCACCAGGGCTGGGTGCAGACCCACCCGCAGTCCTACATCCACGCGATCGAGCGCTCGATGGTCCGCAGCGCGGACCGGATCGTCACCTGCTCGCGGTACATGCGAAGCCACGTCGCCAGGGTCTTCCTGGTGCCGCCCTCGAGGATCACGGTGATCCCCAACGGCATCGACCCGCGCGACCTCGAGCCGCTCGAGGAGCCCGATCTCGAGGCGCTCAGGGCCCGCTACGCCAAACCCGACGAGCTGCTGGTCCTGCTGGTCGGCCGGCTCGTCTACGAGAAGGGCTTCCACCTCGCGCTCGACGCGCTCGCCCCCGTCATCCGCGACCAGGGCAACGTGCGTTTTGTGGTCGCCGGGACCGGCACCGCCGAGGCCGAGCTCAAGCGCCAGGCGCGGCGGCTGAAACTGAGCAAGCACGGGTCGTTCGTCGGCTGGATCGGGGACGACATGCTGCATTCGCTCTATCGGATCGCCGACATGTGCATCGTCCCCTCCATCTACGAGCCGTTCGGCCTGGTGGCGCTTGAGGCGATGGCCTCCGGCTGCCTGTGCGTCGTGGCCGACACCGGCGGCCTGCGGGAGGTGGTGCCCGGCGACGGGACGGTCGGCCTGCGGTTTCCGTCCCGGGACTCGGCCGCGCTTCAGGAGATCCTCGAGCAGGTGCTGACCGACGACGAGGCCAGGGCACAGCTCGTCGCTGAGGCGCGCGAGCACGTGCTGAACTTCGGCTGGGCCGAGGTGGCCGGCAGCACGCTCGACCTGTACCGGGAGCTGGCTGGGCTTCCCACGGACGCACCCCCGACCGCTGACCGGCTGGCTCGCTAGCCTGCCACGCTCGAGGTTTGCCGGACCGGGTAGTCCGGTAAACAGCGCAACCCTTTGCGGTGTCGTGTGTTCCGACACACGTTCTTTCGGTGCTGAGCTCTTCGAATCGAAATACAGTCCTGCGGATTGGCGCGCTCCTGGCTGTCGTAGCCGGCTGCCTGACCCTGTCCGCACAGGCGGTCGCGGCCGCCACCGTGGCCGTGTATCCGAGCCCCGGCACCCGTTACAACGTTCCCAAGACCCAGATCACGTTCCGGGGCGCGCCGGTGTCGGCGCTCGGACCCATCCAGGTGGTGGGATCGCGCTCGGGCGCGCACGCCGGCATCCTGCTTCCCGATTCGGACGGCCAGGGGGGCAGCTTCATCCCGAGCACGCCGTTCACCGCCGGCGAGTCGGTCACGGTGACGACGCAGCTGAACGTGATCAACGCCCACAACGGTCAGTTCAGCTTCGGGGTCGAGAACCCGGCGCCGCCGCTTCCGCCGGCGGGCGTGCCGCGGGTTTCCGCCGGCTCCAATGGACTCCAGCACTTCCGCTCACGTCCGGACCTCACGCCCGCGTCGATCACCGTCACGCGCAACTCGGCGCCCGCGTCCAACGGTGACATCTTCCTCACGCCCCAGTTCGGACCGACCCAGAACGGCCCGATGATCCTCGATTCCTCCGGCAGGCTGGTGTGGTTTCAGCCAACTCTGATCACTCGCAACACGCTGTTCACCGACTTCCGCGTCCAGAACCTCCACGGCCAGCCGGTGCTGACCTGGTGGCAGGGGAGCACGAACGCGGGCAGCGGTCGCGGCGTCGGCGTGATCTTCGACCAGAACTATCGCGAGATCGCCACCGTTCACGCCGGCAACGGACTCGACGCCGACCTGCACGAGTTCCTGGTCACCCCCCAGGGGCAGGCCTACATCATCGCGGTGGCTCCGGTCCACCTGCCCGGCTATGCGCGGGAGGTGATGGACGCGCAGGTCCAGGAGATCGACATCGCGACCGGGCTGGTCATGTTCAGCTGGGACGCGCTCGATCACATCCCGCTGTCGACGTCGTCCAACTTCGGGGCCAAGGTACCGGGCCACATCCTCGATCCCTTCCATCTCAACTCCGTGTCACTTGACAGCGACGGCAACCTGATCGTCTCGGCCCGCAACACGTCCGCGGTTTACAAGATCAACCGCCAGACGGGCCAGATCATGTGGACGCTCGGCGGCAAGAAGTCCAGCTTCAAGATGGGCAAGGGCACCACCACGGCGTTCCAGCACGACGCGATCGTCCAGCCGGACGGCACGATCACGATGTTCGACGACGGCGGTGGCCCGCCCCGGGTCCACAAGTTCTCGCGCGGCGTGCGGATCCGCCTCGACCTCACGCACATGACCGCATCACTGGTCCGGGAGTACGACCATCCGCCACAGATCGCCGCGGCCTTCGAGGGCGGCGAGCAGATCCTTGGCAACGGCGACACGTTCGTCGGCTGGGGCCAGCAGCCCTACTTCACCGAGTTCGACGCAAACGGTCATGCGAACTTCGACGCCCATTTCAACGCCCCGACGTCGAGCTACCGCGCCTACCGCTTCCCGTGGAGCGCGCAGCCGCCCACGACGCCGGCGCTCGCCGCCGCCAACGGTACCGACGGCACCGTCAAGCTGTGGGCGAGCTGGAACGGAGCGACCGACGTTTCCGCCTGGCGGGTCCTCGCTGGCCCCATCGGAACGTCGATGAAGCCAACCGTCACCACCAACACGCACGGGTTCGAGACCGCCCTCGCGGCCCACAACGGCGACTCCTGGTTCGCGGTCCAGGCGCTGGGCACGCACGGCCGGGTGCTGTCGATGACCAGGACCGTCCACATGCCCTCGCACGCCGTGATCTACTCGCGCAGCGCGTTCGTTCCGTCAAGCGGTGGCCTCGGCGGCCTGCCCGTCGGATGCTTCGCGTCGACAACGTGCCAGTTCGTGACGACGCTGAGCTCCGGCCGCACCGTGCTGGCGCGCACCGGCAAGGAGCGCATCGGCGCCGGCCAGAGCGGCTACGTGTACTTCAGGCTGTCGCCGTCGGCGCAACGTTCGCTCACCCACGCCCGTGGGCGTCGGCTGAACGTCACCGCGACCGTCCAGGCTGCAGGAGGCCCCAGGGTCTCGGCTCGGGTGACCCTCGTTCCGTTCTCGAGCAGCGGCTCGGGCCCGCACCGCGACGTCACCAAGTCCAAGTCGTTCACGATTGCCGGGACATCGGCGTTTGTGTCGGGGTCGGGCTTTGGCGGGATCCCCGCGACCTGCTTCACGGATGCGACGTGCCGGGTTCAGGCCACCGTCACCGTCGGGCGGACCACGATCGCGCACACCGGCACGGAATTCATCGGCGCCCACGAGTTCGGCTACGTGAGCTTCCAGCTGACCAGCGCCGGCAAGTCGATGCTCGCCCATGCGAGCGGCCACCAGCTGGGCGTTCACGTAACGCTCACCGGCGGCGGCCAGACCAGCAGCGGCGATATCGCCCTGATCCCGTTCCGTTAGCGGATTGTCAACGTTCGCCCTGGCGCCGCCAACGGCGGTAGCGGCTGCTACGGTGCCTGGCTGACCATGTCGACGACGACGTCTGATTTCCCCCAGGCGCCATCGCCGGCGGCCGAGACTCGCAGCGCCTCAACCGGCGACGAGCAAGGGTTCCTACGCCGGTACACGTGGTGGCTAGTCGCGCTCGGAGTGCTCGTGCTCTCCGCGGTGATTGTGCGCGCGCTCGGCACGCGGCCTGGCTATGACCCCTACGGCTGGCTGATCTGGGGACGCGAGACCCTCGCTGGCACGCTCGACCTCGGCGGCGCCCCGTCGTGGAAGCCACTGCCCTATCTGTTCACGGTGCCCTACTCCGTGTTCGGGCATTTCGCGCTGTGGCTGTGGATGACGACGTCCGTCGCGATCTCGCTCGGCGGGTCGATCTTCGCGGGCCGAATCGCCTACCGGTTGACCGGGACCGACGACGGCAAGCGGCGCTTCCCGGCGATCGCGGCCGCGCTGTTCGCGGGCGTCGCGCTGTTCGGGATCTGGCAGTACATGCATTCGATGTTCAGCGCCCAGTCGGACACGGTGATCACCGCGCTGTGCCTCGGGGCGATCGACTTTCACCTGTCGCGCCGCTTCCGGGTCGCGTTCGTGCTGCTCGTACTCGGCTCGCTCGGCCGGCCAGAGGTGTGGCCGTTCGTAGGTCTCTACGGGTTGTGGCTGTGGTGGAAGCACCCTTCCAGCCGCTGGCTGGTCTACGGGGGCTTCCTGGCGATCCCGGCGCTGTGGTTCGGGATCCCGACGATCACCAACCACCGGCCGTTCGTCTCGGCCCAGCTCGCACTGCTCTCGCCTCGCGAGGTCACGGGCAACAAGTTCACGGGTGTGGCGAACCGCTACGCCACCCTGCACTACCTTCCGCTCCAGCTCGCCGCGCTGCTGGGATTCGTGATGGCATGGTTCCGGCGCGACCGCGTCGTGCTCGCGCTCGGCGGCGCCGTGATTCTTTGGGTCGCCGTCGAGATCGCGTTCGCGCTGCACGGCTGGCCGGCCGTCCCCCGGTACATGTACGAGGCCGAGGGAGTGACGGTCGTGATCGCAGCGGTCGCCGTCGGCTGGCTGCTCAAGGACGGCCTCGCGCTCGCCGAGCGCAATCGGCCGAGCTGGGCGCGCCCGCTCGGGATCGCGCTGGTTGCGATCCTCGCCGTGGCGCTGGTCCCGCCCGCCATCGCCCGCCTGCGCGAGGAGCACCGAGACCTCACTCACGAGCGCGCGCGAACCAAGGAGATCAACCTGCTCGCGGGTGCGGTCAACGCCTACGGCGGCTACAAGCACCTGCTCGCGTGCGGGCACCCGGTGACCGCGGTCGGCTACGTGAGCATCCTCGCCTGGTACTCGCACCTGAACGTCGGCAAGGTCGGGCACCGGCCTCAGTACGAGCTGCACCAGAAGTACCCGATCGTGCTGTTCACCGAGCTCCACAACGGCTGGGCGATGACTCCGTACCGCACGCCCGCCGCAGTGCAGAACTGCCCGCACGCGCTGTTCGTCTCCACGCCACACCGCCCGAACGGCATCTTCGCCCCGAAGTAGAGCGGCGCTCAGCGCTCCACGAAGTAGGAACCGCTGCCCTGGCCGCTTGAGTACCAGCGGCTGGTTACGGTCTTCTTGCGGGTGAAGAAGTCCACGGCGTCGCCGCCATGGGCGTGCAGGTCGCCGAGGAAGGAGTCCTTCCACCCTGAGAACGGGAAGAACGCGACCGGGGCGGCGACGCCGATGTTGACGCCGATCATCCCGGCCTCGACCTCGTGGCGGTAGCGCCGGACCGAGGCGCCCGACTCGGTGAAGATCGAGGTCCCGTTGCCAAACCGGCTGGAGTTGACGATCTCGATCGCCTCGTCGAGGCTCGCCGCGTGGATCACCGACAGCACCGGCCCGAACACCTCCTCCTTGGCGATGTCCATGTCGGCGCTGACCCCGTCGAGGATCGTCGGACCCACATACGCGCCGCCCTCGGCGGTCCCGGCGGCGACGCCGCGCCCGTCGACGACCACCTTCGCGCCGTCGGCCTCGCCGCGGGAGATCCATTCGTGGATGCGGTCGCGCGCGGCGCACGAGATCACCGGCCCTACGTCGGATGACTCCTCCAGGCCGTCGCCGACGTGGAGTTCTCTGGTGGCGTCGGTCAGCGGGCCCATCAGCTGCTCGTGGGCGTCGCCAACGGTCACCACCACCGAGCCCGCCATGCACCTCTGCCCCGCCGCCCCGAACGCCGATCCGATGATCCCTTCGACCGTCTTGTCGATCACGGCGTCGGGCATCACGACCATGTGGTTCTTGGCCCCGCCCAGCGCCTGCACGCGCTTCCCGGCCTTTGCCGCGCGCTCGTAGACGTGCTTGGCGACCGGCGCGGACCCGACGAACGAGACCGCGTCGATGCCCGGGTGGTCGAGGATCCCGTCGACTACCTCGCGCCCGCCGTTGACGAGGTTCACAACCCCCGGCGGCAGATCGAGCGCGTCGATCTCGGCGAACGCGATCTGCTGGGTCAGCGGCACCTGCTCGGAGGGCTTGAGCACGAACGTGTTGCCGCAGGCGATCGCGAACGGTAGAAACCAGAACGGCACCATCGCCGGGAAGTTGAACGGGACGATCGCGGCGCAGACCCCGACGGGCTGGCGGATCGTCTCGGCGTCGATGTTGCGCGAGACGTCCTCGAGGTTGCGGCCCTGCATCGTCGTCGGGATCGCACACGCGCACTCGACCATCTCGATCATGCGCGCGACCTCGGCGCGCGCGTCGCCGAGCGTCTTGCCCATCTCGGTCGTGACCGAGCGAGCGAGGTCCTCGCTGCGTGCAACGAGCCGCTCGCGCAGCTCGAACAGCTTGCGAGCTCGTGCGATCGTCGACACTTCGCGCCACGGACGCAGCGCCGCGCGCGCGGCCGTGACCGCGGCGTCAAGGTCGGCCCAGCCCGACAGCGGCACGCGCGCCAGCGTCTCGCCGGTGGCGGGGTTGGTGACGTCGAGCACGTCGGATGCGTCGGTCACCGGGGTCCACTGGCCGGCGATGTAGTTCTCAAGCGTGCGGGTTGCTGTGACTGCCATCAAGCGTCCATTCGTGGTCGGGGTCGTTGGCGACGGCCCACAGGCGGGTGGGGCCGGCCATCACGTTCAGGTAATACAGGTCGTAGCCGGGCGGGGTCGAGACGGTGTGATAGCCGCGCGGCACCAGCACGCAGTCACGATCGCCGAATGCCAGCGACTCGTCGAGCGTGCTGTCGTCGCTATACACGCGCTGCAGGCCGAACCCTCGTGCCGGCGAGATCCGGTGGTAGTAGGTCTCCTCGAGCAAGGTCTCGGCCGGGG
>Ga0335072_10013393_pt1 | contig 11687 bp, 10 predicted proteins | sample Lox_Sample_21_FD_206725 | JGI IMG/M metagenome (GOLD analysis project Ga0335072, IMG submission 206725) | Soil microbial communities from Loxahatchee National Wildlife Refuge, Florida, United States - Lox_Sample_2.1 | ecosystem: Environmental > Terrestrial > Soil > Wetlands | place: USA...
TTCCGGCACCGGCGGGTGGTTCCGCATCGGCATGCGGCCCAATGAGGGGCACGCCGAAATGTCGGCCTGCGTGAATCTGCCCGACGGGCGATCGGGCTTCTACTTCACCCGCGCCCCCGTCGACGGCAACCGGCTGGCCGCCGGCGGTCAGGAATGGATGGTGGGTGACCCGTATCGCGCCACCACGGTCAGCTACCGCGGCCCGCTCCTCCTGCTTGACGACCCCTGGGTGCTGACGGACCCCACGCAGGCGTTCGCCTCCGCGCCACGGCAGGCGGCGGAGATCGACCTGCGCGTGGCCGCGACCGGCCTGGACGCGGTGATGGGTTACGACCAGGACCATATCGACCGGATCTTCCTGCCCGGTCAGGCCGACTGGCACTACCAGCACCTGTGCTGGGTCACCGGGACGATACGCGTGGGCGACGAGGAATTCGCCGTCTCCGGCCGGGGCGGCAAGGACCATTCGTGGGGACCGCGGAACTGGCTGGCCAAGATTTACCTGCGCTGGCTGATCGCCGTCAGCGACGATGACGAGCTTGGCTTCATGCTGGTGCGCGCGGTCGGGCCGACCAAGCGGACCAGAAGCGGGCACGTATGGGAAAAGGGCCGGTTTTACCTGGTGGACGACTTCGGCATGGTCAACACCTACGCCCCGCGGCCGCCGCATGAGCTGCTGCGCACTGAACTGGTGATCCGGGCCGACGACCGGGAATGGACGGCGACAGGAGAGCCGCGAGCCTGGGTTCCGCTCCGGCACCGCTCCGCGGACGAGCACGGCGAGCCGGCTCTGCTGCGCATCGTCAAGTCACCCACCCGCTGGACGTTCGGCGACGGGAGGCTGGGGGCCGGCATGAGCGAGATCCACGACCGGATAGGTGCCGACGGGATCCCCGCCGGGATCCAGGACTGACTGAGAGGGCCAGGACGTGGGCGAGATCGAAATCAGCGAGCGCTCCGGCGGCGTCCGGGTGGTCCGGCTGAACCGCCCGGACCGGCTCAACGCCCTGACGCCGGAGATGGTCCGGCTCATCACCGAGGCCATGGACGTAGGCCGGGACCATCGCGCGATCGTCATCACCGGAAGCGGGCGCGGGTTCTGCGCCGGGGTCGACATCGCCGGGGCGCACGAGCGGCAGCGGGGACGGAGCAACGCTGACGCCTTCGCGCTGCAGGAGCGGTTCAGCGGCATGGTCCTCGCGATCGCCAGGGCACCGGTTCCGGTGATCAGCGCGGTGAACGGGCCGGCGGCCGGGGCCGGGATGGGCATCGCGCTGGCCAGCGACGTCCGCATCGCCAGCGAGACGGCCCGGTTCATCGTGGGGGCACCGAACATCGGCCTGTCCGCCGGCGAGTGCGGCATCAGCTACTTCCTGCCGCGAATCGTAGGGCTGGGCCGGGCCGCGGAGATCATGATGAGCAACCGCCAGGTGCATGCCGCCGAAGCGCTGTCGATCGGCCTGGTGACCGAGCTGGCCGGGCCCGACGATCTCCAAACGGCCACCGGCCGGCTGACCGAGGCGATCGCGTCGCTCAGCCCGTTCGGGCAGAAGATGACCAAGCAGGTGTACCGCGCGAACGTGGACGCGTCGTCGCTGGAGGATGCGCTCCAGCTGGAGAACCGCACCCAGATCCTGGCCAACGCGACCGAGGACGCGGCCGAGGCACGCGCCGCCTTCCTTGAGAAGCGACAGCCGAACTTCACGGGCCGCTGACCAGGCCGGTCAGGAACCAGGCCCGCGGACCTACAGCCGTAAGAGCTAAATTATTATACTATCAGCATATGGGAAGACTCACGGGCAAGACCGCAATCGTCACCGGTGCCAGCCAGGGAATAGGACGAGGCGTCGCCCTGGCCCTGGCGAAGGAAGGCGCGGCGATCGTGGCAGCAGCGCGAACCGCGATGAAGCTGGACACCGTGGCCAGGGAAATCGAGGAATCCGGCGCGCCCGCACTGGCGGTGCCATGCGACGTCGCCGACCGCACCGCGGTGTTCTCCCTGATCGATGACGCCGTCAAGGCCTTCGGGCGCATTGACATCCTGGTCAACAACGCGCAGGGCAAGACGCCAAACAGGCGGCTGCAAGACGTGCCGCCGGAAGACGCGGAGCTTGCCTGGTCAACCGGGCCCATGGCGACGCTGCACTGCATGCAGGCCGCTTTCCCTTACCTGTCCGAGCGAGGCGGTTCAATAGTGAACTTCGGGTCCAATACCGGCGTCGAGGGCAGCCCGCTCTTCGGCGCGTACGCGACGGCCAAGGAGGCCATCCGCGGGCTGTCCAAGGTCGCGGCCCGCGAATGGGGGCGCTTCGGCATCCGCGTGAATGTTGTCTGTCCGTTCGCCGGCTCCCCCTCCGCCGTGGCGTTCAACGAGGCCCGTCCCGAAGCCGCCGCCGCCATCCTGAAGGCGACTCCGCTCGGCCGGATGGGCGACTGCGAGGACGACATCGGGCGAGCGGTCGTCGCGCTTGTCAGCCCGGACCTAAGCTACCTCACCGGCGCCACGCTGATGCTCGACGGAGGCCTGTGCATCTTGCGCTGACCTGGCCCGGTCAGGCCATGAGGTCGTAGACGGTGAGCGTCCAGTCTCCCTGGAGGAGATAGTCGTCCGCCGCGAGCAGGTGCTTGCGCCACAGGCGCTCCGCGCGTTCCACGTCCTTGGCCGCGATCAGCTCGACGATCCGCTCATGCGCGGCGAAGCCCTTCTGCAGCGCCTCCTGCCCGGCGGGCGTCCCGGCGTCAGACTCCACGTGGGCGATGTGCGCGACATCGATGATGTGCCGCAGCATTCCGGACAGCACTGAGAGCGTCTGGTTGCCAGCCATGTCCACGATCAGGGCGTGGAAGGCGGTCTGCTCCGCCATCTGCTCGACCGGCGCCGGTTCGGCGGCGCGCGACCGCTCGAGCGCCGTCCGCAGCTCGCTGAGGTTCTCCTCGGTCCTGTTCTTCGCCAGCGTCGCGACGCACCCCGGCTCGATGACGCCCCGCGCCTCGTAGACGTCCTGCATCGACACTCCGAGGTACTCCAGGACGAGGGCCGTCTGGCGGGCCGCGGAGTCGGCGTTCGGGAGGTGCACCCGGGCGCCGCCGTGCGCGCCACGGCGGACGCTGATCAGCGATTCGGACTCCAGGACCCGGAACGCTTCCCGGAGTGTCGGCCTCGAGACACCGAATCGCTGCATGAGCGCGCTCTCCGAGGGCAGCGCGTCGTTCTCGACGAGCTCACCGCGGAGTATCCTCCGGCGGAGGTCGCCGGCGACAAGCTCGGCCATCTTGGGCACGCGCAGTCGCGCTCCCACTTCCTTCGCAGCTTCGGTCACGGCGCGTCCAAAAGTAAGAGAAGTTAACTGAACGCTAAAAGGTTATATTATTCCTCTAAGTTTAAAAAGTAGTGTGTCGGACGACGCCGTCACATGAAGGAGGCGCCGCCGTCCACGGTCAGGCTGGTTCCTGTGGTCACCCTGGACAGGTCGGACACGAGATACAGGACCGCGTTGGCCACGTCCTCTGGCTGCTGGAACGCGTCGGGCAGCATGTTGAGCTTGCCGAAGACCGGCAGGCAGTCATCGAGCGTCGGGGCGTCTAGGTGCGGGCGGAAGACCTTGTACACCGTCTCGTGCAGCAGCAGCTTCGTCGGGATGCTACCGGGGTGCACGCAGTTGACCCGGATGTTGTACTGGCCGGCCTCCCTGGCGACCGTGCGGGCAAGGCCGACGAGAGCGTGCTTGGCCGCCGTGTAGTTGGCCGTGTGGGCGACTCCCTTCAGCCCGGCCACGGAACTCGTCAGGATCACCGAGCCGCCGGTCCCCTGCTGGATCAGGTAGGGCACGGTCGCCTTGATCGTGTGCCAGACACCCGTGAGGTTGACGTCGATGGTGGTCCGCCAGTCCTCCTCGGTCAGTTCCCAGGCGTTGACCAGCGCGCCCATGACACCGGCGTTGGCGACCACGATGTCCAGCCGGCCGAGCTCGGCCGTGCCGCGGCTGACCGCTGTCTCCATCGCGGCGAGCTCACGGACGTCGGCCTTCACCGTGACGATCCGGCGGCCGTGCTTGCGGACCAGCGCCGCGGTCTCCTCGAGGTCCTCGAGCGTGGCGCCCTCGTACGGAATGGTCTCCACCGGCTCGCAGATGTCGACCGCGATGATGTCCGCTCCCTCCTCGGCGAGCCGGACCGCCTCGGCGCGTCCCTGACCGCGAGCGGCGCCGGTGACCAGGGCCACCTTGCCGTCTACCAATCCCATGCATTCCCCTTCGCTGATAAGTGCCGGAATCCTTCGTCGTGCCGGTCAGATGCCCAGCCGGGCGAGCAGGCGCTCGTGATAGACCGCCGGGCCGCCGAACAGCAGCTCGGATGACTTGGCCCTGCGGAAGTACAGGTGAGCCGGATGCTCCCAGGTGAAGCCGATGCCGCCGTGCACCTGGATGTTCTCGGCCGCGGCGAACATGTAGGCCCGCGACGAGCAGATGTACGCCGTCGCGGCGGCGACGGGGAACTCGGCGGCCGCCTCATCGGCCAGCCGGGCCGCCTCCCTGGCCGCCGCTTCGGCGAGCTCAACCCGGGCCAGCATGTCCGCGCACTTGTGCTTGATCGCCTGGAAGGTGCCGATCGCCCGGCCGAACTGGAACCTGGTCCTGGCGTACTCCGCGCTCATCTCCAGGCATCTCCTGGCGCCCCCGGCCTGCTCGGCGGCGAGCGCCACGCAGGCGACGTCCAGGACCTGGCTCAGCATCCGGCCGCCCTCTCCCTCGACGCCGATCAGCTCGCCTGGCACCCCGTCCAAGGCCAGGGCCGCCAGCGGGCGGGTCGGATCCAAGGCGGTCATCGGCTCGGCTCGGAGCCCGGGCGCGCCGCCATCCACGGCGAACAGGGCCGGTCCTGCGGGGGTCTGGGCGACCACGAGCACCAGGTCGGCGATCGAACCGTCGATGACGAAGCTCTTCTTACCGGTGAGCGCCCATCCTGGACCCTCCCCTTTTGCTCGCTCGGCCCGGGTCGCGATCCCGGCCGGCTCCCACGACCCGCTGCTTTCCGCGACGGCGAGCGTGGCGATGGTATCCCCCGCGGCGATGCCCGGCAGGTATCGCTCACAGGCGGCCTTGTCATTGGCGGCGAGCAGCGCCTGGGCGGCGAGGACGGCCGTGCCGAAGAAGGGCGAGCAGAGCAGCGCGGCCCCCATTTCCTCCAGCACGACCTCGAGTTCGGTCAGGCCGAACCCGTCGCCGCCGTAGTCGGCCGGCAGCGCCAGGCCGGGCAGCCGCAGCTGGCGGGCCATCTGGTCCCACACCGCCGGATCGTGCCCGGTCTCCATGGCGACACGGACGGCGGTCTCCGGGGACTTGTCCGCGAGAAACTCGCGGACAGCCTCGCGCAGATCGTCCAGCTCTTCCCTGCCATCGTTCATGACGCGGCCTTTCCTGATCGGGGCAGCTCACGGAAGGGTGACGTGTTATCGATGCCGGGTTCCTTCGGCAGCTTGAGAACCCGCTCTGCCAGGATGTTCTTCATGACCTCCTCGGTGCCGCCGAGGATGCGCAGCGCCGGCGTCGCGAGCAGCAGCTCGGCCCAGGCGTACGTGCCCCACTCACCGGTGTCGGCGATGATCCGCGGCCCGAGGACCTCGGACACGAAGTGCGCCGCCCGCGTCAGGTTCTGGGCGTGCACCAGCTTGGCGACTGACCGTTCCGGCCCTGGTGTCACCCCGGCCCGCATCGCCCGCACCGCCCTTCTGTTGAGGTGCCCGGCCGCCAGCAGGTCGGCGAGCAGCACGCTCAGGTCGCGGCGCAGCGCCCCGTCATCCAGGGTTCCGGTGGCCCGCATGAGGGCGGCGAGCCGCTCCGGTGCCAGCGCCTCGGCGACCGTCCCGCCGCGCTCGCCGCCCACGGTGGCGCGCTCGTTCATCAGCGTGGTCAGCGCGACCCGCCAGCCGGCGTTCACCTCGCCGAGCCGGTGGTCGTCAGGGACCCGCACGCCGGTCAGGAACACCTCATTGAAGTCGCTGCCCCCGGTCATCTGGCGCAGCGGCCGGACGTCCACCCCGGGCGCGCTCATGTCGACGAGGAACGCGGTGATGCCCTTGTGCTTTGGCGCGTTCACGTCGGTCCGGCACAGCGCCATGCCGATCTGGCTCTGCCGGGCGATCGACGTCCACACCTTCTGCCCCTCGAGGACCCACTCCCCTCCGTCGGGCACGGCCCGGGTCTGCAGGCCGGCTAGGTCGGATCCGGCCCCGGGCTCGCTGAACAGCTGGCAGGCGATGATGTCCCCGCGGTACAGGGCCGGAAGGTAGTGGTCCTTGATGGCCTGCTGGCCGTGCGCCAGGATGGTAGGCCCGATCATGCCCAGGCCGATCACGCTCAGCGTGCCGGTGTCGGGCACGTCGTACTCGGCCTCGATGCTGTTGTAGATCAGCTCGTGGACGGGGGTCAGGCCCTGCCCGCCGTACTCGGGCGGGCCGGAGATCCAGCCGAAGCCGTTCTCGTACCGCGTCCGCTGCCAGTCCTTGGCGGCGTGCAGCTTGACGTCCTTGACGTCCGGCGGGTCCGCGTTGAAGTAGGCGACGGTATCCTCGCCCTGGCCCCAGCGGAATTCGGCCTGCTCCGCGCGCGTGGCGTTCGCGTCGAGGAACTCCCGGGCCTGGCGGGCGAATTCTCTTACATCGTCGGGCATGGTGCCCCTTTCACGGAAATGGTCATCGGTGTCAGGTCCGCATGTAGGAACCGCCCGCGACGTTCAGCACCTCGCCGGTGATGAACGCGGCCCGGTCCGACGCGAGGAAGGCCACCGCTTCGGCGATGTCGGCTGTCCCGGGCACGTCACCGAGGGGACCTGGCTTGCTCTTGGACAGCCATTCGGCGTTGTCGTCGACGAACTTGGTGCCCTTGACGATGCCCATGGAGACGTACACGGCACGGATCCCGTGCGGACCCCCGTCATGGGCCAGTCCGCGGGTCAGCGCCGCCAGGCCGCCCTTGGACGAGGCGTAGGGCGCCTCGACGCCGCTGCCGCCCACATCGGGTGCGTAGCTTCCGATGTTCACGATCACGCCGCCGCCGACGTCACGCATCAGCGGCATCGTCCGGTAGCACAGGTACCACGGGCCGCTCAGGTTCACCCGCATCGCCCAGTCCCAGTTGGCCGGGTCGTAGCCGAAGATGCTGCCGACCACGTTCACCGCGGCGTTGTTCACCAGGATTCGCACCGGGCCAAGCGAGGCCGTGACTTCGTCCACGACGGCGTCGATCTGCACCCGGTCACCGGCGTCCATCGGGTAGCCGACCACCGTGGCTGCCGGGTAGTCGGCGGCGATCTCGGCGGTCACCTGCTTCGTGCGGGCCGCGTGGATGTCGGTCACCACCACGCGCGCGCCGCCGGCGGCGAGCCGCCGCGCGATCGCCTGCCCGATGCCCTTGCCCGCGGCCGCGGTCACCAGCGCGACCCGGCCCGCGAACTCCTCCGGATCAGCCATGCTCATCTGTGTCTCCTCACGGACGTCAGTCGCCGGCCAGCGCGGCGAAGGCGCCGGCGTCGTAGTACACGCGCTCGCACATGAGGTCCGCGCCATCGAACTCGAAGACCGCGATGCTCGGCAGGTCGACCCGGTGGGGCGGACGCGGCTCGAGGGAGAGGGTCCTGATCTCCACGATGACTGCCTCGTCGGCGTGGTAGGCCTTCACCACCTCGTACCGGCGGCGCCCGCGGGCCTCCTTCTCCCGGTAGTAGCGGCGGACCTCCGCCTCGCCATCGAAGATCTCCCCGACGGGCACCAGCTCGTACCTCGGGTGCTTGAAGGTGGCGATCACCGCGTCCACATCGTTGCGATTCTCCGCGTCGACGTGGACCGCGAGGGTCTCGTCTCGCGCCTTCCGTAGTTCTGCCGCGTCCATGGCCGCCTTCCGGAATCGCTGCCGCGGCGTCTCAGGCGCCGGTGGGCACGCGGTCGTCGGTGACCGTCGTGCGCAGCCGGCCGGTGATGATGGCCTCGGCCTCGGCGACGATCCGCTCCACCAGTTCCGCGACCGGCGGAATGTCCTGGACCAGCCCCTGCGCCATGCTCGCGTACCAGATGCCCGCCTCGAGGTCGCCCTGCTCGTACACCGTGCGCCCGCGGGCCCCGGCGACCAGGGAGCGTATGTCAGCGAACTGCCCGCCCTCGTTGAGGATGCGCACGACCTCCCGGCTGACCGAGTTGTCCGCGCACCGCGCGGTGTTCCGCAGCGTGCGGAAGATGAGCTGGGTGCTCGTGGTGTTCGCGTTGACGATAGCTTCCTTGACGTTGCGGTGAATGGGCGCCTCGGCGGTCGCCATGAACCGGGTTCCCATGTTGATGCCGTCGGCGCCGAGCGCGAGCGCCGCGGCCAGCCCGCGCCCGTCACCGAACCCGCCGGACGCGATCATCGGGATCGTGATCTGGTCGGCCGCCGTCGGGATCAGGATCAGGCCGGGGACGTCGTCCTCTCCCGGGTGGCCCGCGCACTCGAAGCCGTCGATGCTGATCGCGTCGACCCCGATCGCCTGGGCCTTCACCGCGTGCCGCACGCTCGTGCACTTGTGGATGACCTTGATCCCGTTGTCGTGGAACAGGCCGATGTGCGGCTGGGGGTTGGCGCCGGCCGTCTCCACGATCTTGATCCCGGATTCGACGATGACGCGCTGGTACTCCTCATAGGGCGGCGGGTTGATCGAGGGGAGGATCGTGAGGTTGACGCCGAACGGCTGGCCGGTCATCTCCCGGCAGCGCGCGATCTCGGCCGCGAGGGCCTCGGGCGTCGGCTGAGTCAGGGCCGTGACGAATCCCAGGGCCCCCGCCTCGGCGACGGCGGCCACCAGTTCCGCCCGGCCGACCCACTGCATGCCGCCCTGCGTGATGGGATGCCTGATCCCGAACAGCTCCGTGAACCGCGTGGTGATCATCTGTCCGCCTCCGATGGCCAGTGCGGCCAGCGCTCGCTTCGATGTAAGAATATAATAAGTTATCTATATCTGATATTATGCCGTCGTGTCCACGATGAGCGGCGCCTGGCTTGGATCAGCCTTCAGGGATCTCACCAGCCTGCGGCGGGGCGCGCGCGACCTCGCCGCCGCGCTGCCGCGACTCGACGCCGCCGATCCGTCCACGGTGATGCTCCTCGCCCGTAACTCGTTTCTCCCGCTCGAGGTCACGATGGCGGTGGCGCTCGCGGGCGCGCGCGTGGTGCCGGTCAGCCCGCACGCCACCGCCACGGAGCTGGACTTCCTGCTGCGGGACAGCGGGGCGCGGATCGCGATCGGTGACGCCGACCTGCTCGAGCCGATGCGGGACGTGCTCGACAGCGTAGTGACCATCGCCCAGCACACCCCGGACGAGGTGGCGGACGCCTACGGCATCCCGGCGGATACCCGTGTGGTCCAGCCCTGGTGCCTGGACTACGACGAGGTGGTGGCCCGCGGCGGCACGGGCCGCGACACCGCCGCGGCGCCGGCGTCGCGGCCCGATGCGTCGATGAACAGCCTCTTTTACACGTCGGGGACCACCGGTACTCCGAAGGGCGTCGTCCGCGCCGCCCCGAGCAAGGAAGAGACGACCCGCCGCCAGGCGGTGCTTGAGGCCTGCTACGGCCTCACCCCGCAAAGCCGCGGGCTCGTGACCACACCGCTGTGCCACATGTTCGCGTCGAACTTCGCCCAGACGACACTACGGCTCGGCGGCCTGCTGGTGGTGATGCCGCGGTTCGACGCCAGCGAGTTCTTGCGGACCGTCGCCCGGCACGGCATCACCAACGCCCAGGTCGTTCCCACCATGTTCGTACGGCTACTGCGACTGCCGGCCCACGAGCGGGCCCGCTACGACATCAGCACGCTGCGCCATGTCCTGCACACGGGCGCGCCGTGTTCCCCGAAGGTCAAGCACGACATGATCGACTGGTTCGGGCCCGTGATCTGGGAGCAGTACGGGTCGACGGAGACGGGCGTGGTCGCGCTGTGCGATACAGCGGAATGGCTCGCGCACCCGGGGACCGTCGGCCGGCCATTCCTGACCAGCGAGATCAGGATCTTCTCCAAGTCAGGCGCCCCGTGCCCGCCCGGCACGCCTGGGGAGATCTACGCGCGCATGCGCGGCACGCCCGATTTCACCTATCTCGGCCGCCCGGAGGCCAGGGCCGAGGTCGAGCGGGAGGGCCTGATCTCGGCGGGCGACATCGGCGAGCTCGACGCGGGCGGGTACCTGCACCTGCGGGACCGCCGGCAGGACCTGATCCTGTCCGGCGGGAACAACATCTACCCGGCCGAGATCGAGGCCCGGCTGGCCGAACACCCCGATGTCAGCGACTGCGCGGTCTTCGGCGTGCCTGACGAGGAATTCGGTCAGCGCGCCGTGGCGGCGGTGTCGCTGCGCGATGGCGCCGACGGTGCCGTCGCGGAGACGCTCGAAGCGTTCCTGCGGACCGCGCTGGCCGCCTACAAGGTGCCTCGTGACTACGTCGTGCTGCCGCAGATCCCCAGGAGCGACTCGGGCAAGCTGCTGCGTCGCGTTGTGCGGGACCGCTACCTCCAGCAGCGCGCCGTGGCGTGAGCGGGCGGCTGACGGCGGACCTCGCCGCGTTCTTCGCCGAGTGCGTCTACCCGGCGGAAGCGGAGTTCGCTGCCGACGGCGGCACCGGGTCTGTCGCCTCGCCTGTCCTGACCCGGGTCCGCGACGAGGCGCGGCGCCGCGGGCTGTGGAACCTGTTCAGCTCCCTGCACCCGGCGCGCCTCGCGGTCGGCGACCCCGAGACCGCGGACCTCGCCGAGATCGTGGGGCGCAGCCCGGTCATCGGGCAGGTGGCGCTGCACAGCCTGAACCCCGATGCCGCCGTGCTCGAGCTGCTCGCCGCGCTCGGGTCGGCGGAGCAGGCCTCGGCGTGGCTGGACGCGCTGGCGGACGGCACGATCTCGAGCGCGTACTGCATGACAGAGCCGGGGGTGGCCTCATCGGACCCGCGGTCGCTGCGTACCCGCGGGGAACGCGCGGCCGGCGGCACGGTCCGCGTGACCGGCGTCAAGTCGTGGTGCACCGGCGCGGAGGCGCGCAACTGCGAGATCCTGGTCGTGCTCGCGCTGACCGAGCCGGACGCCCCGCCGGCCGGCCGGTACTCGCTCGTGCTCGTCCGCCGCGGCGGTCCCGGCGTCGCGCTGACCAACCGCCACGATGTGCTCGGGTACTCCGACGCGTACCGCGGGGGCCACCCCGACATCGTCTTCACCGCCGCGCGCGGTGAGCTCCTCGGGGAGCCAGGCGGCGGGCTGGCCGCCGCGCAGCGCATCCTCGGCCCGGCCCGGATGCTGCACAGCATGCGCCTGGTCGGCACGGCTGAGCGGGCGCTGGAGCTGATGACCGGCAGGCTGCGGTCTCGCGAGGTCGGCGGCCGCCCGCTCGCCGGCAACGACCTGTGGATCGACCGCGTGGGCGGCGCGCGGATCGCCGTCGAGTCGATGCGGGCGCTGGTGCGGGCGATGGCCAGCCAGCCGGGCCTGGCGACGGCGGAATCGATCGTCAAGGCGGCGGTGCCCGTCCACGTGGCGGAGATCCTTGACCTGGCGATGCAGGCGCATGGCGCCGACGGCCTTTCCGCCCCCGGGATCCTCGCCGACCTCTACGCTCACGCCCGGTCGCTGCGGATCTCCGATGGTCCCGACGAAGTGCACAGGCGGGTGGTGGGAAGGCATGA
>Ga0335072_10013394_pt1 | contig 11687 bp, 8 predicted proteins | sample Lox_Sample_21_FD_206725 | JGI IMG/M metagenome (GOLD analysis project Ga0335072, IMG submission 206725) | Soil microbial communities from Loxahatchee National Wildlife Refuge, Florida, United States - Lox_Sample_2.1 | ecosystem: Environmental > Terrestrial > Soil > Wetlands | place: USA: Florida...
AGAGTGGGGAGATTGAGAGGAGGATGAGGTTGAGGGCGGGATTGGTGAAGAGGTTAGGTGTAGGGAGTGTTGTCGCGAATGCTTAACGAGGAGGTTGAGTCAATCGGATAAAAGGATCATGGGACTTGCAGCGAAGGTGAATGAGAAAGAGATCTTGATCAATTGTTCCGACTTGACAGAAGCATATTCAACTGCTTCGAGCTTGACCTAAGACGAAATGCTTGTGGAAGGAGTCCGCTGTATTTCTGACGAGAATTTCTTCCGGCTTTGAGCTCGATTGGTCTGCAATAACTACTCGTCTAGTCACCCAAAAAGCATCAGTGGTAGTCAGCAACCTACTACTGAACTATTATTGAGGAGGGAGAAAGAATTACTGAGTCGCAGGGAAGCGTCGATCTTCAGGAACTTTCATCCTTAACGACTAAGGGCGGTCATTCTTCTGGCGAAGAGCATCGTGTTGCGGGTTTGAATGATCGCTCGCTAGATAATGTGGAGGCGATATGTCCAAAAAGAGATAGGAGGGTAAGAAGCTGTTAGTGCTCACTGTACAACATATGGTTGGTATGGGAAAGCACTTGAATTGTGCCGAGTGCGAGGCAGCGTCTGCGGCATGGGCCTGATTGAAGCGCTAGCCTCTGGAGAGTCTGTAGAACTACCAAACCAACTGGGAGACAACCGTACTATGTACATTATTGCAAAATTCAGAATTGGTTGTCGGGTGTGTTCTTGCTAACGCTCTAATGATTCGCTGGGTGTAGTACCGGGAACTGGTCCTTCAATGCTCCCGTGTGGTCGGCCAAGATGACAGAAATTCGCCCCGAGGTCACCCCAGCCTCACCTTGGTCAACCGGGGACGGGGTGAGCCAATCTTATCCCCTACCGGGCTCACTTAGGCCCGTCTACAGCGCTCTTCACCGTCACCATTCAGCCGGAAATTTCTTGAAAACTTTCAATACGAAAATTACATCACTAGCGGCGCGGATACTTTTGACCCAAGAGAAATTGTCCGATTAGCCCGCATCCTGACCAATACCCTACCGGTATTCGGGACCACGGGCCACAACCCCGTTAAACTGAGTCTAGACGCTCGCAAGGCTGATCAAAAGTCGTCAGGTGCCAAGCTATTGTCAGTGTCACCTCATCAAGCTGCAAACCGCAATTCTACTACGTAAGTATGAGACTACGAGTTACTACATTCGAAGATTTGTCACTGCCAGGGTTTGATCCTTCATCCTGCGCCCAAACTTCATACGAGCCATTGCTGTCTGCTGTGACTGGACAACTGCTGCAGAACCAAAAGCCGAGTTGATTGACGGAATGAACTCCTGCGACGCCGACCCCAAGTGTATCTGCACTAACCTAACCTCACCACCCTTTACCTCACCGAGACATGATGGGAGGCCATCTCAATCACGACAACTACACGGTCGCCTGGATCGCCGTGCTGCCGATCGAGGCCGAAGCGGCATTGGGCATGCTTGACAAACAACATGACGGACAATTCGAGTCGGTCCGCGGCGATGACTATATTTATGTAGGAGGCGAGATCAATGGACACAACGTCGTGGTGGCAACGTGGCCTGCAGGGCAGAACTACGGGGTGGGCGCGGCAGCTGCGTTGGTAAATCAAGTCAAGACACGCTTCTCAAATATCTGGTTTGCCTTGTTAGTCGGGGTCGCCGCAGGTCTCCCGAATCTGTCGTCGAGCGATCCGACCCGGCACCGCGACATTCGACTCGGCGATGTTCTAGTCTGCGTGCCAGACAAGGCCAACAGTGGCATCATACATTATGATCTAGGAAGAGATACCGAGGCCGGGTTTCTGCTGAACGGGCGACAAGCGGAGACCCCAGCCATCGTGAGAGCGGCGATCGGCAACATTCAACTGACGAAAAAGAAACCATACAAGAGGGGAAATGAATTTGCACGATATCTGGACGCATTTCAGCAGGCGGCCGAGGATAACCAGTTTCGGTGTCCGAGCCAAGACACAGACCAATTGTTCGTGAGCTCGGTCGACGCGACAGCACCGCCGGTCCCGGTCTCGAGAGAGGCACGGGAGGAGTCTGAACGCACGCGGGTGTGGTACGGTAACATTGGATCTGGTAACTCGATGATGAGGAATCCTCGCCGACGGGATGAGTTACGAGACACGCATGATCTTATCGGTCTGGAAATGGAGGCCGCCGGGATCATGAACACGTTGCCGACCGGGGTGATCCGAGGCGTATGTGACTATGGCGACGGTCAGAAGAACAAGGATTGGCAACCATATGCGGCGGCTGTGGCGGCTGTGTATGCGAAAGGAATCCTCTCCACCATCACCCCCAAAGTGGTCCGAACACAACAAGGTCAGTTGAGTTGTAGAACTGAAGCTACTGAAGCTTCTAACATGTTTCCTTCAACCGAGCAGGTAGTAGCTGCTCGACTTGATGCATTGGCTCAAAGGATTGAGCATCAAATGTCACAACGGTCTTCCATGTGTTCTAAGAATCCGGTGAGTCTCACCCTCGACCCTCGAGTATCCTCACTAATTGATATTGTCGAAAGCGCACTGAAATGGGCGGAATGCTATCCTCGCGGAACTCAATCCTAGGTCAAGTTATTGATATGAGTCGCCTCTATTTGGAGACCTCATCACGAGTTCTAGACGATCGCCACAGTGAAGATCGGCAAGCGAGCACCCAGGCAACGCTAGAGCGCCGATTGTGTACCTGTCACCCACGACAACGAAAGATAGTACGAAGGCCTCTTCCCTTCCTGGCTCTGGTTACTGAACATATGGTACACTCACCAAAATGTAGAGTACACATTTTGGCCATGCAATCTCCTAGTCGTTCTGTCAGGATCAAATTTCCTCGATGGTTTTTGGATCGGACTATGGAACTAGGCTATTATTCCAGAGCAGCGTACGGCGGACATTTTCTTAGCCACTTCTCTATGAGAGTGCAACCAAACATTACATGGTACCAATCACCAACCTTTGTCGCCGTGCAGCAGTTTTGGACGCGAAAAGTTTGCTACCGTTGGTCTTACACGGAGACGAAGGCAAAGTTTGACCTTCTTTTGCAGCGTCTGGACGATTTGTTCATCGCCAGGAAAGCCTCTCCTCTTGACCTGGATGAAACGGAGGGATCCTTGCTTCATGTGAGGTTTTGAGAGACTTAATACATGTCTGCGCTGACCACCGGTCTTCAGTTTGCTGTGATTGGATTCTGTCAGAATGGTCACGGAGATGAGCTAGCGATTGATCTTTGTCAAAAGCTGATCTCGTTCCTCATCGCATGGGGGGTGCCTACAGACGCTACCGAAGTAGATAATGGGTTCGCAACCCCCAACCAAGTTTCCAAACATGCATCTTTCTAACTATCTTAGGACTGCTATGAATGAGGTCCTAGGCCATGGGCATCTTTGCTATCTGTCTGATGTCTCGGTTCTTGCCCCGATTCGTCGACAGCTCTATGCGATCGGAGTTCCACTCTCATCCGTGGAACCAAGCCAGAATACTATCTACGGCCCAGAGATGGCTCAGATAATGGCAGATTTCCCAGAAATGCTCGAAGGTATGTCTTACATCCGAACGGAAACGCAGGAAGCTGAGGAAAAAGATTGGCAATGCGGTGTCGTGAGTGTAGCAGTTCTGGCTCGGTCCGAAGAAAAACTTCGGCAGTTGCTAGAGAACGATTACGAACCAAACGAGCGCAACTTTCGAGGCCAGACTCCTCTCCACCTATCGATCCTCTGGCCAGAAGGGATCCGCCTCCTGCTGCAGTTCGGAGCAAATCCTAACCTTATCGATAGCTATCAGCAGCTCCCCATCGACTACGCAATTCTATGCCAGTCGTTTGACACAGTGGGATTACTTCTTGAAAAGGATTGCTGGCTGCGACCAGCCTCAAGCAAAACGTCCAAGGAATATAAGCATTCAATCTTCGAAAGTGCCTTGGGAAGCTCACGTTCTATCCGCAAGATCTTCTTCTCAGCGATAGCGGATAGACGAGAAAGACTTCGAGATCTCTTGATCGGTGAAACGGACCAAAGCAGGCTGAATGGCTCCAATCTCCTGGCTAATGCAATTATAGATGCCAAGCTTGATTCCCTCATCAAATCATTTGGTCTAGGAGTACAGATACCAGGTGAACTAGCGAATGTGGGACCAAAAACGGTATATCACAGACGATTCCGTGCCAACGACTTGAGTGCCACCCTATTTAGAGACCCGAGTACAAGTGTGGAGATCTCGCAGCAACTGTACGATCTGGGATTTAAGGACATTGATGAGGAGGATGAGTACGGTTTCACCCCGCTTCTCGAAAGTTGTTCTATGGGTGATGTTGGTATGATAAATTGGTTGTTGAAGAACGGAGCTGCTATAAAACGGGTCTCGAATTACGGCATGAGTCCACTGCAACTTTATCTCGACCACTGTTCTGACACGGATATCGAGGCTGAAACAGTCTTTGCAACGGTAAGACTTTTGATTCAAGCGGGCGACACTCTTAGCTCGCGCGATGGATGTAGGTGCCTCTGCGCCCCCAGGGGATGCAGTCCGATTACAGCCTTCTTACGCAAGGGCGATGCCGCAAAGTCGAGAGCAGTTTTGAATGAACACAGAGACGCAAAATTCAGACTTCTTTTGAAGATTATCAGACTTGTTCATGATACTGAGGATCTATGTTCTGCCACGACGGAGACTGCCTGGCGTGATTTGGCTCAGCTTGACTTTTTTGAGCGTCACTATATCGCTCATACATGCTGTCACATTGGAGCAGATGGTGTCGGGATTGTTCCAGAAGATCGACCTTTCTATGCTCCGAATGTTATGCAGGAGTTTCGGGAGCATATTGATGATTACATGGACAAGTACGATGAGATGGTACTCGACAATACCAGAACAACCGATGAAATCTTTGCAGATTGGAAAGCATTAGATCATAAGGACATTGACGAAGTTGCCTATACGGAAGTTCTCAACAGATCAAGAGTCGTCCGATTCCAATTTGTGCAATGGCGACATGGTCCTGTTAACCTCACTGGCCATCTGGCTCGTACAGCTGCTCATTTCAGCTTCGAGATTGCCGACCCAGATCTAGATTGTGGCATAGCTGGAGAAATTCCCAGTATCATTTTGCAGGGCGCTATCATGGAAGGTGAAGTACATGAAGACGGAACAGAAATGTAGGACTTTCAACGAGGAAGAAATTCTACCCGCGGATGGGTGGTAGGGGAGGTGTGGACTATATCCAAAAGCCTTCGCGCACTTCGAGCACGCCACTGGAACGGGAACTTTCATGCTCGATCTCTACCGTCCTCGACCTAGGATGACCACATCATCGGCAGTGGAGGTTGGCCATCCAACTCACTTGAGTCCGGAAGCGGATGGCAGGTATATTGTTCAGACATGGTAGAGTACACACTGCCATAATATACTGTGGATAAATTCATCTGACGTGTATTACTCGAGAATTAGGAGCATCTTCTACTACAGCCTGTAGTGTTCGTCCTATGGTGCCAGACTCGCCATGCTCTCATTGGTTCCGGGATGCTTCTCGCTCAGCACTTCTTTCCGCAGATGTACGTGCGGGCGCTGGCCGGTACGAGAAGGCGCTCGGACCCAACCATACCGCGACTCTCACTACGGGTCAACAATCTCGGCAATCTATATCGTGATCAGGGTATGCTGAACGCGGCAGAGCAGATGTATCTACGAGCACTGGCAGGGAAGGAGAAAGCACTCGGGCCCAACCATACCTCGACTCTCACTACGATCAACAATCTCGGCAATCTGTATCGTGATATGGGCAAGCTGGACGCGGCAGAGCAGATGTATATGCGAGCTCAAAGAAAATAAAATACGTGCTCCGAGCTACTTGTAGATAAGCCTGTGCATTGTTCATTTCTGCTCCAACCCGTAGTTGATCGTATGCTTTGTAGGAGAAACAGATAACAACCTTCGATCAGCGCCTTGTGGGGACGTTGATGTGCTATCACTAGTGCGAGGGGAATTGTTACGAACACCGGCCTCTTTGGGCTCGACGCAGGAATTGACGGGGAGAGGGTATCCACGTTCAGACATGCGCAGTACACAGTCGGCGAGGGCATTTTCCTCGCAAGGAGTGAAGTATTGTTGCTTAGCCGCCTTATCTCTCTGTGAAGGTTTGCCGTGAGCGCGGCGCCACAACGTGGCTCTACTAGGTTCTGACGGCAAAGCATCAGTCTTACACTTTGTGGTGTCACCACGTGTAGTTGTGGGAAGGTTTGCACTGCCAATATCAGTCCATTATGCCATCGTCGACTCGACGGCGCTCTCCGCTGTGTTACCAGATCTTCGAGATCTCTGAACCGTTGCGTTGATTAGCAGTGTGGTCAACGATCATGAACTGCTGGCCGCGCTTGTACGTCTCATAATTGGGATCGTTGAAAGGGGGGCGTTCGGGGATTGTGGACTGCGATGGGAACTCGGAACCCCCGTCACTGCTGTCAGAGTCGCAAGGATCCATTTGATTGACGGCGATGAGGATTACCAACACATTTACAGGCAAGAAAACGCGGGATAAGAGCGCGTTGACGCGCTGCGCGCCTCAATCTGTCCCCTCGAGGCTACTACCCCTTGACCTCGCCCTCGAGGGCCCTCGGTACCCTCGCCAAGTTGACCTCGGTAACTGAGGTCACTGCATCAGCGTCATTGGCACCCCTGATGCGCATAATATCCTCACCGCCTCTACCGATGGCGCTGTCTGCTCCTGGAGCGTGGACATGCTCGCGCAGCCACAAGAATACCTTGGACTGTCGAGGTTTTACCAGTAGTGTGTATGTGTCACTCCTCTGTACTTCGCTGTTGCAGTCTGCGATTTCTTCGTCTTGTATGGCCCGCTTTGGTCAGAGTCTTCGTTTTCGGAGTATACTTAGTCGTGTTGTTTACTGATCGACGTGACTCATCCTGTTTGTGTGTGTCAACCTTTGTTGCTTCCAGAAGGAGATGAAGGAATTGTCGTTGATCATTCGTAGATGACGAGTTGCTCTGGGAGGCTATATCTCGAAGGCCATCTTCTGGAATCTGAGTTGCTTGGCCAGCCGCCATCTGAACAGACGGAGTGATATGTTCACCAGGCCTGTAAGAATGATGCATAGCCTCTAGGGCAGGGGTGATCAGACCTTGCTGCACGATCGCTGGCTCCTCCCAGCTTTCCGTTGTTGTTGCGGATATCTGTACTGTACCTTCCTTCCTTTGCAGATGATATCAGTCTCGTGGTGATTCGCCACGGCATTCCTCAAGTTAGTCGTCAGTTGAGACCACAAGTCGCTGGCGCTGTCGCTGTCCAGTGAATGGTAAGCCGACGTAGTAAGCCGAGCATTGACTGGAGATCGCCGTCCTTCCCACACCTTGACCTCAACCCTCCCCCATGGCCCTTCGCCGATCTAATCGACTCCCTAAGTTCCCTGCAAGGCGGCAAGAGGCACACGACGACTCCAGGCCCTCCGCTCTCGCACTTAGGCTGGGGCTGCGGCCACCTCCCCCAGACGCTCCCCATATCCCTCGCCTTCTCGCTAAACTACCCCGGTATCACAGGCACAGCTGCCCACAATCAATGTTCAGCCCCTGACCGCCCAATCGTCGACTATGTTGGGGCCTCTGCCCACGTATGGAAGCCCCCATGGTCCTCAAATTCAAAGCCATCATGCCACAAAGTGCCGACTTTGGCTCCGATGCCAGATCTGGAACTCTAGAGTCGAGGGATGGGGTCCCAAATCCAGCCGCTGTGACCTCATCGCCACGAGTACGTACGAGATGCCAACGCTCGAGTTAGCGAGCAGGTTGCTCTTGGCTTTCTGAGCATCTGCGCCGTTTTCGAGCCACAGCTGCGGAGCACGAATTAGTCACCCAACCTCTTTTGCTGAACCCCGGTTATTGCTTGAAAGTTCGCACCGTATAGCGAGGGCGCACTCGATGGGTTCTTTTGCAGTGCTCTCAACAGGACGTACAACTTTATACGGCCTGAGCGTACATTACGTACAGGCCTAGGGAGGTAGGCCTGGCATGACGGCCTGTGTGGCGCGCCTTAATGCCTAGAACGGTATAGATCTTGTTCTAATAGGTATGGATCGTAGCCACCAGGTCCCCTGAGTGTAATTTTGACCCCATCCCTTAGAATTGTGATCAAGTCTACGCTGCAGTGACCTTACTTAATCCCATGCAAAGAAAACATCATTTCCACAAGAACTGGACAGGACAACAGGCTAGTTGGATACCCATGATGGAAGATACCTGCTATACATGGTGGAATGACAATTACCTACATCTGAAGCCACAAGAAGACGCCGCGGCGAAGAAACTTAACTCTTTTGAGTTACACCTGCTTGGGGCGTCATGATTCCGAAGGACGACTTCTGGGGCTATGCTGGAGGTGACCCAATCAAGGTGACGTCCTTGGAGGTACACAACCTAATCAGTTGGTGGCGAGATCATCAATGGCTTTATCCTACACTTTCCCTTTGGGCTTTCGATGCTCTCGCTATACCTGCAATGTCCAGCAAATGCAAGAGAGTCTTCCGCAGCACCAAAAAGTTGCTGACACCGGAGAGAAATGCCCTGGCAGGTGACATTACCGTGGCAACTGAGTGTTTAAAAGCCTGGTGGGCTCAAGGCCTTATTCAACAGCAGGATGTCTAGTATGGAGCGACACCGAGGGCTTCAACAGCCTTGCGGCGGTGAGGTATAGTACTAACAGCCACCCATTTGTATGTACTACGGAACCTGATCTTTCTTCCCACCAACTACCGCCTTCCTAATTGGGAAGGTGTACGTGTTTCTAACCAGGCCAGGCCCGAGCAGGCCAGGCTTATACTCCTCGGCCTGTGTTGTACGGCCTGATGAGACTACTGGTTCTTCGTCCCAAGTTTCAGGCTCAGCGGTTGCTATATTATCACATACCGGGACTACGAGTATCAGCGATACGACAGGCAGGTTGGCTTCAGCAGCTTTGATGGTTGTAACAGCTGCCAGATTTCCGCCTCTGTACTGCCAATAAGTGTCATACAGGAGCAATAAGGGTGTAGAGTGCATAACTGACGAAGAAATTCCCGCAACGAGTACCGGAACGCTTCAGGGCCAACATTTTTCGATCAACATTTGTTGCTGCTAACGCTTACCGCCCTCATAGGGATACTCCGGGGCGTCCTAATACTCATGGCATGTCTGAAGACTTTGTGACCACCTGCCCAACTCGTCAGAAGCATTCGCCGAACTCACCGCTCTCGATGTGACTGCTGTAGCGACTCTACCTTCAGCACAAACTAGCGGCTAGAAGTACTGACCACCTCGGATTTCCCAACAGATCTGAGGTATAAATCAAGTGTTCCTCGCCCTTTTATGGTGGTAGTTGCAAATTTCTTTATTCTCGAAATATTTCCAGGTCACGCCTTGCCACATGCCTTCTCACCCGCCTCACGCCCCTCAACATCTACGGTCCGCATCCCCGGCTCAAGCACCTCCATCCACGGCGACCAAGCCGTCCTACAGTCCGCCAACCACGAGACGGTCACGTTAATCTTGAACCGGTATGCTCCTCAACCACTCCCACCACGTTCTAACCCACTATAGCCTCTCCTACACTCGACCTCTCCGTGTCTGCGCACTCCCTCTCCCACAACCACTCTCTTATAGCTCCCTCAAACCCCACCGCATATTCGCTAACTCCTTCGCTCCGCTTGGTATCTGGCAAGTCACACACCTCCCTCCACAGCACCTACGAGGTCGTCGGCAAAGTCCTGACGCTGGACGGCGGCATGGGTCTCGGGCTGCGCGTCCTGGCCGCGACCGAATGGCCCAAGAACGCCGACACGGGGGCTGTGATCGACTTGAAAGCTTACGAGGCAGTCGTCGACGCGACGCATCGCTGTAAAGGCATCTTCTACGCGAACGAGAGTTCCGGGGAGCGGGAGGATAAGTATGGTGGGGCGGGTGACGATAGTCCGGGTACGGTTCATTGAATTGCAATTGAAGGAGCGTTGGTCAATGAAGAGCTAGTGCACTAGCAAGGACATGACCATGAGAATGATTACGTTACGAATGGACACGAACGCGAGTACATGGACGGTGGCTTCCCCAGGCTGCGTGTGAGAAGAACAGCGACTACCAAAGGCATGCTACGCTAGGTGACTGATTGCCTACATGTGATCTCGTCCAATATGCACAAAAGACACACTTGTCATGAGTATGTCATCACAAGAAAGCAACGAGGTCATGTAGAAAGGTGTGTGTTCGCCATCTTGCCACTTTGCCGCTCACTACAACTGCACTAGGTACAAGCGATATTCAAGGTACCTAGAGCCTGATTTTGGCTAATTTCAAAGCAGAGGATTTCAAGATTTCTGTCAGAGAATAATAAGGACCAAGTGTAACGGAGACGGGTGGGGAGGCGGCTGAAGAAATACTAGCTACAAGGTGTGTTCAGCTGCATCGAATCTAAGGATCGAAACACGACCAGATGCGTGTCCTATTACTAGAACATTGTCTTGGGAAGCCGTGCATACCGCTCTATAATCGGAAGGAAGCCAAAGGACATTTTTTATCCCTTGGACCACCCAAGTCCTTTTCACAAATATCCCCCCTTTCTTTATAGACGTGGATTGGGGAGAACCAATGCCGAATTGTCCCCTGTCTGTATATAAGTGTTGACCGTTGCTGGAGAAAGATAGCTGTCGAACTGTAATATCAGTCTCGAGAGTCTGCAGTGAGGCCCCCGTCGCCGAGTCCCAGAGCCTGACCGTCTTGTCCCAGGATGCCGACGCCACCAGCTTGCCGTCCGGCGAGAATGCAACGGCGTTGACATCACTCGAATGGCCCTCGAGCGTCTGCAGTGAGGCCCCAGTCGCCGAGTCCCAGAGCCTGACCGTCTTGTCCCAGGATGCCGACGCCACCAGCTTGCCGTCCGGCGAGAATGCGACGGCGTTGACACCACTCGAATGGCCCTCGAGCATCTGCAGTGAGGCCCCCGTCGCCGAGTCCCAGAGCCTGACCGTGTTGTCCCAGGATGCCGACGCCACCAGCTTGCCGTCCGGCGAGAATGCGACGGCGTAGACATAACTCGAATGGTCCTCGAGCGTCTGCAGTGATGCCCCAGTCGCCGAGTCCCAGAGCCTGACCGTCTTGTCCTGGGATGCCGACGCCACCAGCTTGCCGTCCGGCGAGAATGCGACGGCGTAGACATAACTCGAATGGTCCTCGAGCGTCTGCAGTGATGCTCCAGTCGCCGAGTCCCAGAGCCTGACCGTCTTGTCCTGGGATGCCGACGCCACCAGCTTGCTGTCCGGCGAGAATGCGACGGCGTTGACACCACTCGAATGGCCCTCGAGCGTCTGCAGTGAGGCCCCCGTCGCCGAGTCCCAGAGCCTGACCGTGTTGTCCCAGGATGCCGACGCCACCAGATAGCCGTCTGGTGAGAATGCGACGGCGTTGACACCACCCGAATGGCCCTCGAGCGTCTGCAGTGAGGCCCCCGTCGCCGAGTCCCAGAGCCTGACCGTCTTGTCCCAGGATGCCGACGCCACCAGTTTGCCATCCGGCGAGAATGCGACGGCGTTGACACCACTCGAATGGCCCTCGAGCGTCTGCAGTGAGACCCCAGTCGCCGAGTCCCAGAGCCTGACCGTCTTGTCGTGGGATGCCGACGTCACTAGCTTGCCGT
>Ga0335072_10013395_pt1 | contig 11687 bp, 8 predicted proteins | sample Lox_Sample_21_FD_206725 | JGI IMG/M metagenome (GOLD analysis project Ga0335072, IMG submission 206725) | Soil microbial communities from Loxahatchee National Wildlife Refuge, Florida, United States - Lox_Sample_2.1 | ecosystem: Environmental > Terrestrial > Soil > Wetlands | place: USA: Florida...
TTCCTCGCGGATGTGGAAGACGTCGTCGTGGAACTTCGGGAACTGCCCGGCGGCGTAGCCGGCCTCCTCGGTCAGCAGGTGCGGGGGGAGCAGGAACTCGTATCCGGCGGCGTAATGCTCGCGGTTGAAGAAATCGAGCAGCGCCCATTCCAGCGCGGCGCCCTGCCCGGTGTAGATCCAGTAGCCGTTGCCAGCGAGCTTGGTGCCCCGGGCGTAGTCGATGAGCCCAAGCCGAGTGCAGAGCTCCACGTGGTCGAGGGGCTTATCCCCGAGGTCGGGCCTGCTGCCCCAGGTGCGGACGACCTGGTTGGCCTCCTTGCCGCCGGCCGGGGAACGCTCGTCGGGCAGGTTGGGCAGCTCCATCAGCAGGTCGTGCAGGGTCTTCTCGGCCGCCGTCAGCCTGGCCGTCATCTCGGTGACCTGATCGCCGAGCGCGGCGGCCTGGCTCTGCGCCTGCGAAGTGTCGGCCCCCGACGCCTTGAGCTTGCCGATCTCCTTCGCCTGCCGGTTCCGCTCGGACCGAACGGCGTCGACCTCGGTGGCGAGCTTCCGCCGGAGCGCGTCGGCCGCCAGGATCGGCCCGAGGTCGACATCGTCCATCCGCCGCAGCAGCGCCGTCCGCACGAATTCGGGGTCAGACCTGATCAGCTCGATATCCAGCATTGTCCGTAGCCTTTTCGAGAAACGGTGGAAAGACGGGCGGCACCTGAGCGGCATGCGTGCCTGCGGCCCGCGAGCGGGGCTGTGCTCATAGTATTGGGCCGTGAAGACCGACAACAGTCCGGCCCGTGGTACCAGGGATCTGCTCCCCGCCAGCGTCGCGGTCAGGGACCATGTGCTCGAGTCGATCACGGCGGTGTACCGGCGGTTCGGGTACCAGCGGATAGAAACGCCGGCCCTGGAGGACATCGCGCGGCTGCAGGGCGGGCAGGGCGGTGAGAACGAGAAGCTCATCTTCCAGGTCCTCCGCCGTGGGCTCGCGGATGAGATCGCGGCCGACACCCCGGTGCGGGACCTGGTCGACCTGGGGCTGCGGTTTGACCTGACGGTGCCGCTGACCCGCTTCTACGGCAACAACCAGGCCCAGCTGCCGTCGCCGTTCCGGTCATTGCAGGTCGGCCCGGTCTGGCGGGCCGAGCGCCCGCAGAAGGGCCGCTACCGGCAGTTCTACCAGTGCGACATCGACCTGATCGGCGAGCCGAGCGTGCTCGCCGAGGCAGAGCTGATCGAGGCGACCAGCCAGGCTCTGGCGGCTGTCGGGCTGGAGGGCACCACCGTGCGGCTGTCGGACCGCCGGTTCCTGGCCGCCCTGGCCGAGGCGGCCGGACTGCCAGCGCAGAGCTGGGACGGGTTCTTCATCGTCCTCGACAAGCTGGACAAGATCGGCTGGGACGGGGTCAGGAACGAACTCGAAGGGCTCGGCCTGCCCTCGACCTCGATCGCCGTCGCGGTCGACACGATCAGCGCCCTGCAGGGCCTGGAGCCGGCCAAGATTGGCGACGCCCTGGCCGACGCCGTGCCGACCATGGGCGCCGCCGCGATCGAGGACCTGGCCACGACCACCGCCTGCCTGGACCGGCTCGCGGTCGACCAGCCGCTGAGCTGGCAGTTCGACCCGACCCTGGTCCGCGGCATGGGCTACTACACCGGGCAGATCTTCGAGCTCAGCCACCCGGGATCGCGCAGCTCGGTGGCCGGCGGCGGCCGCTACGACAAGCTGATCGGCCGGTCGCTTGACCGCGACGTGCCCGCCTGCGGATTCTCCATCGGCTTCGAGCGGATCGTCGACCTCCTCGAGCGCTCGGCCCGCCGGGACGCGGTTGCCCTGCTGGTCGAGTCCGATGTCCCGACGATCGAGATCCTGGCGACGGCTCGGGGCCTGCGCGGCGAGGGCCTCGCGATCGAGACGATCCGCCGCAGCGGCAAGTTCGGCGCCCAGCTCACCCGGCTGGAGAGCGCGGGGTTCACCGCGTTCATCCACCTGCGCAACGACAGCGGCGTTGTCACCCGCGGTGAGGTGCGGGCGCTCGGCGCGGCCGACTCGACCGGCAGATCATGACGTCGGCTCGCGTCGGATAACAGCGGCCAGCCGGCCCCGCAGCGGCTCGCGTACGCCAGGTCGCAAACCCGGTGGACGAGAAGGTCACCGACCACGACCCCTGCTTCCTCGGCCGCCACGACGAGGTCTACACCCCGCCCCGCCAGCTCATCGACGCCGTGCCCGGCACCCAGGCCGAGGAGATGCACCGGTGCAAGGGGCCAGGGGTTCTGCTGCGGCGCCGGCGGCGCCCGGATGTGGCTCGAGGAGCGGACCGGCAAGCGGATCAGCGAGGAGCGCATCGACGAGGCCCTCGCCCTCGACCCCGACACGATCACCACCGCCTGCCCCTACTGCACCGTCATGCTCGGCGAAGCCGTCAACGCCAAGAAAGCCGCCGGTCAGGCCGAAGACTCCCTCGAGGTCATCGACGTCGCCCAGCTCCTGGTGCGCTCCATCCGCCTGCGCGAAGGCGCGGTCAGCTCTCCGCCATCGTCTCCGCCGCCCCCGCGACGGTTACGCCGCCTCGCCTGGCTCCTCGGCGGGCGCTTCCGCAGTGGTCGGCTTGGGCTTCGGGCGCTGCCAGAACGCCGCGAGTTGCGCGGCCGCGGCGGCCAGGCCAAGGCCGGCGGCGAGGCCTGCGCGCTGGATCGGGGTGAGCTTGTTATCGATGCCGAGGAGGCGGTCGACGCTGAGGCTGCCCGGGCCGATCGCCGCGAGCGCGACCGAGGCGGCGCTCAGGTTCAGCACGTACTCGTAGCCCTCGCCGGTGATGAAGAAGCCGTTCGTGACGTGGACCGAGCGCGCCGCGACCGCCATCGTGCCGACCACCGCCGACGCGGCGAGCGGCGTCCCGGCTCCCGCGATGAGGGCGGCACCCGCGCCAACCTCCACGACGGCGCTCGCCGCCGCCTGAAGCCTCGGCTCCTTGAAGCCGATCGAGCCGAACCAGCGTGCGGTCCCGTCAAGGGACCGCGCGTGGCGGACACCGTGGGCGACAAGCGTGCCGCCGATAGCCGCGCGCAGCACCAGGCTGGCCACATCCTTACCGCTCACTGGCGGTTCCTCCCTCGTCATCGCATCCAAATCATGTAAGCATTTATATGATATTCCTGATTTGCCGACGAGGGCGCGGTTCTTCAGCGAGTCGCCGCCGTGGTACTAACGGGCCATCAGCCGCTCGGGCTCGGCCAGCTGCCCGGTGCTCTCCTTCAGATCAAGAGCAACAAAGCCCTTTATCCCGAACGGTCGCGTGCTTCGCGTTGACCTTCGAGGTGAAGCCACGGTCCGTTCGATACGCTGGATTTTGAATTTCTCCCGAGCAGCCTAGATGCCGATGCGCCGGGCGAGGGCTTCGCGGTGCTCGGCGGCATCGCCGAGGAAGACTTCCGACGATCGGGCGCGCTTGAAGTACAGGTGCGCCGGCACTTCCCAGGTAAAGCCCATCCCGCCGTGGAACTGGATGTTCTGGTGGGCAGCGGTCACGAACGCCTCGGTGCAGTACGCCTTGGCCAGGGAGGCGGCGGCGGGCAGTTCCTCGGAGTCCTCGGCCGCGGCGTTGAGAGCGTAGTAGGCGGCGGACTTGGCCGACTCGACCTCGATGAGCACGTCGGCGGCCATGTGCTTGAGCGCCTGGAAAGCGCCAATCGGCTGGCCGAACTGGACCCGGGCGTTCAGGTAGCCGATCGACATGTCCAGCGCCGCCTGCGCGCCGCCGGCCTGCTCGGCGGCGAGCGCGACGGCGGCGAAGTCCAGCACCCGCCGCAGCACGCGCCAGCCGTCGCCCTCGATTCCAATCAGGTCGGCCGGGGTCTCGTCGAATTCGACGACCGCGAGCTTCCTGGTCTGGTCGAGGGTGATCGACGGTCGGCGGGTGAGCCCGGGGGATGCCGCGTCCACAGCGAAGAGCGAGACACCGACCGCGAAGTGCTTGACGCCGCTCAGCGTCCAGCCGTCGGGCGAGTGGGCTGCGGGCAGCGTTACCCCACCCTCGTCCCAGCGGCCGGATTCTTCGGTCAGGGCCATCGTCGCGATGAGCGATCCGTCGGCGATGCCGGGAAGGTAATCCTTCTTCGCCTCGTCGTCACCAGACTCGAGCAGTGCGGTGGCGGCCAGCACGACCGTCGAGAAGAACGGAGCGCAGACGAGCGCCCGGCCCATCTCCTCGATCACGATCCCGAGCTCGATCCAGCCGAATCCCTGGCCGCCGTACTGCTCCGGGATCGCGAGGCCCTGCAGGCCAAGCTCACCTGCCATCTGCTGCCAGATCACCGGGTCGTAGCCGTCGTCGGTCGCCATCAGCCGGCGTACCTCGGCCTCCGGTGACTTCTGCAGGAAGTAGCCGCGAATCACTTCACGCAGCTGGTCCTGCTCCTCGGTGAATGATCCGAACGCCATCGTCCCTACTTTCCGTCCGGGCCCGTGGAGCCGCCCTTGCGCACGTCGCGGAACGGCACGCCGCGGTCGGGCTCGTAGCCCTTGGGCAGCCCGAGGATGCGCTCGCTGATGATGTTCCGCTGGATCTGGTCGGTGCCGCCGCCGATGGAGTTGATGAACGACCACATCAGCTCGTGGTCAACCTTGTAGGCGTCTGCGTCGGCGGGGTCGTAGAGCATCCCGCGCGGGCCGAGCAGCCGATGCCGCAGTGCCCAGCCGGAGTGCAGGATGCGGGACTTGGCCAGCTTGCCGAGCGACGCCAGCGACGAGCCGCCGCCGGCCTGAATCTGCTGCCTGGCGCGGACAGCGTTCCAGTCGTTCACCAGCCGCCAGGAGTGGATGCGCATGATCTCCTGGCGCACCGCCTCGTCGCCGAGCTTGCCGGCCGCCCGTGCCGCCTCGATCAGGTCGCTCGACGCGGTGAAGATCGGGGGCTGGTCACCGTCCTTGGGCTTGGCCGCACCGAGCTCAGAGCCCATCGTGCGCCGCTCCTCCTTGAGCGCGGTTTGCAGCACCCGCCAGCCGTCGTTCAGCTCGCCGATGAGCGCGCTGGCCGGCACCGGCACGTCGGTCAGGAAGACCTCGTTGAAATCGGATTCCCCGGTCATCTGCTTGATCGGGCGCACCTCGATGCCGGGCAGGTCCATCGGAATGATGAAGAAGCTGATGCCCGCGTGCTTCGGCACCTCCCAGTCGGTGCGCGCGAGCAGCAGCGCGCACTTGGCTTCATGGCCGCCGGTCGTCCAGATCTTCTGGCCGTTCACCACGAAGATGTCGCCATCGCGGTCGGCCCGCGTCTGCAGACCCGCGAGGTCGGAGCCGTTGCCGGGCTCGCTGTAGAGCAGGCAGCCGCGGCTCCATTCACCGGTTAGCAGCTTCGGGAGGACGTCCCGCTTGAGCTGCGCCGAGCCGAATTCGACGATGGTGTTCCCGGCCAGCGCGGCGTACCCGGCGCCCTCGACGGCACCCCCGCGCGCGCCGGCCGCCCGGAACGCCTGCGCGACCGTCTTCGCCTCGGCCCGCGACAGGCCGCGCCCGAACGCGTCCGACGGCCAGGTCGGGGCGGCCCAGCCGGCTTCCACGACGCGGGCGCGCCAGGCGGCGTCGTCGGTGCCGTGCCAGTTCGCGGCCAGCCAGGACCGCACCTCTTCGGCCACCGATGCCCCGACCGTCCGCGCCTGGGCCTGATCACTGCTCATTGGCCCCCCTCTCGATCACGGTGAAATAGGGGATCGCCTCGCCGTCGCCAACGGTCTCGAACGCCACCCGGACGCGGCGGCCGAGCAGATCCTCATCCGGGTCCGCCCCGGTGACGGACGTCCACCACCACGGGCCCTCGTCGAGTTCGACGATGGCGACCGGGTTGCGGCTGACCGAGCCGTCGGCCTCCCGCTGGTGCACCACGACCCAGCTGACGACGGTGCCGGTGCCGGCCGCGGGCACGCGCAGGTACCGTTCCGGGTCGACGGCCGGGTCGAACTGAGGCGCGAGCACCTCGCCGGTCTGAGTGTCCTTCACGAGCAGGAACTCACCGCGGGCAGTGCCGTCGAAGAAATCGGCGGTCGCATCGTCGCGCCGAACCGCGAATCTGGGCATAGCTCTCCTTCAGTCGTCCGTGCCGAGAACCAGCGTCGAGTGGTAGTCGAGCACTCCGCCGTTGCCCGACACCAGCACCCGGTCGTGCTTGGCCACCTGGCGGTCGCCGCCCTGGCCGCGGGCCTGGACGACGGCCTCGTGCACCGGCGTCATGCCCCACATGTAGAACGCGCTGAGCTCGCCGCCGCCGGTGTTGACCTTGAGCTTGCCGCCCGGGCCGAGCATGCCGGGCTCGGCCAGCGCGGGACCGCCCTCGCCCTTGGGCACGAAGCCGTAGTCCTCCAGGGTGAGCAGGGCGGTGAAGGTGTAGCAGTCGTAGACCTCGATGACGTCGATCTCGTCCAGCGTCGTGCCGGCCATCTTCAAGGCGCGCGGACCGGCCGATGCGGCCCCGCTGACCAGGCCGAAGTCGTCGTCGCGAACACCGGCGTGACCGGGATGGGCCTGGGCCCAGCCGAGGATACGGACCGGCGGCTGGCGCAGGGCGCGGGCCCGGTCGAGCGAGGTGACGATGACGGCGACGCCGCCGTTACTCACCAGGCAGCAGTCGTACAGGTGGAAGGGCTCGGCGATGTAGCGGCTGGCGTGGTACTCCTCGAGGGTCAGCGGAGTGCCGTAGAACTGAGCGATCGGGTTCAGCTGGGCCCACCGGCGCTGGGCGACGGCGATGTGCCCGAAGTGATCCTGGGTGGTGCCGTACTTCTGCATGTGACGCCGCGCCGCCAGCGCGTACATGGTGTTGGCCGAGGCGATGCCGTTCGACGCGGTGATGCCGCGCCAGCCCTTGGGGGCCGAACGCGCCGCCGTGTAGGCGGCCGACGTGCGGGTCTTTTCCTTGAGCGGGTCGTCGGCCCAGACGACGGCGATCGTGTCGGCCATGCCCGACTGGACGGCCATCGCCGCGTACTGCACCATCTGCCCGGCAGTGGACCCATAGCCCTGCATGAAGGTCAGCAGCCGCAGGTCGGTGAGGCCGAGTGCCCCCTGCAGGTCAATGCCGACCGAGGTACTGAGGCCGCTGGAGACCAGCAGGCCGTCGAGGTCGCCGAGGGCGAGCCCGGCGTCCGTCACCGCCAGCCGCACCGCCTCGGCGGCGAACTGGGCGGCCGTCCGGCCGTAGACCTTTCCCTGGGCCGTGATGCCAAGGCCGGCGATGGCCGGCTGACTCTGCGCCATCGGTGTTCCTCCTACCTGCCCCGCCACTGCGGGGCGCGCTTCTCGGCGAACGCCCGCATGCCTTCGCTGGCGTCGGCGCTGGTCATGACGATCTTGCCCTCGGCGCTGGTGCGGTCCCAGTCGGCCTGCTCGGCGGCCACGGCGCCGTCGGCGATCCCGCGGGCGATGCGCTTGCTCGCCTGCACCGAGACCGGGGCGTTGGCCATGATCCGCTCGGCGAGGCCGAAGGCGGCCTCGAGCAGCTGTCCGGCGGGCACGACGCGGTTGACCAGGCCGAGCTCGAGCGCCTTGGCGGCGGAGATCGGCTCCCCGGTGAGGATGGCCTCCATCGCGATCTTCTGCGGAATCTGCCGGCCCAGCCGGAATGCCCCGCCTGCCCCGGCGAGGATGCCGCGCTTGACCTCAGGCAGGCCGAACGACGCGCCCTCGACCGCGACGGCGAGATCGCTGGCGAGCACGATCTCGGTCCCGCCGCCGAGGGCGAAGCCGTTCACGGCCGCGATGACCGGCTTGGAGATGGCATGCTTGACGAAGCCCGCGAAGCCCCAGCGCCGGGTCCGCGGATCGTCCAGGTGGATGCCCGCGGCGGCCTCCTTGAGGTCCTGGCCCGCGCAGAACGACCGGTCGCCAGCGCCCGTTATGATCACGACCCAGACGTCGGGGCTGGAATCGGCGTAGTCAAGGGCCTCGCCGACCCCGAGGGTCACCTCGGTGTTGACCGCGTTTCTGGCGTCCGGCCGGTTGATCGTCACCACCAGCACGTGGCCGCGCCGTTCCACGAGCACGGCGCCGCCGCCGACGTTCGGCGCCTGAGCTGCCGCGGAACCCGTCATCGCGTCCTCACCTTCTTGGTAGGACTCCACGCTCGCATCTTCGGCGCGCGTCGTAAACGACCAGTGCGCTCACGGTCGGATGAGCGGTTGGGAAACGCGCCGGTGTGCTGATCCGTGATTTACAGCCGCATCCGCGCCGGCCCACGATGAATCATCGGCAGCGTAGCGACGTTGAAAGGCGATCAGGCATGACGAGCACCACCACCACGGGCTACGACCCGCCGCTGCTCGGTGTCCGCGCCATCGATCTCGTGTCCGGCCCGATGCAGGCCGTCAGCCGGTACCTCCTGGACTTCGGCGCGCAGGTCACGCGCGTGTCCCTGCCCGGCGTGACCGTCGGCGCGGGCTTCGGCCCGGTCGTCGACGGCATCGCCCTGGGCAGCGCCATCGCGGCGCGCGGCGTCCACCAGGTAACCGTCGATCTGTCGGCCGGCTCGGGCAGGCAGGCCTGGGACGACCTGCTGGAAGCAGCGGACATTCTGATCGAGAACACCGCCCCGGGCAGTGCCGCCGAGGCAGGGCTGGGGGTCGCGGCGATCCGGGAGCGGCACCCGGCGCTGGTGGTGCTGTCGATCAGCGACTTCGGCCGCGGCAACGACTTTAGCCGGTGGCAGGGGACGACGCCGGTGTTCCACGCCCTCACCAGCGAACTGTCTCGTTCCGGTATCCCCGGTCGCGACCCGCTCATCCCGCCGGGTGACTTCCCCTACGACGTGGCCGCCGCGCAGGCCGCCTTCGAGATGCTGAGCCTGTACGTCGACCGGCTGCGGACCGGGGCCGGCCACCGCATCGACTTCTCCGTCCTCGACGGCGCCATGCAGGCGCTCGACCCCGGTTTCGGAATGACCGGAAGCGCGGCGGCCGGGGTGCCGCTGAGCGAGGCGCCGCGCGGGCGGGCGGAGGAACGTTACAAGTACCCGATCATCGCGTGCAAGGACGGGTTCGCCCGCATCTGCGTGCTCGCCCAGCGGCAGTGGCGTGGGATGTTCGAGTGGCTGGGCAGGCCCGAGGAGTTCGCCGACCCGGCCTACGACAAGATCCTCGTGCGGTTCCGCTCACCAACCCTGCTGCCGGCCATCGCGCGGTTCTTCGCCGACAAGACCCGGGCCGAACTCGAGCAGCAGGGGCAGCGGTACGGGGTGCCGATCGCGGGCGTGCTGACGCTGGCAGAAGCGCTCACGACGGAGCAGATCCGCGCTCGCCGCTTCCTGCGCGAGGTGGAGCTCGCACCGGGGGTCGTCGGGCCGGTCCCGGCCGGGGTGGCCGAGATCGACCGCGTCCGTGCGTGGGGCGATGAGGCGCCCGAGGCGGCGGCGGACCGGGTGACGCACGTGCCGGTGCTGGCCGCGCGCGAGCGCGTGCACGACCGGCTGCCGCTCGATGGCATCCGCGTGCTCGATCTGGGTGTCATCGTGGTCGGCGGCGACACCGGCCGGCTGTTCGGCGATCTCGGGGCCGACGTGATCAAGATCGAAAACTCGGCCTTCCCCGACGGCTCGCGCGCCTCGCTGGGCCCGTCCGGCATGTCACCCGGGTTCGCGGCCGGTCACCGTAACAAGCGCGGCATCGCCATCAACCTGCGTGACCGTGAAGGCCTGGAGCTGGCACGGGAGCTGGTTCGCTCGGCCGACGTCGTGCTGACCAACTTCAAGCCGGGGGTGATCGGCTCACTCGAACTCGACTACGACTCCCTGAAGGAGGTCAACCCGGGCATCGTGGTCGTCGACAGCTCCGCGTTCGGGCCGACCGGGCCCTGGTCCCAGCGCCTTGGCTACGGCCCGCTGGTCCGCGCCGCCGCGGGCTGCACGGACCAGTGGGTGTACCCCGGTGAGCCGGGCAGCTTCAGCGACGCGGTCACCGTGTACCCGGACCATGTCTGCGCCCGGATTGGCGCCATGGGCGCACTCGCCCTGCTGATCCGGCGCGAGCGCACGGCCCGGGGCGGCTCGGTCAGCGTCGCCCAGTCCGAGGTGATGCTCAGCCACTTCAGCGCCCCGATCGCGGCCCAGGACCTGGTCGCCCACGGGCACACCGCGGCCGCAAGCCCGGAGCACGACGCGCCGTGGGGCCTGTTCCCGACCGCGGGCGACGACGACTGGGTGGCGGTCACCGTGCGGGCAGACGCGGACTGGACGGCGCTGTGCGGCGTCATCGGGCGGCCGGACCTGCTGGCTGACGCCTCGCTGGCCGATGCCGTCGGCCGCGACGCACAGCGCGGGCGGGTCGACGCCGCGGTCACGGAGTGGACCGCGCAACGCTCCCCGTTCGAGGCGATGGGAGAGCTGCAGGCCGCGGGCGTGCCCGCCGGGGCGATGCTGCGCGCGATCGACCTGCCCGCCTGGGACTACTACCGGCAGCGCCGCGCGTTCCGCGAGGAGCTCCACCCGTACGGAACCGAGCCCTACGTGCTGGAAAACGTGCAGATCCATGACGAGCACGTTGCCGACCCGCCGCTGCGGCCGGCCCCCCTGCTAGGCGAGCAGACCTACCAGATCGCGCAGGAGCTGCTCGGCCTCGACACCGCCCAGACCGACGACCTCGTGCGCCGGGGCGTGCTTGAGGCCGCCCTGAAACCCCGCGATGCCCAGGCGGCAGCGCGGTGACCTGGCTTACCGGACGGAGGGATCCTCGCTCAGCCGGCCTATCATGGTGACCAAGAGTCAACGACGATACGCTGGGCCGCCCGATGGAAATCGACTTCACCCGCCTGAAGTACTTCCTGGCGGTCGCGGAAGAGCTGCACTTCAAGCGTGCCGCCGACCGGCTGCACATCACCCCGCCGCCGTTGAGCAAGCAGATCAGGCTGCTCGAGCGGGAAATCGGCGGAGCGCTGTTCGAACGCGACTACCACCAGGTGCGGCTCACTCCGCTCGGCGAGAAGCTCCTGGAGCCTACGCGCCGCATTCTGGACCAGGTCGCGGAGCTCAAGGCGACCGCGGAAAGCATCACCCAGCATGCCCGGCCGCTCCGGGTGGGCGCGACCGCCTATGCCCCGTCCGACTTCCTCGACGCGTTCGAGAACGCGGTCGAGGAGCTGACGTCGGTGCCGAGCACGTTCAGCATCGCCGGGTCCGCGGTCGAGGTAGCGACGGAGCTCGTGGCCGGGCGTCTGGACCTAGGGCTGATCCACCTGCCCGCCACCGACGCCAGGATCGACTTCCGGGTAATCGCGCGGTACCGGAGCGGCATCGCGGTGCGCAGCGATGACCCGCTGGCCGCGCGCGAGCTCATCCGCATCGAGGACCTGCGCGACCGTCACGTCGCGGTCGACTTCGCCCGACCCAATCCGGTCATCCTCGCGGCCCTGACCCGGCGGCTGAATGAGCACGGCGTCACCCAGCTCGTACACGCGAACGCCACCGGCGGGGCGAGCGAGGTCGCGATGGCGGCGCAGATCCGCAACCGGCGTCTGGTCATGCTGATCGCCTATGCTCCGGGCTCGCTGCTCAACCGGATGTTCTCGCCCCCGGAGTTCAAGCTGATCCCCATCGACGACAGCACGTGGGAACCGAGCAAGCTGGCGATCGCGTGGGCCCGTGACCCGGTTACACCGCACCCCGCGCTTGATCGGCTGGTGGACGAGCTGGCCATCAGGTTCAACGCCGACT